>WNFV01003976.1_pt1 | contig 18591 bp, 16 predicted proteins | sample 5400101 | NCBI WGS metagenome assembly WNFV01 (sample SAMN13153361, study PRJNA577476) | soil metagenome | isolation source: 115 cm soil or saprolite under grassland replicate 1 | place: USA:California | collected 2016-06-15 | reverse complement strand
CGGCCCAGGATCGGGTGAAGGCGGCGCGCTCGATGCCTATCCGGAAGATCCTTCCAGCCTGACTGAGGACCAAGCCAGGGCAGGGTTCGCGCAGCTGCAGCGGATCTCGGAGATGGTTGAGGCCAAGCGCTTGCGGTGGCTGGCAGATCAGGATCGCAGAGCCTCCTTTCGGAAGGATGGGTACCTGACCGCGGCGGCGTGGCTGGCCGATCGGTTCCGCGTCGCCGCCGGCCCAGCTAAGAGACAAGTGCAGGTGGCCCAGGCCCTGGAACGGATGCCTCAGGTCAGGGACTCGTTCGTCAATGGAGAGGTCAGCTCGAGTGCAGTGCAGGTGTTGGCTGAGGCCCATCGGGAGCACCCAGGCGAGTTCGCGGTTGGAGAGGAACCTCTTGTTGACGCGGCAAGGACAAAACCGGTGGAGGAGTTGCGTCGAGTCGTGAGCGAATGGGTTCAGGCCGTTGACGAGCGAAGCGGGGATCAGGCTGAGATCCTCCGAAGTCGCAGGCGCCTCGACGTATGCCCCACCTCGACACGAATGGTCCACGTCCAGGGCGAGCTCGATCCGGAGGGTGGGGAGGCACTGCTCACTGCCCTGCAGGCCATGGTCGACGCGGACCTCCGAGCTGCTGGCCGCCTGGACCTGAGGACTCCGACCCAGCGACGAGCCGACGCGCTACACGAGCTGGCGCGCCGCTACCTCGACTCCCCGGACCGTCCCGCCGTCGCCGGAGAGCGACCTCACATCACCGTTACGGTTGACGCCGCATCGCTGAATGAGGCCGAGCCCACGGGCAGAGAACCCGAGTCCAAACGCCGAGAGCTTGAACACACAGGGCCGGTTGAGGTGGCGATGGTCCGTCGGATGGCCTGCGACGCCTCGATCACACGGGTGGTAATGGCTGGTCCTTCAGAACCGCTGGATGTTGGACGGCGAACCCCGGTCATCTCTGCCGGCCTTCGACGGGTCGTCGTGTTGCGGGATCAGGGCTGTCGGTTCCCCACGTGTACTCGACCCCACGCCACCTCCGACCAGGCATGAGTAAGCTCGCCGGGATGAGCGGCTGGTTCGATCGGCGAGCTCTACTGCTCGCTTCTCACCTGGATCGCGGTGAGCGCGAACTCGCTAGAGGCCGGATGGCGGAGCTGAGCTGTCTGGATGCCCACCGACCCTCCGTCATTGCCACCGGCTCGGCAAGCGATGTTCTCATCGTGACCCAGGAGCGGATGCTGTGGGTAGGGGTCGAGCCACAGTGGGTGACTTCGCTGCCATTCTCGCGCGTGACGGAGTGGACAGAAGTTACGCAGGCTCATCGCTACGCATTGATCCTCGACCATCACGAAATCACGCGGTTGCAGTGGATCCCTCGACGTCGATTCTTGTGGTGGTCGTGGGGGAACGCGGAAGCGTACTGTCGCCGGAGCTGCAGCGTCCTCGGATTCAGTCACAGGAATACCGAGGCCACCCAAGCGATACGCAGGCGGTTGGCCGAGCTGGCGGTGCCGACCGGGAACCCGATCAGCCTGCCTGCTCCGAAGGGGCGGACGAAGACGGCTTTGTACCGGCACCGGACCGCTACGAGCTGGCTTCAGCCTCGCCGAAGGCGACCTCGAGCGTTTCGATCGCTCGTTGGGCGTCGTCTTCGGTGATCACCAGCGGCGGGGCGAGACGAAGCACGTTGCCGTACAGGCCTCCCTTGCCGATCAGGAGGCCGGCCTCCTTGCACGTTTCCATCACCTGGGCAGCGGCTTCAGGACTCGGCTCCTTGGACTCGCTGTCCTTCACCAACTCGACGCCGATGAGCAAACCCTTGCCCCGGACCTCCCCAACTACGTTGTACCGGTCCTCCAGATCCTTCAGCCCCCGGTACAGCGAGTTGCCGATCTTGTAGGCCCGCTCCTGGAGGCGTTCCTCCGCGATGTTCTCCAGGTTGGCCAGCGCATACGAAGCGGCGATGGGGTTCCCACCGAACGTCGAGATCGAATTCGCCCTGAGCGAATCCATCATGTCCGCCCGGCTCACCACCGCCCCGATGGCCATCCCGTTGCCCAGCCCCTTGGCGCACACGATGGCGTCGGGATGTACGCCGTAGCCCTCGATGCCCCAGAATTTCTCCCCGGTCCGACCGAATCCCGTCTGGACCTCGTCGGCGATGAACGGGATCCCGAACTCGTCGAGGATGGACTTGACGATGCCGAAGTACTCGGGCGGCGGCGTCACGAACCCACCAACTCCCTGGATCGGCTCGGCGATCATCGCAGCCGGCTCTCCGGTGGTGGTGGTCTCGATGACGTTGCGGAGGTCCTCGGCGCACGCCACACCGCAGTCCGGATAGGTCAGCCCGAGCGGGCATCGATAGCAGTACGGGGCGAGGGCGTACGAGACGTTCAGCGGACTGAACGAGGTGGCCGACCATCCCTTGTTTCCGGTGATGCCGACGGCCCCGAACGACCGCCCGTGGTAGGAGTTCCGCAGGGCGATGATCTCGTTCGAACGTCGCCAGCTCGTGGCGAACAGCAGAGCCGCCTCGATCGCCTCGGTCCCCGAGCCGACGAAGAACGCCTTGGCCGGCAGGTCGATCGGGGCCAGGCCGGTCAGCTTCTCCGCCAACTCGACCATGGGCCGTATCAAATACAGGGTTGATGTGTGGGCGATCCGGCCCGCTTGCTCGGTCAGTACCTCCACCAGCTTCGGAACCACATGCCCCGAGATCGTGGTGACGATCCCTCCGAAGAAGTCCAGGTACTCCTTTCCCGAGCCGTCCCACACCCGGGCCCCCTCGCCCCGGACGAGCTCGATGGGCTCTTTGTAGTAGAGGGCCAGCCAGTTGGGCAGGACGTCCCTATGCCTTGCCAGAAGCTCGGCGGCGTCCCCGTCGCCTGCGCCAGCCGATGGAGCCCGGCCCGTCGGCGTCACGGCAGCAGCTCCGTGAGCTCACCGTAGGTCTCAGGTCTGCGGTCCCGGAGAAACTGCCACGTGTTGCGGACCTCTCGGTTCATCTCGAGATCCACGTCGTGGACGAGGACCTCGTCCTGTGAGTCGGACGCCTTGGCCACGATCTGACCTCGAGGGTTGCAGAAATAGCTCGAGCCGTAGAACCGATGCTCGGTGAGCGGCGGCTCGGCCCCCACTCGGTTGATCGCGGCGATCCAGTACCCGTTGGCAACCGCATGAGCCGGCTGCTCCAGCTCCCACAGGTACTTCGACAGCGACTCGACCGTGGCCGAGGGGTTGAACACGAGCTCGGCGCCCTTCAGTCCGAGGGCTCGACCGATCTCCGGGAAGTGCCGGTCGTAGCAGATGATCAACCCGATCCTTCCCACCGAGGTGTCGAACACTGGATAGCCGAGGTTCCCCGGCTTGAAGTAGAACTTCTCCCAGAAGCACGGGCCCACGTGCGGGATGTGCGTCTTGCGGTACTTCCCGGCTATCGCCCCATCGCCCTCGATCACCACCGCCGAGTTGTAATACACGCCGGTCTGGGCCTCTTCATAGAACGGGACGATCAGCACCATGTTGTGTTCGCGAGCCACCTCTCGCATCCGGCTGACCGTGGGTCCGTCCTCGGGCTCCGCGGTTGCGTACCACTTGGGGTCCTGCTCGGCCGGAAAGTAGGGGCCGTGGAAGATCTCCTGAAGACAGGTCACCTGGGCGCCCTCGGCGGCAGCCTTCCCGATCAGCTCGATGTGTTTGTCGATCGCCTCCTGCTTGGACATGCTGACGTTGCACTGGATGACGGCCGCTCGAACCGTAGTCATTCGTCCTCCCTCTTCAGGTCAGGGCTGGGATGAGCTCCTTTCCGAACGTCTTGATCACCTCTTCCGGTTCATCGACCATCGAGTAGAAGTTGAACTGATCGACCCCGGCCTTGTTCAGCTCTCTCAGCTTTCGTTTGCACGCATCGACCGTCCCGATCACGCAGAAGCGGTCTACCACATCGTCGGAGACGAAGGACGCGTGTTCTGCGCCGGTTCGCCCGTGGTCCTTGTAGTCGTAGTGATCGCGGGCCGCTATGTATTCCACGAACTCCCGCGGGAGATCCTTTGGCTCGTACCGCTTCACCAGGTCGACCACATGGTTCGACACCAGTGCCGGGAACCAGCGGACCTGGTCCCGGGCGTGGCCCAGGTCCTCGGTGACGTATGCAGGGGCTGCGGCCATCACCTTCACCTCTTCGAAACTCCGTCCGGCCTCCTTCGCTCCCTCTTTCACATACGTGAGAAACCACTCGATGAGGTATGGGTCGGCGAGCTGCAGGATCACACCGTCACCTATGCGCCCGGCCAGGCGCAACGCCTTCGGCCCGTAGGCGGCGATCCAGATGGGGAGTTCTCGCTCCCCCTTGGCCCACTTGAGCTGGGTCTTCGTGCCCTCGTAGTCCACCTCTCGGCCGGCGGCGAGGTCCCGGATCAGACGGCAGGCCTCCTCCAACCTCTCCAGCGTCACCGGACGCTTCCCGATCACACGCCTCGCGCTATCCCCCCGGCCGATGCCGCAATCCATCCGCCCACCGGAGATCTCGTTGAGGGTGGCCAGCGCGCTCGCGGTCACGGTCAGGTCGCGCGTCGCCGGGTTGGTGACGCACGGCCCCAGCCGGATCTTCGACGTGTTTGCGGCCTGCAGTGCGAAGATCGGATAGACCTCCTGCCACAGCACGTGGGAATCCCAGATCCACGCGTAGTCGAAGCCGTTGTCCTCGGCGAGCTTCGTCATGCGGACGACGCGTGAGACCGGCGGATCGGCCATGAACGTGATGCCGAAGCTCAGCATTGGCCGTCTCTTTCTATCACCCGCGCTTGGCGGGAACCAGCCCGGCCGGGGCCAGCCGCACCAGGGCTTTCGTCACCGGTCCCGCCCGTCCTCCCCTGTCCTCCACTCTCTCCTTTCGCTGGATGGCCCCCCGGACCGCGAGGGCTCCCACATAGCGCACGGGCTCCGGAGGGAACCCTCCCGGACGGAGGCCGACCAGACCGCACCCCGACCATTCGTCGTCCAGGCCGAGGGCGAGCGACGCGAGGATGCGACCACCTACGAAGGAGGGCCCAACGCCGTTCCCTGAATACCCCACTCCGAAGAACACATCGGGGTGCCCACCCAGCGACCCGAAGAAAGGCAGTCCGTTCCGGGACCGATCGATTGGACCCGTCCAGCTCGACGTGATGGGCACGTCGGAGAGCATGGGATAGACGAACCTGAACCCGCGCTCGACCTGACGCCGGCGGGGTGAGGTGCCCTCGAATCGACGACCGACCCGCCCGCCGAAGCCCACCACGCCACCGCCCTTTCCAAAGGCGATCCGGCCATCATTGGTCGTTCGGTAGTAGTGCACCAACAGGCGGGCGTCAGAAATGCACAGTCCACCGGTCCATCCGATCTCTGCCAGGCGCTCCGGGATCGGCTCCGTCGACACGATGTCGCTGCCGACGACCAGGACCTCGCGACGGATCTCTGGGAACCGCACGGCCCATCCATTCATGGCCAGCACCGCTCGATCGCAAGCTACCGAGCCGGCTTCGGTCCGCACACGCAGTCGCCGCTCGCCTGACGGTTCGAAGCGCTCGAGCCCGGTCATGGGCGAGCCCTCGAAGATCCGGACCCCGGCTTCGAGTGCGACCCGCCGAAGGCCGAGGGCCAAAAGTGCCGGCTGAATCGTGGCTCCGGAGGCTTCTAGGACCCCACCCAGATGTGTCGACGAGCCCGTTCGCTTCGCAACTTCCTCGTTGTCGAGTTCCCGGAATGGCTCGGCTCCAGCCCTTTCCAGGATCTCCAGCGTTGGCCGCCACGACTCGAGCTGTGCCCGGTTGGTGGCAGCCCACATCCAGCCGTCCAGTCGATAGTGAGCATCGATGCCGTGCGCCTTGCAGAACGTGCCGATCTCGGCCACCGCCCAGGCCGATGCCCGAGCCAATCTCAGTGCTTCCTCGGTCCCGCAGATCTTCGCCAAGGTGATGAACTTGGACCACCACGTCAGCACGAACCCGCCGTTGCGACCGCTGGCTCCGCCCCCACAGATGTCTGCTTCGACCAGGACCACGTCGAGGGCGGGCGCGGACTCCTTCAGCCGGAGCGCTGTCCACAGCCCCGTGTAGCCGCCCCCCACGATGCACACGTCAGCCCGAACGTTTTCCTCTAACCGGGGAGAGGGCTCGAAGCCTGTAGCCAGGGCTTCCCGGAGCCACAGACTCCTTTCCGCGATGGACTCACTCAAAGCCAAACGTCGACGCCACATGCCTTCGGACCTCGCTGCTTCATCTTCCCCAACCGAACCCTCTCGGCGGCGTAGATTACCCCTCCCGATGGAGATGGAAGGATCGGTTTGTTTGGTCACTGGGGCGACCAGCGGAATCGGCTGGGCCACGGCACTGCGGCTGTTGGACCCCGAGGTCAACGCCAAGGTGATCGCTCTCGGCCGTGATTCCAGCGCTCTCGATGGACTGGCTGTCGCGGCGCGTCAGGAGGGCTATCCAGAGGATCGCCTCGTCGGTATCCCCGCCGACCTGTCCGACCCCGCAGACGTCGACCTTGCCGTCCAAGAGGCCCTCTCGGCCTTCGGCCGCGTCGACGTGTTGGTGAACAACGCCGCACTGGGCTGGGCGGGGCCGTTCTGGGAACAGGAACCCGGGAGCGCCGATTACCTGGTCCAGGTGAACCTGATCGCACCCATCCGACTGACCAGGGCGGTGATTCCGGGGATGCTCGAGCGTCGCAGCGGCGCCATCGTGAACGTGGCCTCCATCGCGGGGCACGTCGGAGTGAAGGACGAGGCTGTCTACGGCTCGACGAAGGCCGGCTTGATCGGCTTCTCGGAGAGCCTGCGCTACGAGCTCGAGGGGTCAGGCGTACAAGTCAGCGTCGTGTCGCCTGGGGCCGTGCAAACCTCGTTCTTCCAGCGCAGGGGCCGGCCGTACGGGCGATCTTTCCCCCGGCCGATCACACCAGAGCAGGTGGCCGATACCGTGGTGAGAGCGATCAGGTCCGGCCGGCCCCAGCTCTACGCTCCTCGTTGGATGGCTCTTCCGGTATGGCTTCGAGGAACCTGGCCTGGCCTGTATCGGATGTTGGCCGGCCGTTTCGGGTGAGGCTCGGAGGCGTCGGGATCGTGAGGATCGTCGTGCTCGGCGGCACCGGGTTCGTGGGGGGAGCTGTCGTCGCAGACCTGGAGATCCAGGGGCACGAGGTGCTCGTTGTCCACCGAGGGGTGCGGGAAGTCGAGCAGGTCTCGGTCGGCCCCCATCTGCACGCAGCGAGGAGTGATCTCACTCGATTTCGAGGGACCATTCGAGACTTTCAGCCCGATGCATTCGTGGACGTGCCCGCGGGCACCCGGAGCGAAGCCGAGGCAGTGGTCCATGCCATCACCGACGACATCAGGTTCATCGTCCTCTCGAGCATGGACGTCTACCGCGCCTACGGCTCGCTGCTTGCAGGGAAGGTGACCGATGCACTGCCTTTGAACGAGACCGCCGCAGTGCGAACCGAGCGGTACATCCACCGAGGAAGGGGCCCCGAATTCGAGGATTACGAGAAGCTCGACGTGGAGGAGGCTTACCTCACTCGCGGAGCGACGGTTCTACGTCTTCCCATGATCTACGGGGAGCACGACTCTCAGCGCCGAGAAGAATTCATCTTGCGCCGCTGTCGAGCACGGCGGCCCAGGATACCGACGGGCCCCGGAACGCTCCTTTGGTCTCGCGGTTACGTGCGTGACATCGCCGCTGGAGTCCGACTGGCCATCGAGAACGAACGAGCAGTCGGCGAGATCATCAATCTCTGCGAAGCGACCACCTCTTCCATCAGGCTCTGGGCCGATTGGATCGTGGAAGCTGCGGGAGCACAGTCTGAACTCGTAGAGGTGCCGGAAGACGTCCTTCCGAATGACCTTCGAATCACTCGCTCGATCAGCCAGCACCTCCTCTTCGATTCTTCCAAGGCTCGGGAGATGCTCGGCTGGTCGGAGACGGACCCCCTGGTCGCGCTGGAGAGATCGGTGGGATGGCATCTCGCGAACCCGCCTCAGGAGAGGGATAAAGACTTCTCTGCCGACGACCGAGCACTCGGCATACTTTCGTCAGGCCGCTAGGCGGGAGCTCGCAGACGCACCCTAGGAATTCACGAGGGCTCGGAGCGACTCCTTCAGGGAATGCGTGGTTGCCATCACCGCAGTCGGCTCGTATCCGCAGTGCGCCATGCAGTTCTGGCACTGGACGTTCCCGCTGTGCCGTCCGTACTTCGACCAGTCGGTGGTCTCCAGGAGCTCCTTGTAGGTCTCGCAATAGCCGTCTGCCTGCAGGTAGCACGGCCGCTGCCAGCCGAACACGGAATAGCTGGGGATACCCCAGGGCGTGCATTCATAGTCCACCTTGCCCTCGAGGAAGTCGAGGTACAGGGGGCTGTGGTTGAGCCGCCACTTCTTCCGCGTGCCGCCCTCGAACACACCTTTGAAGAGGTCCCGGGTCTGCTCGACTCCCAGGAAGTGATCCTGGTCGGGCGCCTTCCAGTACGCGTAGGCCGGCGAGATCATCATCCCGTCCACCCTCAGGTCGTCGTTCAGGAAGTCCAGCACGTCGCGGATACTCTTCGGTGTGTCGGTGGTGAAGAACGTCGAGTTCGTGGTGACGCGGAAGCCGCGGGCTTTCGCCTCTTTGACGGCGTCAACAGCCTTGTCGAAGACACCCTCCTCGCACACGGACTCGTCGTGGCGTTCCCGCAACCCGTCGATGTGCACGGCCCACGCGAAGTACGGCGAAGGCTGGAACAGATCCAGCTTCTTGTGCATCAGGAGCGCGTTCGTGCACAAGTAGACGAACTTCTTTCGCTTCACCAGCTCCTTGGCGATGAGATGGACCTCCGGGTGGATGAGAGGTTCGCCTCCGGCGATGGAGACCACGGGAGCCCCGCATTCCTCGACCGCGGCCACTGCCTGCTCCACCGGCATCCGCTGCTTCAGGATGTTGGGCGGATACTGGATCTTGCCGCAGCCCGCGCAGGCCAGGTTGCAGGCGAACAGAGGCTCCAGTTCGACCACCAGGGGGAATCGGTCCACTCCCTTGATACGTCGCCGGGCCAGGTACGCCGCCAGCTTCATGCTCTGTCTCAGCGGAACCGCCATGACTACCTCATCCCCTCATTCTCCTCAGAAGCGCTCCGCTTCCAACGGACCGCTTCGTGAGCCAAGGGGTCCGCAGCTGCCTCGCTTCGCTCGTTGCTGCTACCCCCCTGGACCCCCTCATTCTCCTCAGAAGCGCTCCGCTTCCAACGGACCGCTTCGTGAGCCAAGGGGTCCGCAGCTGCCTCGCTTCGCTCGTTGCTGCTACCCCCCTGGACCCCCCGAAGCTCCACCGGCAAGGTGAACCGCATCGATTCGGTTGTCACCTGCCTCTCCTCCACCGCCACACTTCCCAGGCCGGCCAGGGCATCCAGCACCCGATCCACCAACACTTCTGGCGCGGAGGCTCCCGCCGTGACTCCTACCGTCTCCGCTCCGAGCAACCACTCGGGATCGATCCCGGTATCGTCGTCGATCAACGTGGCGCGGCATCCTTCGCGTTCGGCCACCTCCACCAGCCGTTTGGAATTCGACGAGTTCTCAGAACCGATCACGAGCAACAGGTCGCACTCCCGAGCCATGACCTTCACGGCGTCCTGGCGGTTCTGGGTCGCATAGCAGATATCGTCGGAGCCCGGTCCGGTGAGCGACGGGAACCTATCCCGAAGTGCCCCGACCACCTCGTCCACCTCGTCCACGGCCAGCGTCGTCTGGGAGAGGTAGGCGACGCGATCGGGATCCTCCACCTCCATCCCGTCGACGTCCTCCACCTTCTCGATCAGCCGGATCGAGCCGGGAGCTTCTCCGGTGGTGCCCTCGACCTCCTCGTGCCCGTCGTGTCCGATGAGGAAGATCGTGTACTTGCTGCCGGCAAAACGCCTCGCCTCCGTGTGGACTTTGGTCACCAGAGGACAGGTCGCGTCGATCACGTGGAGGTGGCGCGCTCGCGCCTGGTCCCGGACCTCGGGAGAGACACCATGGGCGGAGAAGACAACGGTGGCTCCGTGTGGCACCTCCTCCGCGGATTCCACGAACACCGCGCCCCTTCGCTCGAGGTCCCGAACGACGTGCACGTTGTGGACGATCTGCTTTCGCACGTAGACGGGCGGGCCGTATCGACCCAGGGCTCGCTCCACGATCTCGATCGCTCGCTCGACCCCCGCGCAAAACGACCTGGGGCCGGCGAGCAGGACCGTGCGAGGTCCGGCCGCCCCTGCCCAGGAGGCCAGCGCCGGCGCCGCCTTCGCCAGTGCCCGATACGCTCTCAGCGCCCCGCGGGCGGTCGACAACGGATTGCCCATCAACTCACGTCGCGGGGTGTCCACCACCACCCGAAGGACCGCGAAGGGGCGGCCGGCGGCGGCAGTCGCCAGCCATGCAGACTCCATGTCCACGGCAAGGGCGCCCGTCTCTTGACGGAGACGCTCGCGTTCGCTCCCGGAGACCACGTGGTCCGCGGAAACGAGAGGACCGATCCGTGCGGCAATCCCCATCGCGGTCAGGGCCGCTGCCAGGATTCCCGCCGAAGGGCACGGCGTCGTTCCGTCCGGTCCCCGGACCTCCGTGGCCACCACCACGTCTCCCGGACGAAGGTTCGGGTCCAGCGCGCCGCAGAATCCGGCGACCGCCACGGCCTCGGCTCCTTCCAGGATCAGCTTGGTCCTCTCCGGCAGGCCCCCTGTGATGGCGCGCGTTGACCCCGTTCGTCCCATCCCCGTTTGAAGGATCAGCGCACCGGGCAGTGCAGAGCGAATGGCTCTCGCCTCGATGGAGAGTGGCGCCAACACGACCAGATGGGCTCGCTGGGCTCCTCCGTTTCCCCGGGCGTTCCCGCTCACGGGGCTTCACCACCTTCCGGTCGGGGCGGTCGGTGCCCCTGATACTCCCGCGCTGCTGTTACCAGGGCGTCGACCAGCTCGTCTTCCCTGTAGCGCGCCACGGACTTGCCCCCCACGAACAGCAGGCCCTGGTGAACCCCGGCGGCGATGCCGACGTCTGCGCCGCGTGATTCCCCCGGCCCGTTGACGGGGCAGCCCATCACGGCCACTTTCATCCCATCGGGGAGCTCGTGGGCCCGGGCCCGGACCGCGCGGGTCAGCTCGAACACGTCGACCTCGGCTCGCCCACACGAGGGACACGCCACGATCTCCACGCCTCGCCGCCGCAAGCCGACCGCCTTCAGGATCTCCCACCCGACCACCACCTCTTCCTCCGGAGGGGTGGTGAGGGAGACGCGCAAGGTGTCGCCGATCCCCTCGAGAAGCAGGGTCCCCAGCGCGATGGCGCTCTTCACGATGCCCTGGGGCGGAGGCCCGGCCTCGGTCACCCCCAGATGAAGGGGGTAGTCGCACACTTCGGCCAACCCGCGATAGGCATCCAGGCACATCTGCACGTCTTCGGACTTCACCGAGATCTTGATATCTGAGAAGCCATGCTCTTCCAGCAACGCCGCTTCCCTCAGCGCGCTCTCGACCATGGCCTCGGCGGTGGGAGAGCCGTACCTGCGAAGGAGGTTGGGATCGAGGGATCCAGCGTTCACTCCGATCCGGATGGGCACGCCGCGGGCCCTGGCCTCCTCAGCGATCATCTTCACCCGCTTGCGATCGCCGATCGTCCCCGGGTTCAGCCGGAGGCCCGGGATCCCCGCCTCGAGCGCGTCGAGCGCGTGACGCCACGTGAAGTGGATGTCGGCGATCACGGGGATCGGTGAGCGCCTGGCGATCTCCGGAAGGGCCGCGGCATCTTCATCGAACGGAACCGCCACTCGAACCAGCTCGCACCCCAGCGCCGCCAGGCCTTCGATCTGGGCCAGGGTGGCTGCAACGTCGAACGTCTTTGTGATCGTCATCGACTGCACGCGGACCGGGGCGTCACCGCCCACGGTCACGCCGCCGATGGATACCTGGCGGGAATGACGCCGAGTCATGTCGTACCCCCGAGGTACCGTCCGAGGGCCGAGAGCGGAAAGACGAGGCGGTACAGGTGGTAGTTGATGTAGAAGTCACCAGGGAAGCCCGTCCCCGTGTACAGAGGTTCGTCCCAGGTCCCTTCGGGCAACTGTGTCTGACACAGCCACGCCACGCCTCGTTCCACGGACTCCGAGGCCCCACCCGCCGCCAGCAGGGCGAGAAGGGCCCACGCCGTCTGGGACGCGGTGCTCGAGCCCCGCCCTATCCAGGCTCGATCATCGTAGGACCGCAGGTCTTCGCCCCAGCCCCCGTCGGGGTTCTGGTGTTTCACGAGCCACCTGACGCCGGCTCGGATCTTCGGATCTTCCTTCGGGATGCCCGCGGCGATCGCGGCCGGGATCACCGCGCCCGTGCCGTACACGTGGTTCGCGCCCCATCGCCCGAACCACGATCCGTCGTGCTCCTGGTTCCTGGCCAGCCATGACAGGCCCCGTCTGGTGGCTCGTTCCTCCGCCCCGCCCTCCCAGGCGAGCATCTCCACGACATGGGCCGTCACGTCGGCGCTCGGCGGGTCGATGACCTCGCCAAAGTCGCAGAACGGCAGCTCCCGGCACAGCGTTCGAGTGTTGTCGGCGTCGAAGGCCGCCCACCCGCCGTCTGAGGACTGCATACCCAGGACCCAGCGAACACCACGATCGACCGCGGACTCGAGGCCGACCTTGTCCGGGTAGCCTGGAGCCACACGCCGAAGCGCCAGGACAACCTCGGCGGTGTCGTCGATGTCGGGGTAGTTGTCGTTGGCGAACTCGAAGGCCCAGCCGCCCGGAGGGAGGTCCGGCCTGCGCACCGCCCAGTCGCCCTTCACCCGGATCTCTTCGCGGAGCAGCCATTCGGTGGCCCTGAGCAAGGCGGGATGGTCCGGGGATACCCCGGCATCGACCAGACCGATCACAGCCAGGGCGGTGTCCCACACCGGAGACTGGCACGCCTCCAGACGGCGAACCTCGCCGTCCACGATCGTGAAGCGATCCAGCCCCTCGAACCCCGCTTTCAGGAGCGGGTGGTCGAGCGGGTACCCCATCAGGTTCAGCGCGATCAGGGAGTACACCCAGGGCGGCTGGATCCCGCCCCAGCTTCCATCCTCCTCCTGCCGGCGGCTGATCCACTCGGTGGCTCGTGCCAGCGCCAGCCCGCGGAGGCGCCTGGAGGGGAAGCGCTCGTACACATGCAGCGCCCGGTCCAGGCGCTGGAAGCGCCCGCGCCATGTGGAGAGCGGTTCTTGGCGAGGCCCGCCAGCGCCAGTTTTCAGCTCGTCCAAAGGAAACCCCAGGGGCCGGACCGGCCGATGGGCGCCCACCACCGTCAAGGCCACGATGGTCTGTCGGGCCCAACAGGCGAAGTCGTAGATGTTCAGCGGGAACCACTCGGGCAGGAAGATGGCTTCGGGCGGGAGGGCCGGGATCCGATCCCACGACCACTCCCCGAACAGCGCCAGCCACATGCGAGTGAACACCCGAGCCCTCTCCAACCCCCCGCGGCCCCGGATGTAGTCGAGGGCACGGGCCATGTGCGAAGCGGTCGGGTCATCCCCGTCCAGTCGGAGGGCGACGTAGGCCTCGATGGTGGTCGAGAGATCGGCAGGCCCCCTATGGAAGTTCGCCCACGTTCCGTCCGTCCGCTGCTGGGAGCGGATCCAGTTGGCGGCCAGTCGGGTCTCCTTGGGAGTCCGGATGCCCAGGAACTGGCGGAGCAGGAGGTCTTCAGCGTCCATGGTCACGTTCGTCTCGAGCTCGCCCTTCCACCAGCCCCCGGCATGCTGCAGGCCGAGGAGGTGCTCGCGGGCTCGGCGGGCGCCTTCGCGCGCCGCCGCTTCCACCCGGGACTCCACGCGGATCGCCATCTATTCCCAGCCCCCTAGTAATCCCTGGCCGTGACGAATCGGGCGAGGTCGGTGAGCTCCGTCCGGGCGGTCGGGTCGAAGTCTGCCCGGTCGAGCGAGGCCAGAGCGAGCTGAAGCTCCCGATCCGCCTCAGCCATGCATCGCTCCCTCCCCCCCCCCATCTCCACCAGCGAGACGGCGGCCATGACGTCGTCCTCGGTCAGATGGCCGTCGGCGAGGAACCGAACCAGCTGCTCCCCCTGGCGTGCCGAGGACGCGGACCTCGACAGCGCCGAGAGCGCCGCCACGACGGGAAGCGTCTTCTTGTGGCTCCTCAGATCGCCGGCAACGGGCTTGCCCGTCGTCTCTGACCGGCCCCAGATCCCCAAGATGTCGTCCACGGCCTGAAAGGCCAGACCCACGTGCAGACCGAAGTCCTCCAGGGCCCGCACGGCGGGTTGGTCCGCGCCGGCGAGGATCGCACCCACGGACGCGGCATAGGCGAGCAGCGCACCCGTCTTGTCGGCGCACATGCGAAGGCACTCTTCCACGGTCACGTCGAGGCGGGACTCGAACGCCAGATCCTCGGCTTGCCCGGCGATCATCCGGGCGGTGGCTCGCGTCAGCGCGACTGAGGCTCGCTCCCGCTCCGGGGAGAGGGGCTCGAGCAGCACCTGATGAGCCAGCACGAGCAGGGCGTCGCCCGTGACGATGGCCCGCCCGACCCCGAACAGAGCCCATGCCGTGGGCCGATGCCGCCGCTCAGCGTCTTGATCCATCACGTCGTCGTGAAGCAGCGAGAAGTTGTGGACGAGTTCGACGGCAAGCGCTCCGGGCATGGCGACCTCGGCAGGAGCGCCCACCGCCTGAGCCGAGAGAAAGGCCAGGGCCGGCCGCACGGCCTTGCCCCCATCGCCTGAGGATGGACGGCCGTCGCGGTCGACGAAGCCCAGATGGTAGGCGACCACGGTTCGAAGCTCGGGAGCCAGCCGATCGAGGCACCGACGCAGCTCGGGCTGAACGAGCTCTCGCGCCCGGAGCAGGGACGCCGGGTAAGTCTTCGTCCCGCTCATGCGGCCACCACCTCCGGGAGGCGGCGAGTTCGTCCCACGCCGACCAGCGCGGCCCGCGCGGCGGCCAGACCCGACCGAACGGCCCCTTCCATCGTGGCCGGCCAGCCTGTGTCGGTCCAGGCCCCCGCAAGGTACAGACCCGAGAGATTCGTTCGCGGGCCCGGGCGGAGGACTCGTGTCCCCGGCGCCTGACGGAAGGTCGCCGCATGCTCCCGCGTCACGAAGAAGGCCTCCACGTGAGCCCCCCGGGCCCTGGGAAACAGCGCCTCCAGCGCCGGAATGAATCGTGCTCGCAGATCCTCGGTGCGTTCGCCGATCTCCCGATCCGCCCCGGACAGCGAGACCGCCAGATACTGGCCGCGGTCCACCCCCGAGGACTCGGTGCGATCGAACACCCATTGCACCGGCGTCCTCACACCCGCGACGAACGGGACGTCCATGACCAGGCGGTCGTAGACCACGTGGACGTTGACGATGGGCGACGCACCCAGGCCGGCCAGACCGGTGGGATCCGGCAGGGCTCCCGGGGGGAGCAGTTCCGCGATCCTGTCGTGCGGCGCGGCAACGATGATTGCGCCGGCCTCGAGGGATCCAGCGGCGCCCTGGACTTCGAACGACCCATCGGGCAATGCCTCGATCCCCCGGACCGCAGCCCTCACGTGTACGGCGGCCCCGGCCGCAGCCAGCGCGCGCCCCGCTGGTTGCGCGTGGACCTGCGAGAGGGGGGCCCGCGCGTAGCCGACGTCGGCCGCGTCTCGCCTCGTGAGGAGCCCGGTGCGGAACACCTTCACCGCCAACGCCAGGGACGCGGCCTCTGCCGGCAGGTTCAGGGTCGGAAGCGCGATCAGGTTCCACAGGGACTCCACGGCGGCGGGCGACTGACGCCGTTCCGTCAACCACTCACCGAAGGTCCGACGATCCAGGGCCTCCGAGGACGGATCCAACCTGGACAGCGCTAGGGCCGCGCCCGCGGCCCGAAGCCGCTCGAGGGGTCGAAGGAAGGGGTACCCGGCCAGCGCGCCGGCCAGGTGAAGCGGCGCCGGCAACCCTCCTCGCCGGAGCCAACCGGACGTCCCGTCCGGAGCGACCACGGGGATGGCCATCTTCCGCTGCAGGAAGGTGAGCCCCTCGCCGCCGATGCGGGCGAGGAAGCCGCGATACGCGGTGCAGCACCTGAGGAACACGTGCTGGCCGTTGTCGACCCAGAGCCCTTCGCGCCGAAAGGAGAAGGTCGCCCCGCCCAGTCGCGGCCGGGCCTCCAGGAGGGTCACCCTGGCCCCCCCGTCCGCACATGCCAGAGCGGCCGAGAGCCCGGCCAGACCGCCGCCCACCACGACGATCCTGGGCTCGGAGGTCATCGCCCCACCTCGGTTCCCGAACCTGCGTGGCGGGCCGTCGTTCCGGACCGGTCGCGCCGCGCGCCACCGTTCATCCCTCGCGCGGTGACGGCGCGCGGACCCACGGCTGTGGCCGCGGTCAGGCTCCGGGCCGCCACCCAGGCTTTCTCCCACGACGGGAGCGACACGCGCTCGAGCAACACTCGATCCGGCTTCTCCTCGATGCGTCGGAGGAGGCGCAGATAGATGCCCGTCATGGCTGCCACGCACGATGCGCTGCGAGGGTCGAGCAGCGTGATCAGTGGCAGCCCTCGCTCGAACCAGGACCGCGCTCGCCGGGCCTCGAACCTGATCAGCGAGCCCATCGGGTGGACCGACGCGGAAGAGGGATCCTCTCCGCACCCGAACCGCTCCAGGTCCTCGCGCGGAAGGTATACGCGGCTCCTGGAAGCGTCCTCCTTCACGTCTCGCAGGATGTTCGTCAGCTGCATCGCCACCCCGAGGTCGTCGGCCAGCTGCATCGCGGCTTGGTCGCTGGTCCCGAAGACCCCCACCGAGAGCCGGCCGATGGATCCGGCCACCCGCCGGCAATACGGCTCGAGATCGGAGAACGTCTCGTACGTCGTGCCTCGAGCGTCCATCTCGACCCCGTCGATCAGGTCTCGAAACGCGTCCAACGGCATGGCGAAATTGACAAGAGCGTGGCCTAGGGCCGCGAGCAGGAGGTCGGTGGAATCCGGATCGATCTGATCGAGGCCTCGCCGAGCCTCCTCCAGCCGAGCGAGCTTCTCCTCCCCCGGGAGAGACCCGTCTCCGATGTCATCGACCCGACGTGCGAACGCGTAGACGGCGCACATCGCCCGGCGCTTCCGCCCGGGCAACAGCCGGATCCCGTAGTAGAAGTTCCTCGCCCTACTCCGAGTGATCTCTTCGCAACGACGGAAGGCGAGCTCCTCGTTCATGCCGCCCCCACCTTGACCTCCACCAGGGTCCGGACCAGTCCCCACATTCGAGCGGGCTTCGAAGGCCGGGGGCTTCTCCCGAGGACGTCGTAGCCCGCCCGAGCGATGGCGTCGAGGGCACTCCGGCCTCCGGCCACGAACGCAGCCACAGCAACCGCGGGCCGTCCCCGCAGGCGGGCAACCAGCGGCGCTCCCCGGGCCAGAAGCTTCCTGGCCCGCTCGACCTCGAACGCCATCAAGCGGGCGAACGCTTCTGTCGGGCGGGAGGCGCCGAGGTCATCGACGCTGCACCCGAACCTCGCCAGGTCTTCCTGCGGGAGGTAGATTCGCCCTCGCTCGAGATCCTCTCTCACGTCCTGCCAGTGCTCGGTGAGCTGCAGGCCCGAACACACAGAATCGGAGAGCTTCATCCGGTCCGCGGTGGCGGCCTCGAACACGTACAGCACCAGGTGGCCGACGGGATTCGCCGACAGCTCGCAGTAGGCCAGCAGGTCCTCATACGTGGCGTACGAGCGGACCCTCTGGTCCTGCCGGTTGGCCTCGATGAGCTTGCGAAATGGCTCGTCGGGCACATCGAAACGGTTGACTGTTGTCACCAGCAGGCGCATCAGAGGATGCCCTGGCGTCCCCTCGTACACCAGGTCCAGTTCCCGCTCCAGCCAGTCCAGTCCGGCCAACCGGTCACCCGGAGCCTCGTCCCCGAGGTCGTCCACTAGACGGGCAAACCCGTAGATGGCCAGCAGATGGCTCCTCGTCCCTCGAGGGAGAAGTGGCGAAGCGACCGGGAAGTTCTCCCGCCCGGACTTGGCCATGATCGCTCCCGGATCCACAGCGGACATGGCTGCGGTCGGGTCCGTCATTCGCCCATGACCTGGATCAGGACCTTCCGGTCCCGGGCTCGGTCCAGTTCCAGGAAGAAGACCCTCTGCCACCGGCCGAGCAGCAACTCACCGTTCACGATGGGGATGGTCTGGGAGCTGGACCCGAGGAGCGCCTGACGGCAGTGGGCGTGACCATTGGGAACCTCGTGCGGATCGTCCTCGAGGTTCTCCGTGCGTGCCTCCAGGTCGTCGTGGCGATATGAGCCGCCCAAGGGAACCAGTGATTCCATCAGCTGGCCGAAGTCCTTGATGAATCCACTCTCCCGCTCGTTGATCAAGACGGCGCAGGTCGTGTGGGGGGAATACACGAGAGCCATTCCGTTCTGGACACCGCTTCCAGCGACGACATCCTTGACGTCGTCGGTCATGTCCACGAACTGGCCGCACTCCGCGGTCCGGAAGCTGTGATTCTCCAGAAGGAACCTCATCGCCTCGCCTTCCTCTTCACGAGAGGCCCCCTCGACGGACGCGAAATCCGATGGGGCCACCCCTATCCCCCACGACAA
>WNFV01003974.1_pt1 | contig 18597 bp, 15 predicted proteins | sample 5400101 | NCBI WGS metagenome assembly WNFV01 (sample SAMN13153361, study PRJNA577476) | soil metagenome | isolation source: 115 cm soil or saprolite under grassland replicate 1 | place: USA:California | collected 2016-06-15 | reverse complement strand
GATGAAGACGACCGTGCGCGAGGCTGCCGGCGGCGTTCAGATCGTGGATCTGAAGGGGAAGATCACGATAGGAGCGGGAGACGTGCAGTTACGGGAGACGATCAACCATCTCGTGGAGGCGGGGAAGAAGAACATTCTGATCAACATGCACGACGTGACGACCATCGACTCCTCGGGGATCGGCGAGCTGGTCGGGTGCTACACGTCGGTCACGAACAAGGGCGGGAAATTGAAGCTCCTCCATCTGCCCCCGAAGATCAACGACGTGCTGACAGTCACGCAGCTCATCACGGTGTTCGACGTCTACGAGTCGGAGCCGGAGGCGGTGGCGAGCTTCGCCTAAGTCACGGCACACGGATCCGGCGGCGATTCGGACGCCCGCTTTCGGCGGCTTCGCCGCGCGCTGCCTGCCTCTGCTCGAGCGGGAGCTTTCTCGCGCGCTGCCGCCCCCCGTGGGCCGTGCGCCCGCGCTTTCGAGCGCCATCGAAGACGCCGTCCTGTCGCCCGGCAAGCGGCTGCGGCCTCTCGTGGCGCTCGCGGCCGGGGAGATTGTCCGGGCCCCGGCGGCCGCGCCGATGGCCGTCGCGGTGGCGGTCGAGTTCCTGCATGCGGCCTCGCTCGTTTTGGACGACCTGCCCTCTATGGACGACGCGCGGCGGCGGCGGGGAAGGCCGGCGCTCCATCTCGTGCACGGCGTGGCGACGGCAGAGCTCGCGGCCGTGGCGCTCGTCGCACGCGCCTTCGAAGTCGCCTCGCAGGCGCCGGAGACGCCGGCGCGAACGCGCGCGCGCGTCGTCGAGGAGCTGGCCCGGGCGATCGGCGCGGAAGGCTCCTGCGCGGGCCAGGCCGCGGACCTCGGGGCCGACCCCGCGAGCCTTTCGCTCGAGGACCTCGAAGCGATTCACTCGCGCAAGACCGGTGCTCTCTTCGTGGCGGCGGTCAAGGGGGGAGCGCTCTCCGGCGGGGCGAGCGAGGAGGCTCTTGAAGCACTGACGCTCTTCGCGCGCAACCTCGGCCTGGCCTTTCAGATCACCGACGACCTGCTCGATCTTTCCGGAGACCCGGAGCGGATGGGCAAGGACACCCGGCGCGACGCGCACCGCGCGAACTTCGCGACGCTCTTCGGTCTGGCTTCTTCCCGCAAGCTCGTCGAGGAGCTCCTCGAATTCGCCGTGACGTCCCTTTCGCCCCTCGGCAAGAAGGCCGCCGTGCTCGCCGATCTCGCCCGGGTCGTCCGGGACCGCCGGTCATGACCCCGGAGGCGAACGCGGAACTCCGTCCGTGCTCCTCGCGCCGTAGAGGCGGGGAGGGGGGACCGCGCCCCCGCCCGCGACAACGAGCTGCCGACGACGACGAGAGGCGGGCGGCCGCTAGGACCGCCCCTACGGCACCGATGCCGACCGCGGGCCTTGATCCAGGCTCACCGTGAGCACGGGTCCTTCCCTCTCCCTCGACGAAGCCCGCCGGCGCCTGCGCGAGCTGGGCTACTTGAACGGCAGTGTCGAGCGCTACGTCTTTCGCCGCGCTTTCACCGGCCGCGGTGGTCTCTTCCTTCCGGCGATCCTTCTCGGCGCCTTCGCGGCGGCCGTCGCCTCCCTGGCGGCGGTCGAAAGCGGCGAGGCGGGCTTCGGAGATTCTCTGACCGCGGTCGCGACGCTCCTCGTCCATCTCTTTTGCGCGGATCTCCTGATCGCGATAGTCCTGGCGATTCTTCTTGGAATGATCGCCGACCGCTCCCGGGCTCCGGCGGGCACGGCAACCGCTCTCGGCCTCGCCGCAGCGACGGCGGTTTTCTTCCTCTGGATCGGAGGGGCGTACAGCCTCTCCCGCGAGATTGCGGCGCGGGCTTTACTCTGGGGAGTGCCGGTCGCGCTCGCGGCGTTGATTCTCGCCAGAAGCGTGCGCTCCGGTTTCCTCGCCCGCGCCTACGCGCACTCCCGCGTGTTGCCCGGCCGGCCGCGCCGCCGGGTCTTTCTGGCGGCGGCCGTCGCCGGAGTCTTGATCGCCCTGGCAATCTTCTCTTCGTCCCCGTGGCGAAAGCGCCCCCCCGCGCCTCCGGTACTGCCCTCGCCCCGCGGCGGCGCGGTCGCCGTCGTCGCTGTGGATGGGCTCGCGTTGGACGCTCCCGTCTCCGACAGCCCCTCGGGTCTTCGAGAGCTTCTCGCGACCGGTGTGACCGGCTGGTGGCCCGCGAAGGCGGCGACTCCGCCGGAAGTCTGGACCGATCTGGCAACGGGAGAGCCATCGTCCCGTCATGGCGTGCGGACCCTCGCCCGAGTCCGGCCGCGAGGATCGCCCGCAGGCCTGCGCCCGCCCCTCGGAACCGCCTGGTATCTGCGCCGGCTCGGTCCCGCCCTGCGGCTCGTCGTGAATTCGCCGGTGTCGGCTTCCGACCGGCATCGCCTCGCGTTCTGGGAAGTTGCCGCCTCGGCGGGGCTGCCGGCGGTCGCGGTGGGATGGTGGGCTTCGGGTCCCTGGCCGGGCGCCGACGTCGTCGGCAACGAGCAGATTCTGGCCGGCGCCATCGACGGAATCTCCGCCGACCGGCGGGCGATTGACGCCTTCCGGCTGCGCCGGCGCGGCGGCCAGCAGGTCGTCACGGTCTATCTCCCGGGGCTGGACATCCTTCGGGACAGGGTCAGGTCGCAAGAGCGCCTGCGGGCGATGGAGCAGTTACACCGCTATCTCGAGGAGGAGGTTTCGCGCGCGGTCTCCGGGCAGGAGACTCTCGTGGTTCTCGCGGTGGACAGCCACGCCGCGCCGTTCGCTTTGGGACGCATGGTCGTTTTCGACGGACATCAGCCAGTCAAGACACTCCGCATCCGCCCCGAGGACGTCGCGGCCTCGATTCTCGCGCGCGCCGGGGTCCCCGCGGCGGCGGAACTTGCCGGTCGTCCCGTCGCCCCTCTCTTCCCTCCCGGCACTCTCGAAACGGCGACGGTCTCGACTTACGGTCCGCGTCAAGCGAAGGGGGCCGCGCGCTCCGCCGCCACCGACCGGGAGTATCTGGAGAAGCTGAAGTCCCTGGGCTACCTCAATTGAGGAATCGTGAGCCGTGAGCCGTGAGCCGTGAGCCGTTAGCCGTGAGCCGAAGAAGAACGTGATATGGAATTCACGTGAAGACTTGGGTCCTACGGCTTACGGCTCACGGCTTACGGCTAACGCGGCCATGAAAGCCGTCTTCTTCCGCAAGCACGGCGGCAACGAGGTCCTCGAGTACGGCGACCGCGAGACACTGGAGCCGCGCGAGGGGGAGGTCCGCGTCGCGATCCGCGCGGCGGCCATGAACCATCTGGATATCTTCGTCCGCGACGGGATTCCCGGAGTGCCGCTGCCGCAGATCCCGGGCGCGGACGGAGCGGGAGTCGTGGATGTCGTGGGCGCGGGGGTCGTAGCCTTCTCCCCCGGCGACCGCGTAATTCTCCAGCCGGGTCTCTATTGCAACGACTGCGAGTTTTGTCGCGCCGGAGAGCAGAGCCTCTGCGTTCGGTTCCAGATTCTGGGCGAGCACGTGCCCGGCACGTTCGCGGAGGCGGTCGTCGTTCCCGCCCGGAACGTCTTTCCGATGCCGGAGCGGCTCTCCTTCGAGCAAGCGGCGGCCTTCCCGCTCGTCTACCAGACCGCATGGCGCATGATCATCACGCGCGGCGACGTCCGGCCGGGCCAGACGGTCTTGATCCACGGGGCGGGAGGCGGAGCCGGAGGCGCGGCGCTCGAGGTCGCGAAGCTCGTCGGAGCTCGGGTCATCGCCACGACCTCGGGCGAGGAGAAGGCTCAACGGTTGGCGGAAGCCGGCGCCGAAGCCGTGATCGACTATGGCAGGCAGGACGTCGCCAAGGAGATCCGGGCCTTGACCGGTAAGCGCGGCGTGGACGTCGTGATCGACTCCGTCGGCGAGAAGACCTGGATGACCTCCTTGAAATGCGCCGCGAAGGGCGGCCGCATCGTCACCTGCGGCGCCACGACCGGACCGAATCCGAAAGAGGAACTGCGGCTCGTCTTCTGGAACCAGCTCTCGATCCTGGGCTCCACGATGGCCAACGACCGCGAGTTTCGCGCGATGCTCTCGGCCGTTCGAGCCGGGATGCTGACGCCTCGCATCGACAGCACCTTCGCCTTCTCCCGGGCCGTCGAAGCCTACGAGCGCCTGGAAAAAGGAGATCACCACGGCAAGGTCATCCTGGTCCCGGACTCGCAGACCCGCGAATGGCCGGATGGAGACTGACGGAAGAATTTTGGATTTTGGATTGCCGATTTTGGATTACCAAGGCGAGGCCCGCGGCGCTCAATCCAAAATCCAAAATCCAAAATCTAAAATCCTGTCCATCCTTCAGATTCTCGAGAAGGGGCTGTTCTCGACGGGGAGCGTCGTGCAGATGTTCCAGCTCGCGCGGGGGCTCGCGGGGCGGGGGCACCGGGTGGCGATCGTCTCGCGTCCGACGGGACAGGTCCCCGAGCACGCCCGGCGCGAGGGACTCGACTTCATCGCGCTGCCGCTCAAGCACGAGTTCGATCTTGGCAGCGCCCGCCGGCTGGCAAAGGTCTTCGAGGACCGCGCCGTGGACGTCGTCCACGCTCACAAGGGGATCGCGCACTCCGTCGCCCTCTTCGCGACGTACTTTGCCCGGCGGCGGCCGGTGATCGCCGTCAACCGCGGCGTCTCATTTCCGCTCGATGTGTTCAATCGCATCAAGTTCCATGTGCGGATGGACGCCGTCATCACCGTCTGCGAGGACATCAAGAAGGTGATCGTGGCGTCGGGGAATCTGCCGCCGGAGAAGGTCAACGTGATCTACGCCGGCGTGGATCTCTCGCGCTTCGATCCGGCAAAGACCGAGCGCGACCGCGTCCGCCGCGAGTGGAACATGGCTTCGGAAGAGACGCTCCTGGTTCAGGTCGGCGCGCGCGAGTGGAAGGGCTGGCGGGACCTGATCACCGCGGCGGCCCTTCTGGCGCCGGAATTCCCGAAGCTGAAGACGGCTATCGTCGCCTGCGAGGACGAGGCGAAGAAGGAAGAGGTCGCCGCGGTCGCCCGGGAAAAGGGGATCGCGGACCGCGTCCTCCCGATCGGCTTCCGCTCCGACATGCCCGACGCGCTCGCCGCCGCGGACATCGTCGCTGACCTCTCCTACGAAGGTCTCGGCATCACCGGCACGCTCCGCGAAGCCATGGCCCTGGGTGTCCCGGTCATCGCCAGTGCTGCCGGCGGCAACCCGGAACTCGTCGTGGACGATGACTCCGGCCTCCTCGTCCCCCCGCGCGATCCCGCCGCGATGGCCGCCGCCGTCCGGCGTCTCCTGGCCGACGCCTCGCTCGCGAGACGCCTTGCCCGCGGAGGCCGCGAGCGCGTCGAGAAAGGCTTCTCTTCTGAAGTCCGGCTCGACCGGATCGAGGCCCTCTACTCCCGACTCATCGCCGAAAAATCCAAAAGAGCAGCGTCAAAAGGAGCGACAGCACGAGGCAAGTGACAATCGGAAAGACAAACGTAAACCCCGGCCGCCGCACCACGAGGTCCCCCGGCAATCTCCCGAAGTACCGCGACACGAAAGGCCAGAAGAGCCCCGCCACCAGGAACAGTACCCCTATGGCCACAAGAAACGTCCGCACAGTGGACTGCGGTGAGGCTCTCATTCTGTGAGATTATGACCTCGTCCTCGCGGTCCCGCGGCCGGCAGTCTCGCGGCCACATTCATGACGGAACAATCGAGTCGGGCTGTGTTTCGGATATCGGATCTGCCTTCAGACGAGCGGCCGAGGGAGAGGCTCGCGCGGCTGGGGGCGGCGGCGCTGTCGGGGGAGGAATTGCTGGCGCTGTTGCTCGGATCGGGAATCCGGGGCGAGAGCGCGCTCGACTCGGCGCGGCGGATCCTGACCGCGCATGGAGGACTCGCGGGGCTGGCGGGGCTTTCGGGAGCCGAGCTGCGGCGGGAACGCGGCGTCAAGAAGGCCCGGGGATCGGTCATCGAGGCGGCCCTCGAGATCGGGCGGAGGCTGGCCGCGGAGTCCCTCTCGGGGCGCGACCTCTTGAACGAGCCTTCGCTGGTCAAGGACTACCTGCGGCGGGCGCGCGGGGACGGCACGCAGGAGCGGACCGGCGTGCTGTATCTGAACGCGCGCAACCGCCTCCTGCGCGACGACCCGGAGATCTACCGGGGCACACTCGATCGGGCCGTCGTCGAGCCGCGCGAAATCTTAAAGCGGGCGCTTCTCGCCAACGCGGCGGGCGTGATCCTGTATCACAACCACCCGTCGGGTGATCCGTCCCCCTCGCGGGAGGATCGGGAATTCACGCGCCGCCTCGCGGCGGCGGCGGAATCCGTGGGGCTGCGCCTCCTCGACCACATCGTCGTGGGGCGTGAGGGGTGCGTCTCGTTCCGGGAGGCGGGACTGATATAACCGACTGAGGACTGAGGACCCGGGACTGAGGACTCCACCGGCTGCCGCTCGGAAGCTGCTTGTCGGCTGATTACTTGCTCGAGTCCTCGGTCCTCAGTCCTCGGTCCTCGGTCTTTAAGGTATCTTCCTCGACTCGATGAAGCCGTTCTACGCGACCACGCCGATCTACTACGTCAACGATCTGCCCCACATCGGGCACATCTACACGACCGTCGTGACGGACACGGCGACGCGGTATCACCGCCTGATCGGCGAGAAGACGCGGTTTCTGACGGGCACCGACGAGCACGGGCAGAACATCGAGAAGGCCGCCGCGGCGCAGGGGATGACGCCGATTGCGCTCGCGGACAGCGTCGTCGCGCGCTACCACGATCTGTGGAAGAAGTTCGAGATCTCCAACGACGACTTCATTCGCACGACGGAAAAGCGGCACCGGACAGGGGTGGAGGCGCTCATCTCTCGAATCGAGAAGGCCGGCGACCTCTACACGGCCCGGCACGAGGGGTGGTACTGCGGCAGCTGCGAGGCCTTCTACACCGAGAAGGAGCTCGACGAGGAAAAGCGATGCCCCGTCCACGGCACGCCCTGCGTCTGGGAATCGGAGGAGAACGTCTTCTTCCGGCTCTCCAAGTATGCCGCGCCGCTCCTCGAGCACTACGAGAAGCACCCGGAGTTCGTCCGGCCGGAGGCGCGCCGGTCCGAAATGATGTCCTTCATGCGCGGGGGACTGAGCGACCTCTCGGTGTCGCGCTCGAAGGTCAAGTGGGGAATTCCGTTTCCGGGGCGGCCGGGGCAGGTCGTCTATGTCTGGCTGGACGCCTTGACCAATTACGTCACGGCTCTGGGCTTCGGGTCGGAGGACGACCGGCTCTACCGGGAGTTCTGGGACAACCCGGAGGGACGCCGCGTGCATTTGATCGGCAAGGACATCCTCCGCTTCCATGCCGTCTACTGGCCGGCCTTCCTTCTCTCGGCGGGTCTTCCGCTTCCGACGACGGTCTGGGCGCACGGCTGGTGGCTGCGCGACGAGAAGAAGATGTCCAAGTCCATCGGGAACGTCGTGCGGCCGGACGGCCTCGTGGCGGAGTTCGGCGCTGACGCGCTGCGCTATTTCCTCCTTCGCGAGATGACCTTCGGCCAGGACGCGCACTTCTCCGACGAGGCCTTCCTCGGCCGGTTCAACGCCGACCTCGCCAATGACCTCGGCAACACGGTCTCGCGGGTCGCCGCGCTGCTGCGTCAGTCCTTCGGCGGGACGCCTCCGGAAGCCTGCGACTCCAACGAGATCCTGTCCGCCCTCTCCGCCGCCGGGTCCGAGTGGCGCGCCGCCATGGAGAATTTGGCCTTCAACCGGGCGCTCGAGGCCGTGTGGCGCTTCCTGACTCAGATCAACGGCTACGTCGTCGCCCGCGAGCCCTGGAAGGTCCGCAAGGAAGAGGGGCGGTCCACGCGCCTGTCGAGGATTCTCTATGCCGCCGCGGAAGGCGTGCGTCTCTCTGCCGTGATGCTCTTTCCCTTCATGCCGGTCACATCCCGGAAGATCTTCGTCACGCTCGGCCTCCCCGGCGAGGATCCGGGCCCCGGGGATCTCGACTGGGGCCGCCTTCCGACGGGAACTCCGACACCGGAGAGCGGTCCTCTCTTCCCGCGCGCCGACAAGAGCGCGTACTTCGAGTCGACAACCGGTTTTTCAGCGAAAGCGGAGGATGCGCCCATGGACAAGCAAACGGGATCCGGCAAGGACGTGACGGCGCCGGTTGAGACGACGCAGGCCGTCTCGCCTTCCGACAGCCGCATCGGGATCGAAGAGTTCCAGAGGGTGCGGCTCGTGACGGGCCGCGTTCTCACGGCCGAACGTGTCCCGAAATCAAAGAGGCTGGTCAGGATGGAGGTGGACCTGGGGGCCGAGCGGCGCCAGATCGTGGCCGGTATCGCCGCCCGTTACGAGCCCGAGACCCTCGTCGGCCGCAACGTCGTCATTGTCGCGAACCTCAAGCCGGCAACACTCATGGGCGTCGAATCCAACGGCATGGTCCTCGCCGCCACCGTCGGCGAAGCGGGAGAGCCCTCTCTTCTGGAAGTCGCCGCCGATGTTCCGCCGGGCAGCCGGGTCAAATGATTTTGGATTTTGGATTGCCGATTTCGGATTGAAGACGTGGACCCCGAATCCAAAATCCAAAATCCAAAATCCAAAATCCTGTCGGATAGCCACTGCCATCTCCAGATGGGGCAGGGGGATGTGGCGCCCGTCCTCGAGCGCGCCCGAGCGGCGGGAGTCAGCCGGTTTCTCGTACCGGGGACGACTCTGGAGGACTCCGCGGCGGCGGTCGAACTGGCACACCGGCACGACGGCGTCTTCGCGGCGGTCGGCATCCATCCGCACGAGGCGAAGGACTTCGAGCCGGTCCGGGATGGCGCGGCGCTCGAGGTGCTGGCGCGGCGGGGCAAGGTTGCCGCAATCGGCGAGGTCGGGCTCGACTTCCATTACGACCTGTCACCGCGAGGCAAGCAGCTCGAGGTGTTCGAGTGGATGCTCGACCTCGCGGCGAGGCTCGCGCTGCCGGCGATCCTCCACAACAGGGAAAGCGGCACGGAGATGCTCACGATGCTCAAGCGCTTCCCGCCGCGGGAGCGGCCGGGTGTCTTCCATTCGTTCACGGAAAGCGCCGAGTATGGGAGGAGCGCGGTGGATCTGGGTTACCTCGTCTCCTTCTCCGGAATGATCACCTTCCGGGCCGCCGAGAACATTCGAGAAGCCGCCGCGGGATTGCCTCTCGACGCGATGCTCGTCGAGACCGACTCGCCCTTTCTCGCCCCCGTTCCGCATCGCGGAAAGCCCTGCGAGCCCGCGTTCGTCGTCGAAACCGCGAGGAAGCTCGCCCAGGTCAAGGGAACCGATCTCGAGACTATCGCCGGCTTGACGACCGCGAACTTCGCGACCCTCTTTGGCCAACCGCGGCCAACCTCATGAGCTCATCTCGCGTTTCCCGGCGGCAGTTCGAGGCTTACGTCGAAGAGGCCATCGCACAGCTGCCGGCGGCCTTTCGGAAGTACCTCGAGAACATCGTGATCGTCGTCGAGGAGGAGCCGCTCGAGGAGGACTACGAAGAGACGGACATCCCTGACGAAGACGAGCTCTTCGGAGTCTTTCGGGGTGTGCCGTACTTCGAGAGGGGAGCGGCGGTCTCTCATCTGCCCGCGCAAATCGCGATCTTTCGCGGGCCGATCCTGCGCTGCTGTCCCACGCGCGGCGAGGCGATCCGCGAGATCCGCGACACCGTCGTCCACGAGATCGGGCACATGATCGGCCTCGGTGACGACGAAATGCCGTATTGAGTGGTTCTCAGTTCTCAGTTTTCAGTTCTCAGTTTCAGCTCCGGCTTGGAACCGGCTCGGAACTGACGACTGAAAACTATCAACTGAGAACTCCTTGGACTATCTCTTGGGCCCCCGCGGGCCGCGGTCGCGGTCGCGGTTGGGGTGGCCGTGGTGCTCGCCCGGGCCGCGCGCGCCGCGCGGGAACTCGTCCCGGCCCTCGTCCTCGCCGGCCGCGACGGGGGCCATGGCCATCTCGGCCTCCAGCTCTTCCTTCGACAGGGCCTGCTTGCGCGAGAGCTTGATCTTGCCCATGGGATCCACCGCGATGATCTTGACGGTCACCTCGTCGCCTTCCTTCACGACGTCGGTCGTCTGTCGGACGCGGTAGGGCGCGAGCTCCGAAATGTGCACGAGGCCATCCTGGCCGGGCAGAATCTCGACGAAGGCCCCGTAGGACTCGACCCGGCGCACCTTGCCGCGGTAGACCTTCCCGATCTCCGGCTCCTGCGTGAGGCTTTCGATGATCTCGATCGCGCGCAGCGCCGCCGCCTCGTCGGAAGAGGCGATGGAGACCTTGCCGGAATCCTCGACGTCGATCTTGCAGCCGGTGGACTCGATGATCGACCGGATCGTCTTGCCGCCCGAGCCGATCACGTCGCGGATACGGTCCCTCGGGATCTGCATCGTGAAGATGCGGGGGGCGTACGGGGAAATGTTGGCGCGCGGACTGTCGAGCGCCGAGGACATCTTTTCCAGGATGTGGAGGCGGCCGACACGCGCCTGCTCGAGCGCCTGCTCCACGATTTCCCGGCGAAGCCCCTTGATCTTGATGTCCATCTGCAGTCCCGTGATTCCGTCGCGCGAGCCCGACACCTTGAAGTCCATGTCGCCGTAGTGGTCTTCCTGCCCGGCGATGTCGGTCAGGATGGCGAAGCGCTCTCCGTCGGACACGAGACCCATCGCCACGCCCGCGATGGGCGCCTTGATCGGGACGCCCGCGTCCATGAGCGCGAGAGTGCCCCCGCAGACGGTGGCCATCGAGGACGAGCCGTTGGACTCGAGGATGTCGGAGACAACGCGGACCGTGTAGGGGAACGTCTCCTCGTTGGGGAGGACCGGAGAGAGCGACCGGCGGGCGAGGTTGCCGTGGCCGATGTCGCGCCGCGAAGGGCCGCGCATGAACTTGGTCTCCCCGACCGAGAACGGCGGAAAGTTGTAGTGCAGGAGGAACGTGTGCTCGCTCTCCCCCTCGTACTCCTCGATGATCTGCGCGTCGTCGGAGGTGCCGAGCGTCGCGGTGACCAGGGCCTGAGTCTCGCCGCGCGTGAAGAGCGCCGAGCCGTGCGTACGGGGGAGGAGACCAACCTCGGCCGTGATTGCGCGGATCTCGTCGAAGCGGCGCCCGTCCAATCGCTTGCCCTGATTCAGGATCGTCTCCCGCGTCAAGACCTTGACGAGGTCGTCTGCGGCCCTGGCGACGTGCAGTCTCCTGTCTTCCTCTTCCTCGGGAACGACCGAGACCGCCGCCTTCTTGACCGCCTTGATCTCCGCGTACGACGCGATCTTCCTGGGCAGCGTCAGGGCGGCCATCATCGGCGCCTCCCACTGCGAGCGGACTTGCGCGAAGACATCCGCCGGGTAGGCCTCCGGCGACTTCCAATCCGGTTTCTCCGAGAAGCCGGCCTGCCGCTGCAATTCCTTCTGGGCGGCGACGATCCGGCGCACCGCCTCGTGGCCGAAGAAGATGGCGTCGGTCATCGTCGTTTCCGAGACTTCCCGGGCTCCCGCCTCGACCATGACCACCGCGTCCTCGGTCCCGGCCACGATGAGATCGATGTCGGATTTCTCGCGCTGCGCGTTGGTGGGGTTCAATGAGAACTGGCCGTCGAGCCGTCCGACCCGCACAGCGCCCACGGGCGTATAGAAGGGGACGAGCGAGCAGGTCAACGCCGCGGAAGCGGCGTTCAAGGCCAGCACGTCGGGGTCGTTCTGCCCGTCGGCGGAGAGGACGAAGGCGATGATCTGTGTCTCGTGGTTGAAGCCTTTGGGGAAGAGGGGCCGGAAGGGACGGTCGATCAGCCGGGAGGTCAGGATCTCCTTCTCGGTCGGCCGGCCCTCGCGCTTGAACCAGCCACCGGGGATGCGCCCCGCCGCGTAGGTGGCCTCGCGGTAGTCCACCGTGAGTGGAAAGAAATCGACGTTCTCCTTCGGCTCCTTGGCGAAGACGGCCGTGGCCAGGACGACAGTGTCGCCGTAGCGCACGACCGCGGCGCCGTCGGCCTGCTTGGCAAGCTTGCCGATCTGAATCTCGAGCGGGAGCCCCCCGAGCGAAAGGGATGTCTGGTGTTGAGTCATTCTGTGGTTCCTCATCAGCACAGCGGCTGCGAACAAAGACGCCACCCGCGGCCGCGCGGCCGCCGGTCCGCCCCTCTCGCTTGCCGCGGGTTTACTTGCGCAGGCCGAGCCGCTCGATCAACCGGGCGTAGCGTTCGGGGCTCTCGTCCTTCAGGTAATCGAGCAACCTCCGCCGCCGGGAAACGAGCTTCAACAAACCGCGCCGAGAATGGTGGTCCTTGGCGTTGGTCTTGAAGTGGTCGGTCAGGTAGGTGATCCGGTTGGTCAGCAGGGCGACCTGGACCTCCGGAGACCCTGTGTCGGTTTCGTGGACCCGATACTGCCCGATGACGTTGGGCTTCTCGGTCCGATACTGGGTAACGCTCACTTGTCTCTCTCCTCTAAACTCTTGTCTCTTCTCACTCTTTTCTATAAACGAGCAGCTTACCATGGTCTCGGGGAGCTGTCAGCTCTCAGCTTTCAGCTCTCAGCCCCGGAGACGCGCGGGATCTGGCTGATGACTGATAGCTGACGGCTGACAGCTACTCCGCGAGCACGATCTTCGGCTTCACGAGGCTGACCTTGCCCGTTCCCATCGGAGTCACCTGACCCAGGGCGACGACTTCTTCGGAGGGTCCCAGAAGCATGACCCAGTCCCCCTCCTTTGCGCAGAGGCCACGGAACGGGATCGGCTGTCCCTTGCGGACTTTCCAGGCTTCGAGCGAGGCGAGCCGGAGACGCTCGAAGGGGAAGACGATTCGCGAGAGCGGGATCGAATGCGGAGGCCGGAGACGTTCCTCGAGGGACATCTGTTCGAAGATTGCGAGTGCCACGGCGTCGGCGACGGCGAACTCTCCGATGCGTGTCCGCCGGAGCGCCTCCAGGTGCGCGCCCGACCCGAGTTTCTCGCCGAGCTCGCTCGCGATCGCGCGCACGTAGGTTCCCGAGGAACAGGAGACCGAAAAGGGGAGCCGTCCCGCTTCGTCCAGGCGGCCGAAGGCGAGATGCGAGACGCGGACCTTCTTGGGGAGGACGGGGACGGTCTCTCCGCGCCGCGCCATCTCGTAGAACTTCTGTCCCTTCACTTTCTTGGCCGAGTAGGGCGGAGGCGACTGGAGGAATTCTCCGCGGAAGGCCGCTGCCGCGCTCTCGATGTCTTCCTGACCGATGCGGCTGGCGTCGCGCTCGAGGCCGACGGTCTCCCCCTCGCGGTCATAGGTCGTGGTGGAGCGGCCCAGCCGGATCACGCCCTCGTAGGACTTGTCCATCCGCGTGAAAAAACTCTGCAGGCGCGCCGCGCCGCCGGCGCAGAGGAGAAGAAGACCCGTCGCCATCGGGTCGAGCGTTCCGCTGTGACCGATTCGGGCAAACGCCGTCGCGTTGCGCACGCGTTCCACGACGTCATGGGAGGTGAGCCCCGCCGGTTTGTCGATGAGAAAGAGGAACCCGCGCTGGAGCGAGTCGGTCAAGACTCGTCTTTCCGGGGCGGCAGGACCTGGGCGAGCAGCTCCTCCACGCGCGCGCCGCGCTCGAGCGAGAGGTCGGCGACGAAATGGAGCTCGGGGGCGTAGCGAAGGCCGCAGCGCCGGCCGACCTCGCGGCGCAGGTATCCCGACGCTCGGGCCAGACCCTCGGCCGCACGCTCCCGCTCTGGGTCCCCGCCGAGCACGGAGAAGTAGACGCGCGCGGACTGGAGGTCTGGCGACATCTCGACGCTCGTGATCGTCACCCCCTTGACCGCCGGGTCGTGCGCTTCGATCAGGAGGAGACTCGACAGTTCCTCTCGCACGAGGTCGGCGACGCGCTGGCTCCTGCGGGATTCTTTTTTCATCTGATTAGCTTTCAGCTGTCAGCTATCAGCTCTCAGCGACGTGAATGAACTCATTCCTGTAATCGAGTAGCTGGCCGTCGAGGTTGTTCTCGACGAATCGCAGCACGTCCTGCAACAAGGCATCCAGGGGTTTCTGGTCTGGTCCGACGGCGGCCACGCCGAGCTGCGACCTCTGGAGGACGTCCTGATCGCCGACTTCGGCGGCCGAGACTTCGAATTCATTGCGAATGCGGCTCTTCAGGCTTTTGACGATCATGCGCTTCTCCTTCAGACCGCGGCAGCCCGGCAGGTGCAGATCGAAGAGCGCGTATGCGATCACCATAATCCGAGGCAGAACACCGATTTCGAAGAATCGGAAGCTCAGAGCTGACAGCTGATAGCTGACAGCTCTTACGCGTTCATGACGCCGGCGACCTTCTCGACCTGATAGGCCTCGATCACGTCGCCGACCTTAATGTCCTGGTAGCGGTCGAGACCGATTCCACACTCGAACCCCTGCTTGACTTCGGAGACGTCGTCCTTGAAGCGGCGCAGCGAGCCGACCTTCCCTTCGTAGATGACCCGGTTGTCGCGCAGCAAGCGCAATTGCGAGTTGCGCGTGATGGATCCCTCCGTGACGAGGCAGCCGGCGACGACGCCGAACTTGGGCACCTTGAATGTGTTCCGGACTTCGGCGCGGCCGCGCGGTATCTCCTTCAGCGTCGGCTCGAGCAGGCCCTCCATGGCGGCCTTGATCTCATCGGTGACGTTGTAGATGATCGTGTGGAGCCGCATCTCGACACCGTTCTTGTCGGCCTCGATCTCCGCCTTCTTTTCCGGTCGCACGTTGAAGCCGATGATGATCGCGCCGGACGCGGACGCGAGCAGCACGTCATTGGTATTGATGGCGCCCACTCCTGCGTGGAGAAGCGAGATCTTCACTTTCTCGTTGGACAGGCTCTGGATCGCCTGTGACAGCACTTCGACGGAGCCGGCCACGTCGGCTTTGACGATCAACGGCAGCTCCTTGATCCGCCCCTCCTGGATCCGGCTGAAGAGCTGATCGAGCGAGATCCGGGATGACGCGGCCATGACCTTGTCGCGATCCTTCAGCTGGCGGAAGGAGACGATCGAGCGGGCCTTCGCCTCGTCCTCGACGACCTGGAACGTGTCGCCGGCCAGGGGCAGATCCTCGAAGCCCGTGACCTCGACGGGCGTGGCCGGGCCGGCCAGGGCGACCTTCGCGCCCTGGTCGTCGTGCATCGAGCGGACGCGGCCAAAGACCGATCCCGCGAAGAAGACATCCCCCACCGAGAGCGTCCCGGACTGGACGAGGACCGTCACCACGTTGCCGCGCCCCGCGTCGCGCCGGGCTTCGAGCACGACACCGCGCGCCTCTTCGGCGAGCGGAGCCGTCAGCTCCTGCATGTCCGCGACGATCAGGACGAGCTCGAGAAGATGATCGATTCCCTGCTTCTTGAGAGCGGAGATCTCGGCCGACTGCACGTCGCCGCCCCAGGATTCGAGCAGCACGCCCCGGTCGGCGAGCTCCTTCTTGACCCGGTCGGGGTTGGCGTTGGCCTTGTCGATTTTGTTGATTGCGACGACGATCGGGACCTTCGCGGCGCGGGCGTGGTCGATCGCCTCGATCGTTTGCGGCATCACGCCGTCGTCCGCCGCGACGACCAGGACGACGATGTCGGTCGCCTTGGCGCCGCGCGCCCGCATCGAGGTGAAAGCCTCGTGGCCCGGAGTGTCCAGAAAAACAATCGGTTTGCCGTTGACCTCGACCCGGTAAGCGCCGATGTGCTGCGTGATGCCGCCCGCTTCCCCTTCCGCGACCTTGGTCTGGCGGACCGCGTCGAGAAGAGAGGTCTTCCCGTGGTCCACGTGTCCCATGACGGTGACCACCGGCGCGCGCGGAACGCGCGGAACGGCTGGGGCTTGGCCCTCCTTCGTATCCTGCGCGGCGCGAGAAAGCTCCAACTCTTCCTCGAAGGAGACGACGGCGGCCTCGACCCCGACTTCTTTCGCGAGCTGGATCGCGGTCTCGGCGTCCAGGGCCTGGTTGACCGTGGCGAAGACGCCGCGCCCCATGAGAAGCCGCACGATGTCCTTGGCAAGAACGCCGAGTTTCTCCGAGAGCTCCTTGACCGTGACGCCCTCGGAGAGGAAGACGGGACCTGTCGGGAGCGGCTTCTTGAACTCGAGAAGCTTGCCCGAGTCATGAGCGCGCGTCTCCTTGGCCGCTCGCCGCAGAGCGGACTTGGAGACCGGCTTGGGTGCTGCGGCCGCGGCCTCTTCGGTCTCGGCGCTCTTCTCGATCAAGGGGAGCGTGATGTCGGAATATGTGTCTTCCTCGTAGGCGCCGACGAACTCCCGGAGATCGACTTCGTCGGCGACCGTGATCTTGGGCTTCGCTCCCCCCTTCTTGGCGGGTTTCTTCGCCTCCTCCTTCTCTTCTTTCTTGCGCTTGGCCGGGCCGCTGCGTTCCGGCGCGGCCGGAGGAGCGACGCGAGCTGCAGGAGGCGCGCCGGGGCGGCCGAGCGGCGGACCCCCGCCTGGACGCCCCGGCTGGCCTGGCCGCGGGGGACCGCCGCCTACGGGACGGGCGCCTGGTCCGCCGGGTGTCGGGTGATAAACGGACGGGGCAGGCCCGCTCGGGCGGAACCCCGTCGCGCGGGCCGCCGCGCCCGAGCGCGCGGGGGGCGGAGGGGGAGTCGAGAGCCGCGGCTGCACTTGTCCTGACGATGCGCTTACGGAGGGACGCCGGGGAGGGGCCGGCCGGGGAGGCAGGACAATCTTGCGAGGGAGAGGTTTCGGGGCCTCTGGCTCCGGCTCGGAAGGCACAACCGCCGTGCGCGCCGGCTCGGCCGGCTTCGTCCTGGATTCCGGCTGGGCCTTCGTCTCCGCCACCGGGCGTTCCACCGCCGCCGGCGCGCTCTCCGGCTCCTCCTCGGGCTGAGCCTTGGTGGGAACGAGCGGCTTTTCCACAATCTTGATGCGCGACAGGGCGCTCTTTTGTGGACGGAACGCCTTAGCCTCCGTGTCGCGGACGATGAGCTGCTTGGGGGCGTGCGTCTTGCCCTGGAGGATCGCGAGGACGGTGGCTTCGTCCAGCGCGGCCTGGGGGGATTTCACATCGACGCCGATGGATTGAAGCAGGAATAGGACTTCCTTGCTGCCGATGCCCATCTGGGCGGCGAGTTCTTCGACTCGGATCTTTCCCATGAAGTTCTTCGCTTACTCCCTGACGGTCGTTTCCTGCGCCGTCTCCGCTTCCGGTTCCTGCGCTCCTTCGGCAGCCTGCTCGGGGGATTCTTCGGCGGCGGACTCCTCGGCCTGTGCCGCCGCCGCCCGCGCCTGCTGGAACTCGGCGGCCGCCGCCAGGATCTTCTCCGCCGACTTCTCACCGATGCCGGGGATCTCGGCGAGCTCCTGCGCGGTCTTCTCGAGCAGGTCGGCGAGCGTCGTGATTCCTGCCTCGACGAGCCGCTCGGCCGTCTTCTCGCCGATGCCCGGCACCTCGGCGACCGGGGCCTGTCTCTGGCGGGACGCCTCGAGCATGCGCGTCAGAGCCTGCGCGACCTCGCCCTTGACCTCGGTCTCCCCCTTGATCTCGATCTTCAGTCCGATCAGCGCGGAGGCGAGGCGCACGTTCTGCCCCTTCTTGCCGATCGCGAGCGAGAGCTGGTCGTCCTCGACGACACAGTCCAGACTCATCGTCCCGTCCTCGCGGTGAATCGGTGAGACGCGCGTGATCTTGGCCGGGGCGAGCGCGTTCTGCGCGAACGTGATCAGGTCGTCCGAGTACAGGATGACGTCGATCTTCTCGCCGTGCAGCTCGCGCATGATCGACTGGACGCGGCTCCCGCGCATCCCCACGCACGCTCCCACCGGGTCCACGTCGCGCTCCCGCGAGCGCACGGCTACCTTGGCGCGCTCGCCCGGCTGGCGGACGGCCCCCTTGATGACGACGGTCCCGTCGTAGATCTCCGGCACCTCCATCTCGAAGAGCCGGATGAGCAGCCGCGGATCCGTCCGGGAAAGGACCAGCTGCGGCCCCTTCGGGTTCCTGTGGACGTCGTAGAGGATCGATCGGATACGCTCTCCCTGGCCATAGCGCTCGGCGCGCGACTGCTGGTCCCGCGGAATGATCGCCTCGGTCTTGCCCAGGTCCACGATCATGTCGCCGCGCTCGAAGCGCTTGACGGTCCCGCTCATGAGCTCCCCGATCTTCGGCTGGAACTCGTTGTAGATGTTGTCGCGCTCGGCCTCGCGCACCTTCTGGTAGAGCACCTGCTTGGCGGTCTGCGCGGCGATGCGGCCCAGGCCGATGGGCTCTCTGTCCTGCACGATTTCGTCGCCCAGGGCAACGTCGGAGACCTCCACCGGGGGTTCTCCCTCGCCGGCCGGACGCAGGACGCGCACGTTCCCCTTGGTGCCCTTGAGGGCGAGCACTTCCCGCGCCTCCGACAGAAGGATCTGAGGCGGCGGCTCTTCCGACTCGGTGTCGAGCTCCTCGACGACCGTGCGGCGGGAGGTCACCGCCATCTCGCCCGTTTTGCGGTCGATGGCCGTCACGACGGCCTTGTCGTGATAGAACTTGCGCGCGGCCGAGGACATCGCCTCTTCCAGCGCGGCGAACATCTTCTCCGGATCGATGTCCTTCTCGCGCGACACCTGTCGGATGACCGACGGATCGATGATCATCGGAAAGCGCCTCTCCTCAATTCCCC
>WNFV01003971.1_pt1 | contig 18600 bp, 13 predicted proteins | sample 5400101 | NCBI WGS metagenome assembly WNFV01 (sample SAMN13153361, study PRJNA577476) | soil metagenome | isolation source: 115 cm soil or saprolite under grassland replicate 1 | place: USA:California | collected 2016-06-15 | reverse complement strand
CGGGAGTGGTACGACAAGCACCCGAACGAGGAGCTCGAGAAGGAGGCGGAGAAGGGCAAGGAGTTCGAGGAGAACGGCAAGAAGCTGAAGGCGAAGTACACGATCCTCGAGAAGCTGCCGTTCCTCGGCCCGGGATTCGAGATCAACTACGGCCAGTCCCGCCAGCATCCGGACGACCCGCTGACCATCGCGCTCTACATCAAGGTGATCTACCCGGCCGGCAAGCAGATCGCGATCGACTGGCTGAAGTCGAACGGTGTCGAGCCGGGGACCATCGAGATCATCTGGACGTCGTGAACGGCCCCGGTTCGTAGCGCCCCGGTTACGAATCCGCGCGGCCCGGCTGCTCCGGTTGACGCCACATCCGCTGGCACCGCACACTTCCTGATTGTCCGACAATCAGGAGATCGGGCGATCTCCGCCAGACGTGTGTGAGGTGGTTCGTGGGTCAGTCGCTGAGGTGGGGACGCCGGTACCTGATGGTGCGCCCGGAGCACTTCCGGGTGGAGTACGTGATCAACCCGTACATGTCGGTGAGCGACCAGCCGGACCCGGCGCTGACGCTGCGCCAGTGGGAGGCGCTGCGGGACGCGATCGTCGCGGCCGGCGGCGAGGTCGAGGTGCTCGACCAGCGTGAGGACTCGCCCGACATGGTGTACGCGATGAACCTGGGGCTGGCCGACGCGACCGGCCGGGTCATGCTGTCGCACATGCGCTTCGCGCCCCGCCGCGACGAGGCGCTGAGCTCGGAGCCGTGGTTCACCGAGCACGGCTTCGCCGTCGTGCGGACCGGCTCGGGCGGGATCGGTCCGCACTTCGAGTCCGGCGACGCGTTCGCCTTCGGCGACAGCCTGGTGGTCGGGTACGGCCCGCGCACCGACGAGGACGCGCTCAAGCACATCGCCATCGAGTGGGGCATCCGGGTCCGCGGCCTGCGCATCGCCCACGAGGGCATGTACCACCTGGACCTGCCGTTCTGCCCGGTCGACAGCACCCACGCGATGGTCTACCCGCCGGCGTTCGACGAGGCGAGCCGGGCCGCGCTGGAGCGGATCGTGCCGGACCCGATCGTGCTCACCGACGAGGAGGCGTTCGCGTTCAGCGCGAACTCGATCGTGGTCGGCGACACGATCCTGATGCCGGCCTGCTCGCTGCGGCTGCAGCGGATCCTGACCGGCCTCGGCCTGCGCGTCGTGGTCCTCGACCTGTCCGAGTTCCACAAGGGCGGCGGCTCGATCCGCTGCCTGACCAACCCGCTGGACTTCGACCTGTCCGGGGCGGTGGTCGCCGGCGGCGAGGTCCACCTCCCGGCCTGACGCCGCCTGTGGAAAGCCTCGCCGACCAGGGATGCCACGCCGTGGAGCGGGTATCTAGAGTGAGCCCCATGACGCAGACGCCGCAGCCGCCGACCAGCCCGTCACAGCCGCAGGAGGGAGCCGGGCCGGAGGCGCTGCGGTTCCGGGCGGCGCTGGACGGCATCCCGGCGTACCTGCCGGGCAAGCCGCCGGTGCGGGCCGACGGGCGGCCGGCGTACAAGCTGTCGAGCAACGAGAACCCGTACCCGCCGCTGCCCGGCGTGCTGGAGGCGGCCGCCACGGCCGCCGCCCAGATGAACCGCTACCCCGACCTGGCCTCCAGCGCCCTCCTGGACGCGCTGTCGGCGCGGTTCGAGGTGCCGGTGAACCACGTCGCGGTCGCGACCGGCTCAGTGGCACTGCTGTACCACCTGCTGCAGGCAAGCTGCGAAGCCGGCGACGAGGTCGTGTACGCGTGGCGGTCGTTCGAGGCGTACCCGATCGCGGTGGCGCTGACCGGCGCGACGTCGGTCCGGGTGCCGCTGACCGCCGAGGCGCGACACGACCTGGACGCGATGGCGGCCGCGGTCACCGACCGGACCAAGGTCGCGATCGTCTGCACCCCGAACAACCCGACCGGCCCGGCGGTGCGCGGTGACGAGCTGCGCGAGTTCCTGGCCCGGGTGCCGCGCAACGTGATCGTGGTGATCGACGAGGCGTACCGCGAGTTCGTCCGCGACGAGGACACCGTCGACGGCCTGGACCTGTACCGCGAGCACCCGAACGTCGTGGTGATGCGCACCTTCTCCAAGGCCTACGGGCTGGCCGGCCTGCGGGTCGGGATGGCGGTCGGGCCGGAGCCGGTGGTCTCGGCGATCCGCAAGGTTGCGCTGCCGTTCGGCGTCAGCCACATCGCCCAGCAGGCCGCGATCGCGTCGCTGGCCGCCGAGGACGCGCTGCTGGAGCGGGTCGAGGCCCTGGTCGACGAGCGCCGCCGGGTGGTGGACGCGCTGCACGAGGCCGGCTGGGACGTCGCCGACACCCAGGCGAACTTCGTCTGGATGGCGCTCGGCGAGGACACCACCGCGTTCGCCGCGGCCGCCGAGGCCGAGGGCATCAGCGTCCGGCCGTTCGCCGGTGAGGGCGCCCGCGTGACGATCGGCGAGCCGGAGGCGAACGACCTGTTCCTCGACGTCGTACGACGCTGGGGCCCGCCGCGCTCGTGAGCCGCACCCTGGTCTGGATCTCCGGCGCCTCGTCGGGGATCGGCGCGGCCCTGGCCGCCGCGGTCCCGTACGACGACGCTGTGGTCGTGGACGTCTCCCGCCGGGGCGGTACGCCGGGCACCGAGCACCTCGCCGCGGACCTGGCGGACCCGGCGTCCTGGCCGGTCGTCGCCCGGGACTTCGCCCGGCGGCTGGACGGCTTCACCGGCGACCGCGTGGTGTTCGTGCACAACGCCGGCACGCTGACGCCGATCGGCCCCGCCGGCACGGTCGACCAGACCGCCTACGCCCGCAACGTGCTGCTGAACTCGGCTACGCCGCAGGTGCTCGGTGACGCGTTCCTGCGCGCGGTGGCCGGGCTGGCCTGTGAGCAGCACCTCGTGATGCTGTCCTCGGGGTCGGCCCGGACCGCGTACGAGGGCTGGTCCAGCTACTGCGCCGGCAAGGCCGCGGTCGAGCAGTGGGTCCGGGTCGCGGGCCTGGAGCAGCGCCGGCGCACCCCGGGCTGCCGGGTCGTCGCGGTCGCGCCCGGTGTCGTCGACACCGGCATGCAGGACCAGATCCGCGCGCTGGACGCGGCCGACTTCCCGCAGGTCGCGCGGTTCCGCGACCTTCACGACGCCGGCGCGCTCACCGACCCGCGGGACGCGGCGCGGCGGATCTGGTCAGTCCTGGACCGGGACCTCGAGAACGGCGCCTGCGTCGACGTCCGCACCCTCGACTGACGACAGGGTTCGTGACGGCGCAGGTGTGACGTTGTGACAGTTCACGTTAAGATGCGAATCGAGTGTCACAAGACCGCGGATTCCATGGAGAGGACTGGACGCAGGACCGTACGGCGGTACCACGGCGCGCTCGGCATTTCGCGGAGGCCACGCCGGATGGGTACGGTGTGCGGCATGACGGCCGTGAACTCGGACTGAGTCGCCAGCCGTTCTCCCTTGGAACACGCGGTCTTGACCTCGAGCCTGACCCGGCTGACGGTGATGTCGGGACCGTGCAACGCCGGCGCGCGGCGATCCCGCGCCCGCCACACGAGGAGTGCATGTGACTGAGTCGCAGACGTCGGGCCAAGTCCCGGCAGAGTCAGCTCCGGGCTTGGCCCCGGAGACGTTCACGCCCGCATCCGCGGCGCCGGCGCCGGAGCGGTCCTCCGCCGAGGAGGTCGAGTTCGTCCAGCTGCTGACGCCCGAAGGTGAGCGCGTCGAGCACCCGGCGTACTCGTTCGACCTCGACGACGAGGCCGTGAAGGGCTTCTACCGGGACATGGTGCTGGTCCGCCGGATCGACACCGAGGCCACCGCGCTGCAGCGCCAGGGCGAGCTGGGCATCTGGGCCTCGCTGCTCGGCCAGGAGGCGGCGCAGATCGGCTCGGGCCGTGCGCTGAACAGCAACGACATGGTCTTCCCGACCTACCGCGAGCACGGCGTCGCCTGGTGCCAGGGGGTCAACCCGCTGAACCTGCTCGGCCTGTTCCGCGGCGTCGACCAGGGCGCCTGGGACCCGCGCGACAACAACTTCCACCTGTACACCATCGTGATCGGCGCGCAGACGCTGCACGCGACCGGCTACGCCATGGGCCAGCAGCGTGACGGCGTCACCGGCGACCCGGACAACGGCCAGGCCACCATCGCCTACTTCGGCGACGGCGCCTCCAGCCAGGGCGACGTGAACGAGGCGTTCATCTACGCCTCGGTGTTCAACGCGCCGGTGGTCTTCTTCTGCCAGAACAACCAGTGGGCGATCTCGGAGCCGATCGACCGGCAGACCCGGATCCCGCTCTACCAGCGCGCCGCCGGCTTCGGCTTCCCGGGCGTGCGGGTGGACGGCAACGACGTGCTCGCGACGTACGCGGTGACCCAGGCCGCGCTGCGCCGCGCCCGCGAGGGCAGCGGCCCGACCTTCGTCGAGGCCTACACCTACCGGATGGGCGCGCACACCACCTCGGACGACCCGACCAAGTACCGGCTCACCGAGGAGCTCGAGCACTGGAAGCTCAAGGACCCGATCGCGCGGGTCAAGGCGTACCTGGTGCGCAACGGCTCGGCCGGCAACGCGTTCTTCGACGAGGTCGACGCCGAGGCCGACAAGGTCGCCGCGGAGCTCCGCGAGGGCTGCCTGTCGATGCCCGACCCGCAGCTCACCGACATGTTCGACCACGTGTACGTCGAGAAGACCCCGCAGCTCGAGCAGCAGCAGGAGCAGTTCGCCGCGTACGCCGCCTCGTTCGAGGGGAGCCACTGATGACCAAGATCAGCCTCGGCAAGGGCATCAACCTCGGCCTGCGCCGCGCGATGGAGAACGACCCGAAGGTCCTCGTCATGGGCGAGGACATCGGCAAGCTCGGTGGCGTCTTCCGGGTCACCGAGGGCCTGCAGAAGGACTTCGGCGAGGACCGGGTGGTCGACACCCCGCTGGCCGAGTCCGGCATCGTCGGCACCGCGGTCGGCCTGGCGCTGCGCGGCTACCGGCCGGTCTGCGAGATCCAGTTCGACGGGTTCGTGTTCCCGGCGTACGACCAGATCATCAACCAGGTCGCCAAGATGCACTACCGGTCGATGGGCAAGCTGAAGATGCCCGTCGTCATCCGGATCCCGTTCGGCGGCGGCATCGGCGCGGTCGAGCACCACTCGGAGTCGCCGGAGTCGCTGTTCGCGCACATCGCCGGCCTCAAGGTGGTCTCCTGCGGCGACCCGGTCGACGCGTACTGGATGATCCAGCAGGCGATCGCCTCCGACGACCCGGTGGTGTTCTTCGAGCCGAAGCGCCGCTACCACGAGAAGGCGGAGCTCGACGAGACCGCGACCGAGGCGCCGGTGCCGCTGCACCAGGCCGTCGTACGACGTGAGGGCACCGACGCGACGCTGTTCTGCTACGGCCCGATGGTCAAGACCTGCCTGCAGGCCGCCGAGGCCGCGGTCGAGGACAGCCGCAACCTCGAGGTCGTCGATCTGCGCTCGATCTCTCCGCTGGACCTGGCGACGATCTTCGCCTCCGTGAAGAAGACCGGCCGCGCGGTCGTGGTGCACGAGGCGCCGCTGTCGCTCGGCCCGGCCGCCGAGGTGGCCGCGCGGGTGAGCGAGGAGTGCTTCTACTCGCTGGAGGCGCCGGTGCTGCGGGTCGCGGGCTTCGACACGCCGTACCCGCCGTCGCGGGTCGAGGAGGACTACCTCCCGGACCTCGACCGGGTGCTGGACGCCGTCGACAAGGTGATGGAGTACTGATGGCCCCCGAAAATGTGCACCGCCAGGAGTTCCGCCTGCCGGACGTCGGTGAGGGCCTGGTCGAGGCCGAGATCGTGTCCTGGAAGGTCAAGCCCGGCGACACGGTGAAGCTGAACGACACCATCGTCGAGATCGAGACCGCGAAGTCGCTGGTCGAGCTGCCGGTGCCGTTCGCCGGTGTGGTCGCCGAGCTGCTGGTGCCCGAGGGTGAGACCGTTCCGGTCGGTACGCCCATCATTGCTGTTGAAACCAGCATCTCGGTCAACACCGGTGGTCCCGAGCCCACCGGTACGCCGAAGGAGGACCGTGCCACTGTCACGGCGCCACCGGTGCAGACCCCGCAAGACGAGGAGTGGGTCGAGCCGGGTCTGATCGGCGGACCGGCGCCGGGCGGCCGCACCGCGGTGCTGGTCGGCTACGGGCCGAAGACCACCGAGGCCAAGCGCCGTCCGCGCAAGGGCGCCGCCCCGGCTCCGGTCGCCGCGGCGCCGGCCCCGGAGGCCACGGTGTCCGCGGTGTCGACCGGCTACCCGTCGGCGAAGGTGCTGGCGAAGCCGCCGGTGCGCAAGCTCGCCAAGGACCTCGGCGTCGACCTCGGTGCGGTGACCCCGACCGGCCCGGGTGGCGTCATCACCCGCGCCGACGTCGAGTCGCACGCCACCGGCGCTGAGGCCGTTGTCCCGGTCGCCGCCGCCCCGCTGTACGCCGTCCCGTCGTACGCGCCGGTGCCGGGCCAGACCGAGACCCGGATCCCGATCAAGGGCGTCCGCAAGGTCACCGCGCAGGCGATGGTGAGTAGCGCGTTCACAGCCCCGCACGTGACCGAGTGGATCACCGTCGACGTGACCGCGACGATGGACCTGGTCAGGCGGCTGAAGAACGACCGGGCCTTCGAGGGCGTCAGGGTGTCGCCGCTGCTGATCGTCGCCAAGGCCTGCCTGCTGGCGGCCCGTCGTACCCCGGAGCTGAACGCGTCCTGGGACGAGGCGGCACAGGAGATCGTGCTCAAGCACTCGGTGAACCTCGGCATCGCCGCGGCCACCCCGCGCGGGCTGATCGTGCCGAACGTCAAGAACGCCGACGCTATGACGCTGCCGGACCTGGCCCGCGCGATCAACGACCTCACCGCGGTCGCCCGCGAGGGCAAGTCCCAGCCGGCCGACCAGGCCGGTGGCACGTTCACGATCACCAACGTGGGCGTCTTCGGGGTCGACGCCGGTACGCCGATCCTCAACCCCGGCGAGTCCGGCATCCTCTGCTTCGGCGCCGTCCGCAAGCAGCCGTGGGTCGTCGAGGACGAGATCGTGGTCCGCCAGATCACCACGCTGGCGCTGTCGTTCGACCACCGCCTGGTCGACGGCGAGCAGGGTTCCCGGTTCCTGGCCGACGTGGCCGGCATCCTCGAGGACCCGGCCCGCGCGCTGATGTTCTGACCCGTAGCCGGAGGCCTCTGGAAAGAGTTCGCCGAGATGCACACCGCTATCGGTGCAGTACATCGCTGGCGATGTGCGGGTCGGGGCGGGGTGGCGCGCTGCGGGCGGTGTACTGGCGGATCAATCCGGGTCGCCCGGTGCCGAACAGGACCGTAGGTGTCCGCGATCGCCGCTAGCGTCGGGGCATGGGCGAGCTGAGCTGGGCAGCGGTCCGCGCGCGGCGGATGACCAGGCAGGGGCTGGGCACCGAGCCGTACGACGGCGGCCCGGCGGACGTCGTACGGGCGATGTGCGGTGCGCACGCCCAGGTGATGCCGGCCGCCGAGCTGTCCGTCGGGCTCCGGCTGGCCGCGGCGACCCGGGACGACGTCCGCGCGGCGCTGTGGGACGAGCGGGTGCTGGTGAAGACGATCGGGATGCGCGGGACGGTGCACCTGTTCGCGTCCGGCGAGCTGGCCATGTGGACGGCCGCGCTGAGTGCGGTCCCGGCGAGCTCGCCGTTCCCGCCCGGCGTACGGCTGACCGACGAGCAGGCCGACGCCGTCGTGGCGGCGATCGGCAAGGCGCTGGCCGACGCGGAGCTCACGGTCGACGAGCTCGGTGAGGCGGTCGTGGATCTGGCCGGGTCGTGGGCCGGTGACCTGGTGATGCCGGCGTTCCAGGACCTGTGGCCGCGCTGGCGGCAGGCGATCGGTACGGCGGCCGCCCGCGGCGCGCTCTGCTTCGGCCCGGACCGGGGCCGCAAGGTGACCTACACCAGTCCGCGCCGCTGGGTGCGCGGCTTCGAGCCGGCCGACCCGGATGCCGCGCTGGCGGACGTCGTACGACGTTATCTGCGCGCCTACGGCCCAGCGACTCCCGAGCACTTCGCGCGCTGGTTCGGTGCGCCGCGGCGGTGGGCCGCCGATGCCCTCGACCGTCTCGGCGACGAGCTCGAGCAGGTCGTTGTCGCGGGCAACGATGCCTGGCAGCTCGCCGGCGAAGGTGACCCCGGGGATGACGCGGTGGAGGGTGTGCGGCTGCTGCCGTACTTCGATGCGTACGTCATCGCGGCCCAGCCGCGCGAGCTGCTCTTCCCGGGCCGCGCCGCCGAGCGTGCCCTGGCCCGCGGCCAGGCCGGCAACTACCCGGTCCTGCTCGTCGACGGTGAGGCCGCCGGTGTGTGGCACCTGCGCCGCTCCGGCCGCCGCTCGACCGTCACCGTCGAACCTCTGCGCCGCCTCACCGCCGCTCGCCGTAAGGCCCTCGACGAGCAGGTCGCCCGGATCGCCGAGTTCAGCGCAGGCCCGGCCGAGCTCGTGATCGGCGAGATCACCGTCGGCCCGCACGCCTGACCGCTGTTCATCGGGCCCCCAGAGCGCGTTTCCGGGCCTCCGCGAATCGTTTCTCCGTACCTCGGAGGCCACCGAGGTAGCCCCAGGGGAAGGTGGTCACGTTCCCACCGAGCCGTTCGAACACGGAAGCGGCGGCCTGGCGGTCACCACTGAGGTCGAAAGCCATCGCGAACACGTTCAGTGGCAGGGGCCAGCCCGGCCTGAACTCTGCGGCGGGGTTCCAGATCGAGTGCGCCGCCGCCGCGCGCAGGTCGGCCTGGACGTCCGGACGCCGCACGTACGACGACCGCTCGGCGCCTCGGAGGCCTAGGTGGATCTCCAGGTGGCACAGGGCGACCAGGTAAGCGAGCATGTTGCCGCCGGGGCTGCGGCTCGCCGCGCCGCGCGCGAACCGGAACATCTGCTCGTCGCTGCCTCCCCACTTGGCACACAGACTCTGCATGAACTCGGCATGTGCCTTCAGGTTCGTCGGGTGCCGCCGCACCGCCTCGGTGAAACGGAACTCCTCGTCCTCCACCGGCAGCTGCAGGCCGCGTGCCGTGCGGATCAGGAACGACCATGCGACCGGCTCCTCGGGGAGCCGGGTGGTGACGTCGTACAGATATGACTCCGCGAGCCGCAGTCGGTCGAAGAACAGCGTGAATTGTTCGTCGCGTGTGTACTGCGCGGCGAGCGCGCCGCGCGCCTCCCAGGCCCAGGCGACGGCGTGGCAGCCTCGCACCAGCTGCGCGAGCGGGTCCGAACCTGTCCAGTTGCCGATCCAGTCCTGCACGCCGGGCACTGAGCCACCGACCTCCAGGTAGAAGGCTCTGTCGTCCGGATGGCCGGCGGCGATCACCACCTCGCGCGCGGTCGGCCAGTCCTGCCGGGTCAGCGCGTCTCGCAGCCTGGCAGCGCCGGGGTCGCCCATGCACGGGTCGATCACCGGTTCGTTGGACTTCTTGCGCAGACCCACGTCAACCCCACCTTCATCGCTTCCATCGGTCACCGGTGGCCAGACCGACCACCACCGCCACGATCCCCGCCACCGGCAGCACCCGGCTGGTCAGCACGCTGTCGGTGGCGATGAACAGCCACGCCGCCGCGGCCAGCGTCAGAACGGCCACCACGACCGGGTGGTCGAGCCAGGCCCCGAGCCGCCGCCGGCGGGTCACCGTGGTCCGCGGGATCTCGTCCTCGGCGCGCTCCGGCAGTACGACGTGGAGCCGGCGCGGGACGGCGGAGTCGACCATCGCGACCGCGTCCTGGCCGCGACGCCACAGCCCGGGTTCGATGACGACCTGGTAGCCGTCGCGCCGGATCAGCTTGCGCCCGCCGTCCGGGAACGCGACGAGTGCCGCCAGCTCGTCGTACCGCGCGCTGACCTCGCTCGCGGCCGCCTCCAGCCGGGCCGCGGTCGGCCCCACGGTGAGCGTGCGCCTCGCCTTGCCGGCCGGCGTGGCGAGGGGCCGGAAGGTCCGCCCCTCGACCGTCTCCGCGGAGGCCGGTGGCACGTCCAGCCAGTGCAGCTGCGGGTCGCCGGCGCTGCCGGGGTCCGCCGACAGCAGCAGGCTCGTCCACAGAGTGTGGGCGGCGCGCCGGACGTCATCCGCCGTGACGGCGCGAAGTTCGTCGACCAGCGCCTCGCGGGACCGGATCGGCTGCCCGAGCAGCGCGTCGCGCGCGGTGAGGAACGGCAGCCAGTGCTCGGCCGGCTCCTCCGTCATCAGGCGGATCCGCTGCTCGATGTCGTCACGCAGCTCGGCCGGGTCGGGGCCGACGTCCCGCAGCCGGCGCAGCACGGAGGCCGTCGTCGCCACGATCGTCGGCAACGCGTCGGGCAGGATGTCGATCCCGGCCGTGGCCATCGCCTGGTCGGCGTCCATCAGTTCGTACGACGACCAGGCGCTGTAGCCCATTCCGGCGCCGTCCCGCAGGTTCCGCTGCAGTGCGCGTTCGAGCGCCCGCAGGGTGGTGGTCGCGGCCGCCGACCGCGGCAGTGTGCCGGACACTGCCACCGTGCCGGGACGGTCGTTGAAGCCGGCCGGCGCCGGCTGGTCGCACGGTACAGCCCGGCGAGCCGGTTGCCGGGGGCCCGCCGCGAGCGGCAGCCGCAGTCCGGCCGGTGGCGGCCCGCTCAGCGCGAGGACGGCGTTGCCCCGCGTGTACGTCGCGGCCGCCAGTTGCCGCAGACCGTCGGGGGTGGCCGTGCTGAGGCCGAACTCCTCGTACCCGGACAGGCCGGGGCCCTGCGCGCCGTACCGCCACAGCAGGTGGTTGGCGACGGTTCCGATGGTGCGGGTGGCACCCTCGGCGCGGAGCACCCGCCGTTCGTGCTCGAGCTGCGCGAAGTCCGGTGCGGACAGCCACCGGCAGACGTCGTGCAGGAAGCCGGCGACCTCCGCGGGTTCGCCCTCGGCGTGGAAGCTCGTGAAGAGCAGGTCGACGTGGCCGTTTACCGGGGTGCGGATCGAGTCGCGGTCGTGCAGGGCCAGGTGTTCCAGCAGGTGCAGCCAGCCGCTCGTCGGGAGGGTCTCGTCGGCCATGCCGGTGCGGAACCACAGGCTGGCGTTCAGGGAACGCCGCCCGGGCACCCAGAACACCGGGACGCCGTCCACGTCCGTCGTACGCAGCCCTTCGTCGGTCACGCCAGGTCCCCTTCCCAGGTCGTGCGTGGTGCTGGCGCACCATACCGGGAAACGGCGACGTCCGCCGGACGGGATCTCCCCGTCCGGCGGACGCCGGTGATGCGTGGGTGTTACTTGGTGACCGCGTCGAGGGCGTCGGCGATGCCTTCGCCGTAGAAGGCGTTGAGCGCGTCGGTGCCGGTGCAGCGGGCGTCGGTGGCCGGGCAGGCGTGGTCGTCGGCCTCGGTGTGCAGCGCCTGGGTGATCTGCTGCGGCGTCCAGTCCGGGTGCGCCGACTTGATGAGCGCGGCGACGCCGGTGATGTGCGGCGAGGCCATCGACGTACCGGACTTGAGGCCGTAGCCGCCGTGCAGCACGGTCGACAGGATCCGGCGGCCGGGGGCGGCGATGTCGATCGTGCCCAGGCCGTAGTTGGAGAAGCTGGACTTCGCGCCGCCCTGGTCGAGGCTGGCCACGGTGATCACGCCGGGCAGCTCGGTCGGCATGTCGAGGCAGCCGTTGTCGATCGTGCGCGGCGCCGGCGTCGTGTCGTTCGGGCTGCTGCTGTCGGTGGTCTTGTTGGCCAGGTCGTAGTTCGAGTTACCGGCCGCGGCGACCGCGAGCGAGCCCTTGCCGGTGGCGTAGGCGACGGCACGTCGTACCGCCGTCTGCACCGCGCCCTGGTCGGCGCCGTCGGCGCACCAGAACATCCACGGGTCGATGAAGTAGCTGTGGTTGGTGACGGCCATGCCGTGCTCCGCGGCCCAGATGAAACCGCAGATCGAGTACTCCGGGTAGATGAAGCCGTCGTCGTTCACGACCTTCACCGAGGCGATCCGCACACCCGGCGCGACACCGACGATCCCGACGCCGTTGCGGGCGGCGGCGACGGTGCCGGCGACGTGCTGGCCGTGGTCGCTGGTGGTCGGGCGCCAGGCGCCGTACGTCGTGTCCGGGACGCCGTTGTTGATGCAGTTCACCGAGTCTGCGGCATCGAAGTTCGGCGCCAGGTCGGGGTGCGTCTCGTCGATGCCGCTGTCATTGATGCCGACCAGGACGTCACGCGAGCCGTCGGTGACGTCGTGCGCGAGGTCGGCCTTGATCTCCCGCAGGTCCCACTGCTCGGACTCGCGCGGGTCGGGGACGACGGCGGTCTCGGACTCGATGCTCTGGGTGCCGGAGGCCGGCCCCTCGGTCGTGGCGGCGGTCCGGGTGGCGCCGACGGACTGGACGGTGTTGGGCGCGGCGGCCTTCTTGACCTTGCTACGGAACGCCGTGTCGGTCGACTGCGCGATGACGACCCCGATCTGCGGCCAGGACTGTACGACGGTGCCGCCGGCGGCCTTGATCGCGGCCTCGGCGTTCGCCGTGGTGCCGGTGGCGGTGGTGTTCACGACGTAGTTCATCAGCGGGCCGGTCTCGCCGAGCGGCTGGGCTTGAGCGGTGCTGATCGCGGCTGGGCTGAGGGCCAGGGATGCGGTGGCCAGTCCGGCGCAGAGCCAGCGCAGGCGCGGGTTCCGAGGCATGTCGTCTCCTGTAGGGGCGGTGAGGGCGTGTCGGGCGGTGAGAGCAACGGCTGCACTGTAGACCGTTCCGCCACTATTCGGACACGGTCGAGGGAAAACCCGCACGTGTGTAACATAGATACAACACAGATACTTCTTGTACGCCTCACGGAAAGGCCGCACGTGCACAGCCAGCTACACCTCGGTGAGGAGACCACCGAGATCGCCCGGATCGTCGAGGACGCCGGCCCGGCCGCGGAGCGGATCCCCGCCGCCGAGCGCGTGTACGCCTTCGTGAAGAGCGCGATCCTGGACCGGGTCTACCCGGGCGGCACGCTGCTGACCGAGGGCGAGCTGGCCGACGCGGTCGGGGTCTCGCGCACTCCGGTCCGCGAGGCGCTGCTGCGGCTGGAGGCCGCCGGGCTGGTGCGGCTCTACCCGAAGAAGGGCGCGCTGGTGCTGCCGGTGCTGCCGCAGGAGATCAACGACGTCCTCGAGGCCCGCGAGCTGATCGAGACGCACGCCGCCGCGAAGGTGTGGCCGCGCCGCAAGGAGCTCGTCGTCGTACTCGAACCCCTGCTGCGGCGGATGCGTGAGCTGCGGCGGGCCGGGGAGCCCAAGGCGTTCCTGGAGGCGGACCGCGAGTTCCACGAGGAGATCGTGGCCGCGGCCGGCAACGAGATCCTGACGAACGTCTACCTGAGCCTGCGCGACCGGCAGGTCCGGATGGGGGTCGCCGCGCTGCAGGTCGCGCCGGCCCGGATGGAGCGCTCGATCCACGAGCACGCCGAGCTCCTCGCCGCCCTCGGCGGGACCAGCGCCAAGCGGTTCCGCGAGCTGGTCGCCACGCACATCCACGGCGCCGCGGACCAACTGCGGTGACCGAGCTCCTGCACCCGCTCGGCGGCCGGCGCGCCTGGGGGATCTGGGCGACCGCGCTCGCCGTGTACATGCTGACCGTGATGCACCGCAGCTCGATGAGCGTCGCCGGGCTGAAGGCCGCGGAGCGGTTCGGCATCTCGGCGTCGGAGCTGGCCCTGTTCACCGTCGTACAGCTCCTGGTCTACGCCGCCATGCAGGTCCCGGTCGGGGTGCTGCTGGACCGCTACGGCTCCCGTCGGCTGCTGGTCGCGGCCTCGGTGCTGCTGTTCTGCGCGCAGTCGGCGTTCAGCCTCGTGCACTCCTACCCGGCGGCGCTGGCAGCCAGGGCGCTGCTCGGCGTCGGCGACGCGCTGGTGTTCATCAGCGTGCTGCGGGTGTTGATGCTTTGGTTCAAGCCGTTGCGCCAGCCGCTGATGTCGCAGCTGACCGGCATGCTCGGCGCGCTCGGCGCGATCGCCGCCACGCTGCCGATGTCCGCGGCCCTGCGCGGCCTCGGCTGGACCCCGACGTTCGCCGGCGCCGCCGTGCTCAGCCTGGTCACCGGCGTGGCCGTGCTGGTGTTCCTCAAGAACAGCCCGTACGACGAGGCGCCGCACCGGACCAAGCAGTCCCTGCGCGAGGTGCGGAACAACCTGCGCCGCGCCTGGCGTGAGCCCGGCACCCGGCTCGGGCTGTGGACGCACTTCACCACCAGCTTCGCGCCGGCCACGTTCGGGCTGCTGTGGGGTTATCCGTTCCTGGTGAAGGGCGAGGGGGTCGCGCCGACGACAGCCGCTGCCCTGATGATCGTGCCGGTGCTGGCGAGCATGGCGTTCGGCCCGCTCGTCGGGCGGTACGCGGCGCGGTACCCGTACTACCGTTCCTGGATCGTGCTCGCCGTGATCGGCGGGGCGGTGGCCATGTGGACGGTGGTGCTGGCCTGGCCGGGTCGCGCGCCGCTGCCGGTGATCGTGCTGCTGGTCGTCGCCCTGGCCGCCGGCGGGCCGGGCAGCATGCTCGGCCTGGACTACGCGCGGACCTTCAACCCGGCGACCCGGTTCGGCGCCGCGAACGGCATCGTCAACACCGGCGGCTTCATCGCCACGCTGATCTGCATCGCCGCCGTCGGGGTCGCGCTCGACCTGTCCGCGCACCAGCTCAGCCACTCCGTTGCCGGCTTCAACGACATCGGCGACTTCAAGCGCGCCTTCGTGCTGCAGTACCTGCTGTGGGCGGCCGGCACCACCCAGATCGTGCGCTACCGCAGACGCGCCCGCGCCGCCCTGGCCCGCAACAACCCCGAGGTCTACGAAGCCCTCTACGCCAACCGCATCCTCCCCATCACCCAGTAACCTCCCTTGCCATTTCGCGTGGGGGCCCATCCGAACCGCAGGTTCCCCCGGGTTGTAACCATGGGGAACCCGCAGCTCGCGTGGGGCCCCACGCGAAACGGCAAGCGCATCGGCCTGGCCTACGCGGTCGGCCACGCGGAAGCGATGCGATCGGCCCGGCGGTGGCAGCAATTCGCCGGGTTAACCCGGCCAACCGCGGGTCTGCCCAGGTTCTGACCGCGGCGAACGCTCACTTCGCCGGGTTAACCAGGCGAATTGCGTCCTGCATTGCCGCGGCTCCGCACATCGCGTGGGGTCCCAGCTGAACGGCGGCTTGCCTCGGGTTGTAGCTGCCGGGGGGAGCTCGCGTGGGGCCCCACGCGAAACGGCAAGGGACCAGCGCGGCGCCAGAGGTCGGCCCGGCGGCTGCAACTCGCCTGGTTAACCCGGCCAACTGCGGGTCTGCCCCGACTATGACCGGGGCGAACGCTCACTTCGCTGGGTTAACCAGGCGAATTGCCGGGGGACCAGCGGGCTGCCAGCGGGAGGGCGGGCGTGCCAGCGGGGTGTCAGTGGCGTGCCAGTGGGGGGCTGGACGGTGGTGGGGACGAGAAAGTCCACCACTTCCCGGGAGGGAACCGATGTCCAGCCGAAACGACACCGCTGTCGTGGCCGAAGGCTTGGTGAAGCAGTTCGGGGCCACGAAGGCGCTCGACGGCGTCGACCTCGAGGTACGCCGGGGCAAGGTCCTCGGCGTGCTCGGGCCGAACGGCGCCGGCAAGACCACCGCGGTCCGGATCCTCGGCACGCTGCTGCGGCCCGACGCCGGCCGCGCACTGGTCGGCGGGTACGACGTGGTCCGCGAGCCGGCGAGAGTCCGTGAGCTGATCGGGCTCACCGGCCAGTACGCGAGCGTCGACGAGGACCTGTCCGGCCGCCGCAACCTGGTGATGATCGGCCGGCTCATCGGCCTGCCGCGCGCCGACGCAAGGGCCCGCGCCGACCGGCTGCTCGAGCGGTTCGAGCTGACCGACGCCGCCGACCGGATCGCCAAGACCTACTCAGGCGGGATGCGCCGCCGGCTCGACCTGGCCGCGAGCCTGGTCGGCCACCCGAGCATCCTGTACCTCGACGAGCCCACCACCGGCCTCGACCCGCACAGCCGCAACGGGGTGTGGGCGACGGTGCGGCGCCTGGTCGACGACGGCACCACCGTCCTGCTCACGACGCAGCACCTCGAGGAGGCCGACGCGCTGGCCGACTCGATCGTGGTGTTCGACCATGGCCGGATCGTCGCCGACGGCACGCCGGCCGAGCTGAAGGCGCAGACCGGCCGCCAGTCCCTCGACGTCCGCCCCGCCCACCCGGCCGACCTGGACAAGGTCAGCGCCGTCCTCGCCGAGGTCGTCGGCAGCCCACCTGCCGTCGAGGACGACGTGGTCAGCGTTGCCGTCAGCGACGGAACGGCGATGCCGGCCGTCGTCCGCCGGCTCGACGACGCCGGCATCACCGTCACCGAGCTCGCCCTCCGGCTGCCCAGCCTGGACGAGGTCTTCCTCAGCCTCACCGGTCACACCGCCGAGGCCACCGCGGACGAAGGAGTACGCCGATGAGCGCCGTCGCAGCTGTCCAGGACCTGCCCCGCCAGGTCCGTCGTACCCCGTGGAGCTGGGTCGAGCAGAGCCTCACGCTGGCCTGGCGGAACATCGTCCGGATCCGGCAGAACCCGGAGGCGCTGGCCGACGTCACGTTCCAGCCGATCATCTTCACGGTGCTGTTCGTGTTCGTGTTCGGCGGCGCGATCGCCGGTGACGGCGGCTGGCGGCAGTACCTGCAGTTCGTGCTTCCGGGTCTGCTGGCGCAGAGCATCATGTTCGCGACCATGGGCACCGGGGTCGGGCTGAACGACGACTTCGCCAAGGGCGTGTTCGACCGGTTCCGCAGCCTGCCGATCTCGCGGTCCGCGCCGCTGGTCGGCGCGGTGCTGGGTGACGCGGTGCGGTTCACGGTGTCGATCGTGATCCTGATGACGTTCTCGCTGATCCTCGGCTTCCGGTTCCACAACGGGGTCGGGTACGGCCTGCTGGCCTGCCTGCTCGCGCTCGGCTTCGCGCTGTCACTGTGCTGGACCTGGGTGTGGATCGGGCTGAAGATGAAGACCGCCCAGGGCGTGCAGGGGGTGGCGTTCCTGGTGATGTTCCCGCTGACGTTCGGCAGCAACGTGTTCGTCGACCCGAGCACGCTGCCGGGCTGGATGCAGGCCTACGTCGACGTGAACCCGGTCAAGCACCTGGTGGACACCATGCGCGGGCTGATGCTCGGCGGCCCGATCCAGGCGCCGCTGCTGTGGACGCTCGCCTGGATGGCCGGGTTCGTGGTGGTGTTCGCGCCGCTCGCGATCCGCGCCTACCGCCGCCGCACCTGACGGTTCCTGTGTACGACGACCCCGCCGGGCCGGTCCTCCGCACGGAAGACCGGCCCGGCGGACGCGTCCGCGGGCTGCCCGAGCTCGGCGAGCGCCTGCTCGCGGGTCAGCGCCGCGCCTTCGTCGTACGACGTGTCGTAGGCGTCGCCGAGGCGGTCCCGCAGCGCCTCGACGGTGCGTCGTACGTCCGAGGCGGGGATGCTGCGCATCCCGCGCAGCGCGGCCGCGACACCGAGCAGCCACGCGGCGCGCGACGGGTCGCCGGACCGCAGCTCCACCTCGGCCATGGCCTCGACGGTCATGGCCAGGATCGGCATGTCGTCCGAGGCGACCGCGGCTTGGACAGCCCGAGTCGCCAGGTCGCCGGCGTCCGCGACGTTGCCCTCGGCAACGGCGACGCGGGACATCAGGGCGCGGAGCATGGCGATGCCCTGCGGCGCGGTGCGCTCCAGCCGGTCGCCGAGGCGCGCGATCGCGTCCTCGGTGAGGGCGCGGGCCGCCGCGAGGTTGCCGTCCCTGCGTTCGAGCACGCCGAGCCAGGCGCGCGACAGCGAGTCGCCGCCCGGGCTGCCGTCGCGGGCGGACAGCTCGCATGCGCGCTCCAGGTCCGTGCGCGCACTGGCGACGTCACCGAGCTCCGCCTTGCTCTGCGCCAGCTGGGTGAGCAGCATCGGCACGCCGTCGCGGGTGCCGAGCTCCTCCAGCAGCCGCAGCGACTCAGCCAGCGCCGCCCGTGCGGCCTCGTGCTCACCGGCCTGCAGCGCGTAGCTGGCCAGCCCGCGCTGCGCCAGCGACATGCCCCACCGATCGCCGATCGCGCGGAACCCGCCGAGTGCCTCGGTCAGGTCGGCGCGCATCTGGTCGACCTCACCGGCGTTCTCGGCCAGCATCGCCCGCATCATCTGCGCCATCGCGCGGTTCCACGGGTCGGCGTCGTCCTGGGCCTCGTCGAGCGCCCGCATCATGCTCGGACGGTCCTGCCGGAACATCCCGGCGATCGCCGTCGCCACGCAGCCGAACAAGTGGATCCGAGGGTCCGGCCGGCGTCGCGTGATCAGCCTGACTTCCGCGATCGCCCGCATCAGCTTGCGGACGGCCGTCTCGCTGAACTCGCTGTCGAGGATGGTCACCGCGGACACGGCGTACATGAACAGGGTCAGGACCCGCTGCACGTCGGGTGTCGGGCCCGGTACCGCGAGTGCGGCCTCGTACCAGGCGCGCGCCTCGGCCGGCCGCTCGCGCAGGTTCCAGTACTCGCCGAGGACCGCGACCAGCCGGATCGCGAGGTCGGCGTCGCCGGTGTCGATCGCGTACCGCAGCGCCCCGAGCAGGTTGTCGTGGTCCGCGGTGAGCCGGGCGA
>WNFV01006496.1_pt1 | contig 18605 bp, 14 predicted proteins | sample 5400101 | NCBI WGS metagenome assembly WNFV01 (sample SAMN13153361, study PRJNA577476) | soil metagenome | isolation source: 115 cm soil or saprolite under grassland replicate 1 | place: USA:California | collected 2016-06-15 | reverse complement strand
TCTGCCGTATTGATCTCGATCTGTTCGCCTGTCTCCGCATCTTCCAACGTAATGATGCCGACGTTTGGCAACGATCTTTCGCGTTCGTCCTTGATTTGAATTGCTATGAAATCGTGCCGCCGCCCGCTCACCGCGAGCGACCGCGAGAAATCCGGCGCTTGAAAATCCGAGATGAAAAACACAACGGCGCGCCGGGTGACGATTTTGTTCAGGTAATCAAGAGCGAGCCCAGGTTCGGTGCCGCGTCCCTGTGGTTCGAAAAACAGAATTTCTCGAATGATACGCAGCGTGTGCGAACGGCCCTTCTTCGGCGGAATGAAAAGTTCGACACGGTCGGTGAACAGTAGCAGACCCACTTTGTCGTTGTTTCGAATTGCGCTGAACGCGAGCAGACACGCAACCTCGGCAGCTAGCTCGCGTTTCGATTGCGTAGTGCTGCCAAAATTTCCGGAAGCGCTGACATCCACGACGAGCATCACAGTTAACTCGCGTTCCTCGGTGAATTTTTTTACGAAGGCGCTCCCCATACGTGCGGTGACGTTCCAATCGATCGAGCGAATCTCGTCGCCGGGCTGATACTCCCGCACGTCTTCAAAATTCATTCCACGACCTTTGAAAACGCTGTGGTAATCGCCGGCGAACGCGGCTTCGACCAGGCCGCGGGTCTTAATCTCAAGCGTTCGGATTTTCTTGAGAATCTCGGTTGTCTTCTCAGCCCGCTCGTCATCCCGAGCGGAGCGAAGCGAAGTCGAGGGATCCCGTGGCATTACCGAATACCTCCAATTGGTCGTAAAGCGTACATTTGATCAAATAGATCGCGCCATTCAGGATTTCTTCTGGCGATGAGTGCTTCCTTTTTTGCCCGACTCCAGCGTTTGAGTTGTTTCTCCCTGGCTATCGCGCTCGTCGGATCAGGATACGCTTCAAAATAAATCAGCTTATGAGCGTTGTACTGCCGCGCCAACGCGCTGCCAAAACCGAGCGAATGTTCATTCGCACGTCGCTCGAGGCTGTTGGTGACACCAATATACAAAACCGTGTGACGATCATCGTTGGTTAAAATGTAAACGAAATAATTTTGATGTCCCATTCGTGAGTTTTGAATTGCGCTGCGCAATTTTCCGACTTCCCCCGCCACAGCGCGTCATGCCGAGCGGAGCGGACCGGAGCGATCCCGTAAAATTGCTTTCTGGTTCCGCCGCGGGATTCCTCGACTTCGCTCGGAATGACAGCGTGTCATGGCACAGGCAATCCTGCAAAAATTCGCTCGACGATGATCTCACTCGTCACCGCTTCAGCCTCGGCTTCATAGCTGACGATGATTCGATGGCGCAACACGTCGGGGCCGATGCTCTTCACGTCTTGTGGCGTGACGTAGCCGCGGCCGTTCAGGAACGCGTGGGCGCGCGCGCCAAGGGCGAGATAAATGGTGGCGCGCGGCGAAGCGCCGTAGCGAATCAGTCCTTCGAGCCGCAAATTGTAGGTGCCCGGTTCGCGCGTAGCCCAGACCACGTCCACAATGTAATCTTTCACGCGGTCGTCGATGTAGATGTTGTTAACAACGTCGCGCGCCGCGATGATTTGCTTCGGCTCAACAACAGAATCCACTCGCAAGTCCGGCGCCGAAGTCGCCATCAAATCGAGGATGGTTCGTTCCTCGCGTTTTTGTGGATAGCCGATGTTCAACTTGAGCATGAAACGATCGAGCTGCGCCTCAGGCAGTTGGTAGGTGCCTTCCTGTTCGATTGGGTTTTGAGTCGCAAGAACCAGGAACGGATCGGGGAGGGGATAAGTTTGTTCGCCGATTGTAACCTGCCGTTCCTGCATCGCTTCCAACAACGCGCTTTGAACTTTGGCCGGTGCACGATTGATTTCGTCGGCCAGAATTAAATTCGAAAAGATTGGTCCAAGCTTGGTAGTGAATTCGCCGGTGCGCGGATTATAGATCAGCGTTCCGATTAAATCTGCCGGCAATAAGTCTGGCGTGAATTGCAATCGCTGGAAACCGGTCTGAATGCCTGCGGCCATTGTCTTAACCGTGAGCGTCTTAGCCAACCCGGGGACGCCTTCGAGGAGGAGATGACCGTTGGCCAGCAGTCCCAGCAAAAGACGATCCACCAAATACTTCTGCCCGACCACAACGTGACCAACCTGTTGCCGGAGCGCTGGAATCCACTGGCCTAGCTCTCGTACTTCCTGCGTAATTTCCTGCGTCGATTTCATACGGTCTGCTCAGACAGTTTGGGCAGCGAGAACGTTCGATCAAACCTCGTGCATGGTGCTGGTGATCGTCTTTCTATGCCCTGCCTGAAACGTGCTAAAAGTGAGTCAAGAATGTTGGCCCTGGAATCATGGCATCGAGCGACTCTTACGGTTGTACTTGCCGGCCTGGCAGGTGCACTCCTGACGTGGATCGCCTGTACTGATCCGGCCATCAATTATTTGCCTCGTCATCGGGACGCTGAGTGGATCGTTTTTCCGACTGCGGTTGATGCGCGCGCACATTGGTATGCCAGCCTGGATGCAACATTCCGGCGCGAATTTATTTTGCCACATAAGCCTGCGGCGGCGCGCTTGCGCCTTCGTGCACTGCGTCGCGCTGAAGTGAAAGTAAACGGCGTTTCAATTCAGCTTCCGCAAGACCGTAATTGGAAGAACGTTTCAGAAGTTGCCATCGCGGAGCAGTTGCATGAGGGCGCCAACATCGTCGAGGTGCGCGTGTTCAATCACAATGGACCTCCAGCGCTCTGGCTCGTTTTGATTACCGATCGACTGAACGTGCGCACCGACCAAAATTGGGACGCATCATTTGCGGGTTCCTCATGGCGGAATGCCGCTCTCGCTTCGGCGGCAAAGACACCCGGGCGCGGCAATCCCGTTGCAGGTGGCGAACGTTCTTTTGATGCAGGAAAGAAGATCTGGCCGCTCTGGATTTTGCTGATCGGGATTGCCTGTGGAGGCGTCATTCTCTGGCGCGCGAGCTTGAAGCGCTTCACGTCACCGTCCCTGGAACGAGTCGTCCTTCTGCTGATTTCCGCCATGTGGTTGTTTTTGTTTTGGAACAACACACGGCTTCTACCATTCCATGCCGGCTTTGATTCGAAGGAACATCTCAAATACATCGATTACATCCAGCAACACTGGTCGCTTCCATCGCCGACTGAAGGCTGGGAGATGTATCAGCCGCCGCTCTACTATTTCATTACCGCCTCGATCCTTTCATTTTGTAAACTCTCGATCAATGATCCGGGCTCGATTGTCGTTCTGCGTGCGCTCGGTGCATTCTTCGGCATCGCGCAGTGCGCTCTGGTGTTCCTAATTTTGCGCCTCCTGCTGCCAGCCAGAACAGCTCTGGCGGGTCTTCTGATGGCAGCTTTTCTACCAATGCATTTGTATCTGATGCATTATGTAACAAATGAACTTCTCACTGCCGCCCTCGCGACGTTGACGGTTTATCTCTGCTTGCGCCTGATCAAGAACGAAACGCCGCGCGCCGCACAATTTGTGTTTGTTGGATTGGCACTGGGCGCGACGATGTTGACGAAGGCGACCGGCGTCCTCTTACTTCCCATCGTAATCGCTGTGATCTGCGTAAGGCGTAACTACACGAGAGCGTCGTTTGCGATTTGGTTGCGCAGTCTCGGTCTGCTCATCGCCACTTGTCTGGCGGTGTGCGGCTGGTACTACGCGCGTATATGGTTGAAGTTCGGAACTCCGTTGCTCGGCAATTGGGACGTCATAAGCGGATTCACCTGGTGGCAGGATCCCGGGTATCACACAGCCGCCGATTACCTCCGTTTCGGACGTTCGTTAATAACTCCGCTATTCAGCGGGTTTGCCGGATTTGCGGACGGCATCTATTCAACGTTGTGGGGCGACGGTTTGTCGGGCGGGGCGTCGAGCGTGAATGTCCCTTGGAATCTGAGCCCGATGGCCGCTGGTTACTTGTGGGCTCTAATTCCGGCAGTTTTAATTCTTGTCGGCGCCGGCGTCACAGGTGTTCGATTCCTTCGAAAACCGTCGGCGGAATTGTTCCTGTTGCTCGCTTTGTCTGTCGTCATCGCGCTGGGCTTGAGTTTTATGACCCTGAAAGTTCCTTCGTACGCGCAAGCCAAAGCGTTTTACGGATTATCTGCTCTGACGTCGCTTTGTTTCTTTGGCGCGGTTGGTTGGGAAACGGTGACCAACGGCCGGACGCGTTCTCGATTTATCATCGGTGTGCTGTTGGTCGTTTGGGCGCTCAACAGCTTGGCGACGTTCTGCATTATTCCTTCGGTACCGCAGCATCTGTACGCAGTAAAGATTCTGGGACAGCAGGGTAAAATCGAACAGGCCGCCACCGAAGCAGCCAAAGCAGTCGAAGCCGATCCCTCGAACGCAGCGGCGCACGGCTATCGCGCTTTGAGCTTGAGCGAACTCGGTGACGACGCACAAGCCGTGAAGGAAGCTGAGCGCGCAATCGATTTGGCTCCGACGGATTCTGGCGCCCACCTGAACCTCGCGATTGCAGCGAAGCGTACCGATATAGAACGCGCAATGGCTGAAGCCCGCCGCGCAATCGAGCTCGGGCCGGAAAATTTTTCAGCGTACCAACTGCTGATGAGGTGTCTTCTGGAATCGCGACGCTACGAGGAAGCGGCCGTGTTCGGACCGGAATGGCTGGCGGTATCGCCCTTCGACGTCGCTGCTCATTCTTCTGTGGCGGTGGCAATGGCACAGACTGGTGACTTGGTTACAGCCGGGCGACAACTCGGTTATGTGATGATGCTGCGGCCGAACGCTGAGGAAGCGCTTGCTCAACTACATCAGATCGTGTTGTCGCTGGCGAAAGCGCCTGATGGATTGCAACGACTTCGCGATGTTGCAACGAATGCGCCGGATTCACCGCGAATGCTGGACGAACTCGCGTGGTTGCTTGCGACGCATCCCGACTCTAATGCGCGCGATGGCGCCGAGGCAGTTCGTCTTGCCGAGCGCGCTTGCGCGCTTACCGACCGGCGCGTTCCTGCTCTTCTCGCTACGCTGGCTGCGGCTTACGCTGAGGCTGGAGATTTCCCACGTGCGGTCGCTGCCGGCGAAGAAGCGCTGCGCAAGGCACGCTCCCTGGGTGATACCGACGCCATAAAACTCAGCGAAAACATTCTCGCGTCGATTCGCGCAAATGTTCCATATCGCCAGGAGCCGGAGCAGTAGCCGGTCTCTCTGGCTTGCAAAATCAGCGTCGCCCGACGTCCCTGGCGCGGGCACGCAGCGTTAAAATGATCGGCAGGCCGGAGTACGATTCAGCTTCGCGGACGTGAGCTTCGAGGTAACGGCGATACGCTTCGGTCATTAACTGAGGATCATTTACGAACAGGACAAATTCCGGCGGGGCGAGATCGCCTCGAGATTTATCGGACGGAGCTCGTCCGAGCGATCCTTCGGCAGACTGGCCGCCTTCGCCGAGGCTACGGCGCCCGAGGAGACCGCCGTTTCTTGGTTGCGTCGCGTAAAACAACTTGAGCCGGCGGCCTTTGACCAATGGAGGTGGGTTCGCTTCAAGCGCCTGCCGCAGTAAACGGTTGAGAACTCCTGTGCCGATGCGCTTCCGTGCCACGTGTTGGATTCTTACGATCAATGTAAACAGCCGATCGACATTTGCGCCGGTCGACGCAGACGTCATCAACACCGGCGCGTATTTGAGGAAGAAAATCCTCGAGCGCGTCTCCTCAACTAACTGCTTGCCCAACTGCTTTTCTCGGCGTCTCGGCTTAACCAAATCCCATTTGTTCAAGATGATGATGGCTGATTTTCGCGCCTTTTGAATCAGTCCGGCGATCCGCTTGTCCTGGGCTGTCACGCCCATCGTGAGATCGATGACGAGAATGCAAAGATTAGCGCGGCGAATGCTGCGTTCGGCGCGCATCACGCTGAAAACCTCAGCCGAGCTGGAAACCTTCCCCCGCCGTCGGATTCCAGCGGTGTCGATGAAAACGAACTTCAAGCCGTCGCGTTCGTAAACTATGTCGATGGCGTCGCGTGTTGTGCCTGGCAGTTCGCTTACAATCGCGCGTTCGCTACGCACGACGGAGTTGATAAGCGAAGATTTACCAACATTGGGCCGACCGACGATGGCGATGGCGATTGGATGCTCAACCTCCGATCCGCTCTCGCCGCGGCTTCGGCGGATAATTGTTGGATGTTCGATCTTGGCAGGCGAGAGGAGTCGCGGTTCGATTATGTCCAGTAATTCTGAAATGCCACGATCATGTTCTGCGCTGACGGAAATTATTTCTTCGAATCCTAACGAGTCGAACTCCGCCGCCAATAGGTCGTGCTTCTCGGTGTCTATTTTATTAATCACGAGCACGACTGGTTTTTGCGATTTGCGTAGCATACGCGCCAGTTCCTGATCTACTGGCGTCACGCCTTCCTTTCCGTCGACAACGAAAAGGAGAAGATCGCTCTCGCGCAGCGCGTTTTCGGCCGCCCGCCGTACCTGCTGGGTCAGTTCGGACTCGCCTGCGCCGAAAATCCCCCCGGTGTCCCAAAGTGTGAACGGACGCTCACCGCGAGTGCAGGCTCCCGAAAGGCGGTCGCGTGTGATCCCGGGTTGATCGTGAACAATTGCAATTTTCCGGCCGACAAGACGGTTGAACAGCGCGGACTTGCCTACATTCGGCCGACCGACAATCGCTACGTTCGGCAGCGTGTGGGCGTCATTCACCAAAGGAGCCCGCATCTAGGGTTTCGTCGGATGCGCGTGGCCTTCGGCCTGCAACTGACGCACGCCGTCTGTAACGTAAATGATCCCTGAAATGAGTGTGAACGCGCCGGCCGCAAGCACAACGTAGAACAGGGGGATGATACGCAGTTGCAGCATCACCCATCCGATGGCGATCATCTGTAAAACCGTCGCGATCTTTCCCGTCCAGTGTGGCTTTACGTGCACTTTTCCGTTGAGCAAATACAGGACAACCGTCCCGACCAGAAGAATAGCGTCGCGCGAAATGACGAGCACCGGGAACCACACCGGGAATTTTCCGCTCTCCGGTTCGACCTCGCTCCAACTCGTTAGGCTCAACGTGATGATGCCGCTCAGCAACAACCCCTTGTCGGCGATGGGATCGAGAATGATTCCAAGTTTGCTGCGTTGGTTGTATCGTCGTGCAACGTAACCGTCGAGTCCGTCGCTTACCGCAGCGAGGATGAAAATTGCGATCGCTGCGAACCGCTGCCACTCGAGCGGCTGGCCGCGTTTAACGCTTTCGCCGTAGTAAATCGCCATTGTAACGAAGGCTGGGATCATCACGATCCGAACAACGGTGATCTTGTTCGCGGTAGTCATGGCGCGCGCAAGGAATTGTAGGGCGGTTGATTCGCTCGCGCCAGCCGCGCGCGCCAGAAGGTTGGATGTAGCCGAGAAAAATACTTAGCGCTTGTCTGCGGATGCAGCCGGCATTTTTGCAGACGGGATCTTGAATTCTTCGATTTGCTTCTTGATCTCGTTTGCAAAGGCCGCCGCGCCGGCGCCGTTTACGACTCGGTGATCGAATGTCAGCGAGAGGGTGATGACTTCAGCGCTCTCGTTCTTGTTTTTGTTCGAAATTAATTCGCGGTGCGCGGTCCCAACGAACAGCGTACCGACTGACGGGGGCACAACAATCGGCGCGCCGGCTTTCACTTCAAACGCGCCGAGACTCGTGATCACGACCGGCGCGTTCATGGCGTCAACGCGACCGCCGCGTGTTGCGGCGACTGTCTCGTTATAGGCACTGACGAACTCCGGCCAGCTCTTTTGATTTGCAGTTGTGATCACGGCTGTTGCGAGACGATCGCCTTCGAGCGCGACGGCAATACCAAGATCGAAATTGTCATTCTGCACGATCTGATCGTCTTCGAGAATCAATCGACGAAACGGCGCATGTTTTTCCATGGCGCGGACGACGGCCCACGCAATCATCACGGAAGGGGAGGGAGCCTGCTCGCGGTCCGTCTTTTTCATCGCCTGGCGTGCTTCCTGGATCGCGTTCCAGCGCGCGTCGATTTGAAGGTTGGCAGGAATGACGCGATTCAGTTTGCGCGTAATGGTCGGCGAAAGCGCAGGCTCGATTGCTGTAGGCGGGGGCGGTGACCCCGATCTTTTTACAGAGGCTTCAGTTGCTGCACGATCGCGGTCAATACCCGCGGCTACAGAAGCGGCCGACGATTCTTTTGCCGCTGTTTCAAACTGTTCCGCAAACGCCGGCTCGCTCGTAACAATCGTGCCCAGTTCCTGGCCGATCTCCACCGTATCGCCGACCTTCGTTTTCCATTCACCCATCACTCCGGCGAATGATGATTGAATTGGATAAACGGCTTTGTCGGTTTCGACCTCGCACAATTCGTCATCCACCTGAATCTGCTCGCCAGGCTTTTTAAGAAGCGAAACTATTTTCGCATTCCGAATTCCTTCGCCCATGATCGGGACGGTGATGCGTTGGACGTGTTGTTCGCCGAAATCTGCTGTAGCTGGGATCGGTGATCCCGGCAGATCGGATTCGGTTGGCAATGCAGCTCCGCCGGAATCACCGATTCCGGCTACAGTTGCGCGCTCCTGTTTGGTTGAGATCGAGCGCCTGATTGCCGTTATGATCCGCTCCACGTCGGGCAATGCTGCGTATTCGTAGATTGGATTGTAACCGATCACTACATTGGGTTTGCTGACGAGAATGGGTGGGCTGACCAATTCGTTCCAAAGCCCGGGGTTGCCGGTGACGTGAGAGATAATCATCTGACCCACGCTGCAATTTTCCGTGTCCTCCTGAACCACAACCAGCCGGCGCGTTTTGCGCACGGATCCCTCAATCGCGTCCGCATCCCAAGGCACGATTGAACGGAGATCGATCAGTTCGACGCTGATCTCATTGCCGATTTTGTTGAGGGCTTCGAGCGATTTCTCGATTGTATTGCCCCACGCCACCAGCGTGACATCAGAGCCTTCCCGCACGTTATTTGCTTTGCCCAGCGGAACCGCGCGGATTGGCTTCGTGTATTCGTGCTCGGCCCAAAGCAGATGCTTGGCAACGAGAAAAATCACGGGGTCCTCTGCATGCATCGCTGTCCAGAGCAATCCGGCGGCGTCGGCAGGCGTGCTTGGAATCACTACGTTTAGACCGGGATAGTGGGCGAGCGCCGATTCGTTTGCCTGACTGTGCCACAAACTGCCACCAGGCAGATAAGCGCCATACGGCGCATAAATCACCGCGGGACATTTCCAATTGCCAAAGGATCGCCACCGGAGAGTCGAGATGTTGGTCACAAGCTGATTGAAGCCGGGATAAATGAAATCGATGAATTGCAGCTCGAACACCGGCCTCTTTCCGTACGCAGCCAGTCCACATGCAACACCGAGAATGGTGGATTCGGCGAGCGGTGAATTGAAAACTTGCTTCGGGAATTCAGTTGAAAGCTTCTGCGTCAGGCGGAACACGCCGCCTTTTGGATCTTCGATGTCCTCGCCGAAGAGGATACGCTGCGGATCTTCCTCCAGACCAGCATGCAGAGTTCTGTTTACCGTATCTCCGATGCGATATTTGCCGGGAGGAAGGATTTCTTTTTCGATCTTCGGCGGCGGTTTTGTGACATTGGCGAGAAGCTCGTTAGGCGAAGGATCTTCAGCTTTTTTCGCCTCGGCATATTCGCGGCGAACGCGCTCCTTAATTTCGTTATCCAGCTCCGCGTAATCTTTTTGTGTGATTACGCCTTCCTTAATGAGTTGGTCTTTCCAGCACACTAAGGGATCGAACTTTTCCAGATCCCGCAGTTCCTCGGCACTGCGGTAAAGTTTCTGATCGTCGGAACTGGTGTGACTCGATAGGCGTTCCATCTTGATCCAGAAAAAGAACGGTCCGCCTCCGGCGCGAATTTTCTCGAACGCTTCGGCCGTCGCATCGTAAACCTGCTGGACGTCTTGTCCTTCGATCTGGCGCCAGTTCTCCTGCTCGAGAATATCTAAAGCCAGTGGGTTCGTTTCCCTTGTAGGCATGCTAATGCCGTAGGCGTTGTCCTCGACAAGAAAGAGCACGGGAAGTTTCTTTTCTTTCGCGAAACAGATTGCCTCGAAAAAATCTCCCTGGCGCGTCGCAGCGTCACCGACTGTCGTGACAACCACATCTTTCCTTCCATCAAGCTTAATGCCCCAGGCGATGCCACACGCAGGAAGAAGCTGTGAACCAGTTGGCGTGGGGACGCTCCAAATGTGCAGGTCCGCGTCACTGTAATGTGAGGGCATTTGCCGCCCGCCGCTGCCTGTGTTGCGCTTTGCAAAATATTCCAGGCCGAGTTGGCGAGTGGTCATGCCGCGCCCAAGCACGAGGCCACGGTCGCGATAATACGAAACGATGTAATCGCCCGGCTCCATCTGGATTGAGACCGCCGCCAGCCCTTCGTGGCCCATCCCGGAGACGTGAAAATGTCCTTTGCCCTGACGAATCAAATTCTGTTCGCGCAAATCCGCGTGTCGGCTCTCCAGAATGACCGTTAAGAGCCGCAGCTTATCGTCTTTGCTAAGAGCAGGCATACGGTTGATTTTACATGTCGCTTCCTGATCGACAATCGCGCGGACTTGCCTCGCATAAGAAAAGTTGATGCATTCGACAACAACAAAATCACAGCGGAGCGGGGGAGTGATCGAACGTTACCACGAATTTCTTCCTGTCTCGCCCGCGACGCCGATCATTTCGCTGGGCGAGGGGAACACGCCGCTGATTTATTCTCCGCGATTGAGCAAACGCGTCGGTCGCGGCTGCGAGGTTTTCGTCAAGAACGAAGGAGTCAATCCCACGGGCTCATTCAAAGACCGCGGGATGACGGTGGCTGTGTCCAAGGCAATGGAACGCGGCACAACAGCGCTCATCTGTGCTTCCACCGGGAACACTTCAGCTTCGGCGGCTGCGTACGCGGCGCGCGCAGGAATTTCATGCGTCGTGATTCTGCCTGCAGGAAAAATCGCCACCGGGAAATTGCTTCAGGCTTTTGCGTATGGAGCAAAAATCGTCGCGATTGATGGCAATTTCGACGACGCGCTGCGAATCGTGCGCGAGCTGGGCGAGAACGGCGATTTCACGATCGTGAATTCCATTAATCCGGACCGGATCGCAGGACAGAAGACGGCCGCCTTTGAAATTGTCGATGAACTGGGAGAAGCACCCGATTTTCATTTGCTGCCGGTCGGCAACGCCGGGAACATCACGGCGTGCTGGGCCGGCTATCGGAAATACCTCGCGTGCGAAAGATCAACAAGATTGCCGGCGATAATTGGCTTCCAAGCGACCGGCGCGGCACCGATTTTCTACGACTGCATAATCGACAAGCCGGAAACGATTGCCTCGGCGATTCGAATCGGAAATCCTGCCAGTTGGCACCAGGCGCTCGCGGCCATCGTCGAATCGCGAGGCGCGATCGATGTAGTCACCGATGAGGATATTTTGGCAGCGCAGAGGTGGCTGGCACAGCATGAAGGAATTTTTGTCGAGCCGGCCAGCGCTGCATCGATTGCCGGTCTTTTCAAGTGGTGTGATTCAAACGACGCGGCGTACTCGTTTCGGGAAATTCGGCAAGGCAGCCGGATCGTCTGCACCGTAACTGGACACGGGTTGAAGGACCCCGATGTGATTATCCGGCGAATGAAAGAATTGAAGCCGATCGCCGCGACGGTAACGGATGTGCGACGCGCAATTGAGCTGTAGCCAACCTCGAAAAGAATCGCAGTTCGTGCTCCGTTCCGGTTAGTCTTCATATCAACATGCGCCTGGTAGTTCAAAAATATGGCGGCACTTCCGTGGGAACACCGGAACGAATTTGTCACGTGGCGCAGCGAATCCTCGAGACGCAGCGCCAGGGCTGCCGCGTGGTGGCGGTAGTTTCCGCAATGGCCGGGGTCACTGACGAGTTGCTCCGGCTGGGACACGCCGTCGCGCCGCAGCCAACGAAACGCGAGCTCGACATTCTGCTTTCAACCGGCGAACAGGCCGCCGCTGCCCTGACCGCGATGGCAGTGAACGGTCTGGGTGGAACGGCAATCTCACTGACCGGTGCGCAAGCAGGAATTTTAACCGACCGCAATCACATGCGTGCCCGCATCGCTAACATCAGTCCAAAGCAAATCCACGAGCTGCTCGCCGACGATTACATCGTTATCGTGGCAGGCTTCCAAGGCCAGACCCCGGAAGGAGAAACCACGACGCTTGGTCGTGGCGGCTCGGATTTGACCGCAATTGCGCTGGCGGGCGCGTTGAATGCCGACACCTGCCAGATTTTCACCGACGTGGATGGCATTTTTACCTGCGATCCACGAATTGTTAAAGACGCGGAAAAACTTGGTGAAATCGCTTATGACGAGCTACTTGAGATGACCGGCAGCGGCGCAAAAGTGATGCAGTCACGCGCGGTCGAATTTGCCAAGAAATTCGGCGTGGAATTCGAGGTGCGATCGACCTTTAAGGAAGTCGCCGGGACCGTCACAAGAGAAGAAACCCCCAGCATGGAAGACATACTGATTCGCGGTATCAGTGTGGACCGGCATCAGGCCAAGCTCAGCATCGCCGGAGTGCGTGATAAGCCGGGAATTGCCGCCCGGATCTTCTCCGACATCGGTGCGGCGCACATCATTGTTGATATGATTGTGCAGAATGCGTCGATAGACGGGACAACCGACATTTCGTTTACGATTCACGAAGACGAACTGGAAAACGCTCGCACAATCCTCATGCCCGTTCTGGGCGAGTTAGGCGCGAAACGGTTAAACACCGCAAGCGGCCTAGCCAAGTTGAGCGTCGTCGGCATCGGGATGCGATCCCATTCGGGCGTCGCGGCGCGAATGTTTGAATGCCTGGGCCGCGCCGGAATCAATATTCAGCTGGTCTCAACGTCGGAGATCAAGATCGCGGTGATTATCGACGAAAAACAAGCGGAGCGCGCTGCGCGATTGATCCATGCCGAGTTCGGCCTGGGGCAATTGCTGCCCGCAGACGCCGCGACGCAGCCGTTGGCCTGATTCAGTTACGGATTGCGTACCGGATCGACATAGAATTCTTGGGTCGCCCCTTCGATCCGCATCTTATAGCCGAAAATACCATGAATGACCGCAGCCGCCGGGTGATCCGTGACTCGCGAGCGATACCGGTCATCCGCGTTTGCCTGTTTCCATACCGTACCGTCTTCCAAGCGAATGATGGTCCTGCCCGTCAAGCCGTAAAAAGCTCCGTCGACGCGGCTCACAATTAAGTCCATTTTTGTGCGCGAAGCGCGGGCCGTAGCTTTCTTTTCAGCAGCCTGTTCAGTAACCTGGCGGTAACCTTGGAGCCAGGCATCGAGTCTTTGGAGCTCGTCGGCAGACAGCTTATTCAATCCTGCCGCCTTGAATTCATCCGCCGACATCATTTCCTTGATGCTGCCCGACGTTTCTGGCTGCGCTGCACGTGCCGGTTCGACAGAGGCCAACATCACGCAAAAACCAAGGTTTACGCATCCAAGTAAAGCACCGCAGCAAATCTTCTTCATGACAACGAAATTGGAAATCGAGACTCGCGGATGCTAACACCGGGCGGGATAGCGTCAAGAGCACGGGCTTCGGAAGGGCAGTGGCGGGTCCGCAAAGCCGAATCAAAGGGGGTTGGTTCCGATTCACCGGCAATCGGAACCAACACCAATCAAAAGCTATTTGGTCCGATTCAGTCTGGGATCACAGCGCCAGACATGCGATGGCGAATCGGACTGCCCTTGCCACTCATATAGAAATTTATGGGTACGTTGACCCTGCTCCAGTCTCCGGCCCGAAATCGCCACTGTCGAAGAGCTTTGATTGCTGCTCGGTCTAACATGTCGTGACTGGTGCTTCGAAGTACATCCACCGACGCCACAGTTCCATCGGGACGAATCTGGCACGCAAAAAGTCCCTCTCCAGTCTGGTGATATTGTCGCGCATACAGCGGATAATTCGGGCGCGGCGCGTAGATGGCATCGCGCTTGACATGGGTGGCATTCGGAGTCTGTGAATTTCCAGTTACTGCTACGCTCAAAAGGATCGCAGCGACGAGCACCCGACTCATTTGGTGGAACATCGAACGCGTTTCATGCCATAATTCATAGCGGTGATAAAGCGCGACGAAAACACCAAAGCGGTCCGCGGCGTAGAAAAATCGACGGACAGCAAGCCGGTACGCGGCGAGACGCTGCTGCAATCTCGAAACCTGAAGCGCCAGCCCAGTTGAACTTGCGCAGCTCGTATGTATTCGCGTCTGCCGCTGACGAGAAACGCCCCGTCGAAAGATATCTGGCCACATCGCCTGGCCCGTAGGGATCATACAGGCGAACTTGTGAGATTTCGTGCTTCCACGTGTTTACCATCGCAAAACACGTACTCGGATTGATCGATCGCTCCGGGAACCGTGAAATCAAAATATGACAGTGTGGCAAACCGCCGATCTCGCCCCGCTCCCAACGAATCACGAACGCCAAGTGCGCCAACGGATCTGCAACCGCCGGCCGAACCGTCCGCGCCCAGTGGCGCAGCCAACGGGACGCGTGAGGACACCTTTTGCGTCCACGGCTACCTGCCCGCGAGCTGCAAGTCAGCGTTCAAAAGAATTCCCAAACGCGATCAGCTTGAACAGCCACTCAGTGGCAGATTCGGGACCCCGGAACAGAGCTCGACTATTTCCTTAAATTTGATATCGTATAAGTGCCGATGTGTAAGATATTTATTTATACTTCTTACGTATATCCAGAAGGACATCTAAGAGGCAAAAACTGAGCGTTTTTCGGTGCAAAACCCGGCATTCGAGGCATGGGCATTTCCAAACTCTGGGAGAACAGCTGGGGACGCAATGCCGCGTCCCCAGAACCCCCTGGGGAAACAGTTCTTGTTCTACGTCTGCGAGCTGCCTAACGACTCTGGACGCTCAAAATTCTGGGAGCTGCGGCCAAATCTCCCCCGTGTTTGTAATGTACACATTACAGCCACGCCTTGTTTTTCGCGCCTGTTGCACGGCAGGCGTCCAAAGATTTCGTACCTAGAGTGGTTCGAGGCGAAAATCCTCAATGCCAACGTCGCACACTATCCGAAACAGAGCGTTGAAGCTTCTACCCGATACGTCCACTCGTACCTGGGCGTGATAGCGATCGGCCGCAAGCTCAAACCGATCTTCAGGATTCGGATTTTGTATCATTCCCCGGTTGTGCCAACCACGACATCCCGCTTCATCTGGCCTGCGCATAACAATGTCCAACATTTCGTTAGCCCCGGAACCGATATCAATAGCATCACGTGTTACGCTTAGGTCGAACAAAAAAGTCATTTGCGCCGCTCCGCCAGGGGTCTGGGCGATCATCATTGGCCGAGCAGGCTCAGGTGTATTCGACCAGCGTCCGATCATTTCGCGTCCAGGACCGAAGACAGGATCGTTCGATTCGGTGAGAAATGTGATCCACGCCCGGACTTCGCTGGCAGGCCGCCGATCCATGATGAGTTTCAGTGGCCACCGCATGGCGCGATTGGCTACGATTACCCGCAGGAACTTACGTCCGTCCTGCAGAACACACGCTGTCTTCTCTTGCACTATGCTGATCTTCGGTCTCCGTTGCACCTCTACGAAAAACACTAGGAATGCCGACAGGAATGCCGCGAACAGAGAGCCTACGAAGCTCTGGGAGTCTGCCTGCCATCCGATATAGGCAAGAGCCCCTAAAATGGCTATGAAGATCAAGTAACCGACTGTAGAGCGCATTCAGATAGTGATGTCGAGTCTGCCGGAGAACACGGCGAAACGTCAACCGCCATTCACCGGGGGCCGTCAGTACGCTCTTGCCATCCTGCAGGGTTTCAATTCAAACTGGTCTCGGTGGAGGGACAAACGCTTTCTCGTGACGAATTGCGTCTGCTTTATCAAGTCACAGTGAGCGACCTTAGTTACTTCAAAACGCAGCAGTGGTCCTTAACGAATTACACACTACTATTGTTCGCAGCCCTCGTAGCAGCTGCCAAAACGCTGACGCCACATCTCTGCTCATCAGAGCGTTGGGCATTGATCGCGCTTGCAGTCGTCACAGCCCTAGGCGCGCTAGTAATCCTGTTCAAACTTCAAGCTTCTATTCACATCCGCCAAGCTCGCTTAGAGAAGATACGCGGTAGCTTCAGCAGTGCCTTCAACGAAGCTTGGAGTGCTGAGTTGAAGAGCCGAGAATATTTGCACGCGGTCTTTTTCCTCAGAGTGGCAGTTGTTCTTGGGGCTATCGTCGTTTGTTGGTTGATCTACAGAATTTGAGAGCCGAACGCTGACGGCTCACGCAGCGCTATCCCTGCCCCGCAAATTTTCGTAAAAAACTATAATATGTCATAGCAAATTTCTCGACATCTCGAGCGCGGTTGATCAGAATCAGTAATCGCCACGCGAGAAGGCCAACTTATGAAAAGACAAAATACGCCGTCGAGCAAGGCATACGTTGTTCGAGGCGCGTTTTACTTGTTTCTGCTCCTGTCTGCCTTTGTGATCCCGCTCGTGCTCGGACAGCAAAACGCTACTAACTCCGCCATAGATCACACGAAGAGCTCTGGCAATATTCCTGAAGGCGGTCCTCTATGCACTGACGACACGTGGACAGCCACCAGCATCACGAACGCGCCCGATGGCCGAATGCTCCCCGCCGCAGTATGGACCGGCCGTGAAATGATCGTCTGGGGCGGGACCACTGATCGCATTAACGGCTTGAACACTGGCGGAAGATACAATCCTAGCACAGACAGTTGGACTCCCACCAGCACCACCAATGCGCCCATTGCCCGGTTCGCTCACACTGCAGTGTGGACCGGTAAAGAAATGATCGTCTGGGGCGGATATAACAACGGCACCCGCTTGAACACCGGCGGGAGATATGATCCCAGCACGGACACTTGGACTGCTATCAGTATTACCAATGCACCCGATGGCCGATACTCTCACACGGCTATCTGGACAGGCACCGAAATGATCGTGTGGGGCGGAAGCAGCCCCGCAGGTCATGTCAATACTGGCGGAAGATACAATCCGGCTAGCGATACGTGGATCGCCACCGGCACCACAGACGCGCCCCTTGGCCGAGAGATTCACACCGCAGTGTGGACTGGGAACGAAATGATCGTTTGGGGAGGCGTGAACAACATTACTATCCTCAATACCGGCGGAAGATACAATCCCGTAACAGATAGCTGGACAGCAACCAGCGTGTCCAACCCTCCCGACGGCCGCGTCTGGCACACGGCGGTCTGGACCAACAGCGAAATGATCGTGTGGGGAGGATTTAATACTCCGGACAACTACCTCAACACCGGCGGACGCTACGATCCCAGTACAGACGGCTGGACGCCTACCAGCACTACGAATGCGCCTGGTGGACGAGAGGCGCACACAGCAGTCTGGACGGGCAGCGAAATGATCGTGTGGGGCGGCGATCAAAACGCCAGCTCGTTGAACACCGGTGGGAGATACGATCCCGGCACAGATAACTGGACCGCCACCAGCACCAGCGGCGTCCCCGTTGCGCGCTTCTGGCACACGGCCGTCTGGACGGGTGGTGAAATGATCGTCTGGGGAGGTTACAATAGGGTGAGCGTTTTCAACACCGGAGCCAAATACTGCGCGCAATCCGGTTCCTCAACGCCGACACCGACTGCGACTCCAACTCCTACTCCCACGCCGAGGCTTGCACCATCACGGAGGCCTCGCCCGACCCCGGTTCCACGCCCGTAGTCAGCCAAAGCGAATTAGGACAACGTTCATCTAACGAGACCATGAAGCCAACGCCCCCATCTCGAAATTAGTCCAATCTGTTTACCATGACACCCTGCCGCGGCTTATCTCCTTCTCGTTAGGCCTCATAAGTCTCACTCTTGCGAGCGACCCGGAAATTTCAGTAAAAAACTATATGTCATAATAAAATCGGTTAGATGAACTTCTATCGTTCGTCAGCATCATTTTATCGGACGAAGCATAACGACCGAGTCTTTGTCCCCCACTTCCCGCTCGTAGACCTTCCAGCCGTTCTTTTCGTAGACCGGCGCGGTTATGCCGAGGCAATCGATATACAAGCCTTTCACGTCAGCCCTTCCGGCGATGGCTGCCGCCTCCTGGAGCATGGCCGAAGCGATGCCACGGTGGCGCATCTCCGGCTTAACAAACACCGCGGCTACCCATGGTGAATACTGCGGTCGGTCGGTGCACACAGTCGTTCTGGATGACGGAGCAGCTACCCACAGGAATCCCTCCGACAAGTGCAACTACTGTATACGGAACCTTGTCCTTTTGCGTGTGGCTGCGCAGCCAGGCTAACACAACTTCGGCGGAGTCACAGCGCCGACTCCACCACTGATGGAAGATCCAGTTCCCCACTGCTTCCAGGTGCTGCAGGCACTCCGAGAGTTGTTGCACTTGGCATGTCATCGCCGGTCGCTCTAGTTTGCTTGATCGAGATATAGGCGAAGAATGTATTCTTCCGTGTCTTCGCCTCTGCCATTGGCGAAATCTTTGTTTTTTCCGATGATTTTAAAACCGCATTTCTGCAGCACTCTTATCGACCCGATGTTGTCCGTTGCTGCCCTGGCGAAAATCGGC
>WNFV01003960.1_pt1 | contig 18630 bp, 18 predicted proteins | sample 5400101 | NCBI WGS metagenome assembly WNFV01 (sample SAMN13153361, study PRJNA577476) | soil metagenome | isolation source: 115 cm soil or saprolite under grassland replicate 1 | place: USA:California | collected 2016-06-15 | reverse complement strand
TATGATGAGAGCCCTGCCTGGGCCGAAGTGGCGGAATTGGCAGACGCGCATGATTCAGGGTCATGTGCCCGCAAGGGTGTGGGGGTTCGAGTCCCCCCTTCGGCACCACCTGTATTCTCGCACGTTTAACCTGCATCCTCTACACGAGGGCCCAGGTTGGACGATGACCCGCTCGATCGAAACTCTCGGCTCGGAATCTTGCGGCATTCGTCGTCGCCATGGTGCAAGAAGACTCTGTGTGTCGTCATCAGCATCTTCACGATCGCGTCGGTGCTGATGTTGTTCGAAGGTCCGGTGGCTGGGCGTCCAGCATTCTCGCCTGGGCGGGAATCGCGGGGATCATCATCGGCTTCGCCGCCCAGAAGACGATTGCGAACCTGTTTGCCGGCTTTCAACTGGCGCTGACCATGCCGATCCGGATTCACGACGTGGTGATCGTCGAGAACGAATGGGGCCGAGGCTCCGGCGGACCACGCGGTCGAAGAGGGCGGCCTGACCGCTCGACAGGACATTGCCCGTTCTAAGGCCGGGCGATGGCCCTCACGACATCAGGATTCACGTCCCGGCCCTACCTTATCATCCACGATGAAGGCCAGTGAGACACGCCATGGGCCATGGTCGGACATGGAGTGGCCACGAGTCAACGAATCGGTGTGGACGCGGCTGACCCTCCGAGCGCTTTCCAGAGATTCGTTCGGTGAGAGGTGCCCGTCCGTGACGGCCGTTCCTCTACCCGAACCTTCGCGGTCGCATGGCACGCCGAAGCTCTGCTCGCATGGCGTCAAGCGCAATGGACTGATCGCCCGGACGCCAGACCAGGCACGTTCGGGCCTTCGCGACGGCCGGCGGCAGCCGATACGCCGTGACGTCTCCCTTCCCCAGCGAGACACGAAGGACCGAGCGCGGGACGATCGCGATTCCCGCGCCAGCGGCGACGCAGGCGACGACCCCGTGGTACGAGCCGAACTCCATGACGCGCTCCGGCACCACGCTCGCACCGCCGAGCCAGGCTTCCAGCCGCCGCCGGTAGGAGCAGCCAGTCGTGAACGCGATGAGCGTTGTGTGGCCGATGTCTTCCTTCACTGTTCGGCTGGTCCTGGTCGGCATTCGGCGCTGCCGCTACCGGTCCGATGCTGGTGAGCCACATGGTCGCTGCTGACGCGGACTTTTCCCAACCGCTGCTGGTCGCGTGCCTGCTGCTGGTGGCGAGCGCGTACGCTCTCGGGCGAAGGGAGCTGATGGCGACCGACGCGCCGACCACGACCCATCTGCACGCCCCCGTCGGTTCCTCATCGGCGAGGCTCATGGTGTCGCCGAGGGTACTTGATGCGCCCCCGCGCTGGGCCTATGGTACCTACATGGCCTCGCGAGGCACGCCGCGTGGCGCGCACCGGCTCCCAGATGGAGCGGCGCGTGTGGTCGCCCGGACACTCTGCAGCAGGCAGTACGCCCGGTACCATCGCACTACACCAGGAGGTGCGCCATGAAGACCGGAGCACAGAGACTGGCAGCCTTTCGCAAGCGTCTTGCGGCCCGCCAAGCGAGCTGGGCCATCGAGATTCCGGCGAGACGGAGAATCACCCTGGAACTGACAGGAGCGCAACAGGAGCTGCTGCGGAGGGCCACGAAGCACGTCGTGCCATCGGTGACCTTGGTCTTCTCCTCGAATGTCCTCGAGCCGACCGGGCACGCACTGGCATGCCTCGAGCTTCGCGGCTCGACGAAACGAGCCCCGGCTCGGGGCCGAAAGCCGGGGCGCCGCGCTGCGCCCTAGTCGATCCGGGCGCCGCGCCAGGCCGGCCCCGCCGCCGGTCGACGCTCGAGACCGCGGGTATTCCGCGCTCATGAACGACCGCGCCTTCACGAGAGGCACCCGGTCGCTGCTGTCGGACTACGCTCGGCTCACGGCCGGTCAGTCGGCGGTGCTGGTGTACGACCCCGCGGTGGAGGCCGTCTGCCGCACCATCGGATCGATTGCCGCCGGCGCTGGAATCACGGTCAGGAGCGTGTCCGCCGAGCTCGACTGGAAAGTCATCCAGGCTCACCTGAAGGGCCGCTGCGACGCGCTCCTGTTCCTCGAGTCGGACCAGAGCCACCACACGCGGGCGCTGCTGCGTTACCTGTCAGCCCGCCGCCGCGCGCCGCGCGCGTACCGCCTGTTCGGGGCCACGGCCGAGACCATACGCAACGGGTTCCGACGCAAGCCGGCCACACTTCGTCGCCGGAACTGGGACCTCATCGAGCACGCGCGTCGCGCGGGTCGCCTGACCGTGGTCAGCGGCCGGGGCACTCGCCTCGAGGTGGGGCTCGATCGGTCGGCGCCCTGGGCCAACACCTACGGCGAGCCCGCGGATGGCTATCCCGGGGTGCTGCCGCCGGCCGAGGTCAACACCCGCAGCGCCGACGTCGATGGCATCCTCGTGGCCGACGGCGCGATCGGGTCCAACATCGGCTGGCCCCTGGACGCGCGGTTGGGCCCGAACCCGGTCACCCTCCGCATCTCAGGCGGGAGGATCACCGACGTGGAGAGCCGTCACGCGCTCGCCCGGGAGCTGGTCGAGGAGTTCCTGAGCGTGCCGCACTGCAACGAGGTCGTGGAGATCGGCATCGGCACCAACGATGGCATCCCGGGCTTCGTGCCGTCGGACATTCTCCTCAACGAGCGCTTCGCCAGCTTTCACCTCGGCGTCGGCAGCGCCGACGCGGACAACGCGGCGCAGAACCTTCATCTCGACTTTATCCTCGGCGACTGTCGGATCCTCATGGGGAGCCACGTCGCCCTCAGCAAGGGCAAGTTCGCCCGTCCCACGACCGCGGTGATTCGAGACCGGCGCGCGTACGACGTCCCGGTCAAGCTGCACGACGCCGTGTAGCCGATCCGACGCCCGGCATCTCCCCGGTGGCCTGCACCCCTCGATCCTGCTCGCCGCCGAGCTCGAAGGCCACGGCATCTCGACGATCTCGGCGTGTCCGGAGCCGCGACGAAAGGAGACGAACGCGGTAACAGCCCGGCGGCTCCGGTGCCGCCAAATTGACATCCCCTCAGCCTCACCTGATCGCATCCAGCTTCAGCCTGATCGCAGCCTCGGTGACGGGGCCCGCGATACCGTCAGCCACAATGCCCGCAGCAGCCTGGAACTCCTTCACCGCCCGCCGCGTAGCGGGGCCATAGCGCCCGTCAACGACCAGCTTGGGATCTGCCCCGAGGTCGTTGAGGGCCTCCTGGAGCCGCTTCACATTGTCATCCTCGTCGCTCGCCTCCCACACCTCCGCAGGCTGGCTGTCGGACTTCAGCAGGAGCCATGCCTTGTTGAACCATTCTTCACGCTCCGCGAGACCCGTGACGCCGCCGTTGATCCGGAGGGTGATGGTGCGGATGTCGTTCTTGTCCGCGAAAGCGTTCAGGTTGTTCTCCGTCCACTCGCTCAGGGCGGGCTTCAGAGCATGCTCGGGAGCCGTCGCCAATTCCGGGTTCCCTTCCAGATCGACCCCGCACGCCAGACCCATGCGCCGGTGATTGCCTCGACCGGTGGTTTGCAAGACCCCGTTGCCGCGGTAGAGAAACCCATCGCCCGGCTGTGTGTTGCCGAGCTCGCGCGCCTTGCGCGGGTTGCCGAGGCCGTAAACCCGCTCCGCTATGGCTTCCGGATCGCCGACGAGCCTGGCCGCCTCGGACTCCGTCACCGCCGCGGAATGACGGTTGACCCCGAAGATCTCGACCAGGCGCGCTGCGGAGTAGCTCATGCTCTCGCGCAGGATCGTGAAGCCTCCCGTTTCGTGCAGCGCCTGAGCCAGGAAATGCGCCATGCGCAGCGGGGTCGTGACACCGTGTTGCTCGAACAGCGCGCCTTGGCGGATCGCCTCCAGGTAATTGTCGCGGGCGCGCGGGGCGATGCGGCGCACCGCCTCGGTGGCATTGACTGTCATGGGCCCACCTCCTCGCGATCTACTCCGGCCGCTCGTTCACCTGCGTGAGCGTAGCGAAATCCGGATCACGTCTCCCACTTACGATCCGCGTCACGACACGTCGATATCGAAAATCTTCCGTCCCGGCGCGCGCTGGAGGACGATCTCGACCAGCGTCGCTGTGTTCGCCTTGAAGAAGTCCACTGGCGTCGTACCGCCACCGCGGCCCACTTGTCAGCACCGTGTCGACGCGCGATGATCCTCTCGCCTGCGGCCGAGCGCGCGATCGCATCATCCCGCCGACGCCTCACGCATTGCCCGCTCCGCCACCCGCACTTCCGGCGAGCTCACATGCCCACTTCGGAGAGAAAGACGTGCTGCGTGGCCTTCCGGGCCGCCGTCCCCGCGTACGTAGCCGCCGCCGCCGCGATCACGGGGTTCGTCTGGAACTCGGACACGCCCAGGCACGCCTCCTCGACCGCGCTCGTCACGAGCGACTCCGCCATCGAGCCTGCTCCCTTGAACCACCGCGCGGCCTTCTCCGAATCGCGGGCGCCTCCGAGCAACCCGGCGTGACGGTCACGCAACCCGTACCGCACATCCCCCGCCACCTCGACGAGGATGCGGATCATGTCACGCACGTACTGCTCGGCGCTGCGCTCCGTCAAGAGCCCGCGAAGGCTGGTCAAGCCCTGCTTGAGACCTTCCGCCGTCAGCGCGGGCGGGACCAGCGTGGACAGGAGGTCACCGTGGCCGGGCGCCACGATCAGGATTCCGTCCACGGTCTTGAACCCACTCGCCTCGAAGAAGTACTGTTTCCACCCCTCCGGAATCTGCCTCACGAGGTCGAGATTCGCGAGGTTCTTGAGCGTCGTCGCGAACGAGATCGCGATGCCGACCTGCCGCCGGAGAATGCCCACCACGTTCGCCGGCACGGCGTCGCCCGCGGGGCCGGCGCCAGTTCTCAGGCCTTCGATCAGCCGACGCACGGCCTCGATGCCGTTGCCCGCGAGAAGGCTCTTCGCGAACTCTTGGGGGCCGCCTAGCTTCCCGACCCGGCTCCGCAACTCGTCGCCGATCCTCTCCGGGTTCCCGTCTCCGACCACGTCGAAGACGTTCAGCCTGTCGAGGAGCCCCGACAGATCGAGAAACAGACCGTCCGGAGCGCTCTTCGCGGAGTCTCCGAGCTGGTCGATCAACTTGCCGTCCACGACGATCTTCACGAACGACGATGTGTCCTTGTGATTCAACATGAAGGCGGCCCCGTCCTGGATCAGCGTCAGCAGTCCGTTTGCGATCTCTCCACCCATGTCGATCCCTCCTGAACCGCTTGCGGTGTTCGATGTCGCGGCGGGGAACGGGTCTACCCGTTGTGCGGTCCCGCCCGCCCCGTATCGGTGCGAGCGTAGGGACGTGCGCCGGTTCCGTCAAGAGCTTTTTGCCCTTACAGGGCACCCGATGCCGGGATTCCGGTCGTTGTGATGGGCCATCAACGCCTGCCGCGCCAATGAAGAAACGACGGCTGCCGGAGCATCCCGCTCGGCATCAGGCCCAACACACGAGTGCGGCCCGCCGCCCGATATGCGGACGGCTTGTCGGTACGTGCAGTCAGGCTGGGCTGATCGAACTCCAGCAGCTCGAACGGCGACAAGGATTGCTGAGCCAGCGGCACGGCCGCGTGCAGCCCGGCTCCGGGGCGGCGACACCGCGGCTCTCCAGCGGGCCGAACTCCAGATGAGCCTTCAGAGCAATTGCCACACCTGGCGAATCTTGAGTTGCCGTTGACATCCAGTCTCACCCTGAGCACATTTCTGGAACAATGACTGTCTTGCTTATCCTGACAGCAGGGACCGTTGTGCCCGCTCATTCATGTCAACTTCTCGAGCCGCGCTTCGTTCCGCCTCGTTAGAGCACCGTTGCACCGCGGGGAAACCGATAGCTGATGAAACGAGTCGGCCCAACAGACGTTGAAAGAGTGAAGGCGCCCAAGGTCGAGCTGGCCCGCGCCGCGCTCAGACGGGGCGCCGCCGATGTCATGAGGGAAGAGAGGAGTCCCCCGATGGCGCCATCACTCGCCGGCTTCGGCGTCGCGCTGGACCACATGGTCGGCGAGGCGATCAACGACCAGCTGCGGGTGCTCTCGAGCCAGCATCCGCTGGAGATCCAGGGCGGTGCGAGCCACCAAGTGAACCCGTGGTTCGAGGGCCGACTCGACTTTGTACCGGTGGTCTCGTTCGAAGGAGACCAGGACGTCGCGGTCGAGGGAGGGGCGGTCGGCTACTTCCTTGACCGAAAGGCGGCCGTCTTTGTCTACCGCCGCGGGCTGCATCTGATCTCGCTGTTTGTCTTCCCGGCTGACGGGTTCCCCTGGGCCAACCGCGGCTCGGAGCTGATCGGAGACGCCCGTGTCTACACCGAGGTCAGTCGCGGCTTCAACGTGATCCTCTGGCAGGTCGGAGACCTCCGCTACGCGCTGGTCTCCGATGTCGATCGCTCTGAACTGCACATGCTCGTTTCAAAGCTTCTGAGCGCCCGGTAGTGCTTGCCATCGCAGTCGCACATCGACCTCGTGCCTGCGATGAAATGAGCCGACATCGCATCGTGATCGTTGGCGCCTCCCCGGCTGGGACCACGGCGGCGGCGAGCCTGCGCGAGGACGGCTTCGACGGCGGGATCCGCCTCATCGGCGCCGAGAGGATCAGCTGGTGAAATCCGCCGATTACCATTCGGTCGACGAGGTTCGCGCCCGTGGGTGCTCCCCGTGGCTGGAGGCCTCTTGTTCTCAATCCTTCTGGGGCTGTGGCTGACTCCTGCGCTTTGGTTTCTTGCCGTCGCTCCCTCTGACACATGAGCGGTACGGACGGACGCTCCTACCTCGCGTAATCCTTGAGTCTCAGCCTGAGCGCTGCCCGCGCCCGGGCGAGACCGATTTGACGGTGCCTACCGGGCAGCCGATGACCTCGGCAACCTCGCCCTCGGTCAGACCCTCGAGGTCCAGAAGGAGGTTGATCCACTCCAACACGTGTGCCTTGTCCAACGGTGCAGGATCTGTCTCGAAGAGACCGACCTGAACGTCAACAACGAGGATGGCTGTGGCTGTCGGATCGAGGTGACTCATAGCTCCTGTCCAGATTGGCTGAAGGCGGATGAGCCTCCTACGGTACCGCGGTGTTGACTACATAGCCATGACATAACCACGAGGTCAAGGCGGATCAGCGATCGCCTTACACTTCCAGATATCGCGCGCGGATCTCCGGCTTGGCGTTCAGCTCGCCAACAGTCCCCGTGAACGCGACGTGAGCCTTGCCCATGAGATAGACGCGGTCCGCCAGCGACATCGCCACCTTGAGGTTGTGCTCCACCAGGACGATCGACACGCCGGCCTTGTTGATCTCCGCGAGGACGTCCCGCACCTCCTTGACCATGAGAGGCGCCAGGCCTTCCGTCGGCTCGTCGACGAGCAGCACCTCGGGGTTGCCCATTAATGTTCGCGCGATGGCTAGCATCTGCTGTTCGCCGCCGGACAGGAGCCGGCCCTTCTGGCCGGCCCGCTCCTTCATGAACGAGAAATGCTCGTAAATCCGTTCCAGGCTCCACGTCGCCCTGCTGCCCGCCGTCGCCGGCTTGCCGCGCCTGACGCCCATGGAGAGGTTGTCCAGCACGGAGAGATTCGGGAAGATTCGGCGCTCCTCGGGCACGTAGCCGATCCCGACCCTGGCCATCCGGTACGGGGGAGATCCCGTCAGATTCGCACCACGGTAGATCACCCGTCCCGACCTCGGCTTGACCAGGCCCATGATGCTCTTCAGAGCCGTACTCTTTCCCATGCCGTTGCGACCGAGGAGCGCGACGATTTGCCCTTCGCCAATGGTCAGGGAGAAATCCCGTAGGGCATGGCTCTCGCCGTAATAGGTGTTCAGGCCCTCGACCTCGAGCAGCATTGCCTAGGCCTCGACGGTTCCCAGATACGCGTCCTTGACCGCCTGATTTTCCCTGATCTCGCCCGGCGAGCCCGTCGCCAGGATCTCGCCGTGGTGGAGGACCGTGATACGGTCCGCCAGCGAGAAGACCACGTCCATGTCGTGCTCGATGATGACCACGGTCTTGCCCGCCGTCAGCTTGCGGATCAGCTCGACGGCGGTATGGGTCTCGTCCCTGGACATCCCGGCGGTCGGCTCGTCGAGCAGGACCAGGTCCGGCGCCGTCGTCATCGCCAGGCTGATCTCCAGGGCGCGATGCTTGCCGTAGGAGAGCAAGCGGGCCGGCAGGTCCCGCTCTCCCACCAGGTTGATCCGTCGGAGGACCTCCTCGGCCTCGCGCGTCACGTCGTCCATCTTGTCCACCCGACGGAACAGATTGAAGCGGATGCCGCGCCTCGCCAGGATCCCCATTCGGATGTTCTGGAACGTCGTCAGTCTCGAGAACGTGCTCGTGATCTGAAAGGAACGCCCCATGCCCAAACGTGTCAGGCGATAGGGGCCGGCGCCGGTGACGTCCTCGCCTCGGAAGAACACCTGTCCCCTGCGTGGGACATAGGTGCCGGTGATCACGTTGAAGAGGGTGGTCTTACCCGCGCCGTTGGGTCCGATGATGGCGTGCCGCTCTCCTTCCCTCACGCTGAGGTTGACGCCCAGAAGCACCTGCAACCCGTCGAAGTCGTGAGACAGATCCTTGGTCGCAAGGATGCTCATCGGGCCTGTTCCGCGGTCCCCGGCACCGCGAAGCGAGAACGCCACTTGTCCCTCACCAATCCCAGAGCGCCCATGAACCCGAGGGGAAAGTACATGATGACCAGGATGAGGATCAGACCCACGACCAGCTCGACGCGCTCCGTATAGCGACTGGTCAGCTCACTGATCAGCCCGAAGATCGCCGCGCCGAAGATCGGGCCGAAAAAGCTGCCGATGCCCCCGACCATGGTCATCATGACCGGCGCAAAGGAGTTCGAGATGTGGAGCGCGCCATCGGCCGAGACCAGGTCCTGGAACAGCGCGTAGATCGAGCCGGCGACCCCGGCGAAGCCGCCGGAGAGCAGATAGACGACGGCCTTCGTCTGCGGCACCCTGAACCCCAGGTAGGCGACCCGGTTGGGATTGTCGCGCACGCCCACCATGACGCTCCCGAACGGTGTCTTCGTCACGAACCAGAGGACGAACATGCTCGCCCCCAGGACGGTCACGGCGAAGTAATAGAACGTCGACGGATCCTTCATCTCGACGGATAGGATCCCCGGAATGCTGAACGGCGGGATCGGGAACCCCCCGACCCCGTCCTCGCCGCCCGTGATGCCTCGGAGCTTGAGGGCGAGGACGTAGACGAGCTGGCCGAAGGCGAGGTGAAGCATGGAGAAGGCGGTGCCGCTGAGGCGGACCATCAGGGGACACAGGATGAGGGCGAGGCCGACCGCCGCCGACACGCCGATCATCATCGCCGGCATCAGCGGTAACCCCTTGATGTGCGTCAGGGCGAGCGCCGTGCCGTAGCCGCCGGCGCCGAAGAACATGGCGTGCCCGAAGCTGAGAAGCCCGGTGAAGCCCAGCAGCAGGTTGAGCGCCACGGCATACAGCGCAAAGATGGCGAAGGTGACGAAGACGTTGGTGAAGTAGACGCCGAAGAGTTTCGGGTACGCGAGCAGGACGACGAGCGCGACCCCGAGGAGGATCCGCCGCAGGGCCTGAGCCGTCATTCTCGCTCGCCGAAGAGGCCCATCGGCTTGAACGCCAGGATGATGGCCATGAAGATGAACATCAGGACCGGCGCGAGCTGGGACACGAACTGAACGCCGTAGGAGTTCAGCTCGCCGAGGATGATGGAAACCAGGAAAGCCCCCCAGAGGCTTCCCAGGCCTCCCGTCACTACCACGACGAAGGCGTCCATGCCCATCTGGTCCGCCAGCCCGGGGAAGACGGTCAGGATGGGCGCGATGGCCACCCCCGCGACTCCCGCCAACCAGGTGCCGACCCCGAACACGAACATGAAGAGCACGGGCACGTTGATGCCGAGCGCGTTGACCATGTCCGCGTCGGACACGGCGGCGCGCACGACCATGCCCAGCCGGGTCTTGTAGAGGAGCACGGTCAGAATCGCCAGCACCACGAGCGCCAGGCCGATGACGAACAATCGATAGACCGGATAGTCCAGACCGCCCAGCGCGAGCCGCCCCTCCAGAATTGGGGGAACACGGATCGACAGGCTCTCGGTTCCCCAGAAGACCTTGACGCCCTCCAGGATGACCAGGGAGATCCCCACGGTCAGGATCAGCTCACCGACGTGCCCGAACACGTGCACCTTCCTCAGAAGAAACCGCTCGCACAGGATTCCGACGACCGCGGCCACGACCGGCGCCACGACCAACGCGATCCAGAAATTCCCAGTCATCGCCAGCACCTGGTAGGAGAAGTAGCTGGACAGCATGAAGAACGAGGCATGGGCGATGTTCAGGATGCCCATCATCCCGAACACCATGGTCAGGCCGGACGCCACCAGGAAGAGCAGCATCCCGTACGCCAGTCCATGTATGCCCTGGGCAACATACATCGCTGTCGTCGGCTCCACGGGTGTCTCCTTTTCCTTCAATGCGCGCCGTCTCCAGCGGGCGCCGGAGGCGGGCCGGGATCCTCAGTCCTCTCGCTGAGCTAATCTCCCGCTTCGCTCTTGTCCTTGCACCGTGCCAGGGCGCGGTCCATTTGCGGGAGGACGTACTTGGCCGGGATCTTGACGGACGGGCCCGTGCTGGCGGTTCCCTCGTACCAGAAGTACGGCGGCATGTTGAACGACTCCTTCTGTCTCGCGGGCGGGACGTATTCCTCGACGTGGAGGTCCTGGATCACCTTGTGGTCGCACGCGCGCAGGGTCAGCGTGTTCCCGTTCAAGAGCGTGTAGCTGTCGCCTTCCCAGACCTTGATGATCTTGTCGGGGTCCGTGCTGCCCGCCCGCTCGATGACACTCAGCAACCAGTACGTCTGCTGGATGTACGAGCCGATGTTTCCTGTCCCGTGCTCGTACAGCCGACTGTTGTACGGCGCGGTCCACTTGGTCTTCCACAGGTCGTTCCAGGCCTTGTACGCCTTGATCTGCGCCGGCGTCTTGAAGGCCCCACCCTCGCTCCCGTACTGGCTCACGTGAATGAGTCCAGTCGTCCCCTCGACGCCGACCCGGTGAAGCATGTTGGGCTCGTCCAAGAAGATATTCGCGAAGGGGAGCTTGATGCCCATCTGCCTCGCCTGAACGAGGAGGTTCTCGGCGTCGGGGATCCAGTCACCCGTGTAGATGACCTCTGTCCCGGAGGCCTTGATCTTCTGCAAGTAGGGCGCGAAGTCCTTCATGAACAGCGGATGGTAGTCCTCGCCGACGATCTCGGCCTCCGGATAGTACTCCTTCAGCCCCTTCTTGAACCCCTCCGCGAGGGAGTGGCCGAACAGATAGTCTTGGCAGAGGATGTAGAACTTCTTTTCCTTCTTCCGGATCTTGCCGTAGTAGTACGCGGCGGCGCGACCGATCTGCTCGGTGGAAAACGAGCTCATGAACGAATAGCGGGAAAAGTTCGTGCTGTCGTAGAGCTCGTCGGACAACGACGCCGTATTCTGGGCGACGACTTTGTACTTGTCGGCCACCTGGTTGATGACCTTCATCAAGTTGCTGCCGTCGGTGCCCCACAGCACGTGCACTTTTTCCTGCAGCACCATGCGTTCGGCGACCTTTTTCGTCTCCGACGGCTGTGACGCGTGGTTCGCCTTGATGACCTCGACCTTCTTCCGCTTGCCATCGACCAGAATGCCGCCCCGCTTGTTGATGTCATGGGCCGCCCACTGGACGGAGACGAAAAAGATCTGTCCCACGACGGCGGCGGGCCCGGAAAAGGAGGCCACCACTGCGATCTTGATGGTGTCCCCGGTGGGGATGACCGGGTTGTTCGGATCGAAGTCGGACATGTCCCCCATCTTGTTCGCGTCGAACGCGGCGTTGGCCGCCATGGCCTGGGGAACGCCCACGAGCAGGAGACAGGAGAGGACGACAATCGTGAGTAGCGGGTGCGGTGGCTTCATGGTGACCTCCTTGACGTGCGCGAGTATCTGCTGGGCGCGCTTTGTACCGAGTGACAGACCCCCATCTCGGAACGCAAACTCCTCCACCCAAGCCGAGAGAGCCCGCCGGGCTAACCCCGATGCTAGCCGCCCCAGTGGCGGCAATGCAAGCCAGCGACAATGGCCCCCCTCAAAGCCAAGCGGATCCTGTACCAGCGGCAGGGTCGAGCGGTGTGTCTTCCGACCGGGAATCTGCTCGACAAGCCGATTGGTGACAAGATCTTCGGCCGGGAGACGCTCGCGTGGTTCGCGGCGTCCCTCTCCCGTGGTCCTGCATTCGCCCTGAACAAATCGAGGCCTACAAGGCGGGTCTAGTCGGGTGGCAATCGCTGTCGAGCACCGCGGCGGCGCCGCACGGCTGCCGCAGCCGATGTCTTGCCTGGTCTCCGCGAACCCCGGCGCCGGGCGTAGTAGCTCCGGGCTTTTGCCCGGCTGCCACACACCTGCATGTCACACCACCGCCGCGTGCCGCTCCTCGTGGCGTCCAGGAAGATCCAGCCGCAGTTCGAGGCTGGGCATGTCTTAAGCCGTCGAAGATTGGCCGAGGTGAGCACGTCCGCGGCCGAGCGCGCCGCCGCCCAAAGGGGACGCGCAAGCCGCGCTCCGCCGCCGAGCGGCCACGCCAGCACGAATCCTGAGCGCGTCGGGGCAAGATGAAGGTACCGAAGCGCGTCGTGGAATTCGCGGTCCAGATGCGCGAGGTCCGTGGGGTCGGGCGGACCACCGCCGGCCAGGCCGGCGAAAACCCGATAGATTGCTTCCCGTAGCGCCCGCGTCCGGGCGAGGACCCGGGCCGCCATCGCTGGTCGCCGCCAGGCCTCATGCTCGAGGGCGCGGGCCGCGGGCGCCGTCAGGACGCCACTCTGCCGGGCCCACTCGACCAGATCTCCGTACGCCGGCAGCCGCTCGATCGGTTGATCACTCCGGCGCCAGCTCACCGTGTTGGCAAGATCCAGGCACAAGCTGCCGGCCGACAGGTGAAAGATCCATCGGCTGGTCATGCCACAGTTCTCCCTTGACAGCTTATAGCACCTGCGCTATCTGTGTCTTCTTACCTTCGTAACACTATTAGGCAGTAAGACCAATCGAAGGACTCAGGGAGGGCCGACCATGACACGATGCCCCCGCACGATCTCATTCCTCCTGGTGGGACTGCTCGCGGCGTGGAGTGACCTCGCGGGGGCCCAGCTGCAGGGTCAGGTAATTCGGATCGGGATCGGCGCTCCGCTGACCGGCGGCGCCGCGAGCTTCGGGGTCGAGATGAAGAACGCGGTCGAGCTGGCCGTCGAGGAGCAAAACATCGCCGGCGGCGTGCTCGGAGCTCGGATCGAAGCTCGCGTGTTCGACGACGAAGCAAGTGACACCACGGGCCAGATGGGCGCAGGTGTGCTGTGCCAGGATCCGGCAGTGCTCGCGCTGGTCGGCCATGTGAACAGCAACGTGAGCATTGCCGCCTCAAGTGTATATGCCCGCTGCGGGCTCGCGATGCTGACGCCGATGTCCTCCAACCCCGGAGTCACCGATCGCGGACTCCCGAACGTGTTCCGGCTCACCAATCGCGACGACCACAAGGGGCCGGGACTCGCCGCCCATCTCTACCGGCGGGTCGGCAAACGCCGGGCGGTGGTGGTCGACGACCAGACGGCCTACGGCAAGGGTCTGGCCGACCTCTTCGCGAGAGCGTTCGCCAGCCTTGGCGGCACCGTGGTGGCGCGGCCCACCGTGAAGGTGGGTGAACGAGACTTTCAGGCGCTCCTCGCCGGCCTCCCTCCCGACTTTGACGTGATGTTCTTCGGAGGAATCGCCGAAGCGGCCTACGTCCTCAACCAGATGCGCGCGCGGGGCCTGAATCAGCTCTTCGCATGCGGCGATGGGTGCTGGAACGTCAAGGGGTTCATCCAAGCGGCGGCCGGCGCGGCAACCAAGGGGGAGGGCGTGCTCGTCCTCTCTGCCGCACCCGCAGTCGGCCGAGTCCCGGGCTCCGCGGCCTTCGCCGAGCGCTACACGAAACAGTTCGGGCCAATCGCCAACTACGCGGTGAATTCCTATGATTCGGCCCGGCTCGTGCTCACCGCGATCACACAGGCCGCGAGCGCCAAGGGCCGCCTTCCGACCCGAGGGGACGTCGTACCCGCGCTCCGGAGTCTCCGCTATCAGGGCATTGCGTATGCGCGGCCCGTCGAATGGGACGCCAAGGGCGACAACCGGGCCGCGGTGATCTTCCTCAACATCGTCGAGGGCGATCGGTTCAAGGAGATCGGCGAGATCACTCGAAGCGACATGCCGAACTGAACACCCCGCGCGGGCCACCATGCTGACTCGGACGGAGACGGCGGCGTGTTACAAGTTCATGACGGCGCGGGCTTTTCAGCCAGCGTACCGGATAGCGGATCCGGAGCCTACCGCGAACGGAGTGCGCGACAAGATACCGCATGCGAGCTCAGCTCGCAGGGGGGCTGTTGTAGTCGCGGAAGAGGCCGTGGGCGTACCAGAGCGCCGTCGACCACGCCAGCGGCGCGGTGCGCCCGAGGGCGATCTCCCGAGCCGCCCAGACCGCCAGGACCACCGGCACGACCGTACCGAGTCCAACCAGTCCGCGCGTGATACGGTGGACCCCGCGATCGAGCTCTCCGAAGGTCTCGGCAACGCCGGCCGCGAAGGTGGCCCGGCCGTGCCGCACTCCGGTTGGTCGCTCGTGAGCGAGGTCAACCACGAGGCTCTCGTCGATCCCGGCCTGTCGGGCGACCGCCTGGGTGATCGCCTCGGCGGTGATCGTCTCCGGCTCGAACAGGACCAAGATGCTTCGTGTACGGGGTGACCAGCTGCAGCTCCGAACACCCGCGAGACCTGGCGCACCCGCAAGATTGGGCGCCAGCTCGCGGCCGAGCGTCGTCTCCCAACAGCCGCACGAAGGGACGAAGGAGGATCACCCACGCGCCGGGTGTGGGCATGGGTCTGGATGGCGATACTCAACTATCAGGGCAGGATGTAGTGGTCCATTAGGACGAGCTCGCGTCGCCGTGCGCACCTCGTGGCCCGCGGACTCGAGCAGCATCTGCACGAGCCTCAGGTTCAGCGGGTTGTCGTCGAAGAAACACCCATTCTGGGATAGGTAGAACTGCCTACGGCGATAGCCTGGCATTGGGGCGGATGGTCCGAAGCTCGGAAGGGCGCACCAGGCTTCTGGGAAACCCCTGACATGAGTCTCCCGGAGGAAGAGGCTTAACGCACGGGCATTCAGCAGCAAGTTCCCGCCTTCTTCCGGCTGCCCGGCCCCTGATGGCACCGCCCTCGAGCGCGAGGCCAGCCCGCGCGCCGCCGGCCCCACGCACCCCTGGAGCTTGGCGGCGTTGACGCGCGGCGCGCTCGATCTCGATGTCCTCGCCAGCGTCCGAGGGGGGAGCCTCCGAGAAGGGGCGTCGCGCGGCATCCGTTAGGTCCCTGACGCCTCTGTTTTTCGGCTGACTTTCCTCCCCCCCCTGACAGCGTGTCAACCTCGAAATTACAGGGAGTTGGAGGGCGCAGGGAACTGGCACAGCCAATGCGGTCCCCTATACGTGGGCCTATGGAGAGGGCTCTCGGGCGGGGACCCCAACTTGGCCGTGGATCGGCGAAGCCTACGACGCTCGCGAGCTGCTCGCCCTGGTCCGTAAGCAGCCAGCCGATAGGTGGCCGAGCCTGGAATGAGCGAGGTCCGAACCAGCTGTTGCTGTTCGGCGTATAGCCGGGCAGTAGGGGTGTGACATGAAATTCGTGAGCGAGAAAGTCATCCGACGTCCCATGGAGAACATTCACCTCGAACTCCTGAGGAACTTCCCGCTCTTTTCTCCCCTTACCGACGGCGAGCTCCTCCAGAACAGAGAGAGGATCACGATTAAAGAGTTCGTGAGAAACGAGGTGATCCTTCGGGAAGAGGATACGAACGCGTTCATGTACATCATCCTTACCGGAAGGGTGAAGGTAGCCCAAGTGACGGAAGACGGGAAAGAGGTCATCCTCGCTCTCCACAGGTCCGACGACTTCTTTGGTGAGATATCCCTGATCGACGGGAAGACCGCGCCTGCCACCGTCGTCGCGACGGAGCATTCCCTCATCGCGCTGATTTCAAAGGACAACTTCCGCTTCCTCCTGGTGAATCATCCCAAGGTGCTCGAAAAATTGCTCGAGATTCTTTGCGCGCGCCTGCGAGACGCGTGGAAGGGAATCCATCTCCTTAACAAGAGAAGCGCTTTCGAGAGAATGAAGATGCTCTTCCTCCTGTTCGCTCACCGTCACGGTTTGCAGACCCCCGAAGGGGTGATAGTGAACGTAGGACTCACCCACCAGGAGATCGCGAGTATGGCGGGACTGACCCGCGAATCCGTCACGCGAGTGCTGGACAGATGGAAAAGGGATGGCGAGATTACAGTCCTTCAGGACAAATCCATTCGTCTGAGCTCCACCTTCTTCCGCAGTGAAAGGGACGCGGGTCACCGGGCCCGGGTGCTCCGGACGGTCCTCTGAGAGCCGCCTGACGGGAGCCAGATCTCCATCCTCACGAATCTGGCCGCTTGGCCGGCCCCGAAGCTGCTCCATGTGCTCCGCCTCCGCTGGCGGCAGGAGAACAGCCTGAAGTACCTCGTGGAGGAGCACGCCATGTGGAGGAGCACGCCATCGATTAACTGATCGAGTACGGGAGCCGACGCGGCCCCCGACGCCCGGCTCGTCGCCAACCCGGCCCGCCGGGCCCTGCGGGAGCGGCTCGCCCGGCTGCGCCGGGATTCTCGCGTCCGGCCAGGCCGAGCTCGACCGGGCCCTGGCGGCGAACCCGGAGGCTCGGCGGGCGACCGTCCGGGGCCTGAAGATCGCCCTGGCCGTCCTGTGGCAGAAGGTGGCCGCGCTGGCGGCCCAGATCAGCCGGTGCGCGAACCGGCTCCGGCACACCCCCGCGAAAACGCTCTGGACCGTGCTTCGAGCCGCGGGCCAAGCGGGCGATCCGCATGACCGGCGGCACCTCGTCACGGCCATCAAGCTCGCCGCCTACGATGCCGAACGCCCGCTGGCCGAGCGGTTCGAGTTGAATGCCCAGAAGCGGCGCTGGCTGAACCCCGACCTCCGGCTCCACTTTGAGCCGGCCGTTCACCAAGCCACTCTGTCGGCGAGGGAGGGTTTCATCGAGTTCTGAGCGTCGTGATTCGGATCACATACAACCCCTCCGGCTTCTCCCATAATCGCACCAAGCTCTCGCTTCTCAGGATCCGGACAACGCAATCGCAAGATCCATTTTCGCTGGATGCGGCGGCGTTGTGGGCGGCAAAGCCATCCGCGAAGAAGGAGTGAGAACGAGAGGACCTGCCGAGGCAAGGCCATACATGGGAAAGGAGGCGAGAAGACTCGAGAACCAGGTGGCGAGAACAGGGACGCCACGTCCGGGAATGCGGTGGATTGACACGGTCTCTCACATCTGATCATGCGTAAGGAGAATGCAGATGAAGAAGCGAGTACTTGTGGTCTCCGTGGCCCTGCTGTCCCTCGCGCTGATGGCCTCGGTCGCGTCAGCGCAGAACCCGTCGGCTAAGTTTGCCGCGACGGTTTCGGAAGCTGTGCTCATTCCGACCGGCGGCGTGGACGTCCCGTTCACGCCCGTTCTGGTCAATCACCTCAAGACCGGCAGCAAGAAGGACCTTCTGATCGGCGCGTCGCTCCAGACCGGGCTCATCACCGACACCACGGTCAAGTCGAAAGGCGGTGATCTCTCGACCGCGGAAGCAGTGGCCAAGATCAAGGTCCGCGTGCTGGTCGATGGCGTTGCAGCTCATCCCGCCGCAGTCGTGTACGACGCCCGGCTCCAGAGGCTGGAAGCCCAGTTTGCGGGCCTGAACTGCACTGCTAGCCTTATCACCGGGCTTGTCACCTGCACCGACCCTGAGGTACTGCGCCTGCTGCTCGACACGATGGGGGCCCACCACTTCAACTTCGTCGCTGCGAACCTCGCGGCCGGCGATCACACCGTCGTGGTGGAGGTCGCGGTCGATATCGCGGCAACGGCGACGGGCGGTGGTCTGGCGTCCGCCCAGGCAGGAGTCGGCGTCGGGAGCCTCACGATCGAGGAGGTGCGCGCCACCAACAATCCGGACGGCATTATTATTCTCGAGTGATCGGGAAGTCGACCTTTCACCAGATGGGCGCGCGGCGAGTTCATCGCCGCGCGCGCCTTTTTGCCCCTACGCCGCCGGACGTTCGACCCGCTCTGCGGCAGATACCATTCCGCTGTGTCGTGCGACCCCCACTCCGATGCGGATCTTCATTTCAACCCTCGGCTCAGACGATCTCGAGCCATTCGAACCACACCGGGTGATTTGCCTTGTACCACTCGAGCACCTTCTGGATCGCCGCCTGCTTCTCGCGCGACATCACCATCTCGTCGATCCGCTCGAAGTGAACGCGGATGCGCTCGCCGTCGTGCTCGAGCGCCTGCGAGATCATCGTCTGGAGCTCGTTGCGAATCCGCCCCGAGTCGGAGATCTTGACCGGCCGTGTGGTGTGATCGACGCCCGAGAGAAACCGCACGAGAAGCGGGCTGAAGACCTGTCGCGTCGTCTCGAAGGGTTCCATGAGCCGCAACGTGAAGGTAATCCGGCTCGAGGCCTTGCGCGTCGCG
>WNFV01009911.1_pt1 | contig 18634 bp, 18 predicted proteins | sample 5400101 | NCBI WGS metagenome assembly WNFV01 (sample SAMN13153361, study PRJNA577476) | soil metagenome | isolation source: 115 cm soil or saprolite under grassland replicate 1 | place: USA:California | collected 2016-06-15 | reverse complement strand
AAGCAGACTGCCCCGCGGACCCGCAAACGCCGCCACGCCTCATCCCGCAAGCAACGGGGGCTGATTGCCCAGGACGTGAGCGCTCCGCAATCAGCGATGGAAGACTCCGTCCTAGACAATCACTCTCATAGAACTATGATTCGACAGCTTAGTCGTCTCCTTCCGACGGCGCAACCACGGCGAGATGGGCGGCAACTGGCGCCGCCTATACGCGCCTATTGCGGTCGCGCCGGCGGGATGGGCGGCGCGAGTAGCTGCGTAAACCCACGGCCAAAACGCTGGACCCCGGTGGTCAGCGCCGCCTCGACAAGGCGATCTGCGGGACTCCGCACCCGAAGACCCCCACGGTTCAGAACGTGGGTGTAGATCATCGTGGTGCTGACGTCGCGATGGCCGAGGAGCTCCTGCACCGTCCGGATGTCGTAGCCGTCTTCGAGCAGGTGCGTGGCGAAAGAATGGCGCAGGCTGTGGCAGGTGGCCCGCTTCGCGATCCCGGCACGCCGCACCGCGTCCCGAAACGCCCGCTGCACGACGGTCTCGTGCAGGTGATGCCGACCAACCCCCCGATCCGCGGCATCGCGGAGCTCCCGCACAGCGGGAAACACCCACTGCCCTCGCCATTCGGCCGCCGCCTGCGGGTACTTCCGCACGAGCGCCGACGGCAGCGCCACCCGCCCCGCCCCGCGGGTCAGATCCCGCTGGTGCAACACCCGCACCCGCTCCAAATGTCGCTCCAGTGGAGCGACCACGACGCCCGCCAACACCGTCACGCGGTCGCGATCGCCCTTCCCACCTCGCACCACGACCTGCCGACTGGCGAAGTCCAGGTCCTTCACACGCAATTGCAGTGCTTCGAGGAGGCGGAGCCCCGACCCGTATAGCAGCGCCGCTACCAGCTGCGGCACTCCACGCATCGCGCCCAGCGCCGCGCCCACCTCCTCCCGCGTGAGCACGACCGGCAGGCGCTTCGGCCGCTTGGCGCGCACCAGGCCGTCGCACACGCCGAGCGCTCGGCCCAATACCGTGTCGTACAGGAACAGCAGCGCCGATAGCGCCTGGTTCTGCGTCGACGCGCTCACCGCGTGATCCACCGCGAGACCCGTCAGAAACCGCGCCACATCGGCCTCGGCCAGCTCCGCGGGATGACGCATCCCGTGAAACCGCACGAACCGCTTCACCCAGCCGACGTACGACTCCTCCGTGCGCGGACTGTAATGCCGCGCCCGCAAAGCGGCGCGCAGCCGACCGAGCAGCGTCCGCGGACCCGCCACGGAGCTTGAGGAATCCGCCACCACGACCCCACCCTATGATCACCGGGACGGATCTGCCAAGAGCAAAAAAATGCGGACTGGGGCGGGAGGACTCGAACCTCCAACTTCCCGGTTAACAGCCGGGCGGTCTGCCAGTTGACCTACACCCCATTGCACCGCCACCCCGCCCCACACCGTGAACAGCCAACAGACAACAAACGCACAGACGCACAGCGGTGAACAGGAACCAGCCCTTCAGGGCTGCGTCGGCCGAGCCCACCCTTCAGGGTGGGAATCCCAAACCCATTCCCCCGCTCCCCACTCCCCGCTCCCCGCTCCCCGCGCCCCCAAAAACTCCGCCCCCGGAACCGCTCGGTGCCGGGGGCGCGCGCTCACACAACCAGCCGGAACGCTACGCCGCCCGGAACCCCGGATTGGGGTTGCGGTTGCGATTCGATCCCAGAGCGGCGAACGTCACCATGGCACCAACAGTACCATGACCCCGCACCTCGAGCAAGACTCTGACATCCCGCCGACCATCAGGATGCTAGGGACCCGCAACCCCGAGCCCCGAACCCCGAACCCCGACCCCCTAGTACTTCATCCCCGCCTTTTCCGCAAACGCCCGCGCCGCGGCTTCCTGCTCCGGCGTGAGGCGCGCCGGAATTTCCACCCGGATCTCGACGTACTGGTCGCCGCGCCGGCCGTTCCTCTCGATTCCCTGCCCCGCGATGCGGAACTTCTGGCCGTGCTGCGTGCCGGGCGGCACCTTGAGCACCACACGCTTCCCGTCGAGCGTCTTCACCTTGATCTTCGTGCCGAGCAGCGCCTGCGCGAGGTTGATCGGCACCACGCCCGTCACGTCCAGACCGTCGCGCCGGAAGAAGCGGTCCGGCTCGACCTGGATCACCACCACGATGTCGCCGCGCCCCCTCGCCCCCTGGCCCTTGAGCCGCAGCCGCGTGCCGTCGTCGGTCCCGGGGGGGATGTTGATCATCAGCCGCTTCTCGACCTGCACCTCGCCCGAACCCTGACACGTGGGGCAGCGCTGCGAGGGCACCTTGCCCCGCCCGCGGCACACCGGGCACGGCCGCGTCACCGCGAACCCGCCCTGACCGAACGAGATCGTCCCGCGCCCGCGGCACTCGGGACACGTCGCGAACGTCGCCCCCGGCGCGCCCCCCGAGCCGCCGCACGTCGGACACACCTGCGGCATGGTGAGGGTCACGGGCACCTTGCCGCCCAGCGCCGCCACCCGGAACGGGATCGACACCGTCGTCTCGATCTCGTCCTCTTCCTCGAGCGGCGGACCGGCGCCGCGCCGCCCGAAGATCGACGAGAACAGGTCCCCCAGCCCGCCGAACGAGCCGAGGTCCGAGAGATCGAAGTCCTCCGAAGCGCCGCCGAATGGCCGCCCCGCACCCCCCGCCCCCGCCCCGGCGTACGCCCCGTAGCGCCGCAGCTGATCGTACTTCTTCCGCTTCGCGGCGTCGCTCAGCACGTCGTGCGCTTCATTGATCTCCTTGAAGCGCTCGGCAGCCTGTGGATTGTTGGGGTTGCGGTCGGGATGGTACTGCTTCGCGAGACGGCGAAACGCCTTCTTGATCTCGTCGGTCGTCGCCGTCTCGGAGACGCCGAGGATCTGGTAGTAATCCCGCTGGCCGGCCATCTACTGCTCGTCCCCCGTCCCCCGTCCCTCGTCCCCTTGCCACTGCAGTACCACCACCCGCGCCGGCCGGATCAGCACGCCGCCGAGCCGATACCCCGCCTGCAACACCGCCCCCACTGTGTGATCCTTCGAGGGGTGGTCGGCGGGGCGCGTCGTCACAGCTTCGTGCAGATTGGGATCGAACGGCACGCCGACCTGATCCACCCGCGTGACCCCCAGGGCCTCCAATTCCTTCCAGAGCTTCCGCTCCACCATGTCCACCCCGTCGTGGATCGTCTTGGCATCGGCCTGCGCGGGGTCGACGTGAGCGAACCGGGCGAGGTCGTCGAGGGCGTCGATCAGCCGCTGCAGCAGATCGGCCTGGGCCTTCGCCCACAGCTCGGTGCGCTCCTTGCCGGCGCGCTTGCGGAAGTTGTCGTATTCGGCGGCGAGCCGGAGATACTTGTCCTTGACGTCGGCGAGCTCCGCCTCGAGACGGACCACCGCCTCTTCGGGTAGCTCGACCAGCGCCCCCGAGGCCGCCGCCCCCGCCCCCCCCGCCCCCGCCGGGGCGGCCGGCTCGGGCGGCGTCGGCTGCTCGACCTGATCGGGTTGCTTGGATTTGTCGTTCATAGTCTCGCGCTGCACAAAGCAATCGGCATGCCATTCAGCATGCGCCGTTTTGACGGTGTCACTCCCGCAATCGGATTCCGGAAGCTGCTATTTGACAATAAGATAGCCGCGCCGGGCGGCGCTGTCGAGACAGACAGTTGCCGGACGCTATGACGGTAGGTGGTACGTGACGCAGGGCGGGAGAAGTTTCGCCTCACCCCTTGAGCAACTGGGCCTCGATGAACGCGACGATATCCCCCAGCACGCTGTCCCGCTGCGGGTCGTGCAGGATCTCGTGATACATCTCCGGATACCAGCGTACCTGAACCGGGCCCTTGAGGCCGTCGGCGAACGCGCGGGCGAGGTGCGCGTCCACCACGCGGTCCTCGCCGCCCAGCAGAAACAGCACCGGCGACTCGATGCGCTCCCCGTCCGCCGCCACGGCGCGCTGGGCCCACTGGATCTCGCGCCACGCGCCGGGAGTCATCACGCGATGGACGTCGGCGTCCTCGACGTAGGCGCGATTCACGGCGGCGTCCCGGCTGAGTGTCTCGGGATCGACCCGGGTGGCAATGGGAACGGTCGGCCACAGGTCCGCGAGCACGCGGGCGAGCACGAGCTTCCAGACGGGCGGCCGCACCGCGAGGCCGAGCCAGGGCGACGTCACCACCGCAGCGGCGATCACATCGCTCGGCTGGGTCTCGAGGTAGCGCAACGCCACGAGGCCGCCGAAGGAGAGCCCCAGCAGCACCTGCGGGCGGTTGGTACGCAGCCGCACCGCCCGGCGGAACGCCTGGAGGTCGCCCAGCAGCTGGCTGAAGCGGGACAGATGGCCGGGGCGCCCCCCCGAGCGGCCGTGGCCACGTAGCTCGAGCAGGTAGGCGGAGAACCCCGCGTCGCGCAGCCGCTCGCCGACCTCGCGCCAGCGGCCCGCATGATCGAACCAGCCGTGCAGCACGAGCACGGCGGCGCGTGGCTCGACGGCGGCCTCGTACGCGTCGTAGACGAGCTGGGTGCCGTCGGGGGCGGTGAAGGTGGCCACGTCAGCTCTCCGCGAGCAGGCGGCGCAACAGATCGAGCGCCGCCTGGGCGGCGCGGCGGCGGATCTCGTCGCGGTCACCCGGGAACACGCGCTTCACGGCGCGGGTGCTCGTCTGCACGCGCGCCGCGAGCCACACGGTCCCGACCGGTTTCTCGGGCGTCCCACCCGCCGGCCCGGCGATCCCCGTCACCGCCACCGTGGCGTCCGCCGAGAAGAGCCGCTGGGCGCCTTCGGCCATCGCGCGCACCGTCTCCTCGGACACCGCGCCGTGCGCCTCGAGCACCTCGAGCGGCACCTTGAGCGCGGCGGTCTTGATGACGTCGGCATAGGCGACCACGCCCCCGATGAACGTGTCCGACGCCCCCGGGATGTTGGTGATCCGCTCCGCCACCAGGCCCCCCGTGCAAGACTCGGCAACGCCCAACCGGGCCCGCCTCGTTCGCAACGCGTCGAGTAGCACGGCCGCAAGGTCCGCGTCGTCATCCCCGTAATAATGGTCACCGACGGCGCTCCGCAGGCGCGCCGCGACGGCGGCGAGCCGCGCGTCGGCATCCTCCGGCGCGAGCCCCCACGCGGTGACGCGCAGGTCCACGCCGTCCACCGAGGGCAGGTAGGCGAGGGTGAGCGGTGCGATCTCGGGCTCGATCGGGCCGACCCGCTCGGCGAGCGCCGACTCCGGCACGCCGGTGGTGCGTACGGTGCGCGACCGCACGACCCGCCGCTCGCCGCCCCCCGCCGCGCTCCGCTGGCGCTCCACGATCCGCGGCAGCACCTGCTCCACCAGCAGCCCCCGCATCTCGCGCGGCACGCCGGGCAGCAACACCACGACGCGGCCGCGCGCGTCTTCGACCCAGAGGCCGGGGGCGGTGCCGCGCGGGTTGGGGAGGATCGTGGCGCCTTCGGGGACCTCGGCCTGCGTGCGGTTGATCGCTGGCATCTCCCGGCCCATCCGGCGGAACCGGGCCTCGAGGCTCGCCAGCAGCCCCGCGTCGAGCACCAGCCGTTTGCCGAACAGCTCCGCCACCACCGTCTTGGTCATGTCGTCGCGCGTGGGGCCCAAGCCGCCGGTGGTGACCACGAAGCCGGTGCGCTCGAGCGCTTCGGCCAGCGCGGCGCGGATCGCGTCCGGCCGGTCGGCGACGGTCGAGCGGCGGGTGAGCTCGGCGCCCGCCGCGGCGAGCGCCCGCCCCAGCTCGGCGGCGTTCGTGTCCACGGTGTGGCCCAGCAGCAGCTCGGTGCCGATCGTGAGGACTTCGAGCTTCACTTCAACAGCTGGCGATAGCGGTACAGGTACGCGATGAGCGAGTACACCGTGAGCAGGATGGCGCCGGCGAGCGTCACCGCGACGAAGTAGCCGTGGAACTGGTCCCAGAAGTTCCGGAACCAGCCGGCCCAGCGGTGCTCGGCCACCGCGTCCTTCCACGCGAACCAGGCGATGGTCGCCCCGATGAACACGTTCTGCACCACCGCCTTGAGCTTCCCCGCCCCCATCGCGGGGATGACCACGCCGCGCCGCCGCGCGAAGAACCGGAACGCGGTGATCGACAGCTCGCGCCCCACCAGTAGCAGCGCCACCCACACGGGGAAGCTCCCCCACCAGGGGATGCCGTAGAGGATCGTGGGGTGGCGCGTCAGCCAGTAGATGGGGATCAGGGTCGCGAACAGCAACAGCTTGTCGGCGATGGGATCGAGCAGCTGGCCCAGCTCGCTCACAGTGTTGTAGCGGCGCGCCAGCCAGCCGTCGATCACGTCCGAGGCGCCGGCGACGAGGAAGATCAAGAACGCGATCACCTTGGGCCAGTAGCCCTGAATGAACGGCAGCAGCGCGATGACCGGCGTGAGGCAGATGCGCGCGAGGGTGAGGATGTTGGGCAGGGTCCACCGCATCGGACCGTCCCCCTAGCTCAGCGTCTTCAACACCATCTTGCTCACCGTCTTGAGGGTGTCGAACACGCCGTCGCCGCGGATCGCCACCCCCTCGAGGTACGGGGCGCGGCCGACCCACTCGTTGCTCAGTCGCTCCACGAGGTTCTCGCCCGCGTGCACCGGATCGGGGACCACCTTCTGCTGGGCCGGGTCCTCGACCGGCCAGCCGGGGTTCAAGGAGGCCTGGAGGTCCTTGATCGGCGCCGCGTTCGGGAGGTCGCGCTTGTTGTACTGGATGACGAACGGGATCTTCGTCAGGTCGTACCCGTACTCGGACATGTTGTCGTACAGGTTCTGCATCGACTCGACGTTCGCCTCCATCCGCTCGATCTGGCTGTCGGCGACGAAGACGATGCCGTCGACCCCCTTCAGGATGAGCTTGCGGCTCGCGTTGTAGTATACCTGCCCGGGCACCGTGTAGAGGTGGAACCGGGTCTTGAAGCCGCGGATCGTGCCGAGGTCGACGGGCAGGAAGTCGAAGAACAGGGTGCGCTCCGTTTCGGTCGCGAGCGAGATCATCTTGCCGCGCGTGTTGGGCGACACCTTCCCGTAGATGTGCTCCAGGTTGGTCGTCTTGCCCCCCAGGCCGGGGCCGTAGTAGACGAGCTTGCAGTTGATCTCGCGGGACGCGTAGTTGATCATCGACATGGGCGCGTCCTCTTAACCGAAGAGTTTGTCAATTTCGTCTTCCGCCCCTTCGAGAACGCCCTTCTGCGGCGCCGCCGGGCCCGCGCTCACCCCCTTGAACATCTCCTCGAAGACCTTCGTCAGGTGCTCGACCGCGCCTTTCCCCTTCAGCTTCACCAGCCCCAGCGTGGTGCGCTGGTCGAACAGCACGACCAGGATGACGCGCTTCGCCACGTCGGCGAGGAACATCGACTCCTTCTCGCCCTGGTGTACCAGCGAGGCGAACTCGTGCTCGCCGATCATCTTGGCGAGCTGGTCGTTGGCGCTGAAATCGGCGGCGGTGAGGGAGGCGAACGCGGCGGAATCGAACTGCGGCGCGTCGCCCACGGTGGCGACGAGCTGGCCGGTGCGGTCCACGAGCAGGGCGCAGCGCGCGTTCGAGTCCCGCAGGAACGCCTGCAGGTGGCCCTGGATCTGCTTGAAATCGTTTTCCGAGAACGACCAGCTCGCCGCACCCGCCATCACGTGCCCTCGGTCAGTCGGACTCGGCCATGTCGCGCCGCGCGAGCAGCGCCTGCGCGATGGTCACGCCGTCGGCGTACTCGAGATCCCCGCCCACCGGCAACCCCCGCGCGATCCGGGTCACCCGGATCCCCGTCGGCTTGAGGAGCTGCTGGAGGTAGGTCGCCGTGACCTCCCCCTCCATCGAGGGGTTGGTGGCGATGATCACCTCCCGCACCCCCGAGCCGTTCGCGACGCGCTCCAGCAGGCGGTCGAGCCGCAGCGCCTCCGGCCCCACCCCCGCGAGCGGGGAGAGCTGCCCGCCCAGCACGTGGTAGCAGCCTCGGAACCGGCCGGCGCGCTCGATCGCCGTCACGTCCGACGCCTCCTCCACCACGCACAGCAGGGTCGCGTCGCGGCGCGGATCCCGGCAGATCGGGCACGGATCCTCGTCGGTGAGCGTGCCGCACACGCCGCACGCCGTCACCCGCTCGCGGACGGTGCGAATCGCGTCCGCCAGCCGCGTGGCGGTCTCCACCGGCTGCTTCAACAGGTAAAACGTGAGCCGCTGCGCCGTCTTCCGTCCGATCCCGGGGAGCTTGGCCAGCTCCGTCACGAGATCATCGATGGCCGACACGGCGGACTACAGCGGCGGTTGAAACGGGAACGGCAGGCCCGAGGCGAGCTTCTTCACTTCCGCCTGGTACAGCTCGGCGGCGCGCTGCTGCGCCTGCGCCACCGCGGCGAGCACGAGATCCTCGAGCATTTCCACGTCCCCCTGGGCGACGACCTGGGGATCGATCTTGATCGCGCGGATCTGACCCCGCCCGTCGGCCGTGGCCTGCACCATCCCCCCGCCCGCCGAGCAGGTCACGGTCTGCTGCGCCAGCTGGGACTGGATCTCCGATAACCGGAACTGCATCTGCTGCCCCAGCTGCAGCAGGCTCGATAAATCCGCCATACGCCGAAAGTTACCCCTCGTCCAAACGGGTCGCAAGCACGCTATTCCAACAGCTCCAAATCTAACGCGTCCACGGCGGCGTTGAGGCTCGGGTCCCGGGCGCGCAGCGCCTTGAGCCGCTCCTCGCGGGCCCCGTCCTCGGTCAGCCGGGCGGGGCGCGGAGCGGACCGCTCCCCCCCCCCGCTCCCCGCTCCCTCCAATTTGATGCGAACCGGCTCCGTCACGTAACGCCCAACCAGCCGGCCCAACGCCTCACGCTGGCGCTCGAGTCCCTCGGCATGCACCGGGTTCGTGTCGAGCAACCGGATCGCCACGGTCGTACCGTCCAGCCCCACCACTTCCGTCTGCTGCAGCAACGCGCCGAGCATCGGACTTTTCGCTCGGGCATCCTCGACGATGCGGGGCCACAGGGCGCGGAGACGGTCAACGGTCAAGGGACCTTTCTCGGGAACAGGGGACGAGGGACGGGGGACGGGTGGCGCCGCATCCCGCAGCACGGGAGCGTCACCCGTCCCTCGTCCCCCCTCCCCCGTCCCCTTGCCGAGCGCCTGGAGGACCGCCTGAAGCTCGACGGTTCGGCTCATCATCGCCCACCGCAGGAGCAGCAACTCGACCGCGAGGCGCGCGTTGCCGCTCGAGCGCAGCTGCGTCTCCATCTCCGAGAGCACGGTCAACAGTCGCACGACATCGGGAGCAGGGAGCAGGGCGCTGTACTTTCGCACCAGCGGCACCATGCCTTCGGTGAGACCTTCCGGCTCGCCCCCGAGGTCCACGAGCAGCACCGCCCGCAGCGCCTCCCCCGCGCCGACCACGAACTCACCGAGATCGGCCCCCGCATCCACCAGCCGGTCCACGAGCGGGAACACCCCCTTGGCGTCCCGCTCGGCGACGAGCCGCAGCAGCTCGCCGTACACGTCGTCCGGGATCAGCCCCAGCACCTCGCGCACCCGCTCGGCGGTGACGGGTCCTTCGCCGAACGACAGCACCTGGTCGAGGATCGAGAGGCCGTCCCGCATGCCGCCGTCGGCGCTCTTCGCGATCAGCCGCACGGCGTCCTCGGCCGCCGCGAGGCCCTCCGCCGCGAGCACCTGCTCGAGGCGCGCCGCGATGGCGTGGGGGCCGATGCGGCGGAAATCGAAGCGCTGGAGCCGCGACAGGATCGGCGCCGCGCTCTGCGCGATCTTCTGCGGCTCCGTCGTGGCGAACACGAACACCACCCGCGACGGCGGCTCCTCGAGAATCTTGAGGAGCGCGTTCCACGCCTCGCGGGTGAGCATGTGGGCCTCGTCCACGATGTAGACCTTGTGGCGGCCCTCGGCGGACGCGGCGTACATGGCGCGCTCGCGCAGGTCGCGCGCGTCGTCCACCCCGCGGTTCGACGCCGCGTCGAGCTCGACCACGTCCAGGTTCGCGGCGCCGGTCCAGATCCGGGTGCAGGAGTCGCACTCGCCGCACGGCTCACCGTCGGCGCCGCGGCGCTCGCAGTTCAGCGCCATCGCGAGGATGCGCGCCGCCGTGGTCTTCCCCACGCCGCGCGGCCCCGCGAACAGGTACCCGTGCGCCACCCGCCCGCCCGCCACGGCCCCGCGCAGCGCAGCGGCCACGTGGTCCTGGACGATCAGGTTTCCGCATTCCGCACTCCGCATTGGCCTCACTGCCGCTCGCACCCCGACTTGTCGAAGCGCCGCTCCGCCGCGTCCACGCCGGCGTAGAGCGTCTGGTCGCGCGCGGCACGCGCCGCATCGAGCACGCCCACCGCGCTCCGGGCGTTGGTGTACGCGGTCCAGCGCTGCTCCACCGTCGCGAGCGCGCGCGCGAGCCCGGCGCAGGCGAGCTGCCCGCGGCCGAAATCGGCGGCGCGGGCGTTGAAGCTCTGCGTCACCAGCGTGACCTCGTCGCCGATCGCGTCGAGCTTCGCGTACGGTGACGGCGGCGGCGGCGTGACGGGCTGCGGACTCGCGGCCTGCGCCGGGGCACGCGCGGGCGCCGGACGCGCCGGCGTGGGGCGGGGAGGGGCCTTGCTCGGGGCGGGGCGCCGCTTCAGGAACGGCAAGGTCTTCACCCAGGATACCACCCGCGTCGGGAGATCCTTGACCGCCTGCGGTACCTTGAGCGGCGGCAGCTTCGGCTGGAACCACCAGTACGCGCCCGCCGCCCCCCCGATCAGGACGAGCCCGATCAGCGTACGCCACAGCCCCCGCCACGACCGGCGCCGGCGGCGCTTGCGGGGCTTGGGCGGGGGGGGAGGCGGAGGAGGAGCCGGGGGCTCCGCGTACTCCTCGGCTACGGCCTCCCCGCCCTCCTCGTACTCCGCGGGCCACTCGGGCGCCGCGCTCTCTTCCTCGGCGGCGGGCGTGACCGGCGGCGGAGCAGGAGGAGGCGGCGCCGCCCGGGACCTGGGCCGCGAGGATGGGGGTGGAGGAGGAGCCACCGGCGCCGCGAAGTCTTCGGCCGTCGTGAGGAACTTGAGCTCGCTGGTCTTCTCCTCGCGGCGCGGGGGGGGCGGGGTGGGCTCGGGCTCGGGTTCCGCCTCGGGCTCGGCCTCCGGCTCGGGCTCGCTCTCGGCGAACTCCGGCTCGAGCTCGGGCTCCGGCTCCGGTTCAGCTTCGGGTTCTGGCCTGGCCAGGCCCCGGGGAGTGGGCTGCGGCATGACGGGGTTGTACGCGCGGTAGTTCTTCCACGTCACGAACGACCGCTTCTTGCCGCCGGGCCGGATCGACTCTTCCGCGAGCAGCTCGTAGAACGGCAACGGCGTCGCGCCGGAGGCTTCGTCGCCGCCCGCGCGGAACAGGGCGCCCGCCGGCTCCTCCGGATCGGTCCCGACCAGCAGCGCGACCTGCCACGGCTCCGCGAAGTAGTACTCGTGCGTCTCGAGGTCGTCCGGCGACAGCGCGAGCGGGAGCGGCGGGTGCGTGTGGTACCAGCCGATGAGGTGCGCCTGTTGCTCCTCGAGCTGCGCCTCGATCTTGTCCCACAGCCGGGTGACGAGGTCGCGGGTGCGGTCGCCGTAGATCGTCTGATTGAGGCGCAGCGCCGCGTCGACGACGAGGTAAGAGACGTTCGTGTCGGGGCACTCGCACAGATCCCCGAGCAGGAAGCCGAGGGTGCCCTGCCCCGACCGGGCCGGAGACGCCGCCACATGCTCATAGATCGCGGTGAGCGCCGCCTGAGACAGGAAGACGGGAAACGGGATGTTGGCCGGCCGCGGTCCCCCCCCTCCGGGCGCGGGGGCCCAGAGAATCGACCGGGCGACGGGTATCGGCTGAGAGAGAGGACCGCCCGCGCTCATCGTGACAACATAATGCCTGGGCGCCCGGGGCCCCGCGTGACGTGGGTCACCCGAGCACCTGCGCGATCACCTCGACCGCCCGCTCCACGTCGCGCCGGGACACGTCGAGGTGGGTGACCGCGCGCAGCCGGCGCGGGCCGAACGAGACCACCAGCACGCCCGCCTGCGCGAGTCGCGGGATCACGGCGTCGGCGGTGTCCGTGGGGCGGGTGAGATCGAGCATGACGATGTTCGTCTCGGGGACGGACGGTCGGAGGGTCGGACAGCCGGACAGTCGCTTCGCCAACAGCTTGGCATTCTCGTGATCTTCGGCGATCCGGGACGCATGATGATCGAGCGCGTACAGCGCCGCCGCGGCGAGGATCCCCGACTGGCGCATCCCCCCGCCCAGGCGCTTGCGCACTTCCCAGGCGAGCGCCCGCTGCTCCGCGGCGAACGCGAGACACGAGCCCACGGGGCAGCCCAGTCCCTTCGAGAAGCTCACCATCACCGTCGCGGCGCCGGCGGCGAGGCGCGCGGGCGGGACGGCGAGCGCGGCGGCGGCATTCCAGAGGCGGGCGCCGTCCAGGTGCACGCGCAGCCCCGCTTGCGCCGCCGCGGCGACGACGCCCGCCATCACCGCCGGCGGCATCACGGTGCCGCCCGCGGCGTTGTGGGTGTTCTCGACGGCGACGGCGCCCGCCCGCGGCACGTGGGGCGAGGCGGGGCGGAGCGCGTCGCGCAGCAGCTCGCCCGTGAGCAGGCCGTCCGGCGTCGCGATCGGCCGGATCTGCACGCCCCAGTTCGCGGCCACACCGCCGAGCTCGTAATGCACGAGGTGCGCGTTCGCTTCCAGCAGCAGCTCGGTGCCCGGGCGCGTCAGCAGGGCGACGCCTGTCTGGTTCGCCTGCGTGCCGGACGGAAAGAAGAGTGCGTCTTCCTTGCCCAGCAGCTCGGCGACGCGCTCCTCGAGGCGCCGGGTGGTCGGGTCGCGGTCCAGGACGTCGTCCCCGACCTCGGCTTCGGCCATCGCGCGGCGCATCGCCGGCGACGGCCGGGTGACGGTGTCGCTGCGCAGGTCGATCGGCGCGGCGCTCACCCGAGCTGCACCCGCTGCGAGCGCCGCATCCGGATGAGGTCGTACGTCTCCGCCACTTCGCCGCCGAGCAGGAACAGGTAGGCCGTGTAGTAGACCCAGAGGAGGAAGAGGAACAGGGCCACGACGTTGGCGTCCGAGGCCACGCGGTCGAGGGTGGCGAAGTGGGTGACGTAGAGCGCGTACAGCCGCTTCGCGACCTCGAAGCCGAGCGCGCAGAACACCGCCGCGACGAGCGCCGTGCGCCAGTGGATCCGCCGGCTCGGCAGCAGCTTGAAGATCACGAAGAACAGCAGCACGCCGAGCGCGAACGCGATCGTCTCGAGCCCGAAGCGCCACACCCAGTCGAGCGCCGGGCCGCTCCCCACGCTCGCCGCGCGCGCCTCCCACGCGGCCAGCACGCCGCTCAGCACGAGCAGCGTCCCGGTGCACAACACCATCGCGAGATCGAGCAGCTTGGCGACGGGCCAGGGGCGCCGCTCGTCGGTATCGAACACCTCGTTGAGCGCGGCGCGCAGCCCGCTGAACAGCCGGGTCGAGAACCACAGGAACAGAGGCAGGCCGACGGCGGTGAGCCGGCCGCGGTGCCGCACCACGCCGCCGAGCGCGCTCTCCACCTGCGCGAACGCGCCCCCCCCGCCCCCCCCGTCGGTCGGGCCCAGCCGCGCGGTGGGGAGGAAGCGCGCCAGCAGCTCGTGCACGTCCACCTGCTGGGTCGTGATCTGGTGTTGCACCAGATAGCCGACCACGGCGAGCAGCAGGACGACGAAGGGAAAGACGGTGAGGAGCAGGTCGAACGACAGGGCGCTGGCGAGGAACGGGATGTTGTCCTCGTAGGCCGCTTCGAGGGTGCGGCGGGCGACGCCGGTCACCGACCGATGCCAGCCGCCGTCGGCCTTCACGCGAGCGGCTCGTCCTCCTCCTCACCGCCCCCCTCCTCCGCCGGCCGGGGCAGGGCGGCCTGGCGCCCCGCGGCGGGTCGGGCGCCGCGCCGCCGGTGCTTCGCGTCGGTCAGGCGGCGCTCGAGCGCCTCGCGGGCCGGCGGCTCGTCCTCCTCCGCGTCCGCGTCCGCCTCGAGCAGCTGCCCCAGCTCGCCCGCCTTCTCGGCGGCGAGGTCCCGCAGCCCGCGCAGCTTGCGGGTGAGCTTGGTGCGCGCCGCGTCGCCCGGCTCGGACGCGAACAGGAAGCCCAGCACCGCCCCGATCCCGAGGCCCAGCAGGAACGACCCGAAGCCGCCGCCCCGCTCGCTCATTCGCCCGCCTCGAGGTCGTCCGGCGCCGCGACCGCCACCGGGCGCGGCTGGGCGTGCGACTGGAGCGGCGGCCGCACGAAGCGGTCGGTCACCGCGCGGGTGTTCGTCACGCGGAGCTGCTCGAACAGGAAGGCGAACGTCCGCTCGAGGTCGGCGCCTACGTCCTCGCGCACGTCCGCGGGCAGGTCCCACAGGCGCCGCTTGAACGGCCCGATCGCCCTCTTGCGGCTCTTGTAGATGAACTGCTGCTCGGTATCGCCCTTCTTCCACTCGTCCTTGCACTCGGCCTTCACCCACTCGTTCAGCTCGGCGCGCAGATCGCCCGGGAGGCGGGGATGGTCGAAGACGAGGTTCTGGAAGTTGGTCGCCAGGTGAATCTCGATGGCCTCGCACGCGGGGAAGTGGCCGAACGCGTCGGGCGGCAGCGTCGAAGCGCCGTGCTGCACCGCGCCGCCCAGCCCGTACTTGGCGCGCGCGTCGCGCGACAACGCCTTCAGCGCCTCGAGGTCGATCTGGACCTTGGCGATCGAGCCGTCGGCGAGCACCACGCCGCCGTGGCTCGTCCCGGTCTGGACCGAGATCTTGCTGATGCCGGGACAGCGGGAGGGGGGCCCGCCCACCCGGCGCAGCGCGCGGGTGTAGCCCTCCATGAACGCCTGCAGCTCGTGCACGTCGGAGTTCTTACCCCCTACCTCGCCGATCTCGGCGCCCACCGACACGGTGACGCCCTCGGGCTGGCGGTCGCGGATGAACGTGGTGAGCTCCGCCGCGCGCTCGTAATTGACGCGCTGCTGCGCGTCGAGCGTCGGCTGCGACAGGTCCACGAGCGTGGACGTGTCCACGTCGATGTTGTAGAAGCCCGCGTGCAGCTCTTCCTCGATCAGCGTCCGCACGGCGCCGAGCTCCGCCTCGGGATCGGCGGCGTACTTCTTGGCGTTCACCTGGACGTGGTCGCCCTGGATGAAGAGCGGCCCCATGAAGCCCTCCCGCAGCGCCGCGGCGATGATCACCGCCACGTACTCGGCGGGCCGCTGTTCGGTGTAGCCGATCTCGGAGCGGGCGATCTCGCAGATCACGGCGCCCACGTCGCGCCGCTTCGCCGCCCGGAAGATGGCGCGCGCCGAGTCGTAGGCGAGCACGCGCACGTTGATCGCCGGCGTCGTGAACGGCGGGACCTCGCCGCGACCGCGCGCCAGATAGAGCTCGTGGATCGACGCGGGCCGCACCCCCACCGCCTGCCCGATCTCCCAGATCAGCCAGCGCGCCTGCTCCCGCTCCTCCGGTGCGCCGAAGACCGCCTGGCGCACCAGCTCGTCCAGCGCCGCGCTCTGGCGCACGGTGGGGCTCTGGAACCGTCGCAGCGTCGTTTCAGGTGCGTTGGACATACCCCGGCCCTCCTTCCGCCGAATCTAGACCGGGCCCACCTCGATGACCAGTCCGTCGTAGGCGGGGGCGGCGACAATTCCCACGCTAAAGCGTGGGCTCGGCGAAGCACTGTGCTGAAGCACAATACGCTTTAGCGTTGTGCGGTGCCGAGCCCATCCTTCAGGATGGGAAACTCGGACGCCGAAACCATCTGTTCCGCGCTCTCCTAGAGCCCACTCACCTCGATCGCCAGCCCGTCGTACGCCGGGGCGACACCGTCCGGCAGCCGCGCCGCGAGCTCGGCGTGCGGCGTCTCGTGCGTCAGGTGCGTGAGGAACGTGCGGCGCGCGCCGATGCGCCGGGCGGTCTCCACCGCTTCCGGAATCGAGAGGTGCAGCGGATGCGGCCGCGAGAGCAGCGCGTTCAGCACCAGCACGTCCAGCCCCGCGAGCCGCGCCGCCGCCGCCTCGGGGACCGCCTTCACGTCGGTGACGTACGCCAGCGGCCCCACGCGGTAGCCGAACACCGTGCGGTCGCCGTGGGGCAGCGCCAGCGGCAGCACCGGCAGCCCGGCGATCGCCGTCTCCCGGCCGGCCTCGAGCGTGCGCGCGGCGAGCTCCGGCTTGCTGGTCCCCGGCTGGGCCGGCGTTTCGTCGAAGATGTAGCCGAAGCGCCGCCCGACCTCCGCCAGCGTGTCGGCGGAGCCGAACACCTCGAGCCGGCCCCCCGGCCCCGGCCCCCCCGGATGGCGTGCGGAGATCGCTCGCAGGTCGTCGATGCCGTGCAGGTGGTCGGCGTGCGCGTGCGTGAGCAGCACCGCGTCCACCGCGGCGACGCCCGCCGCGACAAGCTGCAGCCGCAGCTCGGGCGGCGTGTCGATCAGGACGCGCCGGTCCCCCGCCTCGATCAGCGCCGCGGTGCGCGTCCGCCGGTCCCGCGGATCGGCGGAGCGGCAGGTGCGGCAGGCGCACCCGATCTGCGGCACGCCGTACGAAGTCCCGGTGCCGAGAAACACAAGCCGCACGTCAGACGGCCTCGACCTTGAGCAGGTTGGTCGTCCCCGAGACTTCCCAGGGCACTCCGGCGGTCATCACGATGCGGTCACCCGGACGGGCATAGCCGCGCTTCAGGATCAGGTCCCGTACCACGGCGAGCATCGCGTCGTAGCCCGGGACGCGGTCCACCACCACCGGCATCACGCCCCACACCAGCGCCAGCTGGCGGTAGGTGATCGTCTCCGTCGTGACGGCGAGGATCGGCACCGGCGGCCGCAGTGCGGCGACCTTGCGCGCCGTGAACCCACCCTTGGTGAGCGTCACGATGAGCGGCGTGCGCAGCATCCGCGCCACGGCGCTCGTGCCGAGGGCGATCGCGTCCTCCACCGACACGTTCTCCTCCGCCGTCATGCGCCGCTCGTCGCGGCTCCCCCCCACGCCCGCCGGCGCGCCCTGGCGCTCCATCTCCCGGATGATCCGGTCCATCGCGCGGACCGCCTCGAACGGGTATTCCCCCACCGCCGTCTCGGCCGAGAGCATCACCGCGTCCGTGCCGTCGAGAATCGCGTTGGCGACGTCGGACGCCTCGGCGCGGGTGGGCCGCGGGTGGCGGACCATCGATTCCAGCATCTGGGTCGCGGTGATCACCGGCTTGCCGTGCCGGTTCGCCGCCCGGATGAGGCGCTTCTGCACGAGGGGGACCTCCTCGAACGGCAGCTCGACCCCCAGGTCGCCGCGCGCCACCATCACGGCGTCGCAGGCGTCGAGAATGCGCTCCAGGTCTTCGAGCGCGGTCGCCTTCTCGATCTTCGCGACGAGCTTGAGGTCGGGTGGGACGAGCCGGCGCAGCTCGGCCAGGTCCTCCGCCCGCCGCACGAAGGAGAGCGCCAGGTAGTCGGCGCCCGCCGCGACGGCGTGGGCTGCATCCTCCCGGTCCTTCTCCGTCAGCGCCGGCGCGCTCACGTGCAGCCCCGGGAGGTTCATCCCCTTGTGCGACGTCAGGGTCCCGCCGTCCACCACGCGCCCCTCCACCCGCGGCGGGGCGATGCGGGTCACCTCCACCGAGAGCAGCCCGTCGTCGAGCAGGATCCGGGAGCCGACGCGCGCGTCGGTCGCGAGCCCCGCGTACGTCGTCGGTACGTCGTCGCCCCGCGCCGCGTCCTCGGGAGCGAACGCCACCGTCTCGCCCGCGCGCAGCGCGCGCGGCCGCGGCAGCGCGCCCACGCGGATACGTGGGCCCTGCAGGTCCACCAGCACGGCCACCGCGAGCCCGGCGGCGTCCGCCGCCCGCCGGACCGCCGCGATCCACTCGGCCCGCAGCGCCGGGGCGCCGTGCGAGGCGTTCACCCGGATCACGTTGGCCCCGGCCTCGATGAGTCCCGCGATGCGCTCGGGCGTCCCGGTCGCGGGCCCGAGCGTCGCGACGATCTTGGTGCGGCGGATCAGGTCGCAGCTCCTTCCGTGAGCGCCGCGACCAGCGCCGGGAGCACCACGCCGGCCGGCCCGCGGCAGATGATGTGCGCGGCGGCGGAGACGTCCGTGGGATCGGGGTTCACCTCGATCACGGTCGCGCCGCCGTCGCGCGCTATAAAAGGCAGTTGCGCGGCGGGTTGCACCAGCCCCGACGTCCCCACGACCAGCATCGCCTGGCACGACGCCGCGAGGTCCCACGCCTCGGCCGTCGCCTGCGCGGGGAGCGTCTCGCCGAACCACACCACGTCGGGGCGCACCGGCGCGCCGCACTCGGGACAGCTGGGTGGCTCGCATTCCGTGTCCTCCGCCGGCTCGGGCGCCGCCGCCGCGGGGAACGGGTGGCGCGCGTCCACACACGAGAACCGGTCGAGCGAGCCGTGCAGCTCCACCACGCGCCGGCTCCCCGCCCGGCGGTGCAGCCCGTCCACGTTTTGCGTCACGATCACGAGCGCCGGAACGAAGCGTTCCAGGGCGACGAGCGCGTGGTAGCCGGGGTGCGGCGTCGCGGCGCGCACCAGGCGCCGCCGCCACGCGTACCACCCGAAGACCCGCGCCGGATGCCGCCGGAATGCCGCTTCGGTCGCGAGCTCCTCGGGATCGTAGCGCGCCCAGAGGCCG
>WNFV01006596.1_pt1 | contig 18635 bp, 18 predicted proteins | sample 5400101 | NCBI WGS metagenome assembly WNFV01 (sample SAMN13153361, study PRJNA577476) | soil metagenome | isolation source: 115 cm soil or saprolite under grassland replicate 1 | place: USA:California | collected 2016-06-15 | reverse complement strand
ATGACGCACGCCGGATGAGCGATCACCCCACCGACAACATCCTGGTCCTGACCAACCTCACCAAGCGGTTTGGCGGCCTGGTGGCCGTCGACGACGTGAGCCTTCACATCAAGCGGGGCGAGGTCTTCGCCCTCATCGGGCCCAACGGCGCCGGTAAGACGACGCTTTTCAACAACGTGACGGGCTTGTACCAGCCGACGAGCGGCACGGTCATCTTCGACGGTCGCAACACCACGGGCTTCAAGCCCCACCAGGTCGCGCGGCTGGGTATCGCGCGCACCTTCCAGAACATCCGGCTGTTCGACTTCATGTCCTGCCTCGACAACGTGCGTGTCGGTCGTCACGTGCGAATGAAGGCGAAGGTATGGGACTCACTCTTCAAGCTGCCGACCGAGCGACGGGAAGAGGAGCGCGTCACCGAGGAGGCGATGGAGCTCCTTCGCTTTGTCGGCATCCACCGGCAGGCCAACCAGTACGCGCGCAACCTTCCGTACGGCCAGCAGCGCCGGCTCGAGATCGCCCGCGCGCTCGCGACCGAACCCAAGCTGCTGCTTCTTGACGAGCCCGCGGCCGGGTTCACGCCGCAGGAGAAGGTCGAGCTGATGCAGCTCGTCAAGAAGATCCTCGCCCGGGGCGTCACGGTCTTTTTGATCGAGCACGACATGAAGGTCGTGATGGGGATCTCGGAGCGGATCGTGGTCCTCGACCACGGCGAGAAGATCGCGGAAGGCCCTCCGGACGAGGTCCGCAAAGACGTGAAAGTGATCGAAGCGTACCTCGGCAAGTCGGCTTAGACCGAGATGGCGCTCTTAGAGCTTGAAGGCGTAGACGCCCACTACGGACGAATCCAGGCTCTTCGCGGCGTCACCATGAAGGTCGAGAAGAGCGAGATCGTCGCCCTGATCGGCTCCAACGGCGCCGGCAAGACGACGTCCCTGCGCACCATCTCCGGCCTGATGCATCCAAGCGCGGGAAAGATCACCTTCGACGGCCAGGACATCACGCGCACTCGACCCTCGCGGATCGTCGAGCTCGGGATCTCCCAGTCGCCGGAGGGCCGGCGCCTGTTCCCGCGTATGTCGGTGCTCGACAACCTCTTCATGGGCGCTTACTCGCGCAACGACAAGGCGGGGATCACCTCCGATATGGAGCGCGTGTTCCAGCTGTTTCCACGCCTGCAGGAGCGCCGGACGCAGATCTCGGGCACCCTTTCGGGAGGCGAGCAGCAGATGCTGGCCATGGGCCGCGCCCTCATGGCGAAACCCAAAGTCATGTTGCTCGATGAGCCGTCGCTCGGCCTGGCGCCAATCCTCCAGGAGACGATCTTCAGCATCGTGCGCGAGATCAACGCCCAGGGCACGACCGTGCTCCTGGTGGAGCAGAACGCGACCAAGGCGCTCGACGTCGCCCACCGGGGTTACGTGCTGGAGACGGGCGTCGTCGTTCAGCAAGGCACCGGCAAGGAGCTCCTTGCGTCGGAGGAAGTCCAGAAAGCCTACCTGGGTATGTAACTTCCTACCGGCTCGGCTGATACGCCGATACGAACAGATAGATCAAGAAAACGGCGAAGGCACCGTACTCGAGGACGACGTTGCGCGTAAAGCTGTCCTCGACCGTGTGGCGCACAAGGCCGCGGTTGATGTACCAGGCGACCAGCAGCATCACCGCAAACCAGCCCTCGAGGATGCGTAGATAGAGCGACAGAGCGTTGATGGCCCAGGCGAGGAACGTGACGACCTGGCCGACAAACAACGCGAAGATGAAAGCCCGTCGCGGCGCGATCGCGGTGCCGTTGATTCGAAAGCTGCGGTAGGACGCGAGAAACGTGATGGCGAAGATCCACAACAGCTGGAGAATCGCGTTGATCTGGAGCGTCGGCGTCACGACGACCAGGTACGCGCCGAAGACGACCAGGACAAGCATCACTTCCTGCAGGACGAGGTGGCCTCGCTTCTCCTGGTCGCGGAGGCGCAGATAGTCGAGGCGGGCGGCGATCATGAAACCCGCGCCGAACACCACTGCCACCGTCGCGTACTTCCACAGCTGGACGTCTGGGAACAACGACAGCCCCGCCAGCGTGATCGCGCCCAGGGCGACGGGGATGTAGTGCTCGATCCGCGGAAACTCCTCGGTGCCGCGGAGGTAGCCGAGCAGCGCCGGCACGGCGATCACCACCAGACCGAGCGCCGGCACCCACACCTGACCCGGGGCCAGCAGCTCCGACTTGAATCCGAGCGCGATCGCCACCAGGACGACGCTCGCAAAGATCAGAAAGCTTCGATCACGTTCGGACCTGGCCGTGGAGTCGGTCGCCACGACCCTCTCCACAAGCACCGGCGGCAGCTTCATCTCGGTCGGGGAATTCTAATCGCGGCCGTACCGATCTTCCAAGCGAACGACGTCATCGATCTCGGGCGTCGAGACCTCGAAGATGTCGGTGTCCTCTACCGCGGTGAGCCGGTGCCGCGTTCCGGGCGTCAGGTGGACGGTGTCCCCGGCGCGCATCCGACGCGTCGTCATCTCACCCTCGGTCGGTCCCACCTCCATGTCGATGGCGCCGGCGAGGATGTACTGGCACTCGTCCTTCTGCCTGTGGTACTGGAGGGAAAGCGCCTCGCCTTTGTTGATGTGGAGGACCTTGCCCAGGTAGCGGTCGGTGATCGCCCAGCGCAGCTCGTAGCCCCACGGTTTGTCGACCTTGGTGTTCTCGATCCGGCCGAATTCAGGAGGCACCGGCGTGCTGCCTGATCCCCACTATGTCTTCCAGGGCTTGCAGGCGGGCCTCCACCGCCTCCTTGTCGGCCGCCTCCGCGTAGATCCTGATCAGGGCCTCGGTCCCGCTCGCGCGAAGGAGCACCCAGCTGCCGTCCGCCAGGTAGAACTTGAATCCGTCGTCGGAGCGCACTCGCTGCACCTTGACGCCTGCGACCTCGTCCGGCTCGTTGTGCTCCAGCGTCTCCAGGATGCGCTTGCGGTCCGCCTCGTAGTCCTCGCGCGGAAGGTGGATGTCGTGGCGGGCGTAGGCGTGCGGCCCGACACGTTCCTCGAGCCCGGCCAGGATCTGGGAGATCGGCTTGCCCGACTTGACCATCATGTCCGCGAAAAGGAGACCGATCAGGATCCCATCGCGCTCGGGGATGTGGCCGCGCACCGCGAAGCCGCCTGACTCTTCACCGCCCAGAAGCGCATTCGTCTCCATCATCTTGGGTGCGACGTTCTTGAAGCCGACCGGGACCTCGTAGACGCGCTCGCCAAACTCGGCTCCGAGCTTGTCGGCCATGGCGGTCATGTTCACCGTCTTCACCACCGGCCCGCGCATCCCGCGTGACTCGAAGAGGTACAGCATCAGCAGCGCAAAGACCTGCAGCTGGTTGATGAAGCGCCCGGTTTCGTCGATGATGCCGACCCTGTCGGCGTCGCCGTCGGTGCAGATGCAGAGGTCCTGGTTGCCGACCTTCATGAGCGCGATCGTCGAATCGATGTTGGGTGGGATCGGCTCCGGGTTCATGCCGCCGAACAGCGGGTTGCGCTGGTTGTGAAGCTCGGTCACAGTCGTGCGGCCGCCGCCGATCATTTCGGCGATGTAGCCGTACCCCGAGCCGTACATGCACTCGTGGACGATGCGTAAGCCGGCATCCTTGATCGCGTCGACGTCGACCAGGCGAGCGATCTGCGCGTAGTAGGCGGGCCGCGGGTCGTACGAGCTGACGAGCCCACGCGACGCCTTGCGGTCCGGGGCCGGGACATCGTCGAGTCCGCCTATGATCCGCTCGAGCTCGGCGATGACCTCGGACGGAACCGCGCTCCCTGTCTCGGTCTTGTACTTGTAGCCGTTGAACATGTAGGGGTTGTGACTGGCTGTGATCGCCACCGCGCCGGTCGCCTTGCGGTCGATCACCGTCCACGACGCGACCTGCGTTGGCGAGGGGCGATCGAACACGAGCGTCTTGATCCCGTTGCCCGCGAACACGTCGGCCACTGCCTGGGCGAAGTCCTCGGATGCGAAGCGACAGTCGTAGCCGACGATCGCCAGGGGTTCGCTGGCGCGCGTCTTCATGTACTGCGCGGTGGCCTGCGCCACCCTGCGGACGTTGCCGAACGTGAAGTCGTCGGCGATGATGCCGCGCCACCCGTCGGTGCCGAACTTGATCGGTTGAGCAGCCATCGGGCTAAAGGTAGCGGGTCTTGCGGGCCCGCTTGAGGGCGTCGACGACCCTGCGCACGTCCTGGGCGCGCGAGCGTGGAACGACCAGCAGAGCGTCTTCGGAGTCGACGATGATCATGCCCTCGAGCCCGATCGCCGCGATCAGCCGGCGGTCGCCGAAGACCAGGCTGCCCGTGGTGTCCACCAGCACCGCCTCGCCCTCGACCGAGTTGCCCCGGGCGTCGGCGTGGACGCGGTCGCCGAGCTCCGCCCAGTTGCCGATGTCGGCCCAATCGAAAGAGGCTGGGACGAGCAGGAGGCGGCCGGTCTTCTCCATCACCGTGCGGTCGATGACCTCGACGGGAAGCTTGCGATAGAGCTCCGCCGCCGCGGGCTCGTCGTTGGAGCTGCGCGCCGCGACCACTTTGCGGAGGCCGGCAAGGTGTCGAGGCGCGTGGCGTGACAGCTCGTCGATGAACAAATCCAGCCGCCATGAGAACCAGGCCAGGTTCCAGTAGTAGCCGCCCTCACGTACGAACCGGCGAGCCGTGGCCGCGTTTGGCTTTTCGATGAACCGCCTCACGCGCAGAGTGCCGCGCGACACGCGACCCGGTGCGTGGATGTACCCAAGCCCGGTCGATGGGAACGTTGGCTTGAGACCGACGGTCACAAGGCAGCCGGTGGTTGCGGCGGCCGCCACCGCCGCCCGCACGGCCTTCCTCACCTGGGCGCTGCCGCGGACGACGTGGTCCGCAGGGAGCGCGAGCATGACCGCGTCTGGCATGCGCTCGACCAGGGTCAGGGCGGCGAGCCCGTAGGCGTTGGTCGTCCCGCGCGCCGACGGCTCCAGGATCAGGTGCGACGCGTCCACCTCGGGCAGAACGCCGGCGATCAAGTCGCGCTGCCTCACCTCGGTGAGGACGAACACCTCCTCGGCCACCGTCCGCGCACGGTCGTACGTGGCGCGAAGAAGCGGCTGCCCGCGGTCCCCCAGAGGCAGCACGTGTTTCGGCCTGGAGCTCCGCGAGCGCGGCCACAGCCGCGTCCCTGCGCCGCCCGCCGGGATGACGGCGACAGTGCGCGTCAAGCCTCACCCCTCACCCGTCCCCATGAATGGGGAGCGGTCGTGCCGCTTCGCCTCGTCACGCCTTTAGCGAAAGCTCTTCGGCGAGCTCGGCCGCTCGCGCCGTCGACTCCCAGGGCGCGTCGATGTCGGTGCGCCCGAAGTGGCCGTAGACCGCGGTCTGACGGAACAGCGGCCGGCGCAGGTTCAGCTCCTTGATGATGCCGAGCGGGCTGAGGTCGAAGAGCCTGGTCACTGCGGACGCAATCGTGGCGTCCGGGACCTTGCCGGTGCCAAAGGTGTCGACCCGGACCGCCACCGGCTTGACGACGCCGATCGCGTACGAGACCTGGACCTCGCACTTGCTGGCCAGGCCGGCGGCGACGATGTTCTTCGCGACGTGGCGGGCGCCGTACGCGCCCGCGCGGTCGACCTTCGTCGGGTCCTTGCCCGAGAAGCATCCACCACCGTGGCGGGCGTAGCCCCCGTAGGTGTCGACCATCACCTTGCGGCCGGTGAGGCCCGCGTCGGCGACCGGCCCCCCGATCACGAACCTGCCCGTCGGGTTGATAAACGAGCGCAGCGAGCCGCCACGCACCTCGGCAGGGATGACGGCTTCGATCACGTGCTCGGTGATGTCCGCCCGGAGCTGCTCGACGTCGACCTCGTCGTGGTGCTGCGTCGAAACCACGACGTTGTCCACCGCCTCCGGCTTGCCGTCATCCCCGTAGCGCACGGTGACCTGGACCTTACCGTCAGGTCGCAGGTAGGTCAGCGTCTTGTTGCGGCGCACCTCGGCCAGCTTGCGGGCGAGGCGGTGGGCGAGTGTGATCGGCAGCGGCATCAGCTCCGGCGTCTCGTCGCAGGCGAATCCGAACATCATGCCCGAGTCGCCCGCGCCTCCCACGTCGACGCCCTGCGCGATGTCGGGCGACTGCTCGTCGATGCTGCTCATGACACCGCACGTCTCCGCGTCGAAGCCGTACTTCGCGCGCGTGTAGCCAACCTCGCGCACGGTCTGGCGGATGATCCGCGGGATGTCGACGTAGCAATCGGTGGTGATCTCCCCCACCACGATCACCAACCCGGTGGTCACGATCGCCTCGCACGCGACCCGCGCCAGAGGGTCCTTGGCCAGGATGGCGTCGAGGATTGCGTCGGAGATCTGGTCGGCGACCTTGTCCGGATGGCCTTCGGTGACCGACTCGGACGTGAACAGAGACGGCATACGGTCCTCCTTTGAATCTCCCGCGCCGGCAAGGCCGGGCCGCCGTGTGGGCCCTGCCCCAAGCGCCAGGTTCATACCTCTGGGACGGACGGAATCCTAACCCAGGCGCAGGTAGTGAATCGCGGAATGGCGAAAGAGCCTGGAGCCTCGCTCGTGCAGGAGATGCGCCATGGCCGAGCGCGAGTTGTCCATCACGGATTCGAGGTGCTCGCGCTTCATCTCCCAGGTCGCGGTGGGAGCCGTGACCGGACAGATGACGACGATCCGGCAGCGATCCCTCAGCCGTTCGAAGTCCGTGAGCATCTGGTGGTGAAGCGACAGCTGCAGCGTCCTGGCGATCAGCTCGCCGAAACCAGCGGGCGTCTCCTCTTGCTCGCCACCCGCCATGAGGCTGATCGCCAAGATCTCGCGCGCCCCGTCGGCGACGGCGGTGTTCAAGGGCGTGTTCTCGATCACCCCGCCGTCGAGATGCTGGCGGCCGTTGACATTCACCATGGGAAACACGCCAGGGATCGCGGTCGAGGCCAGTAGAGCGGGCGTCAGCGCGCCGGACCTGAACACGGCCGGCTTGCCGGCGTTGAGGTCGGTGGCCACCACCGCGAGGGGAACGCGAAGCTGCTCAAACGTCGTCACGCCGGTCAGAGCCTGCGCGCGGTCGATCAGACGGCGCACGTTCTCCTGCGGGAACGCGCTCAGCTGGTAGCGCCTGATGCCGGAGACGAGGAGACCGAGCGGATGCGCCTGGAAGACCCTGAGCGCGGGCCGCGACATCCAGACCTCGCGCAGCATCATCGTCCCCGCGAGGGAGGGATAGGCAGCGATGGAGGCGCCGTTCAGGGCCCCGACGCTGGTGCCGACGATGGCGACCGGCGCCTCCAGGTTGGCCTCGAACAGCGCCTGCAGGACGCCAACCTGCGCAGCGCCTCGTGCCCCCCCGCCGCCCAGCACCCAGGTGCGCCGAGCGGGACCGAACATGTGGTGTGTAGGTTAGGTGCCTTCCTCCCAGGAAGATAGGTATCGGCGCTGTTCGTCGGTCAGGGTGTCGATCTTGATCCCCATCGCCCGGAGCTTCAGCCGCGCGACCTCGGAGTCGATTTCCGCCGGCACGTCGTAGACCTTGTGCTCGAGCTGCTCGGCGTTCTTGGCGATGTACTCGGCGCACAGGGCCTGGTTGGCGAAGCTCATGTCCATGACCGCGGCGGGATGCCCCTCGGCGCTTGCGAGGTTGATCAACCGGCCTTCGCCGAGCAGGAACAGCCGCCGCCCGTCGCCGAGCCGGTACTCCTGCACGGACGGACGCACCTGGCGCACGCCGGTGGCGATCTCGTCCAGGGCCTTGAGGTTGATCTCGGAGTTGAAGTGGCCCGAGTTCGCCAGGATCGCGCCGTCCTGCATGGCCTCGAAATGCTTGCGGTCGAGCACGTTCACGTCGCCGGTCACGGTCACGAAGATGTCGCCCTCGCGAGCCGCGTCGTCCATGGTCATGACCCGGAAGCCGTCCATCGCCGCCTCGAGTGCCTTCACCGAGTCGACCTCGGTCACCACGACGTCGGCGCCGTGCCCTTTGGCCCTCGACGCCAGGCCGCGGCCGACCCAACCGTAGCCTGCGATGACAAACGTCTTGCCTGCGAGGAGGACGTTCGTCGCCCGGATGATGCCGTCGATTGTCGACTGGCCGGTTCCGTAGCGATTGTCGAACATGTGCTTGGTGTCCGCCTCGTTGACGGCGACGATCGGATAGGCGAGCACGCCGTGCTCGGCCATGGCCCGAAGCCGGATCACGCCGGTGGTCGTCTCCTCGGTGCCTCCGATAACCTCGGACAGCTGGTCCCGCCTTGACTTGTGGAGTACTGACACAAGGTCAGCGCCGTCATCCATCGTCACCTGCGGCCTGTGGTCGAGGGCGGCCTCAATGTGGTCGTAGTAGGTCTCGTTGTCCTCGCCCTTGATCGCGTAAGTCTTGATCGCGTGGTGCGACGCCAGAGCTGCGGCCACGGCGTCGGTCGTGGACAGCGGGTTCGACGCGCACAGCGCGATGTCTGCGCCGCCCGCTTTCAGAGTGAGCATCAGGTTGGCGGTCTCGCTCGTGACGTGCAAGCAGGCGGCCAGGCGCAGGCCCTTCAGGGGCTGGTCGGTCGTGAACCGCTGCCGGATCAGGGTGAGGACGGGCATCTCGCGAGCCGCCCAATCGATGAGGTCCTGTCCCTGCGTCGCCAGGTTCAGGTCCTTGACGTCGTTGCCTCGTGAGCTGACTTTCAAATCCGTCTCCTAGTAGACGATCTCGCTGACCAGTTTCACATCGCTGAGGCGCTTTCGGCCTTCGAGGTAGCCGAGCTCGATCAGCACCTGCACGCCGATCACCGCCGCGCCGAGCTTGCGCATCAGCCGCACCGCGGCGGACGCGGTACCGCCCGTCGCCAGCACATCATCCACTATCAGGACGCTCTGGCCGGGCTGGATGGCATCCGAGTGCACCTCCAGGGAGTCGGTCCCGTACTCGAGGTCGTACGACTCCATGACCGTCGTCCACGGCAGCTTTCCGGTCTTGCGGATCGGCACGAAGCCCGCCCCGAGCTTGACCGCCATCGCCGACCCGGGGATGAAGCCACGCGCCTCGATCGCGGCCACGAGGTCGGGTGGATTCGCCGCCCACGCCCTGGACATCAGCTCCACCACCTCGGCGAAGATCTTCTTGTCCCCCAGGAGCGGCGTGATGTCGCGGAAGATGATCCCCTTCTGCGGGTAGTCAGGTACGTCGCGGACGTACTTCTTCAGCTCTTCGGGCGTCGTCATAGCACTGAACGAAAGTATTCAAGAGTTCGGCCCAGTCCGTCCTCCAGTCCCACCTCGGGCTGCCAGCCGAGCAGCTCTTGGGCGCGCGAGATGTCCGGCCGGCGTTGCCTGGGATCGTCCGCGGGGAGCTCGCGGTGCTCGATCGAGCTCGTCGAGCCGGCAAGCCGGATGATGATCTCGGCGAGCTCGAGCACCGTCACCTCGTGCGGGTTGCCGAGGTTGACCGGAAGCTCGTCGCCCCGATCCAGCGCCGCGAGGACGCCGCGCACCAGGTCGGAGACGTAGCACAGGCTGCGCGTCTGCGAGCCGTCTCCGTAGACCGTAACGGGCTCGCCGCGGATCGCCTGGGCCATGAAGTTCGGCACCGCGCGGCCGTCTGAGACCTGCATCCGCGGACCGTGGGTGTTGAAGATGCGGACGATTCGCGTGTCGACGTTTTGCGCGCGGTGAAAGGCCATCGTGAAAGCTTCCGCGCACCGCTTCGCCTCGTCGTAGCAACTTCGCGGACCGACGGGGTTGACGTTGCCCCAGTACGACTCGGGTTGCGGGTGGACGAGCGGATCGCCATAAACCTCGGACGTCGACGCAAGGACAAACGTGGCGGCCTTCGCCCTCGCGAGATCCAGCATGTTCAGCGTACCGACGGTGCCGACCTTCAGCGTGTCAATCGGGTGGGCGCGGTACTGCGCGGGTGACGCGGGTGACGCGAAGTGCAGCACGAACTGCACATCACCGTCGATGAGGACCCCTTCGTTGACGTCGATCTCGAGAAGGTCGAGGTCCGGATTGTCCTGCAGCGCGCGCAGGTTGCCCGCCGAGCCGGTGATGAAGTTGTCGAGCGCGACCACGCGCATGCCGCGGTCCAGCAGCGCTTCGCAGAGGTGCGAACCAATGAAGCCGGCCCCGCCCGAAACTACGGCTCTCGGCTTACTCGCGGCCAATGCCGCGATAGGTGAAGCCCAGGTTTCGCATCGCCACCGGGTCGTAGATGTTCCTGCCGTCGACGACCACGGGGTGCCGCATGAGCTGTTTGACGCGCGCCATGTCGAGCTGGCGGAACTCGTTCCATTCGGTCACCAGGACGACCGCGTCGGCGCCCGCCGCGACCTGGTAGGCGTCCTTCAGAAACTCGACCTCCGGCAGCAGCGTCCTCGCCCGCTCGATCGCGGCCGGGTCGTAGGCACGGACCTCAGCGCCCGCCGCGAGCAGGACCTTCGCGATGTCGATGCTGGGCGCGTCGCGCATATCGTCGGTGTTGGGCTTGAACGAGAGACCGAGCATGCCGATGACACGGCCGGGGAGCTCGTCGAGGATTTCGCGAAGCTTGTCGATGACCAGCATGCGCTGGTCGCGGTTTATGTCGCTGACGGCATGCAGCAGCTCCGGGTGGTAGTTGAAGCCTTCCGCAACCGCGGTCAGGGCCGAGACATCCTTCCCGAAACAGCTACCGCCCCATCCGATGCCGGCCTCGAGAAAGCTCGGTCCGATTCTCTTGTCCAGGCCCATGCCTTCGGCGACGAGCTTGGCGTCGGCGCCGACGCGCTCGCTGATGCGAGCGATCTCGTTGATGAATGAGATTCGGGTGGCGAGGAACGCGTTGGACGCGTACTTCACCATCTCCGCGGTGTAGATGTTGGGCGTGATCAAGACCGGTGCCTCCAGTGGTGCGTAGAGGTTCGCCACCTTCTCCGCAGCCTCGCGGTCGTGGCTGCCCACCACCACGCGGTCGGGGTGCATGAAGTCGTGGATCGCCGAGCCCTCGCGGAGGAACTCAGGGTTGGAGACGACGGCCGCCTTGTGCTCGGTCTGTCGCTGCTGGAGGACGTTCGAGACCATATCGCCGGTCAGGGGCGGCACTGTGGACTTGTTGACCACGACCAGCGGCCCGTCCATCGCATCCGCGATCGAGCTCGCCGCGGCCTCGATGTAGGACAGGTCCGCCTCCCCGCCCTCGCCCTCCGGCGTGCTGACGGCGATGATCGCGTACTCCGCCCCCGGCACCGCGTCCCTGTACGAGGTGGTGAACCTCAACCTGCCCGCGCTCGCGTTGCGCTCGACGAGCTCCTGCATCCCCGGCTCGTAGATCGGCACGTGCTTTCGCTCGAGCTGCGCGATCTTGTCGGCGTCGATGTCGACGACGGTGACCTGGTTGCCGAGGTCGGCGAGGCACGCCGCGGTCGTCAAGCCCACGTAGCCCGCGCCGATGACGGCGACCCTGCTCATGGCTGGCCGATTATGCCAGCAGGGATTCGTAGGCTGAGATCACCTCGCGGGCGGCCTTGTCCCAGCTGAACCTTCGGGCGCGTTGGATTCCGGCGCGGCTCCAGCGCTCGCGCTCTCGGATCATCGCCAGCGCGGCCTCGCCCAGGGCGACGCCGTCCCCGTCGTCGACCAGGATCCCGGCCTCGCCCACGACCTCCGGAAGGCTCGAGTTGCGAAACGCCGCGACCGGGCACCCGCAAGCCATGGCCTCGAGGCACGGCAGCCCGAAGCCTTCGTAGCGGCTGGAGAACACGAGGCAGGCTGCCGCCGAGTAGAGGTCCGCGAGCGCGTCATCGTCGACGCGGCCCAGCTGGACGGCGTCGCCCATGCTTGGCGGGGCCTGCCGGCCGGGATTCCCCGCGATCACCAGCTGGAGCGCCGGCTTGGCTGCGCGCGCGGTTTGCCACGCCTGGAGCAGGGAACGGGGATCCTTGCGCGCGTCGAGCGCGCCCACGAATAAGAGGTAGGGCGCCTCCAACCCCCATCTCTCCCTGACCAGCTCGGCCGCGCCATCGCGCGGCGCGAACCTGGGGTCCGCGGCTTCGGGGATGATCCGCACGCGCTTGTGGGCCGCGACGTGCAGGCGAAACGCGTCCTCGGCCGTCGCCTTGGAGACCGCGATCACCAGGTCGGCGCGGCGCAGGAATCGAAACGCGGCCAGGTAACGGAGCCGCTCGCCGCGCATCCGCGGCCCACCCCACGCCCAGGGGATCAGGTCGTGCAGCGTGACCACGAGGGGGCATGGACACCGACCCGGTAGATGAAAGTCGATAGCGTGGTAGACGTCCGGGCCGATGCGCTGGATGTCCGCCGTCAACGCGACCGCGTCCTCGTACGCAGCGAGCTGGCCATGGTTGCGGCGCCGGCATCCGACGAGCCGGTAGCGGCCGGGGGGGAGCGCCGGCTCGTCGAACGCGACGTCGAGCAGAAGCGAAAGGTTGCGGTCGAACCCCGCCCGGATCAAACCACCGAGCAGGCCCCGCCCGTAGGCGCCCACCCCGCGGCCCCCGCTTGGCCCCTGGAGCGGTCTCATGTCCAAAAGCACGGACAGGCGACCGCCGCCCTTCCGGGGTGAGTTCATGAGCTCGGAGATCATAATTTGGCCGCCCAATGAGCGACCTCGACCTGGTGATCGTCGGCGGCTGCGGCCATGTCGGCCTTCCCCTCGCGCTGTCGCTCGCCGACTGCGGCTACACGGTCGGCATCAACGACATCGACCAGCGCAAGATCGACCAGGTCCAGGCCGGCCAGGTGCCGTTCCGCGAGACCGGTGCCGAGGCGCTCCTCACAAGGCTGCTGCCCACCGGCCGCCTCGAGCTATCGCGCGATCCCGCGATGCTGCGCCGTACCCGCACCGTCATCCTGGTCATCGGGACGCCGATCGACGAGTTCATGAACCCCTCGGTGCGAATCTTCGAGCGGGTCCTCGACGAGCTGACCCCGCACCTGCAGAACGGCTCCCTGGTCGTCCTCCGTTCGACCGTCTATCCAGGCACGACCGAGACGGTAGAGCGCCGGCTGCGGGCGGCCGGCATCGACGCTGAGGTTGCCTTCTGCCCTGAGCGCATCGCCGAAGGTCACGCGCTCGAGGAGCTGCGGACGCTGCCCCAGCTGGTGGGCGTCAACTCCGACTCTGCGTTCGAGAAGGCAAAACAGCTTTTTGAGCGGCTTGGTGTTTCGGTCGTGCGCACGACGCCGCTCGAGTCGGAGCTCGCCAAGCTGCTGACCAACACGTGGCGCTACATGAAGTTCGCGATCGCCAACCAGTTCTTCCAGATCGTCAACCGCTCGGGCCTCGACTACAACCGCGTCCTGAACGCGATCCGGCAGGACTACCCGCGCGCCCAGGACCTGCCGGGCCCCGGCTTTGCCGCGGGCCCATGCCTGTTGAAGGACACGATGCAGCTCAGCGCCTTCACGGCCGACCACTTCCCCATGGGACAGGCCGCGATGCAGGTCAACGAGGGCCTTCCCGGCTACATCGTCGACACCCTCAACTCGCGGCGGCCACTCCTCGGCCGCACAGTCGGGATCCTCGGCATGGCCTTCAAGGGCGAGTCCGACGACCCACGGGCCTCGCTCAGCTACAAGTTGCGCAAGCTTGCGCAGTTCAAGGGCGCGAAGGTCATGTGCACCGACCCGTACATCGCCGACCCGAGCTTCGAGCCGCTCGAGACCGTGAATGACCGTTAGTCCGGACTATCGCGCATCTGCGGAAGCGAAAGTCCTTGATAGTCCGGACTATCGCGGATGAAGGTCCTGGTTACGGGAGCCGCCGGGTTTATCTGCGGGTATCTCGTGGCGGAGCTGCTCCAGGCCGGGCACGAGGTGGTCGGAGTCGACAACTTCAGCAAGTACGGCCCAGTCCGGCGGACCTTCGACGACGACCCTCGCTACCGCCTCGTCGAGGGCGACGCCAAGGACACCGAGCTCCTGAGCCGGCTCGCGCGCGACTGCGAGCAGCTGGTCGCGGGCGCGGCCATGATCGGCGGCATCTCCTACTTCCACGAGTTCGCCTACGACCTGCTGGCCGAGAACGAGCGAATAACGTCTGCCACCTTCGACGCCGCGCTGAGCGCCTTTCGCGGTGGACGGCTCGCGAAGATCACCGTGATCTCGAGCAGCATGGTCTTCGAGTCGGCCTCGGTCTTCCCGACGCCAGAGGGGGCCCAGCTCACGAGCCCTCCCCCGCGCTCGACCTACGGATTCCAGAAGCTCGCCACCGAGTACTTCGCACGCGGCGCGCACGAGCAGTACGGCCTCCCGTTCACCATCGTCAGACCGTTCAACTGCGTTGGCATCGGCGAGCGCCGCGCGCTGCGCGACCACGACGTGCGCAGCGGGAACGTGAAACTGGCGATGAGCCACGTCGTGCCCGACCTGGTGCAGAAAGTCCTGAAAGGCCAGGACCCGCTGCACATCCTCGGCGACGGCAGCCAGGTCCGCCACTACACGTACGGCGGCGACCTGGCCGTGGGGATCCGGCTCGCGATGGAGTCGCCCCAAGGCCTCAACGAGGACTTCAACCTCTCGACCGCGCGCTCGACCACGGTCCGTGAGCTGGCAGAGATCGTGTGGCGCAAGGTCCACGGTCCCAACCGGCCGCTGCACCTGGTCTCCGACCCGGCCTACGAGCACGACGTACAGATGCGGGTCCCCGACGTGCGCAAGGCGCGCGAGGTGCTGGGCTTCGAGGCCACGACGCCGCTGGAAGACGTGCTCGATGAGGTCATCCCTTGGATCCGCGACGAGATCTCGGCCGGGCGGATCTGACGACCCCGGCGCTCAGCGTCGTCATCCCCGTCTACAACGAGGGCGAGAACGTCGTGCCAACGCTTCGGGGCGTGGTCGAGCAGACGAAGACCAGGCCCCTGGAAGTCCTCGTCGTGCACGACTTCGACGAGGACACGACGGTCCCGGTGGTCAGACGGCTGCAGGCCGAGCTCCCCGAGGTCCGCTTGCACAAGAACACCCTCGGGCGCGGCGCCCTGAACGCGATGAAGTCGGGGCTTCGTGCGGCGCGCGCGCCTTTTGTCCTGATCACGATGGGCGACGGCTCGGACGACCCCTCCGACATCGACCCGATGTACAGGCTCGCCCGCGACGGCGCCGACGTCGTGGCCGGCTCGCGCTACATGCGCGGCGGGCGGCAGGTTGGAGGCCCGCTGGTCAAACGGACCATGTCGCGGATGGCCGGCCTGTCCCTGCACTGGCTCGGCGGGCTCCCGATCCACGACGCGACCAGCAACTTCCGGCTCTACTCCAAGCGTCTCCTCAACCAGGTCACGATCGAGTCCCGGGGCGGCTTCGAGCTGGGCCTCGAGCTGACGGTCAAGGCCTACCGGCTGGGGCTGCGAGTCGCTGAGGTGCCGACGACATGGCGCGACCGAACCGCGGGCGAGAGCCGTTTTCGTCTATTGGAATGGCTCCCTCGGTATTTGCACTGGTACTGGCGTGGAATGGGTGGAAGATTCGGTTCCAACCGATAGGATTTCGCCCGTGAAAAAGCTGGTGGGTAGCGTCCCGGTGGCGCTTCTGGCGCTGTTTCCGCTGGTCGCGACGGCAGCCGCCCCGCCCACCCCGTCGCCCAGCCTGGACCAGATCCTGCTCGCGCCGCCGGCGGGCTACCTGCCGGTGGCGACGACGCCGATCAAGGGCCGGTTCACCGCAACCCAGTACACGAGCCACTACGGCGAGCAGGCCGTGCAGGCCGAGCACGCCCTCAAGGGCGCCGGTTTTGTCGATGGCTACGGCATGACATGGACCCAGAAGTCGACCCGGCGCGTGCTGGTCGAGTTCGTGATCGCCTTCTCGGGAGGCGCCGGCGCCCGGAGCTGGCTCGCCTACGAGGAGGCGGCGGACAAGGCCAAGCCCGCCTGGAAGAAGTCCAACCCGCTCCCGGGTATCGACCCCTACTACGGCGGGCACTTCGTGTCCGGCGCCACGACCAGCGACCTCTTCGAGTTTGTCAAGGGCAACGACCTGTTCAGCGTCGGGTTCTACTCGCCCAAGAACGACGTCCTCGCCCTGGCCACCACCCAAGCCACCAACCAGTACGGCGCCGCGCCGTCCTCGACGATCCCCACCGATCAATGGCCGGAGAACGCAACCAGGCCCGCCCCGACCTCGGGGGCGGCTGTCTCTCTCCCGAACATGTCCGGGGTGCTGCCCTACCTGCTTGCCATGACCCTCGCCATCGGCCTGCTGGCCGTCGCCGCCGGCATGTTCCTCAGGTGGACCCGCTGGAGGTCGGCCCCGCGATCGCTGGCCATCCAGCTGTCGCCCGACGGAAGCCACTGGTGGGACGGCCGGACGTGGCACGAGAGCGCCCGCGAGGCTCCGCCGTTCGCCCAGCGCAGCGGAGACGGCGGGTACTGGTGGGACGGCCACAGCTGGCGACCTGTTCCACTCACGTCGCAGACGGCAGGCTTCCGATAGGTAGCAAGGAAATCAACTACCCGGGGCTACTATGTCGCGCGTGAACCGCTTGATTTGCGCCGCCGCGATCTCTCTTCTCGCCCTTGGACCCATTTCCGCATCCGCTTCTCCGACCCCGTCCCCCACCCTGGACACGCTGCTTACGGCGCCGCCAGGCGGCTACACCGAGCTGACCGCTTCGCCGTTCCATGGCAAGTTCACCGCGCACGACTACGCGCAGGCGAGCGACTCGTCGAAGGCGGACCAGATCGAGCAGACCTTGATGCGCGACGGATTTGTCGACGGCTATGGGATGACGTGGATCCACCAGGCCTCGCAGCACGCGCTGGTCGAGGCGGTGATCGCCTTCACCGGCGCCAAGGGTGCCAAGAGCTGGCTCATCTCGGCAGAGGCCGGCGATAAGGCGGACCCCACGTACGACCACGCCGTCTCCATCTCGGGCATCTCGCCTTACTACGGCGGCCACTTCAAGTACTCGTCCAGCAACACGATCGGCGATGTCTTCTCGTTCGTGAAAGGCAACGACGTCTTCATCGTCGGTTTCGTGTCCACCCGGGACGACATCCTGAGCCTGGCGACCCAGCAGACCAAGACCCAGTACGACTCGGCTCCGAAGGAGACGATCCCCTCTTCTCAGTGGCCTGAGAACGCCTCGAGCGCTGGTGCATTCCCGGTCCTGGCGGTGGGCATCGTCGGCATCCTCATCGTGCTCGCCGTGGTCGCCGTGCTAGCGCTGACGATGCGGCGTCGCGGCGCGATGGCGCCCGCCATGGCAGGAATGCAGGGCGCGATCGGCGCGCCGCCCATGGGCGGCGCCGTCCAGATGTCGACCGACGGCAACTACTGGTGGGACGGCCAGACCTGGCGCGATGCGGCACATGAGGTGCCGCCATCAGCACAGAGGTCGAGCGATGGCGCACTCTGGTGGGATGGACAGCGGTGGCGCCCGACGCCCGGAGCGGGCCAATCCGCCGCGGCGCCGCCGAGCGCCTGAGGTCAGCCTCCGCAGCCTGATCGCCGTCGCCGCGGTCACGGCGATCCTCGTGTATCCGATGACGGCTTTCGCAGCGCCGACGCCGTCGCCGACGCTCGACACACTGCTCGCGGAGCCTCCTGAATCCGGGTACGAGGAGAACTCCCAGGCGGTCTCGCTCAACGGCGAGTTCGGCGTGGACGAGTACGTCGACTTCCTCGGCCCCGACGACCCGTCCGTGACTCAGAAGGCGCTGCAGGACGACGGTTTCGTGTCGGGCTTCGGCAAGACCTGGATCAAGGAGACGTCGGACCACCTCCTGCTCGAGGTCGTGATCGCCTTCAAGGGCGGTGCGGGGGCGAAGAAGTGGCTGAGCATGTCGGAGGCACTCGACAAGTCCGACACCTACTACAAGAACGCGATCTCTATCAGCGGCCTGGACGCTTACTACGGCGTGCACTTCGAGGACCCGTCTACGCCCGCCTACGCCGACGTGATCTCCTTTGTGAAGGGGAACGACTACTTCCTCATCGGGCTCGTCTCGACAGCAGACGACCTCGGCGACGCGGCATCGACACAGACACGCCGTCAGTTCGACACCGCGCCGGCCTACACGATTCCTCCGTCGCAGTGGCCGGAGTCGGCGCGCTCGATCCTCGCCGACCCGTCAAGGATCGCAACCACCGCCGCGTACGTGCTCGGAGGCGTGGTGGTGCTCGCGCTGCTCACGGGCCTCATCCTGCTCGTGCTCGTGCGGTCGCGGCGCCGCCCCGCAGCCCAGCTCGCGGGCGCCACGGCGCTGCACGTGACGACGGACGGTCGCTACTGGTGGGACGGCCAGGCCTGGCGCGACTCGTCGCGCGACGTTCCGCCGGGCGCGCTGAAGTCAGAGGACGGGCACTACTGGTGGGATGGCGGCGAGTGGCGCCTGATCGAGCAGTCTTCTAGTTGAATTTCCTGGATAGATCTGGCACAGCCGGGCCTAGTGTCCGGCCATGCCAGAGCTTCCTCCACTTCCCACTTACAACCCAGCTGACCCTCACCGCCGTCTTCGACGTCATCGCTACCAAGAGGGCCCGGGATTCCTGTTCCTGACGACTCAAAACGGTCGGCCCGCTGGCCAACGGCTGAAACCGAGGCTGGACCAAGTCCGGCTTCGGATGCAAGCCGTGCGTCTGGCTCATGAGGTCGGAGTTGATGCTGCTTGTCGGCAGCTGGAAGTTGCACGCCGCTC
>WNFV01016876.1_pt1 | contig 18638 bp, 17 predicted proteins | sample 5400101 | NCBI WGS metagenome assembly WNFV01 (sample SAMN13153361, study PRJNA577476) | soil metagenome | isolation source: 115 cm soil or saprolite under grassland replicate 1 | place: USA:California | collected 2016-06-15 | reverse complement strand
TCACCGCTGATGCGCGCAATCGCGAGCAAGATACCGGTGATGATGCCGGCCTTTGCGGCACGCACGGTTACCAGCACGATCACCTTCCACTGCGGCGCGCCGAGCGCCGCCGCCGCCTCGCGCAGGCTGTCCGGGACCAGGCGCAGCATGTTCTCCGTCGTTCGGATGACCACCGGGACGACAATCAGGGCAAGCGCAAAGGCGCCGGCCCACCCGGAGAAATGTCCGACGCGCACCACGTAAGCTTCATAGATGAACAGGCCGACAACGATCGACGGCGCGGACAGCAGGATATCGCTGATGAAGCGCGTCGCAGGGGCGAGCCATCCGCGGCTACCGAATTCCGCGAGATAGATTCCCGCCATGATGCCTACTGGCGTGCCCAGCGCGGTCCCGGCGGCGCCCATCAACAGGCTGCCCATGATGGCATTCAGGAGCCCGCCGTCGCTGCCGGGCGGCGGGGTCATTTCCAAGAAAAGTTTCGCGCTCAGCCCCCCGAATCCCGCCTTGAACAAAGTGAAGAGAATCCAGCCGAGCCAGAACAACCCGAACAACATCGTGAGCAGCGATACCGCCAGGTTGAAGCGATTGATCAACAGTCGGCGAGTGTACAGATCCATGGCGCGCGTCAGGTCATCCGGCCCTCGCGCCGTGCCAGGCGCAGCAACAGCAGCTTCGACAACGCCAATACCACGAGGGTTATGAGAAACAAGACGAGGCCGAGCTCGATCAACGCCGAAAGATAGAGGTCGCCGACCGCCTCGGTAAATTCGTTGGCGAGGGCCGATGCGATGCTGTTTCCGGGCTCCATGAGAGAAGCACTGAGCCTGTGAGCGTTGCCGATCACGAAAGTGACCGCCATGGTCTCACCGAGCGCCCGACCCAATCCAAGCATGATCCCGCCGACCACCCCGACCTTGGTGTAGGGCAGCACGACGTGCCAGACGACCTCCCAGGTCGTCGAGCCCAGAGCGTATGCGGATTCCTTCAATACCGCCGGAACAATCTCGAATACGTCGCGCATCACCGAAGCGACGAACGGAATGACCATGATGGCGAGAATAATGCCTGCAGTCAGGACGCCGATTCCCATCGGGGGCCCCTGGAACAAGATGCCGATGACGGGGACGGAGCCCAAAGTCGACTTGAGGAATGGCTGGACGTGACTTGCGAACACAGGAGCGAACACGAACAATCCCCACATGCCGTAGATGATGCTGGGGATCGCGGCGAGCAGCTCGATGGCGGTGCCGAGCGGGCGGCGCAGCCATTTGGGGGACAGCTCCGTGAGAAAAAGCGCAATGCCGAAGCTGACCGGGATGCCGATGAGGAGCGCGATCGCCGAGGTAGTCAACGTGCCGACGATCGGCACGAGCGCCCCGAACTGCTCGGTGACCGGATTCCATTCGGCGCTGGCAAAAAAGCCGAAGCCGAATGTCCGGATCGAAAGCAGACTGCCTACCGAGAGCGAGATCAGGATTCCGGCCAGCAGCGCCAACACCAGAAACGCGAAAAACCGCGTAGCATGACGGAACAGCTGATCCAGCCAATGCTGTTTTCTTAGACTTGCGTCTGAAATCGTCCTCGACATGAGCGCAGCAGGGTCGGCTTGCGCCCGCCCCTGCAATGGGTTGACGACCGCGCTCATTGTGCCCCGGATCGGTCCTGCCCTGGAGACCCTCGTTACCAAACAGACTTGCCAGTTGCGTCCTTGATCTGGTTCTTCCAAGACGCTTGAATCATCTTGACCACGGAGGCGGGCAGCGGCACGTAGTCGAGATCCATTGCCAGCCTGTCGCCGTCGGAGTAGGCCCAGTCGAAGAATTTCAGCACTTCCTTCGCCCTATCTGGTTTGTCCTGGGATTTGTATACCAGGATGAAAGTCGCACCGCTGATGGGCCAGCTGTTTCTGCCCGACTGATCGGTCAAGATCAGGTACATACCCGGCGCCTTGTCCCACTGCGCCCCCGCCGCGGCCGCCTTGAAGGTTTCGATATTGGGCGCGACGAAGTTGCCGTCGCGGTTCTGGACGAGGGTGTAGGTGAGCTTGTTCTGCAACGCATAAGCGTATTCGACATAGCCGATCGCACCGCTGATCCGCTGAACATAGGAAGCGACCCCTTCGTTGCCCTTGCCGCCCACGCCCGCAGGCCAGTTCACCGAGGTGCCCTCGCCGACCTTATCCTTCCATTCCGGGCTGACCTTGGACAAGTAGTTCACCCAGATAAAGGTCGTTCCGGAACCATCGGACCGGTGCACTACCGTTATGTCTTGATCAGGCAACTTCACTCCCGGGTTGAGGCGCGTCAGGACCGGATCGTTCCATTTCTTGATCTTGCCGAGATAGATGTCTGCGAGAACCGACCCGGTAAGCTTGATCTCACCCGGCTTGATTCCGGGGAGGTTGACCACGGGAACATCGCCGCCGACCACCGTCGGAAACTGCATCAGGCCGCTCTTCTCCAGCTCCTCCGGTTTCAGCGGCATGTCCGAGGCGCCGAAGTCGACGGTCTTGTTCTGGATCTGCCGGATGCCGCCGCCGGAGCCGATCGATTGGTAGTTGAGGTTGTTGCCCGTTCTTGCCTTGTAGGCTTCTGCCCACTTGGCGTAAATCGGATACGGAAACGTGGCGCCGGCACCGGTAATATCGGCGGCCAGCACCGTAGCGCTCGCTGCACCCAGAGCAATCAGCAACGCTGCGAAGCATTCGAGAAGTCGAGAGAAGCACATCCAGGTAACCCTCCGATCAGCACACACGGAACACAGCCGTGCATGCTACGGGGGCGATGTTGCAGTTGCGTGACGCTTAACAAAAATGAAACTATACCTTTACTTCAACGACTTAAGTTGCAGTGCGGGACGTTCAAACCAAAGCCCGCGTTCAGCCCCTAAGAGATCAAGAAAACATCCGATTGCCACTTCACGCAGAGCCCGGGGAAATAACCGCACGCATCGCCACGTTCCCGCGACGCTTCGGTATCCAAGTTTAGGAACCGTCCAGAAGCGGCCGCTGGACGCGCCGGCGGTTTCCACTGCGCGGCGGGGCGGGGTTCGTCAACACGGGCACCGCGATCGAATGCATCTCGAACTCGACGCTGGCTGCTTGTTTGGCGCCGTTTTACCACGAAATAATTCTTGCTGCTTTCCTAATTATGTGCAATGCTGCCGAAATATTTTTTCGGTGATCGCGAAAGATTGAACGAAAATTTTTCTTCCAAGCCGCTCGCTCCCAGTGTCGAGAGGCGAAGGGATTCGGTTCGACGGGGGTTATTCCGGCGACTGGATAGACCGTCGCAGCATGGACGGGCTTCGTGCTTTCCTTCCTTAACTTACGATGGAGGCCAGTGATGGCGAAGAAGAGAAAAGCCAAAAAGGCAACGAAGAAAAAGAAGAAGTAGATAGCGCTAGGAAACCCGCCAGACCGCCGGAAATGCGGTCAAGAAACGCAGGGCGGGGAAATCGGCCGGGAAAGCTGCGGCGAAACCGGTAGCGCCAAAACGGAAGCGGCGGTTCGACTGCCCTCCGTCGCGGTCGCGCCCGGGGCAGGACCTGCCCCGAACCCCGCAGCAGCTTGGTCGTTCACGCCCTGAGTGCGGGTTGCGAATGGGCTGCGGTCGGTCCGGGGCTCCGTGCTCCGGACTGAACCGCAGACATTCGGATGAAGGTCATTTCTTCAGTTTTTCCAGAAAATGTTTCCGGAATTTTGCGACTTTCGGCCTGACTACGAAGGCGCAGTAGGGCTGCTCAGCATTTCGCCGGAAGTATTCCTGATGGTAATCCTCCGCAACGTAGAACTTTGACGCCGGGACGATTTCGGTGACGATGGGATCTTCGTAGATCTTGGCTGCGCCCATATTTGCAATGACTTGCTCCGCCGCCGCCTTCTGCTCGGCGGAATGGTAGAAGATCGCCGAGCGGTACTGCGTCCCGGCATCATTGCCCTGGCGGTTGAGCGTGGTCGGATCGTGGATCACGAAGAACACCTCCAGGATTTCCTTGAATGAGACCTGCTTCGGGTCGAAGATGAGTTGGGCGACTTCGGCATGGCCCGTCTCACCCGAGCAGACCTCCTCGTAACTGGGGTTCGCCGTCTTGCCTCCCATGTAGCCGGACTCGACCGATTCCACGCCCTTCAGGTCGTCGAATACGGCCTCCAGGCACCAGAAACAGCCTCCGGCAAGCGTAGCGATTTCCTTTCCTGCTTCGGTCATGTCGTTTTGCCTTTTTTTACGGTTAGCGTGTTATTTTGTCGGGTTGGGGCCGACCGCATTACAGTATGCCGAATTCGGTCCGCGGCCAAAAGCCCGGCGCGCTGTACCGACCTTTCGGAGGAATCGAACATGAGTCTCTTGCGCAGCCTACTCGCCGCCGCCCTTGTCGCCCACGCGCTCGCCTGCTCCGCCCAGCCTGCCGGACGGGCAGTAGCCACATTTGCGGGCGGGTGCTTCTGGTGCATGGAACCGCCCTACGACGCCCTGCCGGGCGTCATCTCCACGACCTCCGGCTACATGGGCGGAACCAAGAAAAATCCGAGCTACGAGGAGGTGTCCTCGGGGACCACGGGTCACGCGGAGGTCGTGCAGGTCGTCTACGATCCGAAGAAGGTGAACTACGAAAAACTCCTCGAAGTGTTCTGGAAAAACGTCGATCCTACCGTACGAGACCGGCAGTTCTGCGACATCGGCAGCCAGTACCGCACGGCGATTTTCTATCACACCGAAGAGCAGAAACGCCTCGCTGAGGCCTCCAAAGGGAGGCTCGCGAAGACCAAACCGTTCAGGGACGATATTGTCACACCTGTCGTGCCGGCCGGGGAGTTCTGGCCCGCCGAAGACTATCACCAGGATTTCTACGTCAAGAATCCCGTGAGGTACAGGTTCTACCGAGACGGCTGCGGGCGCGATGCCAGATTGAAGCAGTTATGGGGGAGCGCTCCGCATTGACTCGGGTAGCCGATACGCCTCGGTTGGGATCGTGAACGACCCTCGCCTCGAGGTCGCGCCCGAGTCCGCCAACCAGCCGCCGCCGCTGGTCGGCTACAACGCCTGGTCGGGGGACCGGATCCTCGTGGAGGCGGTGAAACGCGAAGGCGCTGGCTGGATCGCTGAGCGCGCAAGCCGCATGGGAGATCTCGTCGGCAGCGAGCGGATGCAAACACTCGCCATGCAGGCGAACCGTTACGCGCCCGAGCTGAGAACCCACGACCGGTTCGGCAATCGTATCGACGCGGTCGAATACCACCCGGCGTACCACGAGCTGATGGCGCTCGCTTTTGGCGCCGGGCTGCACTCGCTCGCCTGGACGGACAAGAGAGAAGGCGTGTGGGTCGCGCGCGCAGCGCTCAACTATCTGTGGAACCAGGGCGAAAATGGCGTCGCCTGCCCGGTGACCATGTCCTTCGCCGCGGTTCGGGTACTGCGCCACAGCGCAACGCTCGCTGAGGAGTGGGAGCCGAAGCTCCTTGCCTGCGACTACGATCCACGCCCGCTACCCCTCGCGCAAAAGCGCGCGGTCACAATAGGCATGGCGATGACCGAGAGGCAGGGCGGCTCGGACCTTCGCGCCAATTCATCACGAGCAGTGCCCCTGGGCGGAGGCGAATACGCGCTCTCCGGGCACAAGTGGTTCTGGTACGGAGGCCGGGCTGACCTGCTTTTTCGTGCCGCGCTCGCTTGCCGACGGCTCCCGCAATCCTTTTTTTATCCAGCGTTTGAAGGACAAGTGCGGCAACCGCTCCAACGCTTCGTCCGAAATCGAGTATCGCGGCACGCGCGCGCGTATCGTTGGAGAGGAAGGGCGCGGCATCGCCACGCTGATCGGGATGGCGCACCTCACGCGCTTCGATATCGTCATCGCCTGCGCCGGGATGATGCGGGCGGCGCTCAACCAGGCGCTGCACCATGCCGCGCATCGCCAGGCCTTCGGACGGCGGCTCGTCGAGCAGCCGCTGATGCAGAACGTGCTTGCCGATCTCTCCCTCGAGACCGAGGCCGCGACGCTGCTGGCGTTTCGCCTTTCGCGAGCCTTCGACCGTGCGGAAGGTGATGAGCGCGAGCGGCTCTTGATGCGCCTGATGACACCGATCGCGAAGTACTGGCTGGGCAAACGCCTGCCTCCGCTCGTCGTGGAGGCAATGGAATGCCTGGGGGGCAACGGTTACGTGGAGGAGGCACCGCTCGCGCGCCTGTACCGCGAGGCGCCCCTGAACGGAATTTGGGAAGGCTCAGGAAACGTCATCTGCCTCGACGTGTTGCGCTCAGTCGAGCGCGAGCCAGGCAGCATAGAGGCGCTGCTCGCGGAGATCGGCCGCGGCGGCGAGCGCTCGCGACGCGGAGCTGCGGCAATTTCACAGTCGCTCAAGAACTCCGGAAGCACAGAATTGCGGGCGCGCCGCATCGTCGAAGCCATCGCAGTCGCGCTCCAGGCGAGTCCTGCGAAGCGATCCTCGAGCGCGCGCGGCTTCTCAGCTAGGCCCCGTTTGGAAGAATGGCCGAGCGATTCGGAAACCGAACCACCCTCCAGTCGACCAGCCGTGCGGGCTACGCAAGTTACACGGCGCCGCAATCAGCGGCTCGCTGTGCTTTTCCGGACCGGATATGCCCTCTCGCCAAGTATACCTATGCAGCCTCGCGCGAGTGGCTTACCGTCACTGCCTTGGGGCAGACGATGCCTGTGTCGAAGTCACCAGCGCCAAATTGAGCAGTTCCAGACTGCGCTTGGCCGCGTACATGACCTGTCGTTGCATCCGCGGGGTAATGGCGTAGTGCTTGACAATTTCCAACGCGAACTTTGGATGCTCGTCGTCGTAGTGAGAATGTTCCCGTATCCACTTGTACGTCCTTGGGTTCATGTCCACACCGGGTCGATCCCCGTAGGACTCGAAACCCGCGCAAACCCTTCTTGCGATAGCGCCCGTAACACCTTCTATGGCAAAGCTCGTCGCGGCCACAGCTTCTGCGAGAGACCCCTTGGTGTTCACGCGCCACACCCAGTCGGTCAGTGACTGCACGTCGCGCAAGGGAGGAGTCCCGCCCTCCGCCAGATCCAGCATCTGCTGCCGGTCCAGGCCGAAACCCTCGCCCATCCATAACCAATGCTCGGCGTGCGCCTTTTCGATACGGATGTTCTCGATCAGAAAGGTGCGGGAGAAGTCGTCCTCCACCTTGATCAAGGCTTCGGCGAGAAACTTCGGGAAATCGTAGATGAACGGGTAGATGTGAAGGATCCATCCCTGCATCTGCTCGACGCTGAGGGTCGCCGAGGCGATCGATTCCGCCCATGGACCGTTGACCAGATTGTCCCAATGGGGAGCCACGAATTCGTACATGGTAGCGACCCATCGCGGGTGCGAGGATATTTTGTGTACCGCACTGGTGTTCATGTTCATGGTTTGCTCTCTCAGGTTGTGGAATCAAAAATCGATGCGGGAACGGCCCAATCAGGGGCTGAATCCGTCCCGGTACGCGCCCTTCCTGCAGCCACTTGTGCCAGAAATGGACCCGGAGGAGAAAGCCAATGGCCTTGTGCGAAGTCCACTCCGATCTCGCGCAGCGCGGCCAGACCCATCTCTCCGTCCACGGCCTCGCCGATTGTTTTCTTGCCCATCACGTGTCCCACGTCGTTGATGGCCCGCACCATCGCGAGATCGACCGGGTCATGCGCAACGTCCTTGACGAAGCTGCCGTCGATCTTGAGGAAGTCCACGGGTAAGTGCTTGAGGTATCCGAAAGAGGACATTCCGGCCCCGAAGTCGTCCAGCGAGAACAGGCAGCCAAGCGACTTCAGTTCGCCAAAAAACCGCGCCGCCTTGTCGAAATTGGCGATCGCCGCCGTTTCCGTGAGCTCAAAGCAAATGGTCCCAGGGCGCATGACGTAACGCCTGAACTGCTCGCGAACGAATTCGAGGAAGCGTTCGTCCCCGATCGACGTGCCCGAAATATTGATGGCATAGGTTCCGCCGGTTCCGCCCTTGGAACCCAGGGAATTGATCTTGGCGAACGCGTCTTGAATGACCCACTGGTCAATCAAGGGCATCATGTTGTAGCGCTCAGCGGCCGGAATGAACGCCATCGGGGGAACGATCTTGTCATGCTCGTCGAGCATGCGCACGAGCAGCTCGTAGTGGTTGTGCAGGGGAGATTGATCCCCGATCGAGTGGATTTCCTGTGCATGAAGGACGAAACGCCCTTCCTGGAGCGCTCGTTGCAGCCGAGACACCCATTCCATCTCGCCCCGGCGCAGAAAGACCTCGCTGTCGTGCGGACGATAGAACTGAACGCGATTGCGTCCCTTCTCTTTCGCCATATAGCAAGCGGCATCGGCCGCGCCGAGTACATCGGTGAGGGTGAGCATTCCATCCGCGATATGGACTACGCCAATGCTCGCGCCGATGGTGAAAGATCTGCCTTCGCTGACAAAGCGAAAGTCGGCTATGCACTTCTGCAGTTCATCGGCGATGCGAATAGCCTCATGCATCGGGCAGTTCTCGAGCAGTACGCCGAATTCGTCGCCGCCCAGGCGGGCAAGAGAATCTCCTTCACGCACTTGCTGCTTCAACAACGCGCCCACCTGCCGCAGGAGCTGATCGCCGGCTGCATGTCCGCAGGTATCGTTGACGATCTTGAACTGATCGAGATCCAGGTACATCACCACGTGCTGTCGTTCCTGATTGGCGGCTGTGTGTAAAGCCAGCTTGAGACGGTTTTCAAACTCGGGACGGTTGACCAGATTGGTGAGCTGATCGTGGCTCGCGTGGTAGGCGAGCTTCACCGCGTATTCCTGTCCCAGCTTGAGTTCCTTGAGTTCCCGCTCTGCGCGGTCGACCCGGCTCACCATGCTTTGTGTAAGGAAGATCCCGATCGGCACGAGAGTTCCCGCGACTGTGATGATCACGAGAAACAGCGTGGACCGGATCCAGCGCGTGGCCTCTCCCAAGGTAGTCGAGAACCTGTTCTGCCAAGGCCTCAGTTCTTCGTTGACCTGAATAATACGGTTCAATATGAGTCCGAGCCCGGATGGGTCCACGCGACCGGACAGGTGGAATGCATGGAGTTCTTCGGCGGCTGCGTCAAGCCTCGCGAGGAAATCATCTCCGGTTCTCCATATATCGAGCACGCTCTTCATGTAGCTCACGCGGTGAAAGCGCTGATACAGGTTGATGACACCGGGGATGTCGTCCGGATGGGTTCCACCTCTCGGCGAAACGCAACAGGTGGAACACCGCTTCCTTCTGATTCTTCGACCACAGGCTCTCGCCTTCGACGTATGCCCGACCCGCAGTGAGGATGTCTATGCTGACAATGGCAAGCCACACCAGCACAGCGACGATCGCGAGGAATGGCGAAACGATCAGGAGCATGCGCTTGCTCATCGCGAGCCATTGCGTGACTTTCGCAAACGAAGTCACAAGGACTTTAATGTCAACGTACGCCATGGTCGTTTGTCCGTCCTACTTTCGTTTCCTGGACCTTTGAGGTACCGGGAAAAGTTAGTGCTCGCATTCGTCAACAAGCCAAACCTTTGACCACCTGAGAGCACGTTATGTGCCTGCGAGTGTAACAAACGGAACGTCGGGAAAAACGTGCAAATTACCGCTAGACGCTGAATCTTCCTTCCAGCATTCAGCTTTGACAGGCGATGACTTCTCGCCGGAGACGGCAGAGTTTCAACAGCTCGCGATAGGGAAGGTCGGGATTTCTCTAAGTGTCTGAAGAAGAACGCCTGGAAACGCACCCTGAGCGTGTGGATCTCAGGAGCGTGACCCCGGTGAGCGATTCATCGCTCACCGGGTCTGCGGAACTGTCTTTCTGCGTGGACGAACCTTAGAAACGGTACGCGAATTGCGCGCCAAAAATGTCGACCGAGCCTTTGTAGGTTCCGACGAGCTGCCCGAAGGCAGCTGCGCTTCCGGCGTTCTGATTGATGGGCGCGTCCTTGATAAACAGATGCGCGTACCCGAAGTCGAGCGTACCGTCCTTCGATAATTTGTATTGACCGCCAACCGACAGCCACAGGCGATTGTTGTCGGGCAGCCGTGCGGTTCGGTCAGTATCGTTGACAGGAGTCTGGTCAAACGCGAGGCCCATCTTGATCGACCAGGCATCGTCATAGCGGTGGACCGCACCGACACCGACACGCCAGGTGTTCTTGAAGTTCTCCGGGGTACTACTCAGCGTTGCACCCGTATCTCGCACGATCGTCAAATCCCTGATCTTCGACCAGCCAGTCCTAGTCACGTCGGCGAGCAAAGTCCAGCCCGGATTCAGGCGATGTTGCAGAGCGATTGACTCGGAATCGGGCATCTTGATGTCGACACTCACGTCTCCACTTGGAACAAGCGGCGAGGCGAATGTAGCGGTTCCGGTGAGATGGTATTTGATCGCTGACCGGTAGGAAATGCCCAGCCTCGTGTCCGGAGCCAATTGGAACATCGCCCCGAGGTTATAGCCCAAACTCCCGCTGTCTTTGGCCTTGATGTCGGCAGTTGTCTCGCCCCCCGCTCCCAAGTTGACTGCATTGGTGAATTCGGCGTCGATTGACTGGTAGTTCACGCCGAAGCCGAGCGATACGGTCTCATTCAGCTTGTAAGAAACCGACGGATTGAGATTGAGGGTTGAAATATCCGATTTGATCGCCTGGAACCGGCCCATCCAGGCCGGGTCGTATTCGGTCTTCAGCCCGAAGGGCACGCTCACCCCGACGCCGACTTTCCAATTCGGGGCGACGTCCATGGCGAAGTACACGTTCGGAACCGCAGAGAGGTCTCCTGCGTCACCGCCGCTGCCTCCCAGGGTTCTCCCGGCGGCTGCAACGGAACCCGAATCGCTGAATTTCGCGCTCAGGTTGATGAGCGCGAGGCCGGCGGATACCTGCATTCCGCCGGGCAGCAAGCTCATGCCGGCGGGGTTGTAGAAGATGGTGCTCGCATCCTCTGCAGCGGCCGCGGCCCCCGCGTACGAGTTACCCAGGCCGCGTTTTTCTGATCCCGGTACTTGCCATGCGAATCTCCTCTTCGAGCGTTATATTGAGAGCCGGATTTGCAGCTGTCTTGGCCGCCGACACGATACCACAACGTCATAGTCCCGCAAATGGGCCGCTGCGAATGCAGGGCGGCTCGCCTGCGCGCCGGCCTCTCAGGCGAGGGTCACCCGCGCGAACTTGCGTTTGCCGACCTGCAACACGACCTTGTCCCCCCGCTTCACGGAAAGCCCCTTGTCGGTGACCTTCTCGCCGTCGATGCGCACGCCGCCCTGCTCGATCATGCGCAGGGCCTCCGAAGCGCTGGAGACCAGCTGCGACTCCTTGAGCACCTTCGTGATCGCCATTTCGGGAACCTTGCCCGGTGTCGATTTACCGTGGACCTTGAGTGTAATTTCAGGAATGCCCTCGGGCATCGCGCCGTGCTTGAAACGTGCCTCGAAATCGGCCTGGGCGCGCTCCGCCGCCGTCGCGCTGTGAAAACGAGTGACGATCTCGCGCGCAAGAAGCACCTTGATATCGCGCGGGTTGCGACCGCCCGAAACCTCCTTCTTCCACTGGGCGAGGGTTTCCAGCGATTCGAAGGAGAGCAACTCCAAGTAGCGCCACATCAGTTCGTCGGAGATCGACATCAACTTTCCGAAGATCGCTTCCGGAGATTCGCTGATACCAACGTAGTTGTCGAGCGACTTCGACATCTTGTCGACGCCGCGTATCCCTTCGAGAAGCGGCATCGTCAGGATGCATTGCTGCGGCTGACCGTAATGCTTCTGCAGCTCGCGCCCGACCAGCAGATTGAACTTCTGGTCGGTTCCCCCGAGTTCGACGTCGGATTTCATCGCCACTGAATCGTAGCCCTGCATGAGTGGGTAGAGGAACTCGTGGATGGCGATAGGCTGGTGGGCCGCATAACGTTTACCGAAATCGTCGCGCTCGAGCATGCGCGCGACCGTCCATTTTCCAGCCAACCCTATCAGGCCGGCTGCGCCCAGCTCGTCGGACCATCTGGAATTGAACAGGACTTCCGTCTTGTTGGCGTCCAGGATCTTGAAGACCTGGTCTTGATAGGTTTTCGCGTTCTGCAGGATCTGTTCCCGCGAAAGCGGCGGCCGCGTCGCGTTCTTGCCGCTCGGGTCACCGATCATGCCCGTGAAATCCCCGATCAGGAACTGGACGTGATGGCCCAGGTCCTGAAACTGGCGCAGCTTGTTGATCACCACCGTGTGTCCGAGATGCAGGTCGGGCGCAGTCGGGTCCAGGCCGAGCTTCACGCGCAATGGTCGTCCGGATTTGAGCTTTTCGCGCAGCTCGGCCTCGACGATCAATTCATCGCAGCCGCGCTTGATGACTCTCAGTTGGTGGTTGATGTCGTTCATGGGCGTGCAGATGGCTGATCGGGCGGTTATTTGTTAGACTTTCTGATTCAACCCGCTGCGGAACATGCATAACGACGAGGTGGGAATTGTAACGCGCTCCGGCGAAAGGCGCCTCCGATGGTTGGCCGCCGCCGTCGCTTTGCCGCTGTTCGGCGTGGTGGCTGCATTCGGCACGGTCGAGCACGTACCGGAACCGGTTCCCGTCCGGATTGTCATCGAGCCGCTCGCCCTCTCCGCGACCCCGGTCGGCGATTCGGGAACGATCATTTATTTTCAGGAAGACCGTTTCAGACGCAGTGACACGCTCGCCACGCTCATCGAGCGGCTCGGAGCCGATGAGGACGAAGCGGCGACGTTTCTGCGTTCTTCGCGTGCGACGCGGCCGTTTCGCCTTCTGCTTCCAGGAACGACCGTCCAAGCCAAAGTCGACGAGGTCGGCAAGCTACGCTCGATATCGTTTCTCACAGACAGGGACACGATTCTCTCGGTGGACCGCGTGGGCGAAAGCTTCGGCAGGTTCGAGCAGCAGGCCGAGGTGGCGCGCGGAGTAGAGATGAAATCGGGCGAGATCGAGACCTCGCTCTTCGCAGCGACCGATGCGGCGGGGATTCCGGACGGCATTGCGGTCCAGCTTGCGGACATTTTTGGAGGCGACGTGGATTTTCACCGCGATTTGCGCCGCGGGGACCGTTTTGGGGTCGTTTTTGAAACTTTCTTCCACGGCGGCCAAACGATCAGATCCGGGCGAGTTCTCGCGGCCGAATTCTCCAGCCAAAGAAAAACCTACCGCGCGGTATGGTTTCAGGATCCCTGGGGAAGGGGCGGCTATTACACCCCAGACGGCGAGAACCTGCGCAAGGTATTTCTACGCTCGCCGCTCGAATTCTCGCGTATCACCTCGGGATTTGGCATGCGCCGCCATCCGATTTTCCAGCAGTGGCGCGCGCATCAGGGAGTCGACTATGGGGCCCCGGTCCGAACAAGGGTCAAGTCGACTGGTGACGGTGTCGTGTCGTTCGCGGGGCGGCGGAACGGTTACGGAAATCTCATCGTGCTCAGGCACCATGGGGGATACAGCACGTACTACGGGCACTTGACGAATTTCGCGCAGGGATTGAGGGCGGGCGGCCGCGTCGTCCAAGGCGAAATCATCGGTTACGTCGGGCAAACCGGCTGGGCCAATGGCCCCCACCTTCATTACGAATTCCACCTCCACAACCAGAACCGCAATCCGCTGACCATGGTTTTCCCGGCCGCGCAGCCTATTCTCGCGATCGAAATGCCGGCGTTCAAGCGTACCGCCGAGCCGCTCATTGCGCGACTGGATCTTCTGAGAAACAGCGACCTCGCGCTGCTCGAGTGAGCGGTTCCACGAGATCAGCGTCTTCCGAGATGTACATCGGATTGATGTCGGGCACAAGTCTCGACGGCGTCGATGCCGCACTCGTCGACTTGCGGGGCCAACCTTTTCTCCTGGGCGCGGGGTTTGTACCGTATCCGAAGAATCTTAAAGCCATTTTGCTTGCGCTGCACGAGGCATCCGGCGACGAGCTGCATCGTGCGGCGCTCGCCGGGATTGAACTCTCCAGGCTCTATGCACAGGCAGTCAGGCGCCTTCTGGAGAAACACGGCGTCCCCGCGCAAACCGTTTCCGCCATCGGTTGCCACGGGCAGACGGTGCGTCATCGGCCCCGGTCCGGGTACAGCCTGCAGCTCGGCAATCCTGCGCGGCTTGCCGAGCGCACCGGCATCACCGTGGTCGCCGATTTCAGAACCCGCGACATCGCTGCAGGCGGACAGGGCGCCCCGCTTGTGCCTGCGTTTCACGCGGCTGTGTTCCGGGACTCCCGTCGGCACCGCGTCATCGCCAATCTCGGCGGTATAGCCAATCTCACCGACCTTCCCCGCAAAGGACCGGTAACAGGCTTCGACACAGGACCAGGCAACGTCCTCCTTGACGCGTGGACCCGCGAGCGATTCGGCCGCGACTTGGACCGGGGCGGGGCGCTTGCCGCGCGAGGACGGCCGGTTGCGTCCTTACTGAAGGCGTTACTTGCCGACCCTTATTTTCGCCGCTCACCGCCCAAGAGCACGGGCCGCGATCACTTCAGTTTCGATTGGTTACGCCGGTTCAGGGTCGGAAAGCACAAGGTCGAGGACGTGCAAGCCACGCTGGCCGAGCTCACAGCGCGCAGCGTCGCCAAGGCGATTGCGAGGTTTTGTCCAGGCGCAGAGGAGGTCTACTTGTGCGGTGGCGGAGTACGCAACCGCGACTTGGTGATGCGCATCACCCGGGAACTGGCCGGCGTAAAAATTGCCTCGACGGAGCGGCTTGGAATTCACCCGGACTGGGTGGAAGCGATTGCTTTTGCTTGGCTCGCACAGCGGGCGCTGAAGCGAGAGACCGGAAATCTTCCCGGGGTGACCGGTGCGAAGGGGCCGCGGGTGCTCGGTGCGATTTACGCAGCTTAATCCGCTGTGAATAATTGCGAATAAAAACCCAAAGACGAAACGGAGGCCTCACGCCCCCGCTTCAGGGTTCCCGATGGACTTATGCGGAGAACGACGAACCGCAACCGCAGGTGCTCGTCGCATTGGGGTTTTTGATCACAAACTGTGCACCCTCGAGTCCCTCGGTGTAGTCGATCTCGGCGCCGGCGAGATACTGGTAGCTCATTGGATCAATGAGCAGCATCACCCCGTTTTTCTCCATCACCGTGTCGTCGTCGCTTTTCGCTTCGTCGAAGGTAAAACCGTACTGGAATCCGGAGCAGCCGCCCCCCGTGACGAACACGCGCAGCTTCAATTCGGAATTGCCTTCCTCATCGATCAATTGCTTGACTTTGTTTGCAGCGCTGTCTGTGAAAACAAGCGGTGCGGGCATCTCTGCGACTGCATTCATGTCTCAACTCCTGTAGCAAACTGCCCCATTATCGGGCCAGGACCTGACACGGTCAACCGGGCCAGTGATCTGGGGCTGCGGCCCCGGTATTCAAGCCGGAAGAAGTCATTGCCGCCCGTTAGACCGCGGGCTTGCTCGTCGCGAGCTTCAACTCCACGGTTTTTGCTTCGCCCGAGCGGTGTACCAGATGCCCCTCGACTATGGCGCCGAGATGCATCTCCAGGCTGTTGTAATGCACGTCTCCTTTGACCCGGGAGCGCGACTGGAGTTCGAGGAATTCGGCTACGTACACGGGCCCCGTGATCTCGCCGTTCACGACCAGGTGCGATACGCTGATTTCCCCTTCGATACGAGCCTTTTCGCTCAACACCAAGGTCGAAGGCTCGTCGGAAACCGCGGTTACGTTTCCGACGACTTCGCCGTCGATGCGAAGGCCTCCGGTGAAATTGACATTACCCTCGATCTTCGTGCCGACACCAATCAGGCTGTCTATGCGGTTTTGCGGCTTGCTGGGCTGCTTGCGAAACATAGCGTTTCCTGCCTGCTAAGAAAGGTTGACGTTTTGGCTGGCACGAGCCTCGCTGGACCCGTTCTCCAGGATGCGCGCCTGTACGGTTCGCACCCTGGCTCCCGCCGGAACCCGAAATGTTCCCTCAACTCGACGAAAATACTTGAAGTTGAGCTTGAAAGCAGTGCTGCCCGTTTCGGCTGAATCAGGGATGATGATTGTAGCATCCCTGCCCTCCTGCTGCATCTCCACCACGAGCTGCAAAGACCCGTGAAACTCGCGGTCAAGCCTCCCTCCCTGAAGGACGAGCAGCCGGTAGCGGAACTCGCCGGGAAGAACGTCACGCTCGACTTTGAAGCGGTGGATACTGACCTTTTCGCCGCGCCGTTCGCTCGGAACGAGATTCTCGAAAAAGGCAAGATCTTCCTTGAGCCGGTTGTTTTCGTCTTCGAGCGCCCTCACCTGAGAGGCAAGCTGGGCTTGCGCCGTTTGCTCGATCTTCAGGCGCGACTCGCTGGCGTTGGCGATCGAGCGCAACCTCGCAGCCTCGCTCTCGAGCCGCCCCATTGAGTCGCGAAGCCTGGCGAATTCAGTTTGCAGCTCGCTGCGATCGAAACCGGCGAAACGACGCCCGGCGTCGTACATCCACGCCGCCAGTGCAAGCGCAAACGAGAGGAACACCAGCATTCCGAGCCAGCGCCAGTACCAAGCGACGTGTGTCTGGACCGTCATCTTCGGCGCAGAAATTCCGAAGCGTTTGCGGAATTGTTTGAACAGCTTGGACATTAGATTCTCCGCCCGCCGAGTCAGGGCACAATAGCCAGATGCGAGAGACCCATCGTTTCCTCGAATCCAAACATGATATTCATATTCTGCACCGCTTGTCCCGAAGCGCCCTTCACCAGATTGTCGATCACTGAGAGCACGACAAGCATGTCTCCCCCCTGCGGGCGATGGATTGCGATGCGGCAAGTATTGGTAGCCCGAACCGAGCGCGTATCCGGTTCGCTTCCGTCAGGGAGCACGTCGACGAAGGGCTCGCCGCGATAGCGATCTTCGTACAGCCTCTGAAACTCGAGGTTGGCAGTGACGCGTGCATACAGAGTTGCGTGTATGCCCCGAATCATGGGCGCCAGATGCGGCACGAACGTGAGACCGACACTCCTTCCGGCGGCTGTATCCAGCCCCTGGCGAATCTCTGGCCAATGACGATGCCCGGAAACATTATAGGTTTTGAGATTATCCGAAGCTTCGGAGAAGAGCAGATGTTCTTCGGCTTTCTTGCCGGCACCGCTCACCCCGGACTTCGCGTCCGCTATCAAGTGATCGAGGTCGACGGCCCCGGCTTCCGCAAGAGGCAACAAGCCGAGCTGAACCGCGGTCGGATAGCACCCGGGATTCGCCACCAGATGTGCGCCTTTGATTTTTGCGCGATTTACTTCCGGCAGACCGTACACTGCTTGAGCGAGGAGCTCGGGCGCGGCGTGCTTGACCTTGTACCACTTCTCCCACTCAGCTATGTTCTTGATGCGAAAATCGGCCGAGAGATCCACGACACGCACGCCGGCCTCCACGAGCGCTCTCGCTTCACCCATCGCAACGGTATTGGGCGTCGCGAAAAACACCACATCGCACTTGGCGAGGTCCGACTTTGCCGGATCCGAGTACGCAATCGCCACGGCACCGCGCAAGCTCGGAAAAAGCTCCGCCACCGGAGTGCCGACCTCTTTGCGCGAGGTGATCGCGACGAGCTCTGATTGCGGGTGGCGCGCGAGGATACGCAGCAACTCGATCCCGGTATAACCGGTCCCGCCCACGATGCCGACTTTAATCATCACTACCTCAGAAATCCAGTCTACCAGCCGGGTTTCATCAATGCCCCGGAAAGTCCGCTCCGGCTGCTCGAACCGCAAACAAAAAAGCCGCCCGGGGGGCGGCTTTCCTGTGCCAATCTCTGAACATCAGCGTTTGGAGTATTGCTTGCGCCGCCGCGCCTTATGCAAGCCGACTTTCTTTCGCTCGACCTCGCGCGCATCGCGGGTAACCAGACCCGCCTTGCTCAAGAGCGGCTTGAGCGCCGGGTCGTACTCGATCAACGCACGCGTCAGGCCGTGGCGCACGGCCCCCGCCTGTCCGAACTCTCCTCCTCCCGATACGTTCACCATGACGTCGAACTGGGTCAGCTTGTCGGTCAATACAAGCGGCTGACGCACGACCATTTGCCCGGTTTCACGCGCGAAGTATTGGTTAGCGGGACGGTCGTTCACGATGAAATCACCCTTGCCGGGCTTGATGAACACGCGCGCGACGGAACTTTTGTGCTGCGCGGCGTGAGGGTGCTCCCCACCCGCGTAGACTTTCAGCTTCTTAAGCATTGCGTAGCCGAGCGGCCCTTTAGGCAACATTCCTTTGACTGCGATCTCCAGCGCCCGAGTCGGGAACCGCGCCTGCATCTTGGAAAATGTAGTCGCATAGACCCCGCCGGGGTAGGTGCTGTGGCGATAGTAGGTCTTGGCCTCGCCCTTGTTCCCCGTAACACGGAGCTTGCCGGCGTTCACGACGACCACATAGTCACCGGTGTCGACGTGCGGGGTAAACTCCGGCTTGTGTTTGCCACGCAATCGGCGCGCGATTTCGGCGGCAAGTCGCCCGAGCACCTTGCCGCTGGCATCGACCAGATACCAGTTGCGCCTGACCTCATGCGGTTTGGCGGAGAACGTGGTCATAGGATGTGCAAGTCGGAATCCGGCGGAAGCGCGTGATTTTATTGAAGAAGTACCGAGGTGTCAACAGAAGAGTGCCGGCTCGCCCTAGGGACCATTCGCCGCTCGACCTGAAAGGAAGGCAAGATGGAGTGCAAAGTAAAGTGGATCGG
>WNFV01003958.1_pt1 | contig 18642 bp, 11 predicted proteins | sample 5400101 | NCBI WGS metagenome assembly WNFV01 (sample SAMN13153361, study PRJNA577476) | soil metagenome | isolation source: 115 cm soil or saprolite under grassland replicate 1 | place: USA:California | collected 2016-06-15 | reverse complement strand
GCCGGCGCGATCACGGTGGCGGCCGGCTTTCTGGTCGAGAAGCTATTTCAGCATGGGCGGGACGGCCTGGCCGCGCGTGGCATCCCGATCGTGACGCTGGCCCAAGTCGAGCGGCTGGAAGGCAACCGCGTGGTGATGCGGGATATGTGATGGGACGACCGACGACCGACGACCGACAAAGGTTCGCAGTGCTGGCATTCGTCCTTCGTCGGTCGTCGGTCGTCAGTCGTCGGTCTAGCAGGTCTTATTGTTCGCCAGCCGGCAGCTGTGGAAGATCAGGTCGTCGAGCTTGCCGAAGGCCTGGCGCGGAACCTCGACGACCTGATAGCGCAGCATGCCGTCCCAGATCAGGCCATCGCGCAGCTGCGGCCGCACAAAGGTCCATTGGGCGATCAGGCCAATATTCCAGTAGATCAAGCAGATCGCGCACAACAGCAGCGGCCAGCGCCCGACACGCGCGCGCAGCCATGCCAGCAGCATCGCCAGGCCCAGCACAAAGATCGGCGTACACTCGATCAATCGTCGGAAGCCGAACGAGCGCGATAGGTGCCAGCTGGTGCCGAATGCGCCGTTGATGTAGGTCTGCGCCAGAAACCCGAGCAGTAGTAACGCCGCTAGAAGCGGCGTGTCTTGCGCGCGCCCGCGTGCGAGCAGCGCCAACCCCAGCAGCGCCGGCAACAGGATTGGGCTCCACAGGAACGCGCCATGCGCGAACGGTTGCAGCTTCGCGGCAACCGGATCGTCGAAGTAGCACCAGGCGCTTGGCTGAGGGTCGTAATCGATCAGCGTATCGATGAAATGCGGGCTGCACCAGATCAGCTTGCCGCTGACCGTTGCGGATGGCAATGGCCGGCCGTTCAAGATCTGGTAGGCCACCAGCTGGGGTACGAGCGTGATGGCGAAGATTGCCGCGAACAGCACATGGCCGAGCAGCAATCGGCGTACCGCAGGCCAGCGGCGCGCGCGCGAAAGATTGACATACGTAATAACTGCTTCTGCCGCTGGGATGATCAGCAGCAGCCCCAGTTGCTCGCGGGTCAGAGTCATCAGCCCGCCGATCATGCCCAGCAGCGCCCAGCGCGCCGGCCCGCGCGACGAAAGTCCAACGACTGAGGATGAAAGCTGATGCTCGACTACAGCTGTTCGTCGTTCGTCGTTCGCCTGCCCTGAGCGGCGTCGAAGGGTCGTTCGTCGTCCGTCGGTCGTCGTTCGCCTGCCCTGAGCGGCGTCGAAGGGTCGCTCGTCGTCTGGTCCGAGCCAGATCGTCAGAAACAGCGCGAACAGAAAGAACCCGGTGGCGTGCGACCAGGGCATGAGGATGAAAGTATACATTACCAGCGGCGTCGCCAGCCAGATTGCGATCGTGGCCACTGTTGCGGCGAAGGCGCCGGCGTAGCGCCGCGCCATACGGTAGCTGAGCAGCAGCCCGCCTAGCGCGTAGAACGCCGACATAAAGCAGACCGCCCCGATATATGGTGGCGAATAGCCGTCGGCTTCGATCTGCGCGCCAAGCGCATTGGCTGCGCGCACGCCCATGTCGGCCAGCACAAAGCCCGGCGCCCACATGATCGCCGAGCCGACCGGCGCGACGTTGCGGAGCTTGCCGGTGATCGGGTTGGGGTTTTGTGCGTCGTTATGCAGCAGCGCATTGCGCACCGCCAGGTCGGGCGGCTGCTGCTGCTCGCCGATCGTGGCGAAATGTTCGTACTCATTCCGAAAATCGAGATCGTGGTCGAAGTAGCCTGAGCGCAGGTAGGCGTAGTATTGTACTTCATCGGTGGCGTAGATCCGCCGCAGGCTGAACGGCAGCAGCAGCAGAAACAGCACCACGATCACCAGCTGGCCGCGATCGCGCTGCCAGAATTGCAACTTGCAACTTGCAACTTGCAAATTGAGAATGCGCCCCGTCACCTGGGTAGTCTCCTTGTCACCCTGTCACCCCGTCATCTTGTCGTCGTCGGCAATACTACCATATCTTCGCGCCACAGCTTCGGCCAATGCCAGGATATGCTTGGCACGCGCGGCGTAGGTGTGTAGCGCGACTGCGACGCGTCCAGCCTGCTCACGATCGGGCCGGCGTGGGTCGGTCAGCGCGGCCGCGAGCGCCTGGGCCAGCGCGCCGGCATCACCACGCCGGAAGTAGTAGCCGATATCGGGCGGCAGCACCTCGGCCAGCGCGGGAATGCCAGGCAGTACGACTGCGCGGCCGGCTGCCAGGTACTCGAACAGCTTGAGCGGCGAGGCGGTCACATCGGTGATGGTATCGGGGATGACCAGCGTGTCGGCTGCCTGGAGGTAGGGTGTGATCTGCTCCTGCGGCAGCTGGCCGGCCCATGTTACGGCGCCGTCGATATGCAGCGCGGCGGCCTGGGCGCGCAGCTGCGCGATCTCGGCCGGGCGACCGCCAACCAACACCAGCCGCGCATTGGGAAGCTGCTCGCGCAGCTGCGCAAACGCATCCAGCAGCAGATCGAGCTTGCGGTAGGCGAAGGTCATCCCACTATAGATGACCAGCGGCGCATCTTCCGGCAGGCCCAACTGCCGCCGCGCGGCCGCCCGATCACCTGGAGCGACCTGGCGATCATCGAAGGCATCGGCGATCACCGTGACATCCTGCGGCGCACGCCAGCCCATGCGCGCCAGCAGCTGTCGGAAGTCCTCGGTCAGCGATACGATCGCCTGACTGCGCGTGAGCGTGGTGCGGTCGAGCAGGTGCAGCAGCGGCTGGGCCCAGCGCTCTTTGGCGCGCGAGGGATTCCAGCTCTCCAGGTCGTGCGCCTCGAAGATCACCGGCAGCCGGAGCAGCGGCCCCCACACGGCGGCCCACCAGCCGGAGCAGATCACCTCGCGCACATACACGACATCGATTGGTCGGCCGCGCAGCCGCTCGCTTGCCACCACCGCCGCCGTCATAGCCGCGAAGATCGAGCGCTCGGCGTAGTACCAGAGCGTGGAACGGTGCAAGCGCGAAAGTTTACCGACCGCTGGGCGCAGCAGGTGCCGCGCCCCAATCTCGCCGAAGCGCGATGGCTCGCCAGGCCAGCGCGGCACCAGCGCCAGTGTCGCCGGTGCACGCTCGCGTAGCTCGCGCAGGGTTGTGTAGGTCTGAATCGCGTTAGCTGAGCGCAGAGTCAGGTTGGTTGGGCAGGCAATATAGACAATCCGCATACGCATTAGAATCCGGCGCGGTTGCGCCGGACATAGCGTGGAGAGACGCCGCAGCGCAGCGTCTCTCCACGTGGATACCCGTCATGGGGCCAGGTCGGTTTTCGCCGGCGCTAGCGGGCCTGCATTGGAAGCCGCACGGTTGGAATATCGTAGCCGGCGGTCAGCGTTACCTTTAGCTTGGTGAGTGATGCCGTCGACGCATTCCCCGCGCCATCCAGGAAGCGCACAAAGACATAGTAGTCGCCGGGCTTGTTGCGCAGATCGGATGTGAAATTGAGTCCTGCGAACAGATTCCACTTGACCGTGAAGCTGCTATCCGGCGTCGGCACACGCACAGGGTACCAGTTCAAGTTAGCATCATCCGCAGTGGCCGTCGACGATGTGGTGTTGGCCATCCACACGCCCCAGAACTGCTTGCCCGCTGATAGCTGCGGCAGGTTCGGTTGCTGGCCATACAGGTTATCGTTCACACTAATGCCCTGGAACGACAGTGAACGAATGATGCTGTTGGCGCTGTCGGCGGTTACGCTGCCGCCGCTCGCGAGCACCGGCAATCCTGTTGTATCGGTGATGATGGTGCTGGGATCGTCGGCCGGATCGTAGATCAGGGTCTTCTGCCAGGTCTTTGTGTTACCGAGCGTATCCTTCACTTCGACGCTGATATCGTGCGGGCCAGGCGCGCTCACTCCAGGCAATGCCGGAGTGTTAGAGTAGTTATTGTTCACGATTGGGCCGCTATCGCTGCCGGTGACATTGAAGGTGCTCAGGCCGCTGCAATCTGCAAAGCCGCTGATGCCCAGGTAGAACGAGCTCTCGCGGGTGTAGTTCGGGTCGCCATCCGACGCGCCATTGCCGCCCGGGCCGGTATAGACATCGCGCGCGCCCAAGCCGTAGAATGTCGGCAGGCCGGCCAGATGCCGGTTGAGGATATTTACAGTGGCCTGGATGCCGATGTCGAAGGTTTCCGAATCCTGCGCCACCGCACCGGTGGTGGTGCCTGTGCGGACTTGCGTATATAGCACGTGGGTTTCGCAGGCATCGGCGGTGACACCGGTCGGCCCTGCGATGGCGAGCGGGTTTGTGAACGGAACCCAGGCATCGGCATCGGTCGGCGCCGCATCCCAGTGGTAGCGCACGCTATCCGGGCTGCCGATGACATTGATAAAACTGACGGCGACCACACTATTCCTGGTGGTGGGCAAGCCGCCGTCGAGCACGGGTGTGGCGCTCGGGCCGGGTGTCCCAACCGGATAGGAGCTGGTGTAGATCTGGTACGATCCTTTGCGCTCGTCGTGCCAGGCCGCCTGGAACCCGGCGTCGTTTGCGGTGGCGGCTACATTGCGTGAATATCCTGGCGCCGGCGAAATATCCTCTACTGCACTCCAGTTTGCGCCATCGTCCAGCGAGACGCGCGCGAAAACATCGCGTTTATTGTCGCTGGTGCGGTACTGATCTTCCCACAGCACGGCGATTTTGCCGGATGCGTTGCGCGCGATCGTCGGCACCTGTCCAATTTCACCGGTCAGCGAGCCGACCGCCTGGGGCGTGGTCCAGTTCGTGCCATTATCTAATGAGCGGCTGAAGTAGGGTTCGTAGCCATAGGCCGAGCTGTTGACCTGCCAATCCCCATAGACTTTACTTTGGAAGTCGGTCACCAGCTTGGGGTAGCCCGCGCCGCTGTTGCTCTGGCGTTGCTGCGGGGCCTCCCAGCCAGCGCCGCCGACCTTCCGCACATAGACGATGTGCTTATCGGTCTCGCTGCCGGATTTGCCGCCCATGAACACGATATGCAAGGTCAGCGTGCCATTGGCGCGGGTGTAGCCGATCGAGGTATCACGGTTGAAGGCGGTCGCGCCGGTGTTGAGTAACACCGGGCTGGTCCAGGCGCCGTTGACCTTGGTGATGTAGGCCATATCCAAGGCACTGCTGGGATTATGCGTAAAGGCGACATGCGGCTGGCCGGTGTCGTCGAGCAAAACCGCCGGCTCATAGCTGGCGACGTTGCTAATCTGCTCTTGCGCGCCCCAGCTCACGCCGCCATCGGTAGAGAGCCGGTAATAGATCCGGGTCGTACTGTTATTGCCGGTTTTGGCCTTGAAGACGAGCGCCAGGTACACCTTGCCGTTGAGGGTCACCGTACTCATGCGCCCCAGATCGGCAAACAGCCCCGGCGCCGACAGCGTGACCGGTGCGCTCCAGCTGCCGCCGCGGTTGTTGATATAGCGCACGATCCGGGATGTGTTGAAGTCGGGCGTCTGGGTGTAGACAATGTGGGTGACATTCTGGGAGTCGACCACGATGTCGGGGAAGAGCGCGATCTCGAGGTTGGTGAGTTGCTCGGCGGACGACCAACCGTCGGCTGCCTGCGCGACGCGTGGCGTCGGCATGGTCAGCCCGTTTGCCAGCAATGCGGCGATGAGCAGCAATGCTAATGTGCTACGCTGATACGCAATAGACCGCATAGTAGTACCAAGCCTCCTCGATAGATGTACGGCAGATAAATCGCGAGCAAGAGATACAAAAGAGAGGGCTGCACGATGGCGGATGATTCTACACAGCCCTCAAACTGAACATGTAAAGATGGAGCTTATGGCAACGCGACGGTAAAGTTGTCGAAGATCACATCACCAAGCGCCAGCGTGTACACACCTGCCTGCCCGCTAGTAAACTGCGAATCATGGACCTCGAACACCTTCTCGCCTTGAAAGAAGCAGGTGATCAGGTCGCCATCGAGTTCGACCCGCAGATCTTGCCAGCTGCCCAGCTCGTATCCCTTGCCCTGCGTATCGCCGATCAGCGTGGTATATTGGCCAGTCTTTGCGTCGTAGCGCTGCAGCTGGCGGCGCTCGGGGGCATTGTTGCCCTCGCGGAAGACCCGGAAGAGATAGTACCCGCTTTTCGAGGAGCGGAACACGATCCCCACCACCTGATTGCCCTGCGGGTACACCTGCACCGATACATTGGCACGCGCGCCGATTGCGACTGGATCTAGGAAGATACTATCCTCGAACGATTGCTGGCCAGAAGCTGGTTCTTTCGCCACCAGCTTGCCGGACTCGCTGGCCCAGCTGCCTTTCTGATCGGGCATTGCGGCCATCTCGACTGATGTCCAGCCGGTCGGCAGTGTGTCAAAGCTTTCGCTTTGGATGTTGCTCAACGTTGTGCTGGGGGCCGCGCCTGGGGTTGCGGTGGGGGGCGGCTGCACCTGCGCGGGCGGGAGCGCCCCTTCGGTAAACGGATCGTGCGGGCGATCCTGCGCCACCGCGTTGAACATATAAATGCCGATCGCCGCAAAGGCCGCAATCACGCCGACAAGTAATGCTGTACGGAATTGTCGCTTGTTCATGTAGTTGGTTCCTTGTCTAGAGCATCTGCCCTACTCAGCCTCTCTAATACGATAGCCGATGTGCCCTGTCAACCGACCGGGGCAGAAAGTACCCGACATACCTATACAAAGGCCGGGTTTAGTGCAGCGCGTGGCGAATTTCTACCATATTGTATTCATTATGTGGAGCAACGCACCGAGCCATTATACCATACAAAGTTTCCTAGAACCTGAATGATAGCCTACACCTGCCTGAGAAACTACGATATACCATGTCTTTTTTGTCTCGTCTTTTTTGGCCCGGCCGGGCCAAAAAAGACGAGACAAAAGGTGAAAAGCTGTGTTGTGACTTACTAACGCGCCTGTATCGGCAGACGCAGGGTTGGGATATCGTAGCCGGCTGCCAGTGTGACCTTGACCTTGAGCGATCCCGTCGACGCATTCCCCGCGCCATCCAAGAAGCGCACGAAGACGTAGTAGTCGCCGGGCTTGTTGCGCAGATCGGTTGTGAATCCCATACCGCTGAAGAGATCCCACGTGACCGTGAAGCTGCTATTCGGCGCCGCTACCCGCACGGGATACCAGTTCAGGCTCGGAACATCTACGGTGGTGGTTGGCGAGGTGGTGTTGGCGATCCAGACGCCCCAGAACTGTTTACCCGACGCCAACTGCCGCAGATTCGCCTGCTGGCCATACAGGTTATCGTCCACACTGATATTCTTGAACGATAGGGAGCGAATGATGCTGTTGGCGTTGTCGGCGGTCACACTGCCGCCGCTCGCGAGCACTGGCAGGCCCAAGGTATTGGTGTGGGCGCCGGTGGTGTCGGTGTTGGCCGGATCGTAGATCAGGGTCTGCTGCCAGGTGTTCGCGTTGCCCAGCGCATCGGTCACGACGACGCTGATAGCGTGCGGGCCAGGCGCGCTGCCACCGGGCAATGCCAGGGTGTTGACGTAGCGATTGTTCGTGATTGGGCCGCTGGCGCCGCTGGCCACGCTGAACGTGCTCAGGCCGCTGCAATCAGTAAAGCCGCTGATGCCCAGGTAGAAGGATGGATCCCTGGTATAGTTCGGGTCGCCATCCGATGCGCCATTGCCGGCCGCCGGCAGGCTGGCCAGGTGCGGGTTGAGAATGTTCACCTGCGCTTGCACCCCAATGTCGAAGAGTTCAGAATCCTGGGCTGCAAGGCCATTGGTGGTGCTTCTGCGCACTTGGGTGTACAGCGTATGGTTCTGGCAGGCTTCGGCGGTCACGCCGGTGGGGCCCGCGATGGTGAGCGGGCTGGCGAACGCCACCCAGGCATCGGCGTCGGTCGGCGGGGCATCCCAATGGTAGCGCACGCTATCCGGGCTGCCGATCACGTTCGAAAAGCTGACTGTGACGGTGTTATTCCTGGTGGTCGGCAAGCCATTGTCGAGCAGCGGGGTTGCGCTGGGGAAAATGACCCCAACCGCATAGGTGCTGAAGTAGATCTGGTATGAGCCTCTGCGCTCGTCGTGCCAGGCGGCCTGGAAGCTGGACTCATTAGCAGTCGCGGCCACATTGCGTGAAAATCCGGCCGACGGCGAAATGTCTTTAGCGCCACTCCAGTTTGCGCCATCATCCTCGGAGATTCGCGAGAAAATGTCGCGCTTCATGTCGCTGGTGCGGTACTCATCTTCCCACAGCACGGCGACTTTGCCGGAGGACGTCCGTGCGATCGCCGGAGTCTGCCCAATATCGGCGGTCTTCGAGCCGACCGCCTGGGGCGTGGTCCAGTTCGTGCCGTTATCCAGCGAGCGGCTGAAGTAGGGTTCGTAGCCATACGACGAGCTGTTAACCTGCCACACTCCATAGACCTTGCTGCGCAGGTCGGTTACCAGCTTGGGAAAGCCGCCGCCGCTGTTGCTCTGACGTAGCCGTGGGGGTTCCCAGCCAGCGCCGCCCACCTTCCGCACGCTGAAGATGTGCTTATCGTTCTCACTGCCGGATTTGCCGCCCATGAACACGACATGCAAGGTCAGCGTGCCGTTGGCGCGCGTGTAGCCGATCGAGGCATCGCGGTTGAAGGCGGTCGCGCCGGTGTTGAGCAGCACCGGGCTGGTCCAGGCCCCGTTGACCTTGGTGATGTAGGCCATATTCAAGGCACTGCTGGGATTATGCGTAAAGGCGACATGCGGCTGGCCGGTGTCGTCGAGCAAAACCGCCGGCTCGTAGCTGGCGACGTTGCTAATCTGCTCTTGCGCGCCCCAGCTCACGCCACCATCGGTGGAGAGCCGATAATAAATCCGCGATGTACTATTGTTGCCGGTTTTGGCCTTGAAGACGAGCGCCAGGTACACCTTGCCGTTGAGGGTCACCGTACTCAGGCGGCCGAGATCGGCAAACAGCCCCGGCGCCGACAGCGTGACCGGTGCGCTCCAGCTGCCGCCGCGGTTGTTGATATAGCGTACGATCCGGGATGTGTTGAAGTCGGGCGTCTGGGTATAGACGATATGGGTGACATTCTGGGAATCGACCACGATGTCGGGGAACAGCGCGATCTTATCGTTGGTGAGCCGCTGGGCCGACGTCCAGCCGTCGGCTGCCTGCGCGACGTGGGGCATTGGCCTGGCCAGCCCGCTTGCCAGCAATGTGGCGATGAGCAGCAACGCTAATGTGCTGCGCTGATACGCAATAGATCGCATAGTAGTCAAGCCTCCTCGATAGGGAATGGTTCCAACAGCGCCTGCTGATAGATCCGGGCCAGCCCGCTTGCGATAGCGGCGGCCGAGTGATCGTGGGCAAGCTCTAGTGCCGGTTGGCTCAGTCGCGCAAGCGTACTGGGCGCCGCCAGCAGACGGATGATTGCGTGCGCCAGTGCCGTGGCGCTGCCAGCCGGTGTCACCAGGCCGCAGCCATAGCGCGCCACCAGCTCGGCAGCACCCGCCCCATGGCTGATCACGGTGGGCGTCCCGACGGCGCTGGCCTCGATCACAACCCGGTTCAGGCCTTCCAGCCGCGATGGAACCGCCAGCAGATCCGCGGCCGCCAGGTAATCGCGAATCTCGGGCAACGGGACGTAGCCGGGGAAGGTGCAGAGCTGCTCGACTCCCAGCTCGGCCGCGCGCTGCTGGAGAAACGCCAGGTAATCGCCACGCTGCGAGTCGGCGCGGCTCGGCCCCACAATGCACACCCGCACCGGCCCGACCTGCGCGCGGATTCGCGGCAGCGCCTCGATCAGTAATTCCGGCGCCTTGAGCGCAATCAGCCGGCCCACGCAAACGATCAGCGGCGCGTCGTCCCAACCGTGGCGTTGCGCGAGCATGGCTCGACTGTTGCCGCGGTATGTCGCGAGCGCCTGATCTGCCGGCGGGTAAGAGATCGCAGCGATACTCACCGGTAGAACCGAAATGTGCCGCGGGTCGGCGCCATAGCCGGCGGCCAGCCGCGCGCTGAGAGTCGAGTTGGCGCGCACCCAGGCGGCGTTGCGCATCCCCAGGCCGATCAGCCCGCGCGGCAGGCGGTAGTGGCCGTAGCCGTAACTCTGCCCCGGCAGCCGGAACAGATCGCCGCCGGTGGTGGTGGTGATGTAGGGGGTGCGCGCATGCCGGCTCGCCAGCGCGGCGACGGCGCCGAGCGGAAACGCGCCCTCGACGTGGACGAGATCATAGCTGGCGGGCCGAACGATCTGACGATAGCCGGCCAGCATCGAGAAGAAAAACTCATAGTGCAGCAGCCGGCGCGCAAGCGGGGCCAGCGATCGCTCGAATAGGTGGTCGCCCTGCACATGCCGGTAGACGCGCTCGGCATTGAAGCCTCCGCCCCAGCCGCCGGGGCCGCCGGCGCCACTGCGGGTTGTAAAGCTGAGCACATCCACAGCGATGCCTAGCCGGCCTAGCTCGCGGACGATCTCGCCGTGGGTCTCGTTGCTAATGAATTGTTGGCCGTAACGAGGGATTGTGTAGAGTATGCGCATGCTTTTCGCTCATGGTTGCTTGCCAAAATTATCATTGAGCTGGTACAACACCACCGCTCGCGCTGGATCGTTCGGCAGTGGAAACTGCTGCACATCCGTGGTCACAGCGCTAAACGGGCGCAGCACTCGATCGGGCTTAAGCTCGTCGAGCTGCACCGCTGCTGCTAGCCCAACTTTGTGGGCGATCATCTGAATATAGATTTGGATCTTTTGGATCGCTGTGATCTCGATGTGTGGCTTGGCCTCGCTCATGCTGCGGCTATAAAAGACGATCCGGTCGGCAACTTCCGGCAGATCGATGATATAGCCGATGCCTTTGGATCGCAGATAGATATCCAGCTCGCGCCGCACCTGGATCGGAATGATCTCATGGTTGAGCTTGCCATCGAAATTCAGCACGACATGATCGCTATAGTATTGAAAGATACCAGAATTCGACGATGCAAGTTGCGCATCCGGCGGCAAATTGGTCGCGATCCACCGGGCGGCCTGGTACATTGCCGGCTGGGCTAGGCCGGGCGCGCCTGCCGCCAGATCGAACTGCCGCACAAACATGGCGTTGTTGAGCACAATCGCGGCCAGGGCGATCAGCCAGGCCGCCTGAGCTATGCCAAGGCGCGAGAATAGCGTGGAGCGTGCGGGCAGCGCGGCATCCGTGGGCTGCGCGCCGCCGGCCCAGGCGCAGATAATGAGCATCAGTACGATGCCGACGCCGACATAGTAGCGTGGCTGGCCCTGCTGCTGGATGTAGCTGTAGTAGCCGGTCAGCGCCAGCGCATACACGATCAGTGGGGTGAGCATGGCCCGCCGCTGCGGGGTCATTCGCCAGATCATCAGCGCCAGCAGCAGGATCGTCAGCAGCCACAGCCACACCGGCGCCCACGAAAGGTCGAGCGCCGGCTGCGTGGCGACCAGCTGCAAGCCGCTGCTGAACGCGAACGATTCGCGATAGCTGTGCAGGTAGGCCAGGGCGCGGCCGCTGCTGGGCGAGATCGCGCCGAAGACCAGCCAGTTGCGTGCGAAGTAGGGCAGCAGCAGCAGCGCGGCGACTGCGCCATAGGTCGCGCTCAGTGCCGGCCAGCGCCGCGCCCACACTTCGCGCCAGAGCAGCGCCAGGCCCAGCAGCGCGGCGGCGATCAGGCTATCCAGCCGCGCCAGCGCCGTCAGCGCCGCCAGCACCCCCAGCAGCGCGGCGCCAGGCAGGTCATTCGGTGGGTGCGCCAGGGCATACCACCACAGCGTCAACAGCAGCAGAAGTGCCAGCGAGGTCTCCATTGCATTGACGCTCACGCGGATGAAGAGCGGGTTCAGCGCCAGAACTGCCAGCGCCGCCAGCGCGATCGGGCGAGCGGCCAGCAGGCGCGCCAGCCCATAGAATGGCAGCAGCGCCAAACCGCTTAGGAACGCGCAGATCAACAAGTTCGCACGGAACCCGAAATCGAGATCATTGGGCTTGAAGAGATAGGGCAGTGCGCCGAATGTCAGCGGGTAGAGCGGGTGAAAGCCGTTGGTTGGGTTGCTGCCGTCGGCGGTGATCCCGTGGCCCAGCGCCCAGTGCCGTGCGATGGCCGCGACCATCCAGGCGTCGTCCTCCAGCAGCACCAGCAAGCTCTGCAAGGGCAGGGCGGCGAATGCCAGGCGCATGGCCAGGCCGGCGCCGATCAATATGATTTCAGGCAGATACGCTTGATATCGGCTCATGGAGTTTGCACATTTCCCCGGCGGCGCAGCAGCACAAAGTCGCCTTGCTGTGCGACTAGCTGCCAGTCAGGCCGGCGCAGGTACTCGGCCAGCAGCTCGCGCTCCTGCCGGTTGCCCGAGGGCGGCCGGCGATCGGCTACCAGGTATTCGGCGCGCTCCTCGACATAGCGCAGCGGGTAGGATTTGTTGCCGGGGAAGAAGAACAGCTGCTCGCGCTGCGCAAGATGCGGCGCCAGAAAGCTACTGGCCGCAAGCGCGGCATCCGGCGGAACCCGCGCGATAATCGCCCGCGCATCCGCTACGCGCGCCGGCGGCTCGTGATTGCGTGCCAGGCCCAGAACCACGTTATTCAAATAGATGTTCGCGCCGATCGCGATCACCAGCAGCAGTGCCATGCCGACTGCGACGATCTGCTGGCGGGCCTTGGGCGCCTGGACGATCCAACCGGCCAGGCGCACCAATCCCTCGGCCGAAGCGACAATCAAGAACGGGTAGATCAGCGCTGGGTACTGATAATTTAGGCTGAATTGTACCGGGTTGGGCGTGATGAGATTCATAAGCAGAACCGGCAGCGCCAGGATCGCCATCGGGCTGAGCAGCGCTAGGAAGCCTTGCAGGCCCAGCAAGCTCGCCACAAAGGTCAATTTGGGCGGCGTGGCGATCGTCTGAAAGAGCAGCAGCGGGTTGGTCAAGCTGGTCCAGATCACCTCGCCCACGCTGTTGCCGAGGACGCCATAGCTGTAAATCTGGGTGATGAAATCACCCTCACTGAAGCGCGGCACAATCACGCCAAGCGCGATCACCACCCACAGCGGCCCAAGCACCAACGGCAGGGCCACAAACGGCCATGGCCGCCGCTGGATCAGCGCATACACGCCGAACGCCACCAGTGTGAACCCGGCCTCGGTCTTGGTACACAGCATCAGCAACAGGCAGATCAGATACGGGATGAGCCGCCCACGGCGTAAGAAGAGCAACGCGCCCACTGCAAACGGGATCATAAAGGAGCGCAATTGAAACTCGTACATATTGATGTGCTGCGTGGTTGGGTGGAGCAAGTAGATCAGCGCCAGCGCCAGCGCCTGCCAGGGCGCCACGAGGATATCGCGCCCGAGCAGGTAGATCGGCCAGGCCGCCAGGCCAAGCGCCAGTGTCTGGAGCGCCAGCAAGGTGTAGGGTGATTGGTGGATCCCGTAGAGCAGCGCCAGCGGCAGCTCAAGCAGCACCGGGCCGTCGTCGAAATCGTATTGCATGAACGCGAAGATCGAGGTGCGGAATGGCCGACCGTGCAGCGTGTTCCAGATCACCTGCTCGTTGCCGGCGATGTCGAAGCCCTGGCGGAGCCAGGCCAGCTTCAGACTCGATAGGATGGCGAACGCCACGATATAGATGACGATCGCGCCCCAGAGTAGCGCCGTGGCATGCTGGTCGATTGCCGACCACCATGCATGGAGCAGGCGCGTGGGCGCAGCAGTGCGCCAGGGGGTGAGCGCGCCGGCGTGCTCGCGCTCTTCCACGCGGTCGGCGGCGCTATGGCGGCGCTCAAGCATCGCGGTCGGGTCGCACGCCGGTCGCCAGCAGCCCATTGCCGATTAGCGGCGGATACAGGATCGGCAGGCGCAGGCGCATCCGCCGCGACGAGAGCCACCATGCCGGCTTGACGCCGGTGTGCCAGCGCACCTGCGCGAACCCGGACCGGCGCAGCTCGGATGCCAGCCGCGCCGGCGTGTACAAGTTGACATGGGTCGAATCCAGGTCGCCGCTCCACTTGCGCCCGCGCAGCGGCGAGAGCACGCGCCGGGCGTCCCACAGGTTGGGCGTGGTGACGACGATCCGGCCGCCTGGCTGAAGCACGCGATAGCATTCGGCATAGAGCGGGCCGGCATCCTCGATATGCTCGACCAACTCACTCAACAGCACCAGGCCCACGCTGTGCGACGCGCAGGGGAGGCCGAGCGTGCTATCGTTCAGCGCGACACCCGCGCCAGGGCTGAGCGCCAGCGCGGTTTTCAGCGCGTAGCGGCTATGATCCAGCCCGAGCACCAGCGCGCCGCGCCCAGCCAGGTAGCGCAAGCCTGGCCCGGCCCCGCAGCCAACATCTAGCACGCGCAGCCGATCGACATCGCGCACGCCGGCCAGAGCGAAGATTCGCCCATACTGCCAGGCGATTTTCGCATCCGACTTGCGAATCTGGGCCGCAAAATAGTCAGGCGGGTAGGCGTTATCTGCCGCTTGAATGGCCACAAACCACTCCATCAGAATCGGCTCTTTAGGCGCGTGGCATTATAGCATAGGAAGGATATACGCAAAAGACAATTTGCGCCTTGTCATGGGCTGTGCTTTTGAATCGCCTGATACACCTCAACAATGCGTTCCGCCAGCTGCTGAGGCACGAAACGTGTGGCGAGCGTGTCGCGCCCACCTGCGACCAGCCGCGCCCGCAGATCGGCGTTGCCCAGCACAGCCAGGATGGCGCGCGCGAGCGCCGCCGAGTCGTCATAGGGTATCAGCAGGCCATTTTCCCCGTGATCGATAATCTCGTTAACCACTGGAATATCGGTGCTGATCACTGGTGTCCCGGCGGCCATGCCTTCCAGCAGCGGCAGACCGAAGCCCTCATAGCGCGATGGAAAGGGCAGCACATCGCTCGCGCGCAGCAGCGCCAGCTTTTCCCCTTCGCTGATCATACCGAGGAAGCGTAAGTTCGTAGCCATCCCACGCTCGTCGGCCATCCGCTGAAGGTCGGCGCGCTGCTCGGGATTGTGGGTGACGAAAACGAACGATGCTTGTGGGAAGCGCGCAACCACCGCCGGCATGGCTTCGATCACCATATCGTAGCACTTTCGCACCATGAGCTGGCCGATATAGGGGATGATCGGCCGAGTGAGCGGCGGGGCTAGATTTGGCGCCGGCCCATTCATAAAATCCATATCCAGCCACTGCGGCACGACCGTGATCGGGCGGTCGCCAAAGCCGAGCTGCGCCATGACCTGGGCCTCGTGGCGCGAGCAGGGGATAAAGGCGTCCACATGGCGCAGCGGCTCATGGATGAAGTAGTTGCGCATGTGATCGCGCGCGCGACCATCGCGCAAGGTGCGACGCAGCAGGCCCGGCAGGCTATAGATCAGATTTTCGGGCTGCGGCTCATGTTCGTAGGGTCGCTCGCGATCCGCGACCAGCCAGCGATCGTGGTAGGGGCCGTTCCACGTCCATACCACCGGCACGCCCTGGGTCTTCAGCCAGCGCACCGCGCGCCATGCCAGTATGTTGCGCGGGTGAAACAGATGCGCCACGTCGGGGCGCGGCAGCGCCGCCAGCGCCGCCAGCAGGTCGCGCGCGGGGAAAAATTGTGGCCGAACGCGATGAACCTGGATGCCGTCGATCGTTTCCTCGCGCTGCTCCAGGCCCAGCTGCGGCGAATCGGGTTGCCAGTAGGTGATTGCGTGGACTTCGTGGCCGGCGCGCACCAGCGCCTGGCCGAGCGTGCGCTCAGGCCAGTTGCGGAAGTGCCGGCTGACGCCGCCTAGTCCTAAGATCAGTACTCGCATTTGTTCGCAGTCGGCAGGCGATAAGGCGACAGGGTACAGGGTACAGGGTACAGAAGGACAGCATCGTATCGAGATCTGTACCCTGTACCCTGTCGCCTATTCCCTTGGCAGATACTGCTTCCTGCCGACTGATTCCTCTCACAAAACCCGCAGCAGCTGGCGTTTTAGCGGCAACTTCAATTGTTCAAGCTGGCGGCGATCCTGGGGATCGATGCCGCCAAGCAGCCGCAGCGCCAGCAGGAATACAGCGCCGCCCACGCTAGCGATCGCCAGCAGGAGCGGGAGCGCCGCCAGCCGCGCCAGGCCGTGTGCGCTGATGTCGGGCAAAGGCAGCAAGGCGTTCAGCGCGGCCACCAGCGCGGCCATGATCGCGCTTGCCAGCACAACCCGCAGGCTAAAGCGCCAGGGCCAGCGCAAGCCCAGCAGCCGGTAGCCGCTGCCGGTGGCCCACAAGCCGGCGGCCACACGCGCCAGCCCAAACGCCAGCGCCGCGCCAAGAACACCTAGGATTGGGAACAGCAGCAGCACCAGCGGCACACAGATCAGCGTGAGCAGCCGCGAGATGATGATCACGCGCAGGCGCTCGTAGACGATCAGCGCGTTGTGCGCGGTGGACAGCAGCGACTCAAGGAACAAGCAGGGTACCAGCGCCCACACCAGCGGCACCGCGTCGACATATGCGGGGTTGATCAGCGCGAAGACCGCCCGCGCCAGCAGCAGCAGCCCAACCCCGCCCGGCACCAGCAGCAGCACCTGCAATCGAATGAGCGACTGGTAGGCGCCCAGCAGCGTTCCGCCCTCGCCCTGCCGCACGCGCGTAAACAGTGGCACCTGCACGCCGACCATCGGCGTGTAGAGGTACGCCAGCACCATGCGCACCACATTGACGCCCGCCGCCAGTACGGCGGCCTGAACGACATTGCGCGTGAAGAACAGCGCGAACCCGCCGCTGGCAAGGAAATCGGTCGCAGTCATGAGAAAAGAAACGCCGCAGTAGCGCACAAAGCCCGCCGGCAGTATGTGCCCTTCGTCCGCCAGCTGCGGCAGCGCGGCGACCTCGCGCTGGTGTCGCAGCACCTGCCAGCCAACCAGCGCGGTAGCGATCGCCGGCGCAAGCACCATCACCACCACCACACCAGCAATATCGAATCCCGCCAAGATCACGGTGGCAGTCAGCAGTGGCGGCAGCAGCTGCGCGACTAACGTCACGCTGTTCCAGGCGCGCTGCTTGAAGAAGCTACTCAGATAGGCCATCAGCACATCGTAGAAGATGCCGAAAAGCAGCACGGCCAGGATCGCCGCGATCAGCAGCCAGTTCCACTGATCGATGAACTGGAGCAGCGCCTGTTGATCGCTGATCGTGGTCACTGCGGCTTTTGTGACCTGGCCGCGCAGGTAGCTCAGGTAGAATGTGCGCAGGCCGATCAAGGTCGCGCCGATAATCGACAGCAGCGCCATCTGCGCCCCCAGCGCCGCCAGCAGCAAGCGGGTGACCGCGCGCGGGCCACCTGCGCGCGCCGTCTCGGGAATGAACTTCGGTAGCGCGCGACCGGTGCCCAGGTCGATCCATGTGCCGAGACCATTGTTGGTCGAATTGATCAGTGAGATCATGCCGAAGCTGAGCGGCGTCATCACGCTAAGCTTGATCAGCGTCGCGGTGATCTCGGCGATCATGCGAAGTGGCACGAACAGCACATTCCAGAGCACCGCGCGCGAGGCCTGCGCGCCGAGCGAGGGCGCTTTTGAGCTGATTGGCTTTGGGGTCATGCGGCTCTATATGCGTGTATTGCGTGGGTTACGAGCGATCGTTGCGGTTCCAACATCGCGCTATTCTACCATATCGCGGTTGCGCCGTGGCGCCACCGGATGCGAGCGGGCGCAGCGCCCGCCGCGCAGGCAGGCTGCGACGTCCGACCGGCAACATGCTATAATCGCTCCCCGCAAGTCGCGTCGAGGAGAAACCATGCTGGCCCTGCTCGCCATTCTTACCCTGGCCCCGCTCCTGTATATCCCTGGCTTCCTGATCTCCTACGCGCTGCTGGGCGCCGCGCCGCCGCTGGATGCGCTGGAGCGCCATTATGAGCGCGTGGTCGCCGGGGCCTTGCTCCATGGCTGGCTGGCGCTGACGTTGGCTGAATTGGGCGTGTTTTCGGCTGGGCTGCACCTGACGCTGGTGTTGGCGGTATGTGCGGGCTGTGCGGCCATCGCATGGCGGCGGGGCGCGCTGCGGCGGCCGGGACGCAGGACGAAGGACGAAGGACGAAGGTGGACGCGCTTGTTTGTCCTTCGTCGTTCGTCCTGCGTCGCCCATTGGCAGATGATTGGCTTCGTGGCGGTCGGCGCGGTGTTCGTGCTGTTGGTCGCGCGGCCGTTCGAGGTGGTGCTGGGCGCGCGTGATGCCGGCGTCTACACCAACAGCGGGTTCGCGATCGCCGCGACCGGCGGCATTATCCAGCACGACGCGCTGGTGCAGCAGATCGGGCAGGATGAGAAGTCCGACGATGCCGACCTGCGCGCGGCGGCAGCGCAGGCGGAGACCAACTTTCTTGGTAATCAAAATGCGATGCGCTTTATCGCCACGCGGCTGCGGTTGTCGGGCTTTCAGATCTGGGCGGGCGACATTGACGAAGGGCGCGTGGTTCCGCAGTTCTTGCACCTCTACCCGGCCTGGATCGCGCTACTCACCAGCTTGCTCGGACTCCATGGCGGCCTGCTGGCAACTGCGCTGCTGGGGTTCTTGGGCGTTTGGAGTGTGGGCATGTTGGGCCGCCGGCTGGCCGGGCCATGGGTTGGGTTGCTGGGCGCGCTATTCCTGGGGCTGAACGGTGTCCAGGTCTGGTTCAGCCGCTACTCCACCTCGGAGGCCTGTGCGCAGTTCTTGTGCTTTGCGGCTTTGTATGGCTTCGCGGTGATGCAGGACGACGGACGAAGGACCAACGACGAAGGACGACCGACGACCGACG
>WNFV01007349.1_pt1 | contig 18655 bp, 9 predicted proteins | sample 5400101 | NCBI WGS metagenome assembly WNFV01 (sample SAMN13153361, study PRJNA577476) | soil metagenome | isolation source: 115 cm soil or saprolite under grassland replicate 1 | place: USA:California | collected 2016-06-15 | reverse complement strand
GTTGTAATTGAGTTGGTAGTCGTTGTCTCGACGTGAGAGGGGCGTGGTCACATCCCCGAATGAGTTGAATGGCGCCACGATGATGCGTGGGATGCCCCGGTCGAACGGATCGCGGCTGACGCCGGCGATGTTGACTTGCGAGGCGAAATCCACGTTGCTGTTCTGCTGGAACTGGCCGCCGGCGGTCCGGTTGAACCCGAATTTGAATTCGCCGATGAGCTTAGAGCTGAAGGTGTGCGTCTCGCCGATAGCCACGTTCTGTGAACGCTGTTGCAGAAAGATGCCGAAGCCCGGCAGCGAGACCGCGCTGGTCGCGAATTGCACGAAACCATAGGGCTGATAGGCGTTAACGTCAAAAAACGTGTAGCGCGCAAAAGCCGTGTCGCGTTCGCCGTACCGGAGGTCGGTCCTGATCGTGAACTGGTTGTTGTCGTTAATCTCCTGCGGCGAGCCGACGAGGTTGTTAGACAGGCCAGGCAGGTTCGTCCGCGGGACGAACTGCAGTATCGCCTTTGCCACCTGGGAGATGCGCGCGTCGGGGATGGCGTTGCCGGTGAAACAGCCCCTCTGGTCGGTTAATGTGCAGGGGAGGCCGGTTTGCGGATCACGGATGAGTGAGGCGAACTGGCCGCTTCGCAAACTGTCGGTCGGCACTGTGAACCTGCGCGTCAGAGCCTTGGCCAGACGCAGGCCTTCGTAATTGCCGAAGAAGAAGGCTTTATTTTTGATCACCGGGCCGCCCACCGTCCCGCCAAACTGGCTCTGGCGGAACTCAGGTTTGGCGACGTCGAAGAAGTTGCGGGCGTCGAAGGCGTCGTTGCGCAGGAATCCAAAGGCCGAACCATGCAGGTCGTTCGTGCCGCTCTTGATGACGATGTTGATCTGCGCGCCGCCGAACGTGCCGGATTCGGCGCTATAGTTCTTCGACTGGACCTTGAATTCCTGGATCGCTTCCACGGAGAGCGGAGCGGTGAGCGTGTTGTAAAAGCGGTCGGTGATGCCGACGCCGTCCAGCGTGAAGTAGTTGTCGCTCTCTCTCGCGCCCATCACGGTGATGCGCGGCCCGAACGGGCCGGCCAGTTGCTCGCCGAACCCGCCCCGTGGATTTGTTGTGACGCCCGGCGTCAATTGCGCCAGTTGCAAAAATAGCCTTCCGTTGAGTGGCAGCTCGACGATGCGTTTGTTCTCGATCACCTCGCCGGCCTCGGCCGTCTCGGTGCGGGCTAGCGGAGAGTCCTTGCCGTCTTCACTCGTGACGACCTCCGTAATTTGCCCTATCTCGAGTGTGGCGTTGATCTTGGCTTTCTGAGCCAGCTCCAAGACCAAGCCCTTAACGGCGCGCTGCCTGAAGTTCGGGGCTTCGAATGTCAGTGTGTAGCGGCCTACTGGCAGCAGAGAGATGACATACTCTCCTGAGATGTTGGTATTGACCGTGCGCGTCAAACCGGTCGCCTCGTTGGTGGCGGTGACTTTGGCCCCGCTGATCGCCGCGCCGCCCGGATCAGTCACGAACCCCAGAAAAGAGGCTGTCGTCACCTGCGCATGGGAAATTACCGCGGCTAGGGCGACGACTAAAAAAGTCGAAGACAAGATACGCAAATACTTGATTATCATTTTTGTCCCTCCTGAATTCATGTCAGGTATGTATAGTGGTTAGTGGTTATGTGTCAGCCGCCGCGGACGGCGGCGATGAAACACTCTACAATTCCCTCCCCGCCGGTTTCAGTGACCAGGCGGGGGGTCTTCGACCCAGCATCGCCATCAAAATGACTGAGGCGATTGAGCAGGCGGCCATCAATTTGATCGCCGCCTCATAACTGCCCGTGGCGTCGAACAGGCGTCCAGTCAGCAGGTTCCCGCCGCCGCCGAAGATCGCATCGGCGCCAGTCATTATTCCGAGCAGCTTACCCAAGCTGCGCAGACCGAAAAGTTCCGCCAGCGCCAGCTTCGTCGTCACCGTGACGCCGCCGTACCCCAATCCGAAAAATAGACAGAAGAACCAGGCGCTCGTCCGGTTAATCTCGAGCAAGATCAGCGTGCCGACGCACATCAACGAGCAACTGATCAGGTTGACTGCGCGCTTCGGAAATCGGTCGCTTAAATAACCGAGAAGTGTTTTGCCCATCAGGCTGTAGAAAAACAACGCGCTGTAAGCCCAGGCCGCTTCGGCCGGGCCGAAACCGACCTGCGGCGATTGGAGATGCAGCATGAACTGCTGCACGATCACATTGATTGTGTAATAACAGAGCGCCGATCCGAGCAGGAGTTTCCAGTATGAAAGGCTGCCTAGAGCTTCGGCCAGCGTCACCCCTTCCACTGGATGGGGTGTCGACACATTCGGCGCCGGAGTCTTGGTTGCGAAGTATTTCGCCGACATACTTAGGCAAACAACGCCCAAGACGGCGAAGGTCAGGATCGTAGCTCGCTTGCCGAGCGTTCCGAGCAGAAATAATGAGACTGGCGAATAAATCAGCGCTCCCAGGATTGCGGCGACGCCGGCGACACTTTTAACCTGATTCCCGTATCGCAGGAACAGGTCCGATTGGTGAGGGTCGGCAAGAGCGCCGCAATCGGCAGGGCGATTCTTGATGAAGAGCCACATCAACGGCGCTAAGACGGCGAATGAAAAGAAGGCGTATATAACCAACGCCATGCGCCAACCGTAGCTGGAAATCAGAAATGTTGAGAGCGGCGGAAAAATCATCCCGCCCAAGCTGGTGCCCGTAAATAGAATGCCCATTGCGACGCCGCGCGTGCGAGTGAACCAACTAGAAATCAAAAATGCGCCTGCCCCCAATCCCGACAAACTTACCCCTACGGACATCATCAAAAGCGTCAGGTAAAGGTGCGACGGCTTGTTTATGTAAGAGCCGTATATCGATGCGATCCCCGTTACCGCCGCGCCGACAACCATAAATCGCTTAGGACCGTACCGATCCCACAACGGCCCGGTGAACGGGCCCGCAAATCCACGCACGAGAAGCAGCAACGTGCCTGCCGTAGCGATGGCGGCGCGGCTCCAGCCGAACTCATTGATGAATGCGCGATAAAAGGCGGAGATGCCGGCGCCTGACAGCCCGTTGGTTACGGCGACGGAAAACACGGCGAGAGCCGCTATAACCCAGCCGTAGAAGATTTTCGGCTCACTGCGTGAGTGGACAACGGTTAAAGGAACGTCGCTCACTTCTCCCCTTTCCGCAAAAGCGCATCGCAGTCGTCAAAATATTCCGACGCCAATTTCGCCGGCGTGCGGAAAAACCAGATCGCGTATGACTGCGAACCGCTCGCCGGGCCGATATGTCGTATATGGGGGGGACGGTAGAAATAGTTCCCTTCGGTCAAATGCCGAATCATGAAGCCCTCCGGAAGACACTCGGCTAGATTGAACTCGCCCTCTAAAAGCCATGCCTCCTCCGCAGTCGGATGTGCTTCGTACTTGCGCGGGGGCCGGCCGGCGAAACTCCCCGCGATCCAGGTCATCGGGCCGTCATTCGGGAGCCGTTTCAAAATCTTCATGAATATTCCGGGCGCTTTGCTAAAGCCGATCTCGACCGCGGCCTCCCACGGCTCCTCGTAGAAGCTCTTAAACTCGACGCGCCGGTCGACTGCGGCTTCGGGTCTTGACGCCGTCGACGCCGTGAATGAGGCGTCCCCGTCGAAGAACCACAGAGCCATCGTCTCCTTCTCGACGGATACCGGGCCGTACGAAACGCCGGCGGGAACGTAGGTGAAGCAGCGGTCGGTGAACCGGCGATCGCCGATCTTGACCGCGCCGGTGAGGACGAAAATCTCCATGTCACTGGCGTGATAGCCTGTCGCGGCGTTTCTCCATCCGGCGGGCAGGTGGGCGACCAGCGAAACCGCGCCCGACTCTCCGTCGCGACTGAGCAGCTTGACTTGGATGCCCGTCGGAACTCCCTTGGCCTCGAACGGCCGCCACGCCAAGTCCTTCTCATTGAAAAAGCCGACGTATTGGCTGCGGTCCCTGTTCCGGGAGGATGAAGCCGGCGCGTATTGCGTCGAAGCCGAATGTATCGGCGCCGCGACGGCGAACAAGATGGTGAGCAAAAGCCTCAGTTTCATCTTTATTGGGGCGCTGTGAAAATGAAAACCAGGACCGTCTCCGTCTTCACCTGAGCGCCGTTCAGCACCGCGGGTTTAAAGACCCACTGGCGCGCCGCCTCTTCCGCGGCATCACGTAGTAGAAGATGGCCACTGATGGCTTTGGCCACGATGACATGCCCATCTTCCGCGATGGTGATTTGCACTTTGACAGGACCCGAAGCGTTTACCCTTTTGGCCCTCGCAGGGTATCGGGGCTGCGCCTTCTTGATCACATCGCCTGACTCCGGCCGGTTCTCCGCAGTCGGGGTCGTTGTTGGCGGCGCCAGATCTGCTCGTAGCGGCGGGGGCGCGGGCGGCGACGGCTCTTCGATCTGCATAAGTCGCCCGACCTCTTCACCGTTCCACGTCGGCATGGCATCTATGTATCCGGAGTTCGTCGCCAGCTTGACGGTGGGTATATTTGCCTCTGGCAGGTCGACCGCTGGTCTACTTGCCAAGCTCCCTGGCGTCGATATGATCCTCTGCAGATCACTAAGCCGCCGAACCAGGTACAACTTACCCGCCTGCTCGATCACGCCGAAACGAAATACCGGAGGGCCGGTCACACCTTTTTTAAAGGTCCCGACTGCGATCATGACAATGACCTTGCGTCCGTCGGATAAGATCGTGTTGACCTCCACACAGGCTTGCGTGTCCCCGTCCCCGTTGGGCGCCGCATCATTTCGCTCTCCGCATTCGCTCAGTTGCCAGACCACTCCGACTCCCGGTCCGACGACCTTTCCAAACCAATCGGTGAAAGGGAGTCTGGGCAACTCTGCGTCCAAGTCGGAGGCGAGAGTCCGTTGGGTATCTGACACCGCCTGTTTTTCCAACGACTGGGCAGGTTCATTGTTCAAAAACAGGGAGAGCGCGATCAGGGTCATAACCGCGATAAACGAATTCATTCGCTACTTTCAATTGTCAGAGTTGAGATTTACGGCTGAATGTCGTGGGATTCGACTTCTTGAAATGTGGACAGAGACCCTCGCGCCATGGGAACACAGGCCTAGTTTGAGGGTACTTGCCGCGTGTCGCGCTTGGCTGTCAAAAAAATACGGGATCCCACTCTCACCGCCACGGAAAACTACATTCGAGCGTGAGCAGCCACAACATCGCCATAAAGCCACGTTAAATCAGGCTACCGAATAGTATTTCCCGGCTTCCTCATTAGTTATGTAGAGCCAGAGAGTTCGAACGGGCCCAGTTGCTAGCTCTTGGGGCAATCTTTTTGTGTCCGTCAATGCGAAAACCGATTCAAAGCAAAAAGCGCAAAAAAGTGTTGTTACAAGCAGCCTCTAGTTTACGAATAACATGGGAACACTATGGGAGATCGAGCTTATTTCAGCTCATATGTAAAGCAGACACAATCTACTCCGCGCTCTGTATCCTGTCAATACGTTTTTTAATGGACTTAAAAGTAACGGCCGCCGTCGTAATTGCTTCTAAATCAAGCACATCGACGCAAGACGTAAAATGTGGAGGATGTTGCCTGTTTTCGACAAGTTTTTTTTTCTTCGGGAGGGATGGTACTCCGAGGCGCTGAAGATTCGATTGGATTTGTTGAGTGGCTTTCAGCCGCGAACGCTCATTGTTCAAGCTGAAGACGGACGAAATTGACCAGGCGGGCCCAGTTACTATTCCTGGCGAAGATCAGTTGTTTGTCGGCCAGATTCAACTCAGTCGCGGCGTTCTTCAAGGCTTCCGCCCCGGCGGCCAGGGTTCTCGGCGTGTAGATGGCCTTGATTGCTTCGCGGCCTTTTCTGGCCTCTTTTCTAGCGTTCTCGTCGCGGATTTTCGACAGGTCTGGATTGAGTAACGCTTCGGGGTCGGTCATCGCGCGGTAATAGAAGCTATTGATGTCTTCGAAGGTGAGTGGCGCGTAATCCCCTTGATTTTGTGGGTAGAGCAGGGCGGTTAACGCCCAGACGATATTGCCCACCAGATAGACCTTCTTTCGCATCATCAGGCCGGGGTTTTGGGCGTACTCGGCGCGCAACGGGCCGTTGATCGGGATATCCCAGGTGACATAATCATACTCGGCGCGATTGCGTGACGTCAGCCTCAATTGCTGATAACCGCCCCTGACGTTAGTAGCGCTAATGTCGAGCAGCAGGGAGATACTACGATTGTCATACCGTTTTCCTTCGAATTGGTACTGTCGCGGGATGTTACCGGCGATGTTCAGCTCAGTTTCGCCTTTCGCGTCGAGGAACATGATCTCTCTGCCGATTATGTTCTGAACCTCTCTGGCCAGATCGTCGCGGGTTTGCCCCGCGAGGTCGGACAGCCCCAGAAGATGGATTTGATTCGGCGGCACGCGAGATTCGCGTTGCAGCTTCTCAGAGAGTTTCTGAACTGTCTGGGCGAGATCGCGGATGTATTCGGGAGTAGGTTTTTCGTCTTTGGGAAAAGGCGTTAGAGGATTGAGCTGATCGGAATTGAGGATTTTGGGGACGTTGTCTCCGGCAGGGTCAGTCGGAACGCGTAACACGATCGCCCGGACTGATCTGAGAGACACCTCAATCCCGCCGTGCAATTCTTTCGGATTGGGAGCGGGGGGACCCGGAGTCTGACAACGCGCGTCGCCGCCACAGACCAAGTTGAGCAGGCTCAAAAGGGCCATGCCAATTGTCATTTTAGCGGCGCCATAGAGTGTTCGAGAATGCATAGGAGCGCTCCTAAATTTTAATGATCAGTGCGTGTTTGGTGAACATTAGGCGATTTCCGCAATAATGACAAATGTCAAACAACAAATCTCGCATGAAAATAAAGCCGCGAGGTGTTTGTCCCTCGCGGCTCCGGGTCGCTCCTCTGGCGTCCTGAATGGGATTTACAGGCCTCATAAGGCCTGTAAGTCCCATTCAGGACGCTCAGGGGGATTTCTTGAGGATAGTGTCATTCCTCGTCGAAGGCGACGAAATCATCAGCAGTCATTTCGTCGAAATCGCCTTTGGCCATGACGGCGTCTCCGTAGACGGCGTCATCCAACGGCTCATCGAAGCCTTCTTCGTCGAAATCCGCTTCAGGCGCGGGGACTGCGCGGGCGGTGGTCGCGGCCACCATCTGTTCGATGTAGCTTTGTGTGTCGTCCATCTCTTCGGCCTGACGATCTTTCATCGTCGGGTCGTGGGAGATCTTGATGCGACGGTAATAGTCCATGCCGGTGCCGGCGGGGATCAGGCGTCCCATGATCACGTTCTCCTTCAGGCCGCGCAAATAATCGACGCGGCCCGAGATCGCCGCCTCGGTCAGCACGCGGGTCGTCTCCTGGAACGACGCCGCCGAGATGAACGACTCGGTCGAGAGCGAGGCCTTGGTGATGCCGAGCAGCAGCGGCTCGGCCGTCGAGGGCTGGCCGTCTTCGGCCTCGACGCGGGCGTTCTCGTCGGCGAAGCGGAAGCGGTCGACCTGCTCTTCGAGCAAGAAGTCGGTGTCGCCGACGTCCTTGATGCGCACCCAGCGCAACATCTGGCGGACGATCACCTCGATGTGTTTGTCGTTGATGTGTACGCCCTGGAGCCTGTAGACCTCCTGGATGGCGTTGACCAGGTAGCGCTGCAGCGCCTCCATGCCCTGCACGGCCAGGATGTCGTGCGGGTTGAGCGGGCCGTCCATCAGCGGCTCGCCGGCGCGCACGCGGTCGCCCTCCTGGACGTTGATGTGTGTGCCGCGCGGGACAGAATACTCACGCTCTTCGCCGGTCTCGGCGATGATGCTGATCTTCTGCGAGCCTTTGGTGATGTTGCCGAACTTGACTGTCCCGTCGATCTCGCTCATCACGGCCGTCTCGCGCGGCTTGCGCGCCTCGAACAGCTCGACGACGCGCGGCAGGCCGCCGACGATGTCCTTCGTTCTGGTGATTTCGCGCGGGATCTTGGCGATCACGTCGCCAGGCGCGATCTCGTCGCCGTTCGAGATCATGAGGTTGGCGCGGACGGGCATCGAGTAAGTCTTGAGTGGTTTGCCGGAATCGGCCTTGATCTCGATGCGCGGCTGGCGCTTCTCGTCGGGCGAGTCCATGACGATCGGGCGCGTCAAGCCGGTCACCTCGTCGACCTCTTCGTGAACGGTGACGTTCTCGATCAGGTCGCGCCAATGCACCGTCCCACCGACCTCGGTCAGTATCGCAAAGGTGTACGGGTCCCACTCGGCGATCTTCTGGCCCTCCTCGACGTGTCCGCTGTCGGGGATGTTGAGCGTCGCGCCGTAAGCGATCGGATAACGCTCGACCTCGCGCCCGCGGTCGTCGACGATCAGCACCGAGCCGTTGCGGTTCATGGCGATGATCTTGCCTTCGCGGCTGATGACCGTGTTTAGGTGGTCGTATTTGATGTGACCGCCCGTGCGCGCCTCGTGCGACGACTGCTCGGAGATCTTCGACGCCGTGCCGCCGATGTGGAATGTGCGCATCGTCAACTGCGTGCCGGGTTCGCCGATGCTCTGGGCGGCGATGACGCCGACCGCCTCGCCGATGTCAACGATCTGCCCCGTGGCCAGATTGCGACCGTAGCACTTGATGCAGCAGCCTCGACGCGATTCGCAGGTGAGCACCGAGCGGATGCGCACGCGCTCGATGCCGGCGTTTTGAATCTCGGTCGCCACGTCTTCGGTGATCTCTGTGTTGACCCTGGCCAGGACCTCTCCGGTGATCGGGTCGAGAACGTCTTCCAGGGTGACGCGGCCGATGATGCGTTCGCGCAACCCTTCGATGATGTCGCCCGCCTCGGTGATCGGCTCCGCCCAGATGCCTTTGACTGTTCCGCAATCAGGTTCCGAGATGATCACGTCCTGCGCCACGTCGACCAGACGGCGCGTCAGGTAGCCCGAATCGGCGGTCTTGAGCGCCGTGTCGGCCAGACCCTTGCGCGCGCCGTGCGTGGAGACGAAGTATTGCAGCACGTCCAGACCCTCGCGGAAATTGGCGCGGATCGGGGTCTCGATGATTTCGCCCGAAGGCTTGGCCATCAGGCCGCGCATACCGGCGAGCTGCCGGATCTGCTGCTGGTTACCGCGCGCCCCGGAATCGGCCATGATCAGGATCGGGTTCAACTCGCGGGACTCCTTCTCGCGCCGCTGCATTTCGCGGAACATCTCGTCGGCGATCTTTTCGGTCACTTCCGACCAGATGGCGACGACCTTGTTGTATCGCTCGCCATTAGTGATCACGCCGTCCTTGTACTGCTGCTCGACTTTGATCACTTCGTCCTCGGCGTTCGAGACCAGGGTCGGTTTGCTCGGCGGCGTGACCATGTCGTCGATGCCGATCGAAAGGCCGGCCTTCGTCGCGTAGAGGAAGCCGAGCTCTTTCAAACGGTCGAGCATCTCGACGGTGATCTGATGCCCCAGCCGCAGAAAGCAGTAATTGACCAGGCTCTGTAGCCCTTTCTTCTTGAGCGTGCCGTTGATGTAAGGCATCTCCTTCGGGAGATGGTCGTTGAGCAACACGCGCCCGACGGTAGTGTTGATCGTGCGATTGACTTCACTGACCGTGGCCTTGATCACGTCCTGCGAGTCGCGCTCGGTGTCGAGGTCGATCAAACGGCCCTTGTAGCGCAGGCGGATCTTGGTCTGCGTCGTGACCTCTTTGGCGTCGAGCGCGAGCATCACCTCCTCCGGCGTGGCGAAGGCGCGGCCTTCGCCCTTCGCGCCCTCCAGCGAGCGGGTCATGTAGTAACAACCGAGCACGATGTCCTGCGTCGGCACGGCGATGGGCTGCCCCGAGGCCGGCGAGAGGATGTTGTTCGACGCGAGCATCAGGACCTGCGCCTCGATCTGCGCTTCGGGCGAGAGCGGGATGTGGACGGCCATCTGGTCGCCGTCGAAGTCCGCGTTGAAGGCCGTGCAGACGAGCGGGTGAATCTTGATCGCCTTGCCCTCGACCAGCACCGGTTCGAACGCCTGGATGCCCAGGCGGTGGAGCGTCGGCGCGCGGTTGAGCAGCACCGGGTGATCCTTGATCACCTTTTCGAGGATGTCCCAGACCACGTCGTCGTGGCGCTCGACCATCTCCTTGGCCTGCTTGATCGTCGCGGCGTGGCCTTCAGCTTCGAGCCGGTTGTAGATGAACGGCTTGAAAAGCTCCAGGGCCATCTTCTTCGGCAGGCCGCACTGGTGCAGTTGCAGCTCGGGGCCGACGACGATCACCGAACGGCCCGAATAATCGACGCGCTTGCCCAGCAGGTTCTGGCGGAAGCGCCCCTGTTTACCCTTGAGCGTGTCCGAGAGCGATTTGAGCGGGCGGTTGTTGACGCCGCGCAGCACGCGCCCCCGGCGGCCGTTGTCGAACAGCGCGTCCACGGCCTCCTGGAGCATTCGCTTCTCGTTGCGGACGATGACTTCAGGAGCCTTCAATTCGATCAGCTTCGAAAGCCTGTTGTTGCGGTTGATGACGCGGCGGTAGAGGTCGTTCAAATCCGAAGTGGCGAAGCGTCCGCCGTCGAGCGGGACGAGCGGGCGCAGTTCGGGCGGGATGACCGGGATCACGTCCAGGATCATCCACTCCGGCTTGTTGCCCGATTTGCGGAACGAGTCCACGACCTTGAGCCGCTTCGAGAATTTGAGCTTCTTCTGCTGGCTCGTCTCGTTCTTCATCTTGTATCGCAGTTCTTCGGCCAGGTCATCGACGTCGACCTTCTGGAGCAGAGTTTTGATGGCTTCCGCCCCCATCTTGCAGACCTCGTCGGTGAACTTGCCGGGGAACTCCTGCTTGAGCTGCCGGTAGCGCTCGTCGGTGACCATCTCGCGCTCTTTGAGCGGAAGGCCCAGGCTGTCGATGTCCTCCTTGTCCGCGATGACGATGTAATTCTCGAAGTAGAGAACCTTCTCGAGTTCGCGCAGGGGGATGTCGAGCAGGTGGCCGATGCGGCTCGGCAGACCTTTGAAGAACCAGACGTGAGAGCAGGGGCTGGCCAGCTCGATGTGGCCCAGCCTCTCGCGGCGGACTTTCGCCTGTGTGACCTCGACGCCGCATTTGTCGCAGATCACGCCGCGGTGCTTCATGCGTTTGTATTTTCCGCACAAGCACTCCCAGTCGGTTACCGGGCCGAAGATGCGCGCGCAGAACAAGCCGTCGCGCTCGGGTTTGAATGTGCGGTAGTTGATCGTTTCCGGTTTCGTGACGTGGCCGTGCGACCACGAACGAATCTTCTCGGGCGAAGCGAGGCTGATGCGAATCGCTTCGAAATCCGGTGTAAGCGTCTTCTCTCCTGTATATCTAATCATTTCACTTATTCCCCCCTCTAGGGATTGCGGATTGCGGATTGTGGATTGCGGATTGCGGATTGAAGAAGAGCCTCCCGCTTTCCAATTAGCAATCCACAATCCGCAATCCGCAATCGCATTAGGACTCCTGCCCGTCGCGGCGGCGCAGCTCGACGTCGAGACAGAGCGATTGCAATTCGCGCACAAGCACGTTGAACGATTCGGGCAGGCCAGGCTCGAAGTCGGTCTCGCCCTTGACGATGGCCTCGTAAATCTTCGAGCGTCCGGCCACGTCGTCCGATTTCGCCGTCAACAGCTCTTGCAGGATGTGCGCCGCGCCGTAAGCTTCGAGCGCCCAAACCTCCATTTCGCCGAATCGCTGGCCGCCGAATTGCGCCTTGCCGCCGAGCGGCTGTTGTGTGATCAGGCTGTAAGGGCCGATCGAGCGCGCGTGAATCTTGTCGTCCACCAGGTGCGAGAGTTTGAGCATGTAGATGTACCCCACGGTCACCTTCTGCTCGAACGGCTCGCCTGTCACGCCGTCGTAGAGGATCGTCTTGCCCGAATCGTTGATCATCTGCGGCGACCCTTCGGCCCGCAGCTTGCCGTCGGCTTCCTGTAAGAAACGCTTGATCTCGCTCTCCGGCGCGCCGTCGAAGACGGGCGTGGCGAAGCTCAGGCCGAGCACGTGCGCGGCCCAGCCAAGGTGCGTCTCGAGAATCTGGCCGACGTTCATGCGCGAAGGCACGCCGAGCGGGTTGAGAACGATTTCGACCGGAGTCCCGTCGGGCAGATAGGGCATGTCCTCTTCGGGCAGGATGCGCGCGATGACGCCCTTGTTCCCGTGGCGCCCGGCCATCTTGTCGCCGACCGACAGCTTGCGCTTCATCGCGATGAAGACCTTGACCATCTTGATCACGCCCGGCGCCAGCTCGTCGCCCTTCTTGATCTTGTCTATCTTCTCCTGATAGAGGTGTTCGAGAATGGCGATCTGGCGTTCGGTGCGCTGTTCGAGGTCCTTGATCTCGGTGGCGACGTCGCGCGCGCCGCTGACCTCGATCCTCTTGAGCGCGCCGATGTCCATGCCTTCCAGCATTTCTCGCGTCAGCTTGGCGCCTTTGACGGCGACGGTGCGCGCGCGGAAGATCAGGTCGGATTCGAGCTTGCGCCCTTCGAGCAGCTCGTAGATGCGCTTGTTGCGCTCCTCTTCGAGGATGCGGATTTCGTCGGCCAGGTTCTTCCGCATCTTCTCCTCTTCGGCGGCCTCGATCGAGAGGCTCCGGACGTCCTTGTCCTGGCCCTTGCGGGTGAAGACCTTGACGTCGACGACGGTGCCCTCGATGCCCGGCGGGCAGGTCAAGGACGCGTCGCGCACGTCGCCGGCCTTCTCGCCGAAGATCGCGCGGAGCAGTTTCTCCTCGGCGGTCAACTGAGTCTCGCCCTTCGGCGTGACCTTGCCGACCAGGATCGAGCCGGGCTTGACGTAGGCGCCGATGCGGATGATGCCGCTCTCGTCGAGGTCGCGCAGCGCGGCCTCGCCGACGTTCGGGATGTCGCGCGTGATTTCTTCGGGGCCGAGCTTGGTGTCGCGGGCCTCGATCTCGAGCTCCTCGATGTGGATCGAGGTGTAGTAATCGCCCTTGACCATCTTCTCGGAGATCAGGATCGCGTCCTCGAAGTTGTAACCGCGCCACGGCATGAACGCCACGAGCACGTTGCGGCCCAGCGCCAGTTCGCCGCCGTCGGTGCAGGGGCCGTCGGCGATCACGTCGCCCTTCTTGACGCGCGCGCCCTTCTTGACGATCGGCTTCTGGTTAATGCACGTGTTCTGGTTCGAGCGTTTGAACTTGATCAGCGGGTAGATGTCCGCCGTCACCTCGCGCGAGAGCGTGCCGTCGACGTTGTGGTCGACGCGGATGATGACGCGCTCGGAGTCCACGACGTCGACGATCCCGTCGCGCTTGGCGACGACCACCGCGCCCGAATCCTGCGCGGTGACGGTCTCCATGCCGGTGCCGATCAGCGGCGCCTCGGCGCGCAGCAGCGGCACGGCCTGGCGCTGCATGTTCGATCCCATCAGCGCGCGGTTGGCGTCGTCGTTCTCGAGGAAGGGAATCAGGCTGGCCGCGACCGAGACGAGTTGTTTCGGGCTGACGTCCATGAACTGCACCTCCTCGCGCATGGCCAGAATGAACTCGCCGGCCTTCCGCGCGTTGACGCGTTCGCCCACCAGGTTGCCGTCCTTGTCGAGTTCGATGTTCGCCTGGCCGATGACGTATTTGTCTTCCTCCCAGGCCGAGAGGTAGAACGGATACGGCTCGTAGGTCGCCGCCTTCTGGCCTTCGCGCAACCTCTTGTTGGCGCGCACGGCGACCTCTTCCGGCACATGGTCGTTCGGCTTAAACTCGGTGTCGCCCGGGTTCGATATCTTCACGTAATCGATCACGCGTCCGTTCTCGACCTTGCGGTACGGAGACTCGATGAAGCCGAACTCGTTGATCCGCGCGAAGCAGGAGAGCGAAGAGATCAGGCCGATGTTCGGACCTTCAGGCGTCTCGATCGGGCAGATGCGGCCGTAATGCGTCGGATGCACGTCGCGCACCTCGAACCCCGCGCGCTCGCGCGAGAGTCCGCCGGGGCCGAGCGCCGAGAGGCGCCGCTTGTGAGTGATCTCCGAGAGCGGGTTGGTCTGGTCCATGAACTGCGAGAGCTGGCTGGACCCGAAGAACTCGCGCACCGCCGCGGTCACCGGCTTGGCGTTGATCAGGTCGCGCGGCATCGCCGTCTGCATCTCCTGGTGGATCGACATCTTTTCCTTGATCGCGCGCTCCATTCGCACGAGGCCGAGCCGGAACTGGTTTTCCAGCAGCTCGCCCACGGCGCGGACGCGTCGGTTGCCGAGGTGGTCGATGTCGTCGTCGGAGTAATAGATCATGCGCCCGTCGGGGGTCACGACCGGCTCGCCCCTGCCGCCCAGTTTCTTGAGCTTCAGCGCGTAATCGATCACGTCGAAGAAGTCCTGCGGCGAGAGCAGCGGGTCGTCCAGACGCTCACGCTCGGGCCGCCCCATCTTGATGTTGAATTTGAGGCGTCCGACGCGCGAGAAGTCGAATTTGCGCGCGTCAAAGAACATGCCATGGAAGAGCGACTGCGAGGTCTCCAGAGTCGGAGGATCGCCCGGACGCATCTTGCGATAGATTTCGATCAACGCCTCTTGCGGCGATTTGATCGTGTCTTTCTTGACCGTCAAGCTCGTGACGGGGCCGACGTCGTCCTTGTCGGGGAAGAATATCTCAATTGTTTCAATGCCCGCTTCGATGACCTTGGCGATCGTCTCCGGCGTCAATTCGGTGTTGCTTTCCGCGATCACCTCGCCGTCGGCGGTGTTGACCAGGTCGGTGAGCGTGAAGGCGCCGGCCAGGTCTTCGGTCTTGACCGGAATCTCGGTGACGCGCGCGGCGACGAGCGCCTCATAGGCCGACTGGCCGATCTTTTTGCCGCTCTTGACGATCACTTCGCCCTTCTTGTCGATGATGTCGGACGAGGCTCGCGCTCCGACGATGCCGGGGCTGACCTGCCAGTAAAGCTGGCCGCCCGCGACGCGAATCTTGTCGACGGTGTAAAACGCCCGCAGAATGTCCTCGTCGTTCTTCAGGCCCAACGCGCGCAGGAAGATAGTCGCCAGGAATTTCCGCTTGCGGTCAATGCGGACATAGAGCAGGTTCTTCGCGTCGTATTCGAATTCGACCCACGACCCGCGGTAGGGAATCAGCTTCGCCAGGAAATATGTGTTGTTCTGAGCCTTCTCGAAGAAGACTCCGGGCGAGCGGTGGAGCTGCGAAACGATGACGCGCTCGGTGCCGTTGATGACGAACGTCCCGTTTTCGGTCATCAGCGGCAGGTCGCCGAAATAGACCTCTTCTTCTTTGATGTCGCGGATCGATTTCTGACTCGTCTCTTCATCCTTGTCCCAGACTGTCAGGCGGATTTTGACGTGCAGCGGCACGGAGTAGGTCATTCCGCGCTCCTGGCACTCCTGCACGTCGTATTTGTGCTTCAAGCCGACCGGCTCGCCGCAGTTGTCGCAGGTGTTGACGACGTTGCGGTTGTAAGTCCCGCACTGTTTGCAGACCACGTCCTCGGAGGAGAGTGGGTTGACTTTGATCACCGCGCCGCACTGGCGACAGTTGGAGCGCAGGTGATGCAGCCCTTGCAACTGGCCGCACTTGCACTGCCAGTTGCCGATGCGGTATTCGACGAATTCCAGCGACGACGTGTCGCGGAAGTCGGTAATTGGAAAGGTTGATCTGAAGACCGCCTGCAGGCCGGTGTTGTCGCGCTCCGGCGGAAGTAAATCCATCTGCAGGAAGCGGTCATAGCTTTCGCGTTGCACTTCGATGAGATTCGGAATGCGAACCGAGGTGCGGATCTTCGAGAAGTCGTACCGTGGTTCGCGACCGGCCCCACCGACTGGGCCGTTGTTGGCGTTGGGTTTCATCATTTCGGTAGCCATTGAATGTCACTTCCTTTGAGCGGTGTGCTATCAGTACAGCGCCGCGCGGTACTGTACCGGTGGCTGAACGACTGTAATTTTCAGCTCAGAATAGGTTGATTATTTCTTTTTACGCATGGCAAAGCGGCGGCAGGGACACAACACCCCTGCCGCGCGCCACGCGGTCGAGTCATAAAGAGTTGTTTGAAGTTTGCCGATATCCCGATACTCTACAAGTATAGTCAAAGCTCCGAACCTTCACAAATCGCGAGGCAGCCTTAAGGGATAAATGCGATGCAAAAGAGCCTATAGCCGGCTACGACGGCAAACTGAAAGGCAAGTAGCTATCCGCAAAGGGCGCGGATCACTACTTGCCCGTCTGATCCGCTTGTCATCAAGGGTTACTTCAATTCGACCGACGCGCCGGCGTCGGTGAGTTGTTTCTTCATTTTTTCGGCGTCATCCTTAGAGACGCCTTCCTTGACGGGCTTGGGGGCGCCGTCTACGAGGTCTTTAGCTTCCTTTAGTCCGAGACCGGTCAGCTCGCGGACTACCTTGATGGCGTTGATCTTGTTGGCGCCAGCCGCCATCAGGATCACATCGAACGTGTCTTTCTCTTCGACGGCCGGGGCCGCGGCTGCGCCGCCCCCGACGGCGACTGGAGCCACTGCCGCAGCGGCGGCCGAAACGCCGAACTTGTCTTCGATCGCCTTCACCAGTTCCGACGCCTCCAAAAGACTGAGTTTGCCGATTGTTTCAACGAGGTTTTGAATGTCAGCCATGATTAATTTACGATTCCTCCTAAAAACGCCACCTGCCGAATTCTGATAGGCAGGGATGAATTTCGGTTGACTCTTACGCCGGGCGCATTCGACCGCTGTTGATTTGGTCCGGGACGCGCGCGCCAGCGCCGTTTTTCAGCTTCAGACCGACGCCCGGGCATCACTCCGGTGAGGGTCTTCGGTAAGAGTGGCCGCGCACTGACAAGGCAGCGCGGCCGATGAATTTTCCGCGATCTGTTTGATGACGACTGCCAGGTTGCGGGCCACGCCGTTGACCGCGATCGCAATGCGCTGCGCGGGCGAGTTGAGCAGGAACATCAACTTGCTGATCAACTCCTCTTTCGAAGGCAGCGCGGCCAGGGCGTCAACGTCTTTGACGTTGATTACGCGGCCTTCGACAATGCCGGCTTTGAATTTGAGCTGCGCGTTATCCTTGGCGAACTTGCTCAGCACCTTGGCCAGTCCGACCGGGTCTTTCTCGCTGTAGGCGACGGCGGTCATGCCGGTGAAATGATCCTTCAACGGTTCGAGCGGCGTGCCTTCGACGGCGATTTTGACCAGAGTGTTTTTGACCACGCGGTAATTCAACTCCGCCTTCTCCAGCGCGCGGCGCAATTCCCAGTCCTTTTCGACGGTCAATCCCTGAAAACTCACGATCAGGGCGTTGTCGGCGCCGCCGAACTCTTCTTTCAGCAGGGCGATGTCTTGCTGTTTTTGCTCTTTCGTTTTCATTGCCAATATCTCTAATTGTGAAGACTATTAGCCACCGCAGCACACAGAGGGAATTGATAACTTCTCTGTGTTCTCTGTGATCTCTGTGGCTATTCATCCTTTACACAGAATTGCGTTACGCGCCGACCGACGTGGGATCTACGAGGATCCCCGGCCCCATCGTGGTCGCGACATTTACCTTCTTGACGTATTTGCCTTTCGCCGTGGCCGGTTTGGCCTTGATCACCGCGTCGATCAGCGCCTTCGCGTTGGCAGTGATCTTGTCGCTGGAGAAGGAGACTTTGCCGACCGGGACGTGAATCACGCCGGTCTTGTCCACGCGATATTCAACTTTGCCAGCTTTAGTCTCTTTAACGGCGTTCGTAACATCCGGGGTGACGGTCCCGGTCTTCGGGTTCGGCATCAGTCCGCGCGGGCCCAGAATCTTACCGAGCGCGCCGACCGAACGCATCATGTCTGGCGTCGCGATCAGCGCGTCGAAGCCGAGATAGCCGCCCTTGATCTTTTCGACTAGGTCGTCGCCGCCGACCTCATCGGCGCCCGCCTCCTGCGCCTCGCGCTGCTTGTCGGGCGAGGCGGCGATGACGGCGACCCGCTTCGATTTGCCCAGGCCATGCGGCAGAACGATGGTTCCGCGCACGAGCTGATCGGCTTTGCGAGGGTCGACGCCGAGCACCATTGTCACTTCGACCGTCTCGTCGAATTTGGCCGGATGGATTTTTTGCGCCAGCGTGACGGCGTCAGCCAGAGCATAGAGTTTGCCCGACTCGACTCGAGCGAGCGCGGCTTTAAATTTCTTTCCTGCCATTGATTACTTCCTTCCAGGTGTTAACGTGACCGAAGCCGGAATCGGAGACCGCATTCGGACCCCGACAGGGCCGGTCACTCCCTCTTAAGAAAATGCGGTTTGCCTTACTGCCTAGTTAATTTCAAGACCCAGACTCTTGGCCGTGCCTTCGATCGTGCGAATCGCAGATTCGAGGTTCGTCGTGTTGAGATCGGGCATCTTGGTCTTGGCGATCTCCTCGATCTGATCTCGAGTGATCGTCCCGACCTTTTCACGGTTCGGTTTGCCCGAACCCTTTTCGATCTTCGCCGCCTTCTTCAGAAGATCGGCCGCGGGCGGTGTCTTGGTGATGAACGTAAAAGAGCGATCGGCGTAGACCGTGATGACGACCGGGATTTTGATGTCGCCCATGTTCGCGGTCTTCGCGTTGAACTGTTTGCAAAACTCCATAATGTTCACGCCCTGAGGCCCCAGCGCCGTGCCGATGGGCGGGGCGGGATTGGCCTTGCCCGCGGAAACCTGAAGCTTGATATAACCTGTAATTTTCTTTGCCATGAT
>WNFV01005328.1_pt1 | contig 18657 bp, 21 predicted proteins | sample 5400101 | NCBI WGS metagenome assembly WNFV01 (sample SAMN13153361, study PRJNA577476) | soil metagenome | isolation source: 115 cm soil or saprolite under grassland replicate 1 | place: USA:California | collected 2016-06-15 | reverse complement strand
CTCGTGCTTGGGCGACGCCATATGTGCCGTTCGGTGCTCTCGTCTGCTCCTCGAAACGCGGCGTTCGGTATTCGCGTTCTGGCGCGTCCCTGACCGGCACTTCGGGGACACGGATGGCCGGGTGCTTGCCCAGTGTTATGCCCGCGGGCGGAGAGCTTGGCGATACCGGCACTTTGGACTTCAGCGGCGTGTGGCGGTGCAGCCGATAGTGATGGGCGCGTTCGTTAGGTTGTTCGGGGGTCGACACGCCCTGTCTTGGAGTAGTCCACCGACCACCAGCGTTCGGGACGCATGGTCCAGGTGAGGGACGCCTCGCCCTTGATGCTCTCGATATACAAGTCGCCGAGCTCGGCGCCGAAGTAGCGGTGGGCCATGGGCCGGCCAACGCCGTCTTCGTCCGTCGGCTCGACCGACACGACCGGCCCGTCGACGCTCACGTAGGAGTAGAACGGCGCCTCTTCGGTCTGCACGCAGAGGCTGAAGCGCTGCGCCTTGTGCAGCAGCTTGCTCTTCAACGAGTCGGTGCCCGTGGTGACCCAGACGTTGCCGCCGGGCTCGTAGCCGTACCAGATCGGCACGGTGAGCGGGGGCCCGTCCTCCCGTTCGATCGAGATCACGCCGATGTGCACACCCGCGAGAAAGGCCTGCCGTTCGTCTTCGCTCATCCGCAAGTCCATGCCCGGAGGGTACGACTCGGCCGCTGCAGTGTTCCCGCCGAACGTCCCAGAACCGCGAATCGGACCACGCATCCCAAGCATCCCTGAACGCCGGCTCGGCCCGGACCTGGTGGCTACTCGCCCGCAACGAAAAGGCAGAACGGGTGGCCCTCCGGATCGAGCATTACGCGCGTGCGGCTCTCGTCGCGATCCGGAGGCTGGTGATGAGCGACGCTTCCGCCGGATGAGACGGCGTGCGAGACAGCAGCTTCCAGGTCGTCGACCAGGATCTCGAAGTGCAGCATCTTGGCCTGTTCGTCTAGCTGCTCGGGCCATGTCGGCGGGCGGTACCACTCCTCCGATTGGAAGTTGAGTCCGACGCCACCATTTGGATCCCGTGCCTGCACCCAGCCTTGACCGTCACCCGCCGTGATCTGCCACCCCAGCAACCGGCAGTAGAAGCCAGCAAGGGACTCGGCGTCTCGGCAGTCGATGCAGACAGTCGTCCATCTGACGTTCGCGCCCATGCCGGCATCATCGTCGGAAGTCATAGGCACCGCCAACAGACGCCAGGACTAGATCGACAGATCGCCCGGTGAGTCGTCTATGCCGTCACCGCGAGTTGGAAAAGGCGATGAAGCGTGCGGGCGACACCGTCGTCGTCATTGGAGGGGATGACTTCATCGGCGATCTGGAGTACGTCGTGGTGGGCGTTCCGGACCGCGTACGCCCGGCCCGCCCACGCGCGCAGCGGTAGGTCGTTGGGCATGTCCCCGAACGCGACCGTCGCTTCTGGTGGGCAGCCTCGTTGGGAGAGGACCTCGGCGACGGTTATCGGCTTAGCGTTCCCCGCGGGGCAGATGTCGACCGTGGGCACGCTCGCGTAGCTGGCGGCACCGACGTTCCCGAAGGCGTGGGTGGTCGCGTCGATGAACTCGGCTGCGACGCGGTCCGGGTGGCGTAGCGCGACCATCGCGATGCGCTCACGTTCGGCGACCGCGGTCACATCCGCGACCAGTTCCGCGTCCTTGGTGCCGTTCCCGCGTAGGTGTCGATAGGTGTTGTCGATGAACATCGTGTCGGCGGACAGAACAGCGAACCCGGCGGCCGGGAGCGCGGCGCGGACACGCTCCAGGGCCTCGATGAGAGTCGCCGCATCGAAGCAGCGCTCGGCGATCACAGCATCGCAGCTGGCATCCCACACGATGGTTCCGTTCGCGCAGACCACCACACCGAGGTCCTGGTAACCGGAGATACGACGCATCGCGCGTGGTGTCCTCGCTGTTGCAACTACCAACGGGACACCCTTGCGTTGCAGCCCGAGGAAGACACTGCGTGTGAACAACGACAAGGTTCCGTCCGAGCGAAGAAGCGTCCCGTCGAGGTCGGTCACGGCTGCAACGATCGGCCCCGGAGACGTCTTCCGGCCAGCCGCAGATCCCACGACGACCATTCTCCATCACGGCCCGACCAAGGCATCCTCAAATGGCTCACGACCACATGTCCCAGAACGCCGGCTGTAGACCAGTGCGTCGCGGCCGGGAGGCGTGGCACGACGTCTTTGTACGCTGATGCGATGTGCGTCGGTTGTCGCCGGCTCGTGGGCTGGTTGTGGTGAGCAGAGGCGAGGTCGAGGTCGTTGCCGGAGATGGCACCGTGCTTTCAGCACGCGTCACCGGGAGCGGGCCGCCCATGGTTCTTGTCCATGGGACGTCAGCCGACAAGGAGACCTGGGGACTGGTGGAGCCTACGTTCGCCAAGCGCTACACGGTGTGGTCCTACGACCGCCGGGGACGAGGTCGAAGCGGTAATGGGACTGACTACGACTTCGGCGTTGAGGTCGACGATGTGCGCGCAGTGGTAGCGGCAGCCGGTACAGACACGCACCTTGTCGGGCACTCGTTCGGCGCATGTTGCGCCCTCGAGGCCGCTGCCCTCGGTTGCCCTCTGGCGTCGCTGGTGCTTTATGAGGCGCCGTTCCATGAAGGGCGACGTGCGGAGCAGATCCAGCGTGCCCTTGACTGTCTCGACGCCGGCGACCACGAGGCGGCGCTGCTCGTCTTCCTTCCCGAAGTAGTCGGCGTCAGCGAGGACGAGGTGACGATGCTCCGCGGCCTGCCAGAGGTCTGGGCGCGAATCGTCGCGGCGGCACCAACCATCGGAAGAGAGATGACCGCACTGGCGAAGCTGGGCTGGGATCCCACCCGGTACGGTGCAATCGACGTGCCCACTCTCTACATCACTGGGGAGCTCACCTCGTCTCCCGTCTACCTCTCACGCGACGAGCTCCTTGCGGGAGTCCCCCACGCATCCCACACAGTCCTTTCGGAACAGCGACACCTGGCCAACGGCACCGCTCCAACCGCGTTCGCCGAGGCAGTCATCAAGTTCACCACCAAGAGCCACTGAGGGCTCCCCCCTATAGGCATCCCATAACGCCGGCTGAGCCGCATCGCGGTCGCTGCCGAGCGGCACATTCCGGGCGGTGCCCCACGCTGCTATCCGTGATCGTTGTGCGATGAGTTTCGCGGTGCGCAGTCGTCCAACCGATCGTGAGCGTCCGCTTGGAGCGCCGAGGTTGCAGAAGGAGGGGTCAACCATGAACTCGATGGCACGTCGGATGTTCGAACTGGTCGAGCCGATCGGTGTCATCCCCTATTCGGCCGACGAGCCCAACGAGGCGATGTACGCCCTGGGGTTCACCAACTACTGGGACACCTACTTCGCCGGACGGGCGGCGCCCTTGGGCCTCGCCCCGGCGGAGGTGGTTGACGCGCTCTTCTACAACTTCGCTCCCGGTGAAGTGGCTCGCCACATTCCGAAGGTGTGGCGCACCACCACGCCAGAAGCGGCGATCGTCGCTCGCCAGATGGGCTGTGTGACGGCGTTGCGGCGAATCCTGGGCGACCACGTCGACTCTCCCGCGTTCGCACGCGCGGCTGACCTGTTGCTCAAGGCTGCGACCAGCGCACCGTTCGAGGGCCGGCCGATGTACGCCGCGCTGCGCGCGATCCCGATCCCCGATGACGTGGTGGCCCGTCTCTTTCACGCAGCTTCCTTGCTGCGCGAGCACCGTGGCGACGGGCACATCGCGGCCCTGATGATCGAGGGTGTTGGCGGCCTCGAAGCTCACGTCCTCTTCGCCCTCGACATGGGCATGCCCGCGGAGAAGTTCGGACGCATCCACCACCTCCCCGCAGCGCAGCTCGCCGCCGTGATCGACGGGATGCGCGATCGCGGCCTGATCGGCGATGACGGTTGGCTGAGCGAACCGGGCTGCGCCGTCAAACAGCGCGTCGAGGCGCTCACCGACGACCTCGCGGCGAAGCCCTACGAGAGCCTCGAGCCCGGCGAGCTCGATGAGCTCATGGCGACGCTCGAACCGCTCGCCACGCGACTACTCGCCGCCCAAGACTGGTAGACGCAGCAGCCACGGTTCCGTCCGCGACATCGTTAGCGGGCTCTCACCCGCCAGGGACGGAGGCGTGCAACCACCACCGGCGATCGAGACCGGTCGCGCCTGAGGAAGGGGAGCGCTGTCCGAACCAACGAGCACTTTCAGCCCTCGCCACATCGCGCCCGCCGCGATCGTCCCCAAACGCCGGTTACGTGCTGTGACTGCCCGCCGACGCGGCCGTCGTTATGTGCGGCCTGAGCCGCTACGGGCCCGGGGAAGAGACCGCTGAGCTGTCGCACGGGGATCGCTGCGGCTCGTTCACCTCCGTCTCACCATCCACCGAACCTACGGTGTCGCGAGCGGATCGTTTCGCCCGGCGCCGCGTTCATCGGTCAGGTGAAGGAGAGTCGCCGTCGAGGACTAGGTCGGCAGCCGCCCGGTTGTCGTTCGTCCCGTTCGGCTCGCCGGGCCGCGCCCAGCCGGTCACCCGAGGGCCAGATAGTGCGCGCCACCTGACGGCCTCAGCCGTCGAACGGCTACCGACGCTCTGAATGGCCGATGGGCAGTACGTTTCGCCGGGCGGGTCAGACCGACGTCTCGCGCAGCCCCAGGAACGCCACAGCAGCGCCGACCACGAATAGCAGGGTGTCGGCGTAGATGAGGCCGAGATGGCCGAGCGTGTCGAGATGGTTGGGGTAGTGGGCCGGCAGCGCGACCGCCAACGCCAACACCGGCACCGCGACCGCCGCCACCCACGCCCAGAACTGCCCCCGGCGCACGCCGAACCACGCCAGCGCGATCACGGCCAAGCCCGTCGCGGCGATGAATCCTGATAACGCGATGTGTAGATGACTGATGTAGTCGTACAGCGACGGGCTGAAGTGCTTGATCTGCGCCTTGCTGACGTTCACTTCCCCTCGACCGATCCCGAGTTCGAGGAACGAGCCGAAGTTACGGAAGAAGAAGAGGACCCCGTAGCCGATGAACCCGGCACCGCCAATCGCCATGATCAGCGACCCCACCCGCAGCTTCGTGCCCGGCACCACACCCCGCACTGTCGTTGTCGCAGTCGCCATGCCTAGCCCCCCTTCCTCGCTCGTGTACACGAGCCGGAAGTAGTCGATTGCACCGTCCGCCTAGACGGTACATGTCCATGCATGCATTACTGAGGAAAGCACGATCCCGCAGAAGCGTGCGAGCATGTCTTTGCTGGACGATCTGGGCGCCCAGATCCAGACGGCCGGGAGGCGGTTATGGATTGCCGGGTCGTTGCCGGGCTCGACTCCTATGTTGGGGCCACACGAGGCCCGACGGCTGGCTTCAAGCGCCCGATCGTGAGATCGAGGGAGAGTAGGTCGGCTGCCGTTGGCGCGTCTTCCCTTCCCGCGCTGGCGGCGCCCCCCGGCTGTCGCGTCGCTCGCTGCCAGCGAGGCAGATCTAGTTGTACGAGATCGGCGTACACACTCGCTGGCGTCGCAAGGGCGTTGGTCGAGCGTTGGTAGACGAGATGGCGCGGTGGATGAAGCGTGAGCTGGTCAACGAGGTATGGGTTCTCGCTGACAATCCGGGCGGGATATCGACGTCTCTCGCGCACCCACGACGATCTTCCGATCCGCGCTCATCGCGGCAGTACAACGCGCGGCACCGACGTCGACGTGAAGGTCGGCGGCATCACTGCCAGCGCCACCGACTACGCGACCTACACGGCGGAACGGCTGCCGGTGTTCATCGGGCTCGTCCTGCTCCTGTCGTTCCTGCTCCTGATGGTCGTCTTCCGCAGCGTGCTCGTGCCGCTGAAGGCAGTGATCATGAACCTGCTGTCGATCGGCGCCGCCTACGGCGTCATCGTCGCCGTGTTCCAGTGGGGATGGCTCAAGGACCTCGTCGGCGTGGCCAAGGCCGGGCCGGTCGAGGCATGGGCGCCGATGTTCCTGTTCGCCCACTCCGCCGTAGAAGCTAGAAGCGTGCGCTTCACGGATCGCGCTCGCTATTTGCAGTTCGACGGAGCTAACGCGTCGTCGAAGCTCTCTCCGCGTAGATAAGAGTTGTGTCGGAGGGGGGACTTGAACCCCCACGCCCTTGCGGGCACTAACCCCTCAAGCTATTCACTCAGCGAATCGAACCCGTTGTATTTGCTGGCGCTGCTTGTCTGACCTGTGCTTGTGCGCGTCCAGCGCGTCTGATGCATCCGACGAGTCCGCTCGGTAGATCCCGTTCTGGTAGAAGTTTTGGTAGAAGTCGCTGCGGCCGGACGGAGCATCACCTTGGCAGGGTGAAGTCTCTTCCCACTCGAGTCCGCTGGCGTGGAGAGCAGCGCTCTGCGCTCCCCACTAGAAACCGCCACGTTATGGTTGTTCCGCCATGGTTGGACTGCTCCAGCGCGGGAAAACCCACCGCTGTTTGCGGTCCGATTGCGTCGCCGTTCATGTCGTTGGTGCTGGGAATCGTTCGGCGTATTCCTCGAGCTCGATGCCCAAGGCGTTCGTCAAGAACGAGACCGTGTGGTACTGGCCGACGAGGGCGACGAGCTCGACGAGTTGTTCGGCGCTCCAATGACGGACGAGCTGCTGCCACAACCCGTCCGAGACCGCGGACCTCGCGTGGAGCTCGTCGACGAGGAGGACGAGCAGTGACTGGCGCGGAGACCAGACCGTGTCGTGCGCGGTTCCGTGTACGGTCGACCACACCTGCTCATCCGACAGCCCCAGACTCCGGCCGTATACAGCGACGTGGACACCCCACTCGTACTCGGAGCTGCAGCGGGCACACGTGCGGTGGATGACGATCTCGCGCTCGACCGGATCGACGGTGCCGAAGTTCAAGAGATAGCTCCCCAAGCTGCGGAACTTGTCGAGGAACTGCCGATTGTGGGCGACGACACGGAAGAGCTTCAGCGGCTCGATCCCCGTGCCGCCCATCATCCGCTCGAGCGTTCTCGCCACCTCGGCCTCGTACGGCGGCTCGAGCGGCTGGAGACGAGGATCGATTGCGGACACCGTCATGAGCGCTCTCCTTAGTGCTACGCTTTTCGTAGCGTACCGCTACGAAAGTCGAAGCGCAAGGGCACGTATGCCGACACCTAAGCCGGGCCGGCCGGTTCGAGGCTCCACGACTGGTCGTCCGATCATGGCGCTCCTCGACCTCCTCGGACGGCGGTGGACACTGCGAGTCCTCTGGGAGCTCCGCGACCAGACCCTGAGCTTCCGCAGCCTGCAGGCCCGTTGCGACGCCATGTCTCCGAGCGTGCTCAACCAACGACTCAGCGAACTGCGGGACGCGGGCGTCGTGGAGCTCCTGCCCGAGGGCGGCTTTCGCCTCACGACCGACGGCGGCCGGCTGCTCGATGCGTTGGCACCCATCGACAAGTGGGCCAACCGATGGGCGAAGCGCGAGAACGCATGACGACCAGTTAGCTGACGGTCTCCGGGTCAAGCCACGCATAGTGGCCGGGCCGGCCCACCTCGCCCCGGGTAGGCGAAACGCGACCGATGGATTTCGCTGCCGCCTTGGATCTATATCCAAAGGGCGAGAAGGCGGCTTGCATGAGCAGCAGTACGAGAATCACAGACACAGCGGTTCTGGTTACCGGGGCCAATCGCGGTCTCGGGCAGGCGTTGGTCGAAGAAGCCCTGAGGAGAGATGCGAAGCGGGTGTATGCCGGTACGCGCCGGCCATCTGCCCACCCGGATGGTCGCGTCACGTCCCTGACCCTGGACGTGACCAACGCGACACAGATTCAAAGAGCTGTCGAGAGAGTCGAGTCTCTCGACATCCTCATCAACAACGCCGGCCTCGCGCGTTACGACGACTTGAGCGATCGCGCCGTGCTCGAAGAGCACCTTGCCGTCAATCTCTTTGGCCCTTATGACGTGACCCAGGCCTTCCTGCCGTTGCTGACTCGTTCTCGCGGAGCGATCGTCAACGTTGTTTCGGACTCGGCCTTGGCCCCTACGCCGGTCGTCGCGGCTTACTCGATCTCAAAGGCCGCCGCGTTTTCCCTGACGAGATTGCTGCGTGCTCTCTTGGTCGCACGGGGCCTGAGCGTTCATGCCGTCTTACCCGGACCTATGGACACCGACATGACCCGAGATTACGACGCACCGAAGAGCTCTCCGGAGTCCGTCGCGCGATCCATCTTCGATGGCGTGGAAAGAGGCGAGGAAGACATCTTCCCGGATCCCACGTCAGGATCCATGGCGGAGAGTTGGCGCAGCGGTGCGGCCAAGGCACTCGAGCGTCAGCGCGCGGCGCTCGGGGCAGCAGAGCCCTCCAGCTCATAAGAAACGGAAGGGACGCTGTGCAACTTCGCACGGTCAGCTCCGCCGGCATCACGAACGCTGGGGCAGCCGCGACGGCAGTCGCTCTGACGTCGACGCTTGGGCTCGCCGCCGCATCGTGGGTCGTCGCGGTCTGGCAGATGGACGCGATGGATATGGGGGTTGGGACCCGGCTCGGTTCGTTCGCATCTTTCGTCGCCCTGTGGGTGTCGATGATGGCGGCGATGATGCTGCCGGGTGCGGCTCCGGCAGTCCTGAGCCGCGCTCATGCCAGTGGTCGTGTGCGCGCCGCGCCCCTCTTCGTCGCGTCGTACCTGGCTGTTTGGACTCTCGTGGGCGTTGCCGTGTATGTCGTTTACCGGCCGCACGGGACGTTCGCCGCGGGCGCGGTTGTGATCGCGGCAGGCGTGTACGAGTTCACGCCCCTCAAGCAGCAATGCCGCCGGCGTTACCGCGAGCGCGTCCGCTCGGGCTTCGAGTTCGGGGGCTACTGCGTCGGCTCGAGCATCGGACTGATGCTGATGCTGGTGGCGCTGAGCGTCATGAGCGTCATCTGGATGTCCGTGGTCGCCGTCGTCGTCCTCGGCCAGAAAGTGCTTCCCGCGAGAGCGGCGATCGATGTGCCGCTGGCGCTCGCGATCGTCGGACTCGGAATCCTGATCCTCATCGCACCCTCCTCGGTTCCCGGACTCATGCCAACGATGTGAGGCGTGACCGGTCGCCCAGGTAACGACACGAAGGAGAGAACCAGTGACCGATCAGAAGACCGGAAGCCGTGATGAGTGGCTCACGGCGCGGCTGGAACTGCTCGAGGCCGAAAAGGCCCTGACGCGCCGCAGCGACGAACTGGCGCGGTGGCGGCAGGAGCTGCCCTGGGTTCGTATCGACAAGGACTACCGCTTCGAGACCGAGGAGGGCACGGCGTCCCTCGCCGATCTCTTCCGAGGACGCTCGCAGCTGCTCGTGTATCACTTCATGTTCGGGCCCGAGTACACGGCGGGGTGTCCGTCCTGTTCGGCGATCGCGGACGGCTTCGACGGCTCCGTCGTCCACCTGGCGAATCACGACGTCATGCTCTGGGCGGTTTCACGGGCACCTGTCGAAAAGCTGCAGGCGTACAAGCGGCGGATGGGCTGGAGCTTCCCGTGGGCGTCGTCGTTCGGGAGCGACTTCAACTACGACTTCCAGGTGACGTTCACCCCGGAGCAGCAGCAGTCGGGGGCCGTCGAGTACAACTTCCACGCGATGGATACCGGCAGCGATCTCAGCGATTCGGACACTCTTGCCGTCTATGGCACGGACCTAGCGACAGCAACGCAGGAAGCGCCGGGCATGAGCGCGTTCGCGCTCGAGGACGGCGTCGTGTACCACACCTACTCGGCCTACGTGCGCGGGCTCGACGGCCTCTGGGGCATGTATCAGTGGCTCGACCGCGCGCCAGGCGGACGCAACGAAACGATGATGCGGGGATTTGGTGACTTGCACGCCGCCGGCTGGTACCGCCGCCACGACGAGTACGACAGCGAGTGATGCCCAAGGACGGGCCGCTCAGGTTGTTCGAACGATGAGCGCGTCACGGGTTGTCCACCTCGAGCTGCACACGCACGACCTCGAGGCCGCGAGTGCCTTCTACTGCGAGTTGGTGCAGTGGCGGGCGGAGGAGATCGATAGTCCGTGGGGCAACTATCACGCGCTGCTGCTCGGCGACGGCCTCGACAGTGGGATCGTCGCATGCGGCACACGGCGGGCGGGGTGGCTGCCGTACGTCGAGGTCGACCGCATCGACGCGGCGACCGACCGGGCGCGCTTTCTCGGCGCGTCCGTGTTACTCGCCCCGCGTGAAGGGCCGGCCGGCTGGCGCTCGGTCATCTCGACCGGGGCAGGCGGTGAGGTCGCGCTCTGGCAGCAGAAGCGATGAGCCCCGACGAGCGTGCCTTCGGCGAGCAGCTCGAGCCGCACCGCCGCGCGCTGCACGCCCACTGCTACCGGATGCTCGGCTCGGTCCAGGACGCCGAGGACGCCGTGCAGGAGACGATGCTGCGAGCGTGGCGCGGGCTCGATCAATTCGAAGGGCGCAGTGCGCTGCGCTCATGGCTGTACTCGATCGCCACGAACGTCTGCCTCCGCATAATCGAGCGGCGGCCGGCCCGGGTGCTGCCGATCGACTACGGCCCGCCGTCGGACCCACACGCACCGCTCGGGCCGCCCGAACTCGAGGCCAGCTGGATCGACCCGTATCCGAACGCTCAGGTGGGTCTCGACGACGAGCTCGCCGGGCCCGAGGCACGCTACGAGCAGCGGGAGGCCGTCGAGCTCGCGTTCATCGCCGCGCTCCAGCACCTTCCGGCCCGCCAGCGGGCGGCGCTGATCCTCCGTGACGTGCTCGGGTTCTCGGGCGCCGAGGTCGCAGCCGCACTCGATACGACCCCGGCATCCGTGTACAGCTTGCTCCAACGTGCACACGCGAGCCTGGACGACCGCCTGCCGGAGCGCAGCCAGCAGGCGACGCTCCGCTCACTCGGCGACGAGCGACTGAGCGCGATCGTCGACCGCTACGTCAAGGCATGGGCCAACAACGATGTCGACTCCCTCGTCGAGATGCTGACCGAGAGCGCGACGCTGTCGATGCCGCCCACCGCCAGCTGGTTGCGCGGCCGCGATGCCATCGTCACGAGCCTTCGCGTCAGGCCCCTGAATGGCTCACAAAGCTGGCGACTGCTCACAACGTCCGCCAACGCGCAGCCGGGACTCGGCGTGTATCTCCTCGACAGCTCGGGCACCTACCTACCCCATCACCTGGCAGTGCTCACACTCCGCCGGGAGCGGATCGACGAGATCAACGCGTTCCACGACCACTGGACGCCGGAGCAGTTCGGCCTACCCGCGCGGGCATGACATACGCAAAGCCTTGATCATGATCCGGACCGAGGACGATACGCGCTTCCCACTCCGCCTACGGACTTCCACGCGGCCAACGCACAGAACTGCGCGGTCGCTCACCTGCGATTTCCAGGAGCTAGCGCGTCGCGACGCCCGATCACGTCGCCCAGAGTTTGTGTCGGAGGGGGGACTTGAACCCCCACGCCCTTGCGGGCACTAGCCCCTCAAGCTAGCGCGTCTGCCGATTCCGCCACTCCGACGTGCGCCGCAGGATCCGCGGCGAAGCCGGAGTTTACCGTCGGCGTCGCGACGGCCCGAAGCCGTTGACCTGCGTCAGACGCGCAAGGCAAGCAGGACGGTGCTGAACACGAAGACGATCGAGGTCACGACGGTGATCCGGTCGAGGTTCCGCTCGACGACCGTCGACCCTGCCATCGATCCACCCATCTGCCCTCCGAACATGTCCGACAGGCCCCCGCCACGACCGGCGTGGAGCAACACGAAGAGGATCAGCAGACCCGAGGAGATGATGCAGAAGACCAGCAAGATCGCGTTCAGCACGCGTATCGAACCTTTCGCTGAGGCCCAAAAACGCTAACACACGCTCACGCGCGGAACCGCACGACCCGGGCGAAGTCGTCGGGGTCGAGCGAGGCGCCACCCACCAGGGCGCCGTCGATCTCGGGCATCGCCATGAGGTCGGCGATGTTGCCCGGCTTCACGCTCCCGCCGTACAGGATCCGGATCGTCGCAGCCGTGTCGACGTTGTAGAGATCGCGTAAGGTCGCACGGATCACCGCGATCGTGGCGTTGGCGTCCTCGGGTGTCGCGTTGCGTCCGGTGCCGATGGCCCAGATGGGCTCGTACGCGACCACGGCGAGCGCCGCTCCCGACGATCGAACGCCGGCGAATGCGGCGCGGGTCTGGCTGTCGACGCGATCGTCGGTGCGACCGGTCTCGCGCTCTTCAAGGGTCTCCCCCACGCACACGATCGGTGTCATCTCGTGCTTGAGGACGGCCTTCACCTTCTGGTTCACGTCCTCGTCGGTCTCGCCGAACAGCTGGCGACGTTCGGAGTGCCCGACGATGACGTAGCCCACGTTCAGCTTGACCAGCATCGGCGGGCTCACCTCGCCCGTGAACGCGCCCTTGTCCTTCCAGTACACGTCCTGGGCGCCGAGCCGGATCGGGATGCGGTCGGCCTCGAGCACGGTCTGCACGGATCGGAGCGCGGTGAACGCCGGGCACACGACGACCTCGCACTCCCGGTAGTCGCGCTCTTCGAGCCGGTATGACAGCTTCTGGACGGCCTGGATCGCGTCGAGGTGCGTGTTGTGCATCTTCCAGTTGCCGGCCATGATCGGGCGCCGGTCGTTGTTCGCCATCAGCTCCTTGCTCCTTCGCGGAGTGCTCGTAGGCCGGGCAGGTCGCCCTGCTCGATGAACTCGAGCGACGCGCCGCCGCCGGTGCTCACGTGGTCGATCCGGTCCGCCAAGCCGAACCGGCGAACAGCAGCCGCGCTGTCGCCCCCGCCCACAACGGTGAAGCCCGGGCACTCCGCCACGGCATCCGCGATTGTCTGCGTCCCCGCTGCGAACGGCGCCACCTCGAACACGCCCATCGGACCGTTCCAGAGCAGCAACTTGGCGCTCTCGATCTCGGACGCGAACGCGGCGGCCGTCTCCGGGCCGATGTCGAGCCCCTTCTGGCCCGCCGGCATCGCGTCGGCGGCGACGATGCGCGTCGCGGCGTCGTCGGCGATCTCGGCCGCGACGACCACATCGGTCGGCACGCGAACACGGTCGGTCTCGAGAAGGCGCCGGCAGTCGTCGACCATGTCGGGCTCGACGAGCGAATCCCCGACGTCGTGGCCCTGCGCCAGGAGAAACGTGAACATCATCGCCCCACCGACCAGGATCGCGTCACACCGCTCGAGCAGCGCGTCGATCACGCCGAGCTTGTCACTCACCTTGGCGCCGCCCAACACTGCGACGAATGGGTGCTCCGTCGCGTCGAGCAGGCGCGAGAGCGTCTCGACCTCGCGGAACAGCAGTCGGCCCCCGGCACTTGGAAGGACCGGTGGCAGTCCCACGATCGAGGCGTGCGCTCGATGCGATGCGCCGAACGCCTCGTTCACGTAGACGTCGGCGACCTCGCACAGGTTCGTGCGAAACGCGGGATCGTCGGCGGTCTCCCCTGGTTCGAACCGGAGGTTCTCGAGCATGAGCAGCTCGTCCGGGCCGAGGCTCGCGACGAACGGCTCCACCTTCGGGCCGACGACGCCGGGCGCGAGCGGCACCTCGACCCCGAGCAGCTCACCGAGACGCGCTGCGACCGGCGCCATCGAGTACTGCGAGTCTCGCTTGCTCTTCGGCCGTCCCAGGTGACCGGCCACGACGATCGCGGCGTTCGCGGCGCGCAGCCACTGAAGCGTCGGGAGCGCGGTCTTGATCCGCAGATCGTCGGCCACCTTTCCGTCCTGCAACGGCACGTTGAGGTCGACCCGCACCAATGCCCGCACGCCGCGCTCGAGTGGGAGATCCTCGAGACGCGGGATCCCGAGGTCAGCGCTCGCCAAGGAACGCGCTGAGATCGACGAGCCGGTTCGAGAAGCCCCACTCGTTGTCGTACCAGCCGAGCACCTTGACCATCGTCCCCTTCGCCATCGTGTCCGTGGCCGAGAAGATGCACGACGCCGGGTTGCCGACGATGTCGGCGGAGACCAACGGCTCATCGGAGTACGTCAGGACGCCCTTGTACGACGCATCGTTGGCAGCGGCTGCAAACGCCTCGTTGACGTCGTCGACGCTCGCGTCCCCGCCGAGCACCGTGACCAGGTCGGTGATCGAACCAGTAGGAGTCGGGACGCGCATGGACAACCCGTTCAACTTGCCATCCAGCTCCGGCAGCACCAGTCCGATCGCCTTCGCCGCACCGGTGCTGCTCGGGATGATCGACAGCGCCGCCGCCCGCATCCGGCGCAGGTCGGCCTTGCCCTTCCGGGTCGTCTGGGCGACGTCCTGAAGCGCCTGCTCGGTTGTGTAGGCGTGGATCGTCGTCATGAAGCCCTGCTCGATGCCGAACCGGTCGTTCAGCACCTTGGCCAACGGCGCCAGACAGTTCGTCGTGCACGACGCGTTGGAGATCACGTCGTGCCTCGCCGGGTCGTAGGCGGCGTCGTTGACCCCGAGGCAGAGCGTCACGTCGGCGTCGGCGGACGGCGCCGAGATGATCACCTTCTTGGCGCCGCCTTTCAGGTGCCCGGCAGCGGCGTCGCGGGCGGTGAACAGACCGGTCGACTCGATGACGACCTCGATCCCGTTGTCACCCCAGGGGATCTCGGCCGGGTCCTTCACGTCGAGCTTCTTGACCTCTTTGCCGTCCACGGAGAAGCCGCCGTCGCTGACCTTGACCTCGTTCGGCAGCGTGCCGCCGACCGAGTCGTGCTTGAGCAGGAAGGCCATCGTCTCGCTGTCGCCGAATGGGTCGTTGACGGCGACCAGCTCGACCCCGGCCGACGGGCCGCGGTCGAGGAGGGCGCGGTAGAAGGAGCGACCGATGCGCCCGAACCCGTTGATCCCTACTCGTACGGTCATGCGATGTGCCTCCGTGGTCGTCGTGGCCCGGACTACAGCAGAGCCCGCAGCGCCGTCGCCAGTTTGCCCGGATCGTGCACCAATCCGTCGGCCCGGGCGACATCAGCGGGGACCGGCTCGGCGCCCCACTCCCTGATCACGGCGTCGTCGGCGGCGAGGACCCCGTCCCCCTGGTAGAGGAACGCATCGACCCGGTCGCCGTGCTCGGTGACCGCCCGCAGGTGGTCGGTGGCGTCGAGCCCGGTGGTCTCCGGGACCTGGGGCCGCAGGTTCGCAATCTGCACGACCCGGCCTCGAGCGGCGATGACGGCGGCGCGCAGGTCGCGCACGCACAACACGGGCAGGAGGCTCGTGTAGAGCGATCCGGGCGCCAGGATCACCTGGTCGGCCGCCGCGATCGCCGCGACGGCCTCGGGCGGCGCGGCGGCGTCGCTCGGCACGAGCTCGACCCGACGGATCCGCCCGGCGCTGTTCTGCACCGCGACCTGGCCCCACCCGGCCGACCGCGTCGAGCAGACGGCCGGCTTCGTCGAGCGCGGCGGTGAAGTCGCCCATCGTCTCGGTCAGCCCGACGATGACGAGGTTGCCGAGTGCGTGGCCCTCGAGCTCGCCGCCACCGAAGCGGTGCTCGAACGCGTCGCGCCACATGGTGTCGCCCCCGGCCAGCGCGACCAGGCAGCGGCGCAGGTCGCCGGGCGCGGGGACGCCGAAGTCGCGCCGCAGCCGGCCCGACGACCCGCCGTCGTCGGCCACGCTGACGATGCCGGTGATGGTGCCGGCGTACTGGCGGGCGGCGCGCAGCACGACGGAGAGGCCGTGCCCTCCGCCGAGCGCGACGACCGCCGGGCCGTCGGCCGGAAGCGGGCGTTCATTCACGGTCGAGGTCCCGGTGGTGGACGCGGGCGGGGAAGCCGAGTCGTTCGAGGAGCCGGGCGATCTCGGCCGCGATGACGACGCTGCGGTGGCGCCCGCCGGTGCAGCCGACGCCGATCGACAGGTACGACTTGCCCTCGCGCACGTACGCGGGGAGCACGAGCGAGAACAGCTTCTCCAGCTCGTCGAGGAACGCCTGGGTCTCCTCCTGCTTCATCACGTAGCGGCGCACCTTCGGGTCGGTGCCCGGGAGCGGACGCAGCGAGTCGATCCAGTGGGGGTTCGGAAGGAAGCGGCAGTCGAACACGAGGTCGACATCGAGCGGGAGCCCGTGCTTGTAACCGAACGACACGATGCTGGTCTGCAGCCCGCTCGTCGCGTCGACGGGCTCGCCGAACAGCTCGCGCAGGCGGTCACGCAGCTCGTGCACGTTGAGCTCGGACGTGTCGACGACGATGTCGGCCTGGGCCTTGATCTCCTCGAGCAGCTGCCGCTCGCGGGTGATGCCCTCGCTCACCCGGTGGGATTCGGCGACCGGGTGGCGGCGGCGCGTGGCGTCGAAGCGGCGCACCAGCACCTCGTCCGACGCGTCGAGGAACAACACGCGCGTGCGGGCGCCGCTCTCGCGTATCTCGGCGAGCGCGGACTCGAGCTCGGGCAGGAACTCCCCCGCCCGCGTGTCAACGACGAGCGCGAACCGGCTGGAGCCTTCGCGGCCGCGCCCCAGCTCGGCAACCTTCGGGATCAGCTCCGGCGGCAAGTTGTCGATCACGAAGAACCCGAGATCCTCGAGGACGTCGGCCGCGGCCGAGCGACCCGCACCGGACATGCCGGTGACGACCGTGACATCGAGTGTCGTCGGGTCAGCCATTCCGACCATCCATGGTCGCACGTTCCCCATGCAGCTGCGCGTAGAGCGACCGGGCAACCCGCTCGGGCAGCCACGAGAGGGCGAGGAGCTCGTCGAGGCTCCGCTCGCGCAGCTTCTTCACCGAGCCGAACTCCTTCAGCAGCCGTGAGCGGCGCGTCGGCCCGAGCCCCGGCACCTCGTCGAGCACCGACTTCGTCATCTTCTTCTGTCGCAGCTGCCGGTGGTATGTGATCGCGAAGCGGTGTGCCTCGTCACGTACCTGCTGCAGGAGGTACAACGCCTCGGAGTCGCGCGGGACGCGCACCGGGTCCGACTGGCCGGGCACGTATACCTCCTCGAAGCGCTTCGCCAGCGACGCGGCGCAGATGTCTTCGAGCCCCAGCTCCTCGAGCACGCGGACCGCCACGTTGAGCTGGCCCTTCCCGCCGTCGACGAGCAGCAGGTTCGGCGGGTACGCGAAGCGCTTGCCCTTCCGCGCGCCCTCCTCGCGCTCGTCGAGATAGCGACGGAACCGGCGCGTCAGCACCTCCTCCATCGCGGCCAGGTCGTCCTGACCCTCCTGCCGGCGGACCTTGAACCGGCGGTACTCGGACCGCTTCGCGAGGCCGTCCTCCATCACGACCATCGATCCGACGATCTCGGTGCCCTGCAGGTTCGAGATGTCGAAGCACTCGATCCGCAGCGGCGCGTCCGGAAGCTCCAGCGCATCCTGCAGCGCGGTGAGCGCACGCGCCCGCGCGTTGTGATCCGCCGCTCGCTTCAGCTTGTGGCGGGCGAACGCCTCGTCGGCGTTGTGGGTGACGGTGCCGAGCAGCTGGCGCTTCGCGCCGCGCTGCGGGACGCGCAGCCGCACCCGCGACCCGCGCGCCGCGGTCAAGAACTCCTCGTACAGCGCGACGTCTTCGGGCAACACCGGCACCAGCACCTCACGGGGGACGTCGGTCGACGGCGCGTCGCCGTAGAGCTGCTCGAGGATGCGGCCGACGAGCGCGGGCGGCGCGAGCTCCTCGACCTTGTCGACCACGAGGCCCTTACGCCCGACCACCCGTCCCTTGCGCACGAAGAACACCTGCACCGACGCCTCGAGCGGGTCCTCGGCCAGCCCGATGCAGTCGTAGTCCTCCTCCTTGGCGCCGACCATCTGTTGCTGCTCGATGACCTTGCGCACCGACGTGATCTGGTCGCGCAAACGCGCGGCGCGTTCGAACTCGAGCGCGTCCGACGCGACGTGCATCTGCTTGTCGAGCCGATCGAGCACTGGGCCGTGGTCGCCGTCGAGGAACTCCAACAGATCGGCGACGAGCTGGTCGTACTCCTCGCGTCCGACGGCCCCGACACAGGGCGCGACGCACTTCTCGATGTGGGCGTAGAGGCACGGACGACCGAGCCGGTGGTGGCGGTCGAACTTCGCCTGCGTGCACGTCCGGATCGGGAACGTCCGCAGCAGGAGGTCGAGTGTCTCCCGGATCGCGTAGGCGTGCGCGAACGGGCCGTAGTAGCGGACGCCCTTCCGCTTGGCGCCCCGCATCACCATCGCCCGCGGCCACTCCTCGTCGAGCGTCACCGCAAGGAAGGGGTACGACTTGTCGTCCTTCAGACGGACGTTGAACCGGGGCCGGTGCCGCTTGATGAGGTTGAACTCGAGGAAGAACGCCTCGACCTCGTTGCGGACCTCGATCCACTCGACGCTCTCGGCGACCGCCACCATCTGGCGGGTGCGCTCGGGCAGTGACGCCGGCGGGCCGAAGTAGTTCGAGAGCCGGCTGCGCAGCCCCTTGGCCTTCCCGGCGTAGATGATCCGGCCTTGGGCGTCCTTGAACAGGTAGGCGCCGGGCCCTGTTGGGATCGTGCCGGGCTCGGGTCGGGCGAGCATGCCCCCATTGTCGCGGGTCGGGGAAGGTGGCAGGAATCATCAGGAAAATGACATTGCTGCCAGGGCCCGGCTCGCGGATGATGTCGTCATGGCAGACGAAGCCCACAACGTCGTCGTCGTGGCCTTCGACGGGCTCCAGCTCCTCGACCTGGCGGGGCCGGTGGAGGTCCTGCGCACGGCGACCCGCCTCGGCGCCGAGCCCGCGTACCGCACGCGGATCGCGACGCCGGACGG
>WNFV01013676.1_pt1 | contig 18670 bp, 16 predicted proteins | sample 5400101 | NCBI WGS metagenome assembly WNFV01 (sample SAMN13153361, study PRJNA577476) | soil metagenome | isolation source: 115 cm soil or saprolite under grassland replicate 1 | place: USA:California | collected 2016-06-15 | reverse complement strand
GCGAGTGGGCCGCAGGCCAGAAGGCGGTCGTTCCGCTTGATCGGTATGGACACGCCGACGAGGTCGCAGCGCTTGTAGCGTTCGTCGCCGGTCCGGAGTCGTCATACATCAACGGCGCCAATCTGACAGTCGACGGCGGCGCCAACGCCTGACCGCAACGCAGGTGGGAGGGATTCACATAGTCACGCGGACTGAAGACTATTATTCGGATCACGATGGGGGAACGTTTGCTCCGATCGAAGCTACTACGGTAGCGACGTGGAAGGCGCGCGCGTTCCTGGAGAACCTCACGGTCGACGCTGAGGGTGCAGTATTCGTCACCGTCTATTCGCACAATCGCGTCGATCGCTACGATCCGGCGACAGGCGTGACGACCACATTCGCGGAGGTTCCGTCGCCGCCCATGGGACTTGCGTTTGATGCCGGCGGCGTGCTTTGGACGACCAGCGGCGCGCTGTATGAGGGGCCTGGGTTTATCTGGCGAGTCGAGCGGACCGGCGCCGTCCGGCAATGGTGTGAACTTCCGGACGCCACCTTCATGAACGGCTGCACGATGCATCCGAATGGGCGAACGCTTTTGGCCTGCGAGAGTTCCTCCGGCCATATCCTCGCGATCGATCTTGGCCAACCCTGCCGCTGGGACGTGTGGCTTCAGGGGGATCGACTCAGGCCGATGGCGCCCAAATATCCGGGATCGAACGGGATCAAAATCCGCCAGGGCTGGGCGTGGATCAGCGTCTCAGGACGCAGATTATTGGTCCGCGCGCCGATCCAACCGGATGGCTCCGCTTATTGGCAAGAAGGAACCGACGAGCTTAATCAGGCAACAGCGGCGGTACGCGCTGCCAAGGATGCCGGTGTCAAACACTTTATCTGGTCAACGCTGCCTGATGTAGAAGCGATCAGCGGCGGCAAGTTCCACGTTCCCCACTTTACCGGCAAGGCCAAGATTGATCGGATCGTGAAGGAAGCCGGGTTTGCGCACCATACGTTCGTCATCGCGCCTTTCTACTACCAGAATCTCGTGGGCATTTTTGCTCCGCAAAAGCAGGCAGACGGATCCTTGGGGCGGGCTCTTCCTCTTGATCCAAATGTGCGTTGCGTTCACATGGGCGACATTACCGAACTCGGCAACATCGTGGCCGGCGCATTCGCACACCCGGATCAGGCCGGCAGTGGCGAGTATTTGCCACTCGTCGGTGATTTCATGAGCTTCAACGAAATCGTCGACACGCTGAATCGACAGGGTCACAAATTCTCATTCAAACAAGTGCCGGCGGAAGTTTTCGCTGCTCTCTTCCCCGGGGGCGCCGAGCAGGCAGAGATGTGCAGTTACTTCCAAGCTCATACCTACCTGGGGTCGGATTCGTACGACCGAATTGCACTCGCAAACAAAATAGCAGGCGGGCAACCGACCAAGTTCTCAACGTGGGCACAAGTGAATTTCCCGGCTTAAAGTGATGGGATCATCTCCAATATGTTTCACTTTGAGGAAGCCTGACCCACGAAGAAGAACAAAGGTGAAGACGTTTACAAGGGAGATACAAATGAAAGGCATATACAAGGCAGTGGAAGTTTATGAGCCGGGCAGGCTTAGAGTGGTGGAACGGCAGGTCCCTGAGCCTGGAGCGGGACAGGTTCGGATTCGGGTTAAAGCATGCGGAATCTGTCACACCGATGCGGCTACGGTCACCGGCATCTACCCGGGTCTGACTCTGCCGCGCGTTCCTGGTCATGAAGTAGTTGGCCGCATTGAAGCGTTGGGCGCCGGAGTGTCCAGATGGAAAATCGGTCAACGGGTCGGTGTCGGCTTGATCGGCGGCGAAGACGAGGTGTGCGAACCGTGCAGACGCGGAGACATTGTGAATTGTCAGAACCCGGTGGTATCGGGAGTAACCGTAGACGGAGGATATGCGGAAGTGATGATCGCTGAAGCGCGCGGTGATGAGCTCAGTTCCGCGGAAGCCGCGCCTCTCCTCTGCGCGGGTCTCACGACCTACAACGCTCTTCGCAACGCCGGCTTGCGCGGCGGAGATCTGGTCGCCGTGCAGGGCATTGGCGGACTTGGGCATCTCGGTATCCAGTTTGCGCGGCGCATGGGATTCCGGACTGTCGCAATCGGGCTTGGACGCCAGAAGGAAAAGCTCGCAAAAGATTTGGGCGCGCACGTCTGCATCGATACTGCCGCCGAGGATACCGCAGCGGCGCTGCAACGTATGAGCGGGGCTAGGGCGATTCTCACAACAGGAACCAGTGGCGCCACTATGGGGCCACTTGTGTCCGGTCTTGCAACCCGCGGGAACCTCATCGTGGTCGGTGAACCGCAGGACCAGATCCAATTGAATGCGTTCCCGCTTATCTTTGGAGGGCGCTCGATCTACGGGACACTGACCGGCACGGCGATCGATAATGAGGACACCGTTGCTTTCAGCGTCCAAGAGAATATCCGCCCGATGATCGAGACAGTTCCTCTCGAACAGGCTGCTGATGCTTACGCTCACATGATGCAAGGCAAAGCGCGATTCCGCATGGTGCTTACAAAGGACGGAGCCGCTCTAAGCGCACCGGCCCACTGATGAATCAGCGTGCATCTGAGGGTGATACCTGATGATGGAATGCACGAACAGGCTTGGAGGATAAACAGCAATAGAGTGGCGAGTAGAAGGGAGATGAGCATGTCTTCGAAACCAAGGGAAATGGGACTACAGGGCGCCACGCGACTCCCAACCCAGGCACAGGCTTCGAACCTTCAATCTCTTGTCTCAAGGAGGATATATGAATTTAATAACACGTAGTCTTGGGTTACTGACACTTGCGGCGAGCGTGCTACTCGTGAACGGAGCGTATCCGCGAGGCCCATTTCACGCGCAAATGGCTGATCACAGTTCCGCGATGGATGCCGGCGAGACCACGCAAGAGAAGATAGCCCGGGCGATGTCGGCCGGACCGACCGACGTCGCGAATTCAGCGAGGATCATTGACAAAGACGCACACGGCAACATCGTCGTGCTGCGGGAAGGAAACAACGGCTTCACATGTATGCCGGGAGATCCCAAGGTGGTCGGCGATCCTCCTATGTGTGCGGATGCCGCATCGATGCAATGGGCCGCAGATTTCAAAGCTCACAAGCCGAAGCCGACCAACTCAGAGGGATCGTTGTCTAAGGCGAGGCTTCACTGAATGAAAGTTTCACCAGCCGAGACCGAGAGTGTTCTCAGATTGCTCGCCGCCACGCCGCGGCGCATCGCATCGTTGAGTCGGGACGTCGAAATCAGCAAATTGCATTTCAGGCCTCACCCGGACTCTTGGTCGGCGAATGACATCCTGGCTCATCTTCGCGCCTGTGCCGACGTTTGTTTGGGGGAAGAGCATTGTGGAAATGATCATCCGGGATCATCCCAAATTGCGATACATTTCCCCGCGAAGCTGGATTCGAAAGACAGATTATCTCGAACTGGAATTCCGAGGATCGCTGAAGGCTTTTACTGATCAACGCCGTGAACTTCTTAGGGCGTTAAAAGGCCTGGCGATAAAGGATTGGTCGCGCTCGGCGACATTTACGGCAACAACGAGAGGACGTGAACAGACGGTCTTTAGTTATGCTTGCCGAATTGCAGAACATGAGCACAAGCACTGTGACCAGATCGAAGCCGTTTTGAAGTTAGCCTCAGCGCCGAAGTCGGGCGTGCAACGGAGCGCGCGACGTTGACTTTCGAGTAACCAGCGAGTTTCAACCGGAGCTATTCGTCCCGATATTTCTGTGAGGGGTCTGGTGTTGGCCGGCGATGGCCTTTGCGGTCGCGTAAGCGTCTATAGGCGAGAGCAGCACGATCATCAGCCAGAGCGGCACGGCGATCAGAGCCGACACCGCGCGTCGGGCGCACGGGCTGTCGAGTTGCGACGTGCCAGCCTGCGCGCCCGCCGCGATGGCGGTCAGCAGCGAGGCGGACACGCTGTTGAACGTGTTGGCCTGGAGGCGCGACGTGGCGTAGGTCGACGGCGTCGTGTTCGTCGGCGGCGGCGCAATGGCGCCGGTCTGCCGCGCGCCGCAGTGACGGCAGAACTTGTCGTGATCGCGCATCTCGGCCAAACAGACCCGGCACAGCCTGAGGTCAACCGTGGGCTTTTGGTCTATCCCGCTTCGCCCTTCGATCGCGGCCAAATTCTCGGTGATCTGTACGGTTTCCATAATCACTCCTCAAGCTTATACTTCCTCATTCTCACGACACATCCACCATCGGGGTGGGCGGAATACTCAACCTCGTCCATGAATGTGCGCATCCACAAAATTCCCCGGCCGGTCGGGTTGAGCAAGTTCTCCGGATCGAGCGGGTCAGGCAGGCGTGTCGGGTCGAAACCCTCGCCGCAGTCCCTTACGTGAATGGTCATGGCGTCCTGCCCGACGAGAAATTGAACGTCAACCCGCTTGTCGGCTAAATAATGATTGCCATGCTTGATCGCGTTGACGACCGCCTCGCGCACCGCCAGTTCGATCCAGCCTGCGTCTTCTTCATCAAAGCCCAGCTTCGCGCTAACGCTTTTGGCAAGCGACTCGACCGGCCCCACAAGTTCGAGCTTGCTGTCTATTGAAAGCTCGACAGTTTCATTCATCGGCGCCGGCGCGTCGTCCGAAAGAACAACCGCGCGCCGGAAGCCATTCAGTTTGTTGTTCGCATCCGCTATGGTCTGTAAACCCATGATTGCTCCTCCTTCTTCACTTCGGCTTCGATCTCCGCAACGATCGCGTTCATCAGGCATCCGGCTGAGACCAGCCTGGCGCCCTGTCGCCGCATCCTGGTCAGAAGTTCTTTCCCCTCGGAGTCAATGAAAGTCACTTCCGCCACATTCACCACCATCGCCCAGGATGGTTCGGAAGCCAACACGCTTTCCCAGCATCTCTCCAATTCATTAACCCACTGCCCTACCAGCTTCCCTTCAACAACGAAGCTCGGCGCCTGCCCCTCATTGTGGATCGTAATTTTGAGCATCACTGACTCCTCTCCTGCTTCGCGCTCTCGCCACGAGCGAGCGCCGCAAAAACCTGTGGCGGCGCTCGCCCGTCATAAGCCACTGTGGAGCAGCGCGCCGCGTAGCTGGAATGCCCTTGATTACCGCCCACCGCAGCGCACTGGGCTACACAGCGGAAGATCAGGCTCATTGTTCATGAGCGATGAACGTCAACTCCGAGCCTCGCCCTTGAGCCAGCCTCCGTTTCCGACCGGGATAAGGGCAACGGGTATGCCAGGACAAGTCACGCCGGCGTGGCCGCCAATTCGTTGAATATAAAAGGCGATCGAAGGAAGGATGTTCGGGAACGGGTGTCGAATGTCGAAACTGTCGAAGGCGCTGGCGTCAAATGTCGAAACTGTCGACGGTACCGGCGGCAAAGCGGGGAGCGCTTATCGGAGTCGCTTACGGAGCGTTGCGCCGAAGCTGGCGAAGCGTGTAGCATCCTTCATGATGTTTTGTCCTCTGTAATCCCGCATAGAATGGAGCGTTGGGCGATGAGCACAGACTTGAGACTCGCGTCGGGAAGCGCCTCTCAGCGATATGAAGCGATGCTTCGCATCTCTGAGGGGCTCTCCGCCTGCTGTGAGCCGGAAGAGCTGTCGCGAGTTCTTGCCGATCAGTTGGACGGCGTCATCAATTTCGACCATCTCGACGTGCTCGTCTTGAGGGAGAATTCCGACGAAATCGAATGGCACGCGTGGGGCAAAGGCCCGTTGCCTTTGCCGGATATTCGAATCGAAGAGCTACCGATCTGGCGCGTGTACAACAGCCAGGAACCGCTCCACATTGCTGACTGGGACAGCGATGAAAGATTTCCCCGCCTGAAGCAGTGGGCCGCGACAGTTGGCGTCAATATCGGCTCAGTTGTTCGTGTCCCTCTGACCACGCCACATCGGCGATTGGGCACATTAGGTATTATCAGCGCCCCTGGAATTACGTACGGCGCCGAAGACGTCGGCTTTTTGCGGCTGATTGCGCGTGTGGTCGCGTTCGCCATTGATGACGGACTTAATCTCAGGCGGGCGGAGGCTGCGCAAGAGTGCTTACAACATCAAAACGACCGGCTCCAGTTGCTCCTGAATCTGACGAACCGAATCACCTCGAACCTGGAGCTTCGTGAACTGTTGCGCGCGATTTCGGCCAACATTCGTGAGGTCATGCAGTGCGATGCGGTAGTTATTTCGCTGCCCGATACGGCGTCAGGAAATTTCAGGGTGCATGCCCTAGATTTTCCGAGCGGCAAGGGATTTGTTAAGGAAGACCTGCTTATCTACCCAAGCAAGAGCGACCCCGGCATACGAGCTTTTGACACATTGAAACCGGTCATCGTAAACGGGGCTGATGCAGATGACTTCAGTCGCGAGGTATACGAAATAGTAGTCGCTGAAGGCATTAAGAGCCACTGTCTAATACCACTTGTGAACCGCGGTCGAGCGCTCGGACTTATGGCGATTTCGCGTAGGACCGAAGAATCCTTCACGCCAGAGGATGTCGACTTCCTTACCCAGGTTTCGGGACAGATAGCCATCGCAGTCGAAAACGCCCTGGCATACCGCGAGATTTCCGAACTCAAAGACAAGCTCGCCCACGAGAAGCTCTATCTGGAAGAAGAGATTCGCAGCGAGATGAATTTTGATCAGATCGTCGGGAACAGCCCGGCGCTCAGGCGCGTCCTGGAACTCGTGGAAACAGTCGCTCCCAGCGATTCCACAGTTCTGCTGCTCGGCGAGACCGGAACGGGAAAGGAGTTGATCGCCCGCGCCATTCACGACCACAGCCGGCGCAAAGACCGCACCTTTGTGAAGCTGAACTGCGCTGCGATCCCTACGGGTCTGCTGGAAAGCGAATTGTTTGGACATGAAAAGGGAGCCTTCACTGGCGCCATCAGCCAGAAGATCGGGCGGCTGGAACTCGCCGACCAGGGCACGCTGTTTCTGGACGAGGTGGGAGACGTCCCCCTGGAAATCCAGCCGAAGCTCCTGCGCGCTCTGCAGGAGCGCGAATTCGAGCGCCTGGGCAGCACGCGCACGAAGAAAGTAGACGTGCGGCTGGTGGCGGCCACCAACCGCGACCTGGAGGGCATGATCGCGGATCGCGAATTTCGCAGCGACCTGTACTACCGGCTAAACGTCTTTCCGATCCGCATTCCTCCTATACGTGAGCGGAGGGAAGATATTCCGCTGCTGGCTCGCTACTTCGTCCAGAAGTTCGCCCGGCAGATGCAAAAGCAGATCGAAACGATTCCGGCAGCCGCCCTGAAGGCCCTGACCGATTGGAACTGGCCGGGAAACATCCGGGAGCTACAGAACTTCATCGAGCGCGCCGTGATCCTCACGCGCGGCAAGTCGCTCGAGGTACAGCTCACGGAATTGCATAAGACGGGCATCAATACGTCTGTTGGTAGCCTCGGCCCAGGCGGGCGGGAAGAGATCGTCCGAATTGTGAAAGAAACGATCAGCGACCTAAATAATGGTGGTTCTAGAAGCGCCACTAAAGAATATGATGAGAAGCAGCGCCAGGAGATCATAAGCGTCCTCCGCGAGACCAAAGGTCGTGTTAGCGGCGCCGGGGGAGCCGCCGAACGTCTGGGCGTCAATCGTACGACGCTGCTTTCTCGGATGAAGAAGCTCGGCATAGATCCCAAACAGTTTTCCTGACCTCAACGTGTTGAAACTGACTTCGACAGTTTCGACACCTCAGTCCTCTCCCTTACCACCCTGCATTGAATTTCAATGAGTTACAGCGGCCGCGCTTTGGCATGCGTGTTGCCCTTCTCAATATCGCAACCATCGGAGGCGCTGAACATCACGCTCCGGATTTTGCAGGTTCTGGCGGCTGCGATGCTTGTTATGACTGAAACTACGTGAGGAGAGTAAACGACGCTGCGCCGCAACGGCGCAGATGGCTTGATAACTGATCTGAGTGTGTTCCGCTGAGAGCAGAGCGAAACACGAAAGGAGAAATGACGCATGTCTGACAATTCAGTTGTAGCTTTATCCGAAGAATCGCAACCATCGAAGGCTCTGAACGTCACGCTCTGGACTTTGCAGGCGCTGGCGGCGGCGGCGTTTCTGATGGCTGGCGCGACGAAACTGGCCGGCGCGGAGATGCACGTCGCCATGTTCGAGAAGATCGGACTCGGCCAATGGTTCCGGTACTTCACCGGAGGCCTCGAAGTGATCTGCGCGATACTGTTGCTGGTTCCCAGGACAGTGGGTATTGGCGCGGCGTTGCTCACGGCGACGATGGTCGGCGCGGTTGCGAAGATAAGGCAGGAACATGAAGCAGAAACCTGTATTGCTCGTTACCGGCGCGCCAAGCCGGCCTGGCCGGCGCGTCGTGGAATTGCCGCTCGAAAGGAAAACAACAATGCAAAACATTCTGTTGATCGAAAGCAGTCCGCGAGGAGCGCAAGCCTACTCGCATCAAGCCGCCCTGTCCGTTGTGAACGAACTTCAGGCGCGGCTTCCAGGGGCGAAAGTGGTTGTTCGCGACCTCGGCGAAAACCCGCCGCCTCACGTTGGGCCGGCGTTTGTCAGCGCGCTTCAGGCGCAACCGGAAGCGCTCGAGCCTGAGCAGGTGAAGGCGCTGGCCTACTCCGATGCGCTGATCAATGAAGTCCTGGAAGCCGATGTGGTCGTGCTCGCCGTGCCCGTTCACAACTTCACCATACCTTCAACGCTCAAGGCGTGGATTGACCACGTCGTGCGCGCCGGACGCACCATTTCCTACACGTCCAACGGGCCGAAGGGGCTTGTTACCGGCAAGCGCGCGGTCTTGGCGCTGGCGAGTGGCGGCGTGTTTTCTAATGGCCCGGCCAAGCCGTTCGATTTTCATGAGCCGTATCTCCGCGCGATCCTCGGGTTCATCGGCATCACCGACGTGGATGTCGTGCGTGTCGAAGGCATGGCGATGAGCGGTATAGGTCCGGAGAAGGCGCTCGCTTTGGCTACCACGCAATCGAAACAGATTGCGGCTCATCTCGCCTAAAACAGCAAAAAACAAACGGAGGAAGAACCTCCTATCGGTCCAGCATCGGACGCAAGCAACTGCTCGCCTATCTCGAAGACGAATGGTCGCTCAACACGAGCCTGCGCAGAATGAGCAGACACTACGGTGAGCTGCGCATGCCTGTGGTGATTGTCACAGGTGATCAGGATCAGATTGTTTCACCGAAAGAGAACGCATACAGACTGAAGGAGGGGATTCCGCAGGCGCAGCTTGTGGCGCTAAAGGGCGCAGGCCATGAGATGCCACTGACCAGGCCTGACGGCGTTTACAGCGCTCTTAAACGAATTTCCACCACCGCTACAGACATAGCTTCGAATGTGGCGCTCTAAGGGATGGTTGAAATGAAATACTCCATAGCCGCAGAGCGAGACCGCTCAGACGCCTGGGCCGTCCTGCTGGCAGGAGGCGACGGGACACGCCTTCAAAGCCTGACCTTCAAGGTCGCGGGCGACTCAAGGCCGAAGCAATTCTGCCGCATCTTCGGGAGCAGGAGCTTGCTCGCTCACACGAGGGAACGCCTCCGCCCGATCTTCCGCGAGGATCGAACTATGTTCGTCGTGACCAGGGCGCACGAGGCGTTTTACAAAGAGGAACTCTCCGACGCTGACGCCTCCAAAGTCGTGGCGCAACCGGGGAACCGGGGAACCGGGGTGGCCATCATCGTGGCGCTCCTTCGAGTCTTGCAACATGACGCAGATGCGATCGTCGCCTTCTTTCCGTCCGACCACTTCTTCGCGGACGACGCGGCGTTTGCTGCGACGGTTCAATCGGCCATCGGCGCAGCAAGAAAGCACACAGAGTCACTTATTCTGATAGGCGCCAAGCCGCGATGGCCGGAGGTCGAGTACGGGTGGATTGAGCCGGGAGCGTCCGTTACGAACGGAGGCCGAACTCCGTTGCTCAGAGTGAGTCGTTATTGGGAGAAACCTCCTCTCGCGAAGGCGCGCGAACTGATGAGAGGCGGCGGCCTCTGGAACACCTTCGTCACCATAGGCCAGGCAGGCGCGTTTCTGAAATTGCTTAGCTCCACAGCCCCGGATGCCGTGGCCAAGATTGCGGGCGCGCTTGCGCATGACGACATTGACGGCTCCTATCGTGACCTGGACACGATAGATTTCTCGAAGGATGTGCTGAGCTTGAAGCCGCATCGGTTGCTGGTGGCGTCGGACGCCACTTCGGGATGGAACGGAGTGGCTGCGCGAATGGGTGACCGCGCCGCTCCGCGTCTGATTTGATCCAACTTTCACCCGCCGTTCGGCCCACCGGGTCAGACTCTCGATCACCGGTCGTGATCGTTCTGTCGTTGATTGGGCGCTTCTCGTCGCCCGCGTCTTTGTCGGCGTAATCTTCATGGCGCACGGCGCGCAGAAACTCTTCGGCGCGTTCGGCGGGCCGGGGCTTTCGGCCGTCCTCCAGATGACGGGGCCTTTAGTGTTTACAAAACCCAGTAAACTGATGTGAAATATCTTGGTGATAGTTCAAAAGGCTTTCAGATACAGATTCTTCCCTACTGATGAGTTGGATGACTTTGAGAGTGGCGTTGAGCCCCGCAGCGAGCGAGAGATTATTGAGGCGGCGCTGGCCGAGACCAGAGGGCGGGTTTCCGGACCATCGGGCGCCGCGGTCAAGCTTGGGATGTCGCCCTCTACTCTTGAAGACAGGATCAAAGCCTTGAAAATCGATAAGCGCCGATTTAAATATGGCTGACGCTGTAACTTTTGTCCGATCTAAAACAACACAAAGGGAGAGAATATATGGCAACGAACGAGCGTTCAGTAGAGCTCGCCGGGGTCGATCTCGCTGGGCAAAATCATGTTTGCGCCTTTTTCAACACCATGGACGAGGAGCACCGGGTGCTTCGCTCGTTCTACAAAGGTGGTTTCGATCGGGGTGAAAAGGCTACCCACATCGTAGATTCTGAGAATCGGGAAGCGTATTTGAAGCGGCTCACCGATGCAGGTATAAATGTGCAAGAGTTGATGGACACTGGCCGGCTGGAGGTGCTCCCGTGGACCGACATGTATGTGCGTGATCACCGGTTCGACCAGGATGCGATGCTGGCTTCAGTCGAAAACCTAATCCAATCGGGCGCAGCTTCCGGCTACACGCGTACTAGATTGGTGGGACATCATATGGATTGGTTATTTCTCGACAAACCAGCCGTGAACAACTTAGTGGAATATGAGGCTCGCCTCAATCATGTTCTCTCCAAGTACAACGATCCGGTGATCTGTAACTACGATCTGTCCAAATTTAGCGCGAGTGTGGCGATGGACATCATCCGGACACACCCGCTCGTAATTATTGGTGGGCTGCTGCGGGAGAACCCCTTTTTCGTCCCTCCCGACCAGTTTCTCGAGGAAATGCGTGAACGACGGTCAGCTCGCATGACCGCAGGATAGTGAACGGCTCAAATGATCATGGATCACTCCGCTGAGGTTGTCCGTTTACGTGCAACGGTCAGGGATCTCTTGGCGCTTTCGGCCATCCCGGAGGTGTGGGTCGGAAGAGAACCACCGGCTCTCGCTACTGAGCTGGCCGATCTGCTGATCGAATCGCTGCGCCTTGATTTCGCCTTTGTGCGCTTGTGCGATCCCGAAATGCGCCATGCCGTCGAGGCTATCCGCGGCGACGCTTGGAGTTCATTTCCGGAATGGCTGCAGCAGCGGGTCGCTGTTTCGGGCCAAATTTCTCGCAAGGAAGTAGTGAACCAAATTAGCGGTCCCGACGAATCCTTCTGCGGTATCGTGATTCCTATCGGTGTAAACGGCGACCGTGGTTTCGTTGCCGCAGCGTCTTATCGCTCGGATTTTCCCGACCAGACTGATCAGCAGTTGCTTTCGGTGGCTGCGGACAGCGCCGCTACGGCATTTCGGAACGCGCATCTTATCAACGAGCTGCGCAACGCCCAAAAAGTGCTGCGCGATAGGGAGCAAGAGCTTCGCACGGCCCGGGACGAACTAGAAATTAAGGTGGCGGAACGAACCTCCGAATTACAGCGGAGTGCCCAAGAGCTGCAAAGAAGCGAGTTCTACCTCGGGAAGGGACAGCGCCTTGCGCATATGGGTAGCTGGGCCTTCAATGCTGCTGGGTTCGACTATTGGTCTCCCGAGTTGTTCCGGATTCATGGGCTTGATCCGAACCGCAAGGCGCCAACAGTGGAAGAATATATGGCGCTCGTACACCCGGAGGATCGGGAGTTCGTCGCACAAGCAATTCAGAAGATGTTGGCAGACCATCGCAGCTTCGACTTCACGAAACGGATCGTTCGGCCAGATGGAGAGATTCGTCATGTGCGTTGCGTCGGTACCGCCGCGACTCCCGGCGCGCCGTGTCAAGGGTTTGTCGGCACAGGGATGGATGTTACCGAGCAAGAGCAATTAACAGAAGAACTACGCCGGAGCGAGCATCATCTTCGGGAAAGAGAGAAGGAACTTGAGCAGGTGCTGGACTCCGCGCCTCAACTCATTGCGGTAACCGGATCCAACCGCGAACGTATCTACGCTAACCGCGGCGCGCTCGATTACCTCGGCATCAGTCTTGATGAGTGGCGGCAGAGAAGCATCGGCGCTGAAATTCATCCTGACGATCGGGAACGGCTGAAGACTTCTGTGGAGCTTGCCTGGTCAATCGGTTCTGCTTACGAGCTGGAGTTACGGGTGCGCAGAGGTGATGGAAGTTATCGTTGGTTTCTGGCTCGCTACAATCCGGTGCGCGACGACAAGGGACAGATCACGCGTTGGTATGTAGCGTGTACAGATATTGAAGACCGCAAGAGAGCCGAGGAAAGATTGCAGCGGGAAAACGCCGCTCTCCGTGAAGAGATCGATGAAACTTCGATGTTTGAGGAGATTGTCGGAACCTCCCCTGCTTTGCAAACTGTACTCTCGAGCATTTCCAAAGTTGCGCCAACTGATTCCACAGTTTTGATCACGGGTGAAACGGGAACAGGCAAAGAGCTTGTTGCGCGAGCCATCCACCGACGATCAGGTCGGACCTCCCGCGCGTTCGTTAGCGTGAACTGTGCAGCAATCCCCCGTGACCTCATCCCCTCGGAGTTGTTCGGCCATGAGAAGGGCGCCTTCACCGGAGCTACCCAAAGGCGGCTTGGCCGTTTCGAACTCGCCGACGGCGGAACGATTTTTCTGGACGAGGTCGGCGAACTCTCGCCCGACACTCAGGTCGCGTTACTGAGGGTGTTGCAGGAACGAGAATTCGAACGAGTCGGCGGAAGGCAACCGATCCATGTCGATGTTCGCGTTATCGCTGCTACAAATCGCGATCTCAAAGCCGCTGTCGCTGATGGGACCTTCCGCCAGGATCTGTTTTATCGGCTGAATGTATTTCCCGTTGAAGTGCCACCGCTGCGAGAACGGAAAGACGACCTGCGAATGCTGATTGAGTATTTCGTGCAACGCTACGGGAAGCGGGCGGGCAAGAACATCCGCTCGATCGACAAGAAGGCGCTGGCCCTGTTGCGGTCTTACGACTGGCCTGGGAACATTCGTGAGTTACAGAACATCATCGAGAGGTCCGTGATTTTAAGTTCCGGCGGAGTTTTTTCCGTTGACGAATCGTGGCTTTCAAAAGAAACGTTCCCACCAGCATCTAGGATTGAAGCGTCGGTACACTCTAAAAGTGGCGTTGAGCCCCGCAGCGAGCGCGAGATCATAGAGGCGGCGCTGGCCGAGACCAGAGGGCGGGTTTGGGGACCGTCGGGGGCGGCCGCTAAGCTGGGAATTCCGCCGTCCACTCTCGACCATAGAATCAAAGCCTTACAAATCAATAAGAAGCGTTTCAAGTATTCGCTGAAAACTGATCAGAACCACCAGAACCACTAAAACCACCAAATTTCACCAAATCCACCTCTTTTCGCAGTTCACATCTGTCGCTGAATTTGTCTTACCCGTTCGTTTGCAGTCCATGACGATTGGCAGAGAGTTTGCGATAAAGATTTCCGTTCTTGAACGCCGGTGGCTCCAAATTGGCCGGAGCGCCAGCGATGGTCGGGCTGTTCGACGCGATCGGCCTGGGACCGTTGTTGCCCTTTGTGACTGGCGTAATTGAAGTCGTTCGTGCGTCGCGCCGCACCGGTAATGCTTATGATATCCACGCAAATCGATGTGAAAGAGTACAGCTATTTCGCGGACAACCGCTGGCGAAAAGCTGCAGATAATCAGGTCTTCGAAGTACACGAGCCCTACAGCGGGGACCTTTTTGCCCGTGTCGCAGCAGGTTCGCGCGAGGATGCGCGCGTCGCCGTGGATGCCGCCTCAAAGGCATTCGCGGGATGGTCGCAAACCGCGCCGGCGGAGAGAGCGCACCTGTTCCTGCAGGCCGCAGAGATCGTCAAGCGCCGCCGAAGCGAGATCGCTGAAGTGCTGGCGCGTGAGACCGGGTCCACCATTTCATTCGCTACATTCCAACAGGACCTGGTCGCTGCGACCCTCCAGCAGGTCGCAGGTTGGGTGTACTTGCCCAAAGGCGAGGTTCTGGAAACCAATTTACCAGGCACGCACTCGATCGGCCTGCGTCGTCCGCTGGGCGTGGTCGCCAGTTTCACGCCATGGAACGGCGCCAACGTCCTGTCCTGGCGTGCGGTTATCTCGCCGGTGGCCGCTGGAAACACCGTCGTGGTCAAGCCATCTGAGTTCGCTCCCGTCTCAGCAGGAATCATGCTCGCCGAGGTCGCAGATGAAGCCGGGTTCCCTGCCGGGGTCATTAATGTTGTGACTCATGCGCCCGGAGCCGCGGGCGCCATTGCGGACGAGTTCTTCGATCGTCCCGAAGTTCGAGTCATCAATCTGATCGGCGGAGTCAAGACGGCACGGATGCTGGCGGAGCGCGCTGGTCGCCTCTTAAAGCGGACCGTGATGGAGCTGGGCGGTTTCAACCCGCTAATTATTCTCGACGATGTTGATGTGGACTATGCTGTCCGCACCGCGACTTTTGGATCATTTTTTCATCAAGGCCAGATCTGTCTCAATACCCGCCGAATCATTATTCAGCGCAAGATCTACGAAGAGTTCCTCAGCAAGTTTGTGGCTCGGACCAACACCCTGCCGGCAGGCGATCCCCTGAACCCGAAAACCATCATTGGTCCCATCATTACGCGTGACGCCATAAAGCTCATCGATTACCGCGTGAAGGAAGCCGTCGCGAGGGGAGCCAAGGCCCACACGGGCGCGAAGTACGATGGACAGATTTATTACCCCACGATTCTGACTGACGTCCCTCTGGATGCCGCAATCGCCAACGAAGAGACCTTCGGACCGGTCGTGGTGGTTGAAGTGGTGGATACGCCGGAAGACGCGATTGCCGCCGCAAATCGCACCATGTACGGCCTCACCTCTTCGATTCTCGCCGGGAATACCTACAAGGCATTCGAGATGGCGCCAAAGGTTCTCGCTGGCATCGTGAATGTGAATTCACCGACCGTCAACGACGAGATTCACGCGCCGATGGGCGGAGTTCGCGACAGTGGCTGGGGCCGCACAGGACCGCGTAGCCTGGATGATTTCAGCGACGTGATTTGGATCAACTCGCACAGCGGGCAGCGCCAATACCCGATCTGAATCGCAATGCACCCGGCGCCAAGCTCGACCGCCAAGATGGAGGACCCAAAATGACCAATATACATCCGCTCGATCCCGAAGACGCAGCGATCACCACCGCCATGCGCGCCATGGTCAGCTCCAGCAAGGGCGCGCGACCAGGAATCGAAGCCCGCGGACAGTTCGACGCTCTCATGGAGAGCGTACTGCCGCGCGACGACGTGACATTCGAAGCAGACACCCTCGGCGGCGTACCGGGACTTTGGGTACATCCGGCGGATTGGCGGTCGAGCGAGGCGATCGTCCACCTGCGCGGTGGTTGGTTTAACTTTGGCTCCGCCAAAGCATACCGCCATCTTGTCGGGCATATTGCAGCGAGAGCGGGCGCGAGGGCGTTTATCCCGGACTATCGGCTTGCTCCTGAACACCCATTTCCGGCGGCCACGGACGATGTGTTGGCATGTTACCAAGGTCTTGCCGAGAGGGACATTCATCGGATTGCTCTTACGGGAGACTCCGCTGGAGGCAATCTGGCACTCGTACTCGCGTCGCGCGTTACCGGCGAAGCCGCCTCCATCAACGCGACTCTTGTCGGAGTTGCTGTGTTGTCGCCGGTTACCGACCTAACGCTTTCGGGCGCGACCTACGAGACGCGCGCCGATGCCGATCCCCTTTTTACTCGCCCGCAGGTCGCGGAACTCGTGCATTCCTACTTGGGGAGCGCCGACGCGAGACATCCACTGGCTTCGCCCCTTCACGGTCGACACTCCGGCATGCCTTCCACCCGCATTCACGTCGGTGACGACGAAGTGCTGTTGGACGACTCGCTCCGATATGTTGAGCGTGCAGTTGCCGCAGGCGTCGATGCCCGAGCTGATGTGTGGATGGGGATGCCGCATGGGTTTCCCGGAAGCATCGGAAGATTGAAGGCGGCAGCACAGGCGCTAGATGCCATCGGTGCTTTCCTCGCCGAGAGGCTACAGGCGCACGCGAGCCCGTAAAGCCCGTAATTGAGATCACGGCGAAGGTCGCCGGAAACTCAATACTCGTCGGCGGCGGCGCTTGCCCGCAAACGCGGTCAAAACAAGCGCAAGTGTGGGAAAACTTTGTTCGTTAGAGAATTATTGGAGGTTGACATGAAAATCGGTGTGAGTGGCGCCAGCGGCCATTTGGGCAGAGCCGTCGTTTCGGAACTGCTGCAGCGTCCCGACGGACACGAGGTAGTGGCTATCACGCGGACGCCCGAAACCGTCTCTGGACCGGCTCAGGGACGATTCGGGGACTACAACCGGCCCGAAAGCCTTGCGGAGGCCTATGCGGGTCTCGATCGTCTGCTCATCATCTCGACCGTCGATCCGGAACCCGGAAAGCGCGGGGCGCAGAACGTCGCTGCCATCGACGCGGCCGTGAGGGCGGGCGTCAAGCATATCGTCTTCATGTCGGCAGCGGGCACGCGGCAGGAGGAGGAGCCGGCGCTCGGCGCCTCCTACTGGCGGGGCGAGCAGCATCTTATCGCCACGGCGCCGGCCTGGACCATCCTGCGTATGAACTTCTATGCCGAAGCTCTCGTGCAGCAGGCGCAGGCGGCGCTGGACCAGGGCGTGCTGACCGGGCTGGCCGAGAACCGGGTTGCTTTCGTTGCGCGCGGTGACGTGGCGGCCGCCGCAGCCGGAATCCTGATCGGCGACGGCCATGCAGGCGCGATCTACAACGCTACCGGCCCCGAGCGCCTGTCGGGTGCGGAACGCGCGGTCCTCATCGCCGAAATCACTGGCCGGCCGCTCGCGTTCCTTGCCATCACGGAAGAGCAACTGCGCGCCGGACTGACGCGGGCGGGTTTGCCGGTGGGGGTCGTCAACACCGTCATCAGCATCCAGGCGAGCTTCGCGGCGGGCGCCTTCGACATTGTGACCGGCGACGTCGAGCGCCTTGGCGGCCGGCCGGCCAAGCCTCTCCGCGATGTGCTTGCCGGGGCGCTGAAATCTCCTTCGGCCTGAAGGCTTGCACCGTGCAAGCCCTGGAAGGTCTCCCGAGCCGCCAAGTTGGTGATCGGCGGCCAGGTCAGGCGCCGATGGGCGGAGTTCGCGACAGTGGCTGGGGCCGCACGGGACCTCGGGAGTCGCGCAGCGATGGTCGGTTCGCGATAGGGTTGAGCCTTCGAGGCGGCTATCGAAGAAATCAGATTTTAAATCCTGGGAGTTCAAAATGATCAACGAGTCGAATAAAGAAAGGCGATATGACTTCATCGTGGTGGGAGCAAGTGTTGCTCATCGCAGGGGCGCCGTTGAATGAACCAATCGCGCGTTACGGACCGTTCGTGATGAACACAGAGACAGAAATCCATCAGGCGTTTGAAGATTACCGTCGGGGCCGAATGGGCGCGATTAAATCTTGAATGATTGAAGATGAAAGGAGTACCAAGGTGTTATCCAACAATGAGAAACTGATCGCTGTGATCGGTGCAACGGGACAGCAGGGAGGCGGAGTCCTACGTGCCCTGCAAGCCCGCGGACAATTCAAGGTGCGAGCACTGACTCGCAATCCAGACAAGCATCGGGAACTCGCAGAGGAAGTCGTCGAGGCAGATGTAGACAAACCGGAGACACTCAAAGCTGCATTTGAAGGGGCACACGGAGTTTTCCTGGTCACCAATTTTCGGGAAGAAGGAACCGACGAGCTTAAGCAGGCGACGGCGGCCATACGCGCCGCCAAAGATGCCGGGGGCAAACACTTTATCTGGTCAACCCTGCCTGATGTAGAAGCGATCAGCGGTGGCAAGTTCAACGTTCCCCACTTTACCGGCAAGGCCAAAATCGATCGGGTAGTGAAGGATGGCGGGTTTGAGAATTACACCTTCGTCATCGCCCCTTTCTACTACCAAAATCTTGCGGGCGCCCTTGCTCCGCAGAAGCAGGCGGACGGGTCCATGGGCTGGGCTCTTCCTCTTGATCCGACACTGCGGGTCATTCACATGGGCGACATCAACGAACTCGGGAACATCGTGGCCGGCGCATTCGCACACCCGGATGAGGCAGGCAATGGTCAGTATCTGCCACTCGTCGGTGATTTCATGAGCTTTAATGAAATCGTTGAGA
>WNFV01008018.1_pt1 | contig 18676 bp, 19 predicted proteins | sample 5400101 | NCBI WGS metagenome assembly WNFV01 (sample SAMN13153361, study PRJNA577476) | soil metagenome | isolation source: 115 cm soil or saprolite under grassland replicate 1 | place: USA:California | collected 2016-06-15 | reverse complement strand
GCCGCAGCTCGCGCGGGCAGATCGGATAGCCCTCGACCTGGCCGAGCGCCGCCTCGTCGGGCGCGGCGAGCGCCCCCGCAGCGAAGAAAAGGCTTCCGAGAAAAACCAACAGCCTCACGCCCTGGCGATGAGTACTAGCCAGTGATCTCGTCATAGCCTCGACCAAGGAACTGAACGAAACAGAATCCGTGGCCGAACGGATCCGCCATCAGTGCAAGCTTGCCCCACTTGTGTGTGGCGATAGGCTTTTCAAGGCGCGCTCCAACGGCAATGGCCTTCTGAACCGCAGACTCTATGTCCCCAACAACAAAATCAAGATGGACTGGCGTCCAATGGCGCTCATAGCTCCGGTGCTGGGCAGTCGTATCTGAGGCTGGCGTGCCGCCGAATTTGACCAGCAGATAGATGGGTGCAGAGCTTCCAAGCAACTCGACTCCGGAAGTTCCAAAGCGCCGGCCTACCGTCAATTCGAACGCGGCGCTGTAGAAGTGGATCGCCTTCTCGAGATCGTCAACATCAAGGTTTACGAGGAGATTCATTTGCCCCGCTCTTGTGCCGCCTAGCGAACGAAGCTAACCGGCGCCTCGCGGTCGGCGCGTCAGCGCCAGCCGCGAGGCATGCGAGTTGAGCGAGCGGTTAGGCAGCACATTTTTCCCTATGCCAACTTGGCGAGCACTCCATTCATTTCTTCTCTGGAGAAAGCACGTAAGGTCTGGGTCCGAACGTTACCCGCGGCACCGATGGCCAATCCAAGCGCGGTCATAGACACATCGTCGGGTGCCTCGAATACTGCGACGACATCGTAGCTTCCCAGCGTCCAGAAAAACTCCTTCGCCGTAACCCCGAATTTTCTTGCCAGTTCCTTTACGGCGTCGGCCCGCTTTGTGGTGTCTTTGACGTTGCGAATTCCCTGATCTGTGAAACTCGTGAGGACAATGTAAGTCGCCATGATGAATTCTCCTTACGCTGTTCGAGGCCAGGGAAACAACTGTCAATGGCGGCACGGCCTCGAAATGTGCCTTCCTGACGAACGAAGCTGACCGGCGCCGAGCCGACGGCGCGCCGGCGCCGCCGGCGAAGCGTCCGGGTTGAGCGAGAAGTCAGGCTGCATGGACTTGTGCGGGGGATTCGGAGAGACAACACATATCCGTATGCAGCCAGCAGGAACGATCTTCAACATGTTGATCGATGCGGACCGACTGGACATTGCGCCAGCTTTCTTTGGTCTTGTCGAGGAGCGCTTGGTTTAGCGCCTGTCTTCGACCGCCCAAACACGAAAATATCCCGACCGGTGAAAGGTAACGAACGACGAAACCGACGGCTCGCCTTGTGATCAGGAACATGGCCCCGCGACCAATGCCTGTTTGGTCGAAGGAGGCCGTGACCGGCAACAGAAGCCTCCCGTTCATTCGAAGATGGGTTAACCAGGCAAGCGACGGGTGTGTGACTCCGCAGTTGACGAAGATAGCGTCGCACTTGCCGAACGGCAATTCGCAGCCATCCATGGGCGATACCGTTACTTGGTTCCAAGGGCGCAAATTTTCCTGGGCGCGCGCGGCAAGGATGGGGTCGATCTCGCACGCCAATACGATTCCCGACGGGCCGACGAGCTCGGCAAGGATGGCCGTGTAGTAGCCCGTTCCGCTGCCAATGTGGACGACTGTCTCGCCAGATCCTAGCGCCAGAGATTCAATCCAAGCGGCAAGGCTGCTCGGCTCACCGTTGTTGAGTCCTCGGGCGGAATCGATCCCGATCAAGACGTCACCATAGACGTGGATGGGATCAGCACTGTCAGTGGTGCGGTAACTCCAACTGCCATCATCGGCAAAGACACAAATCTGCCACGGTCCATGTCCGACAAATCTCTCGCGCGGGACCTTGGCGAATGCGTCGACCAACCCATCGGATGTGAGGTGTGCCGTTGCGCGCAATTCCTCAGCGAAGCGACGACGCGATGTTGCGAGCTCGCTCACGATAATGCGGCCTGACGAACGAAGCTAACCGGCGCCGAGCGCACGGCGCGCAGCACTACTGGCGAATCGTCCGGGTTGAGCGAGAGGTTACGCCGCTTGATGGACATAATTAGCAGGAAACATTGCGCGTTCAACCAGCTCGATGAGTATGTGGATCACCTTGATGTGAAGTTCCTGAACCCGATCAGAATACGTCCCCACGGGCGTACAAATTTCCACGTCTGCCGCACGCCCGAGCGTTGAGCCAGCTTTACGGGTTAACCCGATTACTGTTAGGCCCAGCGCGTGGGCGCGGCCCGACGCAAGAACAACATTGCGGCTTTCACCGTTGGTCTGCATTGAACTCCGGGTTACGCCACGTCATTTGAAGTATTATTTGAATCGTTAGGTTCGGCCAGAAAATTGCCGAGATAATTCACGATGTTGATGTGGAGTCCCCGAAAGCTCGCGCCCGGGTTGATGCAGATATATGAGATGTGCATCGTTCCAACGCGAAAGCGGCACCGAAGCCTACGATTGTCGCTCAACGGCGAGACCTACGCCAAGCTTTGTGCAAAGACACTGAGAACGCGATGACTGTCCGCACCGCCGTCCTGGACCTCTTGCGCGCCTTCGGGATGACTTCGATCTTCGGCAATCCCGGCTCCACGGAGTTGCCGCTGTTTCGAGGTTTCCCCAAGGACTTCCGCTACGTGCTCGGCCTGCAAGAAGCAGTTGTCGTGGGTATGGCGGATGGCTATGCGCAGGCGACGCACAACGCCGCCTTCGTCAATCTGCATTCTGCGGCGGGTGTGGGTCACGCGATGGGCAACATCTTTACCGCCTACAGGAATCGCACGCCGCTCGTCATCACCGCGGGCCAACAGACACGCTCGATTCTCCCGTACGACCCGTTCCTGTTTTCAGCCCAAGCCACGGAGCTTCCCAAGCCGTACGTGAAATGGAGCTCGGAGCCGGCGCGTGCCGAGGATGTTCCGCTCGCCATCGCGCGCGCCTACTACATCGCGATGCAGCCACCGCGCGGACCGGTGCTGGTTTCGATTCCGGCCGATGACTGGGCGAAGCCCTGCGAGCCGGTCGCGGCGCGCGTCGTGAGCACCGAGATCCGACCCGAGCCGCGTGTGCTGGACGCGATTGGCGAAGCGCTCGACACCTCGCTGCGTCCGGCGTTCGTGGTCGGCGCGGCGGTCGACCGCGACGGCGCCTGGAGCGATGTCGTGCGGCTCGCCGAACGCCACAACGCGGCGGTGTGGGTGGCGCCGATGTCGGGGCGCTGCAGCTTCCCCGAAGATCACGCGCTCTTCGCCGGGTTCCTTCCGCCGATGCGCGAGAAGATCGTAAGTCTTCTTGCGGAACATGATGTCATCTTCGCGCTCGGCGCTGCCGCATTCACCTACCACGTCGAAGGCGCCGGGCCGCATCTTCCCGCGGGCGCCCGACTCGTGCAACTGATCGACGATCCGAACATCGCCGCCTGGACGCCGCAGGGTACGTCCGCGGTCGGAAGTATTCGCCTCGGTGTGTTGGATCTGCTCGCGCGCGAGCCCCCGCAATCGCGCGGCCGCCCTGCCCCGCGCCGCGAGCCGCCGCGCGTCGAGCCTTCGACACCGATGTCCGCTGCCTTCGTCATGAAAACGCTTGCCGAGCTCCGGGATCCCGCGGCTATCGTCGTGGAGGAAGCGCCGAGCTCGCGGCCGGCGATGCAGAGCTATCTGCCGATCGTGCGCAGCGAAACGTTCTACACAATGTGCAGCGGCGGGCTTGGATACGCCATGCCGGCGGCCGTGGGGATTGCGCTGGGCAAGCCGGGCGCGAAAGTCATCGGCCTGATCGGCGACGGATCGAGCATGTACTCGATCCAGGCCTTGTGGAGCGCAGCGCAACTCGCGCTGCCGATCACGTTCATCGTTCTCAAGAACCGGCGCTATGCCGCGCTGCAGGAGTTCGCACCGACGTTCGGTCTCGGTCCGGACGAGCCGCTACCCGGAACCGAGCTGCCGGATATCGATTTCGTGGCGCTGGCGCGTGGCCAGGGATGTCGCGGCGTGAACGTGAACCACGCGCAGCATTTGCGCAATGCGCTGAGCGACGCGCTGCAGGCGCCCGTTCCAATGCTTGTGGAGGTGGACGTCGCCTGAACCGATTCACCGCAGTTTGTCGCTGACCAGTTCCAGACTCACAACAAGAGGAGGCACCATGTCGATCACTTCAGCAGTGGGGCGCAGCGCCGTCGCATTGATCTTAGCCTGCGCACTGTGCGCTCATGCGGGTGCGCAGACCTGGCCGGACAAGCCAGTCAAGTTGATCGTCAACTTCCCACCCGGCGGCGTCGCAGACACGCTCGCGCGCGCTATTGCGCCCGGCATCTCCGAGGCGATCAAGCAGCCGGTCGTGGTCGAAAATCGCCCGGGGGCGAACGGGGCAATCGGCGCTGATGCGGTCGCCAAGTCGCCCGCCGACGGCTACACGTTCCTCGTCACATCAGGCGGCGCGATGACCGTCGATCCGTTCATCTATGCGAATCTTCCTTACGACACACAGAAGGACTTGACGCCCGTCGCGTCGCTGGCGATCGTGCGCGTCTTTCTGATGGTTCATCCCTCGGTGCCCGCGAAAAACCTCAACGAGTTCGTCGCCTACGCGCGCGCCAATCCCGGGAAGCTTTCCTACGGGTCGGCGGGCAGCGGCAGCTCCCCGCACATCGCTGCGGAGATGTTCAAGCGCGCGGCGAAGATCGAGGCGACCCACGTTCCGTACAAGGGCGCGGCCCCTGCTCTCAATGACCTGCTCGGCGGGCAGGTGCAGTTCATGTTCGATCCCGGTCCGGGCCTGCAACATGCGCCCACCGGCAAGTTAACGGTGCTCGCCGTCGCAAGCGCCAAGCGCGCTTCACGCTATCCCGACGTCCCGACCCTCGAGGAACTGGGCATGCGGGTCGATGCGGATACCACGTTCGGTGTCTACGCGCCGGCTCGCGTGAGCACCGCGATCATCGAACGGATGAACAGGGAAATCACTCGGACGTTGAATTCACCCGTGCTGGTGGACAACATGGCCAGACTCGGGGGCGAAGTCGCGCCGATGACGATCCAGGAATTCTTAAGCCGGCAGGCCGCCGATCGCGCGCGCTATGGTGCGTTTATCAAGGAAGCCGGCATCAAGGTGGATTGACGCGGACCTCCACGGCTTAAGCTTAAGAGCGCTATGGCAAGGCACGCAAGGCGCGCGAATGTTGAGACTACTTGTCATTAGCGTTCTGTGGGCGGATTCACCCGATAACGTTTGGCCGATCTCAGACGTTGTAGCGCGGTTCCAGACCGTCGCAGCGTGGTATGCGGAGGCCAGCTACGGCAGGCTGACGCTTGTTCCAACCGTCGCGCCATTCGTCCGGGCCACCACGACTTCGGCCAATGCTAACGCCGACACGCTGTTGCATATCTCTTCCGATCTCGGCGGGCCATTAAAGGCATCGGGCTTCGACACGACCAAGTTCGACCGCATCATTTACATCGTTCCGCGCATTGCCTCAGTCGGTCCCAAGGGCTTTACCTTTGGCTCGTCGATGGTGCTGAACTGTGGCGGCAGCGACTACGTGACGTTCGGAGCGATTCACGAATTGGGCCATTCGCTCGGCCTCGCGCACGCGCAATCGCTGCGAGTCGGCGGCCGCAACGGCAAGGTGATGACGTTTCCCGGTCTCGATATCACGCAACTCGGCGGCAATGTTATCGGCTTCCGCCTTGATCCCGCCGACCCGACGAACGCGATGTCCTATGCGCAAGTCCGGGCTCATTTTGGCGCGTATGACAAATCGCAGCTCGGATGGATCGCGCCGGCAATCGTGGACGGCAAGGACCAGACCTACGAATTGACTCCGCTCGCACGACGGGGCGGCGCGCTGTATGGAATAAAGGTACCGATGAAGCAGTTCAGGGCGACGTCGAATCGGGTTTACTGGATCGAGCTACGGGATGGTTTCGGCTTCGACGGTAACCTCGCGCCGCAGAATCGCGGCTTCATCGTCAGCGTCGCCAACGATTTCTTGTGCGTTCCGACGTGCGCGATCGACGCCCACCCGGAGACTCAGGAGTTGGGCGACAGCGCATTCCAAGCCGGCGACACATTCAAAGATGGCACGGTCCGCTTCGACTTCGTCGACGCGACGCATATACGGGTGCGGCTCGATCCGGGAGCGTCAGCTCCGACGTCCACGCCAAGACCGTAACGCAGCAGAGAACGCACGTCGTTGCGCGTTCCCCAATCCGGACAACATCATGCTCGAGTGCCGCCTAACCAAGCTAACCAGCGCCGAGTGGACGCGCGCAAGCGCCGCCGGCGAGGCGTCGGTTGAGCGAAACGTTAGGCCGCTCAAGGCAACATGTTCAACCGGATGATTCACTATCACGGGGGTTATTGGATGACTTGATCCGCGCGACTCAGTACCGAGGTTGGGATTGTCAACCCAAGTGCTTTCGCCGTCTTGAGATTCACGACTAGCTCGAATCGCGTGGCCTGCTCCACAGGAAGATCACCCGGCCTGGCACCTTTGAAAAGCTTGTCGACGTAGCTCGCAGCGTGTCGGAACTGGTCAAGGATGCTCGGATCGAAGCTAATGAGAGCACCCGCCTGGGCAAACTCGCTGAACTCGGAAGCCACGGGCATCTTGCGCTGCTTGCCAAGTTCGACGACCCGCGCCCGATAACTGATTTGGATTGCGTCTTCCGTCGTCATGAGGGCCTGCGCCCCGAACTGCACTGCAGACTCGAAGCCCCTGTCGAGATCGTCGGGGACGCGTAGCTCGAACGGGTGGAGTTGCACTTGAAATTGTGGAGCGGCCGCCTGGATCTGCTTCAACTTCTGAACGACGCTGGCATTGGCGGAACTCCAGAAAACAGCAAGCCGAGTCAGTGTCGGGAGGATCTCCTTCAGCAGCTGCAGGCGTTTGGCAGTCAGCTCGGTCGCGAGAAGGCTGGCTCCCGTGATGTTTGCTCCAGGTCGTGCAAGGCTCGTGATGAAACCGGCAGCTATCGGGTCACCGACGGCGGCCATCACGATGGGAATCGTTTTGGTCGCCTTCCGCGCCGCGTCGGTGGATTCGGTTCCAGCCGTCAAGATAACGTCCACGTTTCGTTGCACGAGGTCGGCGGCGAGCGCGGGCAGGCGACTGGACTCTCCTTCCGTGTACCGGAACTCAAGCCGAACGTTCCGTCCATCTATCCATCCTCGCTCCTGGAGCGCTGCCGTGAACGAATTGACGCGAGCCTGCGCCTGCGGGTCGCTCTGGACATACGGCAAAAGCAGGCCTAATCGCAACTCACGGCCAGGCTGCTGCGCACGCGCGACGAGCGGCCGGTGGAGCGCGACACTGCCAAGCAGCACGAGGATGCTGCGTCGCTTCATACCACGGCCCATAGTCGGTGATGGGAAATAAGGCGTCATCGCGTACCGCACAGCATGGATCGCATCCAACATTTTGCCGACGAATCAATGATCGCCCTCGGAATGTCGGGTCCTAACGATCGGCCGCGCGCGGTCTTGCCCTACGCGCCTGAAGCGGTTATCTCTCCTGCGCCTTGAACATCGTCGTCACGCTCGTCACCAGCGTCGCCAGGTCGGCGAGGTTCGATGGCACGATCAGCGTGTTGCCGGTCTTGGCGAGATTGCCGAACGCGGCAACATACTGCTCGGCGACCTTGAGGTTCACCGCGCTCATTCCGCCCGGCGAGCTGATCGCTTCGGCGACCTGGCGTATCGCCTTGGCGTTCGCCTCGGCGATCGATAGGATCGCCGCGGCCTGGCCTTGCGCAGTGTTGATCTCGGCTTGCTTCACGCCCTCCGACTGCGCGATGGCCGCCGCGCGCGCGCCGGCGGCGAGGTTGATCTGTTCCTGCTGGCGACCTTCCGAGGTGGCGATCACTGCCCGCTTCTCACGCTCGGCGGTGATTTGCGCCTGCATCGCGTGCAGGATTTCCTTCGGCGGCGTCAGGTCTTTGATCTCGTAGCGCAGCACCTTGACGCCCCAGTTCGCCGCCGCCAGGTCGAGCGCCTCGACGACCTGAGCGTTGATGTGATCGCGCTCCTCGAAAGTGCGGTCGAGCTCCATCCGGCCGATGACGCTGCGCAGCGTCGTCTGCGCGAGCTGGGTGATCGCGACCACGTAGTTCGACGATCCGTACGACGCGAGCCGCGGGTCGGTCACCTGAAAATACAGGATGCCGTCGACCTGGAGTTGCGTGTTGTCCTTGGTGATGCAAATCTGCGATGGGACGTCGAGGGGGATTTCGCGCAGGTCGTGCCGATACGCGACACGATCGACGATCGGCACGACGAAATTGAGCCCCGGCTCGAGCACGGCGTGGAACTTGCCCCAGCGCTCGATGACCAGCGCGTGCTGCTGCGGCACGACGCGAATCGTTTTGACGATGATGATGACCGCGACGATGAACAGCGCGAGCGTGACGATCGAAGAACCCATGACGATTTCCATATCCCGTTCCTCAGGTGGGTCGGCGGTCGGAGAGAATCAGCACCGATCCCCGCGTCCCGGCGATGTACATGGTCTCGGCTTGCTGCGTTTCGGGCGCCGCGAGCTCCGCGTCCCAGGTCGAGCCGCGATAGCTCACTCGCGCCGTCCGGTCCGGGCCCCAGCTTTGCACGCGAACCATCTGCCCGACGTCGAGCGCCGCCTGCCGGGGGGTAGCGCCGCGGCCGCGTTTCCATCGTTCCAGCAGGACGACACCGCCGATGCCCAGCGCCCCCGCGGTCAGCCATTGGTAAGGCGTGCTCCAACCCAGCCACGCGGCGACGCCGCCACAGGCGACCGCAATCCCCACGGCAAGCAGGTAGAAGGTCCCCGTCAACAGCTCCGCCGCGATCAGCGCCGCGGCGGCGATCCACCACATCCAATACGCACTCATCGCTAGTGCTTCCTCCTCGAGCGGAAGGATAAAGGAAATCCGGCGCCGCCGGATGGCGGGCGCGACCCGTGCTCAAGGCGGTCCGCCGGGGATTGTGAAGCACCGGAACGCCCCCAGATTCCGCTATAATTAGCTGTTTCGGATCAACCTCTTCGCGACGCTTACCAGAGGAAAGCATGCCGATTTACGAATACCGCTGCGCGGGCTGCGGGCATAAGCTCGAAGCGCTGCAAAAATTCACCGAAGCGCCTCTTTCCGACTGCCCTGTCTGCGGCAAGAAGAGCCTCTCCAAGCTCGTCTCGGCGGCGGGATTTCAGCTCAAAGGCAGCGGCTGGTACGCAACCGATTTCAAGAATTCCGGCGCGAAACCCGCGGCAAAGTCCGACGCGGGCAAAGATGGGGAATCCAAGCCGGCGGAAGCCAAGAAGTCGGACGCAAGCAAAGAGGGGGAATCCAGGCCGGCGGAGGCCAAGGGTGCCTCCCAAGGCGACACGAAGAGCGCTTCCCAAGGCGAGAGCAAGAGCGCGAACCCCGGCGAAGCGGCAACCGCGGCGAGTCCCGCGCCTGCAACTGTTCCTACCGCGAGCGAGCGGTGATACCGACGACACAGTGACTTTGAAACGTTACCTGAGACGTTACCTGGTTGCGGGGTTGCTGGTCTGGGTGCCGCTCGGCATCACGATCTGGGTGCTGGTCTGGCTGTTGACGACGCTCGACCAGACGCTGCTGCTGGTCCCGGAGAGCGCTCGGCCCGAGGCCGTTGTCGGCTTCCACATTCCGGGACTCGGCGTGGCCCTGTTCGTGGCCATCCTGCTCCTGACCGGCGTCATCGCCGCCAATTTCTTCGGTGCCCGACTGATCCTGCTCTGGGAGTCGGTGCTGGGCCGCATACCGGTCGTCAAGTCGATCTACTCCAGCGTCAAGCAGGTCAGCGACACGCTGCTCTCCGAGAGCGGCACGGCGTTCCGCAAGGCGCTCCTGGTCGAGTATCCGTATCCGGGTAGCTGGACGATCGCTTTCCTGACCGGCGCACCGGCCGCCGAAATCGCGGAAGACCTGCCGGGTGAGCACGTGAGCGTCTACATCCCGACCACGCCCAATCCCACGTCAGGGTTCTTTCTCATGCTGCCGAAATCGCGCGTCCACGAGCTCGACATGACCGTGGACCAGGCATTGAAGTACATCATCTCGATGGGTGTCGTCGCGCCAAGGTTGCGTCACGCCGCCGCCCCCCCACAGATCGCCGTCACGGCAGCCCCCGCTGCCCGAAATTGACCGTGTAACCGCACCTCGCCGACCGCCCGCGTGGCGGCGCGCGACCGCGCCCTCTTGCCCGCGCCCGAATTCGCAACTTTGGCCCCTGGATGATCCGTCGGAGAAAAACTTGAAACGCACCGACTATTGCGGTCGCATCGACCGCCAACACCTGGCTCAGACGGTTACCGTCTGCGGCTGGGTACATCGCCGCCGCGATCACGGCGGCGTCATTTTCATCGATCTGCGCGATCGCGAAGGTCTGGTGCAGATCGTCTGCGATCCCGATCGCGCGGCGACCTTCGCCGTCGCGGAAAAGCTGCGCCACGAATTCGTTATCGGCGTGACGGGTCTCGTGCGGCCGCGCCCCGAAGGCACGGTGAATCCGGACCTCGCGAGCGGCGAGATTGAAATCCTCGCGCACGAGATCGAGATACTCAACACCGCGCAGACGCCGCCGTTCCAGCTCGACGACGAGAATCTGTCGGAAACGGTCCGTCTGCAGCACCGCGTGGTCGACCTGCGCCGCCCCCAGATGCAGAAGAACCTTATGCTGCGCTACCGCGCGGCGACGGCTGCGCGCCGCTATCTCGATGCCCACGGCTTCATCGACATCGAGACGCCGGTGCTCTACAAGTCGACACCGGAAGGCGCGCGTGAATTTCTCGTGCCCTCGCGCATCCATCACGGGCTGTTCTATGCGCTGCCGCAGTCGCCGCAGCTGTTCAAACAGATGCTGATGATGGCGGGCTTCGATCGCTACTACCAGATCGTCAAGTGCTTCCGCGACGAGGATTTGCGCGCCGACCGTCAGCCGGAGTTCACGCAGATCGACATCGAGACCTCATTCCTGACCGAGGTCGAGATCCGCGAAATCATGGAAGGGCTGATGCAGCAGATGTTCAGGGACGCGTTGCAGGTCGAACTGCCGGATCCGTTTCCGGTCATGAAATACGCGGACGCGATGCGCGACTACGGCATCGACAAGCCCGATCTTCGCGTGGCGCTGAAGCTGACCGAGCTCACCGACGTGATGGGAAACACCGAGTTCAAGTTGTTCCGCAGCGCGGCCGAGCTGCCGAACGGTCGCGTCGCCGCGCTGCGCGTTCCCGGCGCCGGCGGCGGCGAGCGCCCGCTCACGCGCAAGGAGATCGACGATTACGCGGCGTTCGTCAAGATCTATGGCGCCGGCGGTCTCGCTTACATCAAAGTCAACGATGCGGCCAAGCGGAACGAGGAAGGTCTGCAATCGCCGATCGTGAAGTTCCTGTCGGCCGAGATCCTGGACACGATCATCGAGCGCACTGGCGCGCAAACGGGAGACTTGATCTTCTTCGCCGCCGACCGGGAAAAAGTCGTCAACGATTCGCTGGGGGCGCTGCGGGCGAAGGTCGGGCACGACCGCGGTTTCGCCGAAGAGGGATGGAAGCCTCTGTGGATCGTCGACTTCCCGATGTTCGAATACGACGACGAGCGCCGCAGTTGGGTCGCGCGGCACCATCCGTTCACCTCGCCCAAGGACGGTCACGAAGCCCTGATGAAAACCGATCCGGCCAATGCGATCGCAAAAGCGTACGACGTCGTGCTGAATGGGTGGGAGATCGGCGGCGGCTCGGTGCGCAACCACAAGCCGGAGATGCAGGCGAAGCTGTTCGAGGCGCTCGAGATCGGTCCCTGAACCGCGTCTTCATGATTCATCCGGCCCCACGCCGCATGCCGACCGCCGCCGGCTGTCTGCTTTTGTGCTCTCTGCTCGCGCTCGTGCCGCTCTCATCCGTCGGCAAAGCACCGCCGCAATCCGAAATCGCGGCACAGGATCTCCCGGCGGAAGCTCGCACCACGCTCGCACGCATTCGCTCGGGCGGGCCGTTTCTCTACGAGCGCGACGGTGTCGTTTTCGGCAACCGCGAACGGCTGCTGCCGCCCAGGCCCCGCGGCTACTACCACGAATACACCGTGCCGACACCCGGCGTGCAGAGTCGGGGCGCGCGGCGCATCGTCTGCGGGGGTCATGCCGCGACCGTTGCCGAGTGCTACTATTCCGACGACCACTACCAGTCGTTCAGGAAGATCCAGCGATGAAGCCTCCCGATCTCGCGGTCGCGGCCGATGCCGGTGTACGCGATTGGTCGGGCGCGCCAGACGCGATCAAGACAGCGGCCGCCGCCGCCAACCTCAAATATCGTGTGGTCGACTTGCACGGCGTCGGCGGCAAGAACGAGTTGATGGAAGCGCTCGTCAAGGGGCTGAAGCTCCCCGAGCACTTCGGCGACAACTGGGACGCGCTGGCCGACTCGCTCGAAGACAGCGACTGGCTCGGCAATCACGGCATGGTCATCTTCGTCCGCCACGCTGCGGCGTACGGAAAGTCGTATCGCGTCGACTGGGAAACGCTCGCCGACATTCTGTCCGAGGCAGCCGAGTACTGGCAGGAGCGGCACAAGCCGTTCTGGGTCTTTGTCGCTTGAACATCACTTTCTCCCCATGCGGGGAGAGGGTCGGGTGAGGAGCGATGCATTGCCGTACAAGATCCCCATCTCGACGCTGGTTATCGTCCACACGCCGGATCTGCGCGTGCTGCTGCTCGAGCGCGCGGACTATCCCGGCTATTGGCAGTCCGTAACCGGCAGCCAGGAGCCCGGCGAGACGCTGGGCGAGACTGCGGTGCGCGAGTTGCGCGAGGAAACGGGAATCGATACCGAGGCTTTCGGCGGCGTTGTCGACTGGCAGCTCACCAACGAGTACGCAATCTTTCCGCGGTGGCGCCACCGCTATCCCACCGGCACGACGCATAACACCGAGCACGTTTTTGCGCTGGAAGTGCCGGAGCCCGTCGCCGTGATTCTCAATCCGCGCGAGCACCTGGGGCATCTCTGGTTGCCTTGGAACGAGGCCGCGCCGAAATGCTTTTCGTGGTCGAACCGGCAGGCGATCGAGGAGCTGCCGCAGCGCGTCATGACGCAAAGGACACATCGATGAAGGCGACCCGTTCCTATCCAAGCAATCGCTGCATTCGCTCTGCGTACCTCGGCACGCGTGCGCTGCTCGTTGCCACGGCTGCGTGCGCTGCTGCGACGGTATTGGCGCAAACGCCTTCACCACCGCCGCCCACTGTCACCGTCACGGCATCCGCGACCGCTACGGTCATCAACGACCGCCTCCAGGCCTGGTTGCGTGCCGAGGCCGAGAATGCGAGCGCGAGCGCGGCCGCGAGCCAGGTCAATGCGACCATCGCCAAGGCGCTGGCCGATGCCAAGGGCCACCCATCGGTCAAGGTCGCGACCGCTGGCTACTCGACGCAACAAGTCAGCGACAAGGTGAAGGCGCAGCGCTGGCGGGTCGTGCAGACGATCAGTCTTGACGCCGGCGACTTCACATCTGCCGCGGCATTGATCTCACGTCTGCAGGACGAGCACGGCCTCCTCCTCTCCGGCATGGGTTTTTCGCTCGCGGAGAAAACGCGGCGCGACGCCGAGGACAGCGTGACGCAGCAGGCCCTCAAGGCATGGCAGACTCGCGCTCAGCAGGCGGCGCAGGGATTGGGGTTCGCAACGTGGCGAGCCGGCCACGTCACGGTGCAGACGAGCGAGCCCGGCCGCATCTTCCCGATGGCGCGCGCGCAAGCGATGAGCGGGTCGGCGGGTGGAGCGCCGGTCGCGATGGAAGGCGGCACGACCGACGTGACGGTGACGGTCAGCGGCGAAGCCGTGCTCCAGTAGGGCGAAAGTCGTCGCAACGCTGCAGCGCAGTGAGCCGCGGTGGCGGGCATGTTGTGGCGCCGTCGTCGCCAGCGGGTGGCTCGTGCGCGGCCACTCGTGGGTTGAGTTGCCGCCGCGAGCCGGGTACCCGCTCGACGACGTGTTTGGCGCCACACGCTCAGCCACCGCGGCTCACTGCGCTCGAACGCGATGTTGTGCGAATAAAGTCGCGGCTACGACGGTCCGATCATCCCCTCCGGCCTCACCCAGCGATCGAACTCTTCCTCGGTGACGTGGCCCAGCGCGAGCGCGGCTTCCTTGAGCGTCGTGCCCTCGCGGTGCGCCTTCTTGGCGATGGCGGCGGCTTTGTCATAGCCGATGTGCGGATTGAGTGCGGTCACCAGCATCAGCGAGCGTTCGAGCAGCTCGCCGATGCGCTCGCGGTTCGGCTCGATGCCGCGCGCGCAGTGCGCGTCGAAGCTCGCCATGCCGTCGGCGAGTAGACGGATGCTTTGCAGCACGTTATGGATGATCAGCGGCCGGTAGACATTGAGCTCGAAATTACCCGATGCGCCGCCGACGTTGACCGCGACGTCGTTGCCGAATACCTGTGCGGAGAGCATCGTCAACGCCTCGCATTGCGTCGGATTTACTTTCCCCGGCATGATCGAGCTCCCCGGCTCGTTCTCGGGAATCGTGATCTCACCGAGGCCCGAACGCGGGCCGCTCGCGAGCCAGCGCACGTCGTTGGCGATTTTCGTCAACGCCGCAGCAAGCGTCTTCAGCGCGCCATGGAGATTGACCAGCGCATCGGCCGCCGCCATTGCCTCGAACTTGTTGGGCGCGGTCACGAACGGCAATTTCGTGTAGGCGGCGATTTCCGCGGCTACCCTTGTGCCGAATTGCGGGTGCGTGTTCAAGCCCGTGCCGACCGCGGTGCCGCCCAGCGCCAGCTCGAACACATGCGGCAGCGCCTCCTCGATGTGCGCCTTCGCGTGCTCGAGTTGCGCCGCATAGCCTGAGAATTCCTGACCCAGGGTCAGCGGCGTCGCGTCTTGCAGATGCGTGCGGCCGATCTTGACGATGTCGGCGAAGCTGCTCGCCTTTCCTGAGAGCGTCCTTCTAAGTGCGTCGAGCGAAGGCAGCAGATCGCGCGCCACCGTCTCGGCGGCGGCCACGTTCATGGCAGTGGGGAACACGTCGTTCGACGACTGGCCGCGATTGACGTCGTCGTTCGGGTGCACCAGCCGGGCCTCGCCACGCGGGCCGCCTAGCATCTCCGAAGCTCGATTGGCGAGCACTTCGTTGACGTTCATGTTGGTCTGCGTGCCCGAACCGGTCTGCCATACCGCGAGCGGAAACTCATCGCCGTGACGGCCGGCCAACGCTTCGTCCGCAGCCGCGACGATCACCCCGGCCTTCTTTGCATCCAGCACGCCGAGCTCGACATTGACTCGCGCTGCGCTGCGCTTGACGATCAGGAGCGCCCGGATCAGGGCGGGCGGCATCTTCTCCGCCGAGATGCGGAAATGCTCGAGCGAGCGCTGTGTCTGCGCGCCCCACAGCCGATCGGCGGGAACTTCGATCGGGCCGAAGGTATCGCGTTCGATGCGCACGCTTGCTTCGGTCATGCCGTATCAGGTCGCGCGTTGAATTCCCGGAGGAGTCCACCGCCGCTCGAGCAGATCCTGCTTCGGCCAGTAGATGCGCAGGATCACGTTGAAACTATCTTTGGGCGCCGGAAGCCAGTTCGATTCCTTGTCCTTCCCGGGGTTGTCGTGCTGGAGGTAGATATCGAGTGAGCCGTCCGGATTCAAGTTGAGCTTGTCGCGGTCGCCGATCGCGTGGCGGTCGTTCGGGTTCGCGACGAAGAAATGCTTGTCGTTGTACATGGCAAGCGACCAGAAAGCGTTGGCTGGCGGCGTCTTTCCCTTGTCGAAATGCAACACGTACTTGTTCGCGCCGTTGAGCGGCCTGCCACCCCCGTCGAGGCGCGTTGTCGGAGCAATGGCGTCCTCCGGCGCGTTGGCGCCCAGGCTAAACGATGCAATGACCGCGCGCAGGCCGTAATTGGCCCCGTAACGGCCGAGGTCCCAATGGATCGTCCAACCGTTGCGGAGATCGCCGGTGCTGCCTTTTGCCGCCGCAACGATGGCGTCGTGCGCTGACTTCGCTCCGTCCTCGATGCCTTTCGCTGTCGCGGCATCGAGCTTGCTCGTGTCGAAGGGTTGGCCGGCGACGATCCCCAGCTTCTTCATCTTCTCGACCACTGGCGCGTCTTCCTTGGCCGGCGGATTGCCGGGCAACAGGCTCGCGAAGCGGGTGAAAAACGCCTGCGCGTTCATCTTCGCGACTTGCTCGACCGGCGCGGTCTTGGTGTCGATTCCCGTCTGCGGCGCGGGCGGCGCATGCACGGCTTTCGCCCCCGACTTGCGCCACTGTGACAGCGGAGTCAGCTTGTACTGATCCTGGATCTTCGCAACCGCCGCATAATCCGCTTTACCATTGGTCTGCGTGCGGCCGATCAGCCACACCATCTCGGTCGGCGACCTGATCTCCTCCACGTCCTTCGGCAGCTCACCCTTCCACTTCGGACCGATGATGGCGAAGTCTCCTTTCTTCGTGCCGGTCGTGCGTTTGCCCGGCGATTGGAAAACATTGGTCCACGCGTCGACCATCGGCATCATGTAATAACGATCGCGCGTGTCAGGGACCGAAAGCACGATCGGTTCCCGTGCCAGATCAAGCCATGCTTGCGAAGAAAGCGTGTCCACGTTCGGGTTTACGACGTCGGTGGACGAAGTATCGGGAAAAGCGCGCCTGTGCTGAAAGGTATTGATCGGGGTCTTCGCGAGCATCACCTGTTTGGTCACGTCCATGACCACCAGCGGATAGGCGTAAACGTAGATCTCCGTTGCGAGCCGCTTTACGTCCTCGTTGGCGGCGGGCGCGGGGGGCGCTTCGATCTTCGGCGGAGGTGGCGGCGCAGACTTGCCGCAGGCAGCAAGCATGATTGCGGTCGCGACCGCGGCGGCGAGGACAAGATGACGAGGGACGTGAATCATTGCGGGTTCTCCGTTGCCTGTCCTCGGGGGAGCCCGGGTAGTCTATGCCGGAGCCTTGGCCGAGGCAACGCGGCACGCCAACGAAAAGGGCGCCGCGGCGCCCTCTTCGTATCGTCGAATCGAGCGTGTCACGCGGATGGCGTTGCCGGAGCCTCGGCTTTCGCCGCGGGAGGATTTGCCGCCGCCGCATCTTCGGTCGCGGCCTTCATCGACAGCCGCACGCGGCCCTTCTCGTCGGCTTCGAGGACCTTGACGCGCACCGTCTGGCCTTCCTTGAGGTAATCGGACACCTGATTGACGCGCTCCTTGGCGATCTGCGAGATATGCAGCAGGCCATCGCGTCCGGGCAGGATTTGCACGATCGCGCCGAAGTCGAGCAGGCGGATCACCTGGCCTTCGTAGACTTTGCCGACCTCGACTTCGGCCGTGATCTCCTCGATCCGCTTGCGCGCCGCATTGCACGCGTCGGCGTTGACCGAGGCGATCGTCACCGTGCCGTCGTCCTTGATGTCGATCGTCGTGCCCGTCTCCTCGGTCAGCGCGCGGATAACCGAGCCGCCCTTCCCGATTACGTCGCGGATCTTCTCGGGGTTGATCTTGAAGGTCATCATCCGCGGCGCGTGTTGCGAGATCTCAGTGCGCGCGTGCGGCAGCGCTTCCTGCATCAGGTGCAGGATGTGCATGCGTCCCTCGCGTGCCTGCGACAGCGCGACCGCCATGATCTCCTTGGTGATGCCCTGGATCTTGATGTCCATCTGCAGTGCCGTCACGCCGCGGTCGGTGCCCGCGACCTTGAAATCCATGTCGCCCAGGTGGTCCTCGTCGCCGAGGATGTCGGAGAGCACGGCGAAGCGGTTGCCGTCCTTGATCAACCCCATCGCGATGCCCGCGACGTGTGCCTTGGTCGGTACGCCGGCGTCCATGAGCGCGAGGCTCGCGCCGCAGACCGAAGCCATCGACGAGCTGCCGTTCGATTCGGTGATCTCGGACACGACGCGCATCGAGTACGCAAACTCTTCTGCGGTCGGCAGCACGGCGATCAGCGCGCGCTTGGCGAGCCGGCCGTGGCCGATTTCGCGGCGCTTCGGCGAACCGACGCGACCGGTTTCGCCGGTGGCGTACGGCGGCATGTTGTAATGGAACATGAAGCGCTCGCGGTATTCGCCCATCAGCGCATCGATGATCTGCTCATCGCGCGCGGTGCCCAGCGTAGACACGACCATCGCCTGCGTTTCGCCGCGGGTAAACAGCGCCGAGCCGTGCGTGCGCGGCAGGACCCCCGTACGGATCGAGATCGGGCGCACCGTCCGCGTGTCGCGGCCGTCGATGCGTGGCTCGCCGGAAAGGATCTGATTGCGCACGATCTTCGCTTCGAGATCGAACAGCAGATTGCTCACGTGCTGCCGAGCGTCCGGATCGGCATCGGCGGCGAGACACTCCGCCTCGACCTTGGCCGCGATCTCTTTCAGCCGTTGCTGGCGCGCCTGCTTCTGGCGTAGCGCGTACGCCGCGCGAAGATCGGCCTCGGCGGTGGCCGCCACTTTGGCGATCAAGGCGTCGGCCTTCGCCGGGGACTGCCAGTCCCAGAGCGGCTTGCCCGCTTCCTCGACCAGTTGATGGATGAGCTCGATCGCTGCCTGCTGCTGCTGGTGGCCATAGACGACTGCGCCGAGCATCACTTCCTCGGGCAGCTCCTTCGCTTCGGATTCGACCATCAGCACCGCGGCTTCGGTGCCGGCGACAACGAGGTCGAGCTTCGAGGTCGCAAG
>WNFV01003950.1_pt1 | contig 18685 bp, 10 predicted proteins | sample 5400101 | NCBI WGS metagenome assembly WNFV01 (sample SAMN13153361, study PRJNA577476) | soil metagenome | isolation source: 115 cm soil or saprolite under grassland replicate 1 | place: USA:California | collected 2016-06-15 | reverse complement strand
CGGCCCGATTTCGTGAAAGACAATCCGGACTGGAGCGATCAACCGGGCTCCCGGATTCTGATCACGAAGGTCCTGAATCCCGCGTTGAAGGGATACGAGGGCAAGACGCTGGCGGAGATCGCGCGCGCGGAGCGCAAGGAGCCGCTGGACGCGCTCTTGGATCTGGTCATCGCGGATCGCGCGAACACCGGACGGGTCACGTTCTCGATGGACGAAGAGGACGTCAAGGCTGCGCTCGCCCATCCGCTCGTGTCCATGGGAACCGACTCAGGCGCAAAAGCCGAAGACGGGATCTATTCGGAGGAGAAGTCTCACCCGCGCGCCTGGGGATCGACGGCGCGGATCCTGGGCCACTACGTCCGGGAAGAGAAGCTCCTCCCGCTCGAGGAGGCGATCCGGAAGATGACGTCGCTGCCGGCGTCGCGGATGGGCCTCGACGATCGGGGCATTCTCCGAATCGGCATGGCCGCGGACGTCGTCGCGTTCGACCCCGCGACCGTTCGCGAGCGCTCGACGTATGCCGACCCGCTGCACTACAGCGAAGGAATCCCGTTCGTCTGTGTCAACGGTCAGCTCGTCGTGGACGGCGGCCGGATCACGGATGCGCGCCCGGGCCGAGCGCTCATGGGGCCGGGTTATCGGACGGAAGCGGGACGGAATCGAAGGAAAAGGACCCGGTACTCTCTATTTCTTTTTCCACATCCGTGGGTCGAACGCAAAGGGCTCGGCAGCGTGGATCCGTATCTTGAGAAAGTCCGTGTGGGCGGGATTCAGGAGGTAGTTCGTTTCTTGAGGAATAACCGCTGACGGAACGGCGAGTACCGCCGTCTGCCGCGCTTCGATCCACGCGTTTCCGATGTCCGCAAGTAATTCCGGTGCAGGGTATTGACGCCAGTCCGGCGGCAGATCTGCTGCAGTGAGAATCCTCACGCGCAGCCCATTCGGGATTTCGGCAGATACGGCGACGAGGCTCGACGGGACTTAGCGCAAGACTTCGAGAATCCGAAGGAGCGGCGGGCCGTGCGAGGTGTCAAGGCCGAGGCCGCCTCGATCCCGGTTCGGCACCGGGCTCGGGCGGCCTCGACCAAAATCAGAAGTCGAGTCGGGTCGTGATGCCGATGGTCCGGGGCTGGTTGGTCAGGTAACCCACGCGCGCGCGCAACCCCCGCTCACGGTCCAGCGCCAGGAACGCACGCTCGTCCGTCACGTTGTTGGCAAAGAGCGAGACGTCCCAGTTGGCGTGCTTCACGCCGAGTCGCAGGTTGATGATGTCGTACGCGGGCAGCTCGGGATCGAAAGTGAACGTCGTCTGTGTCAGGGGGCCGCCGATCGTGTGGGTGTGGTCTTCGGGAGGTGATCCGGGAGGGTTGTGCTCGAACGAGAGCAGATTCACGACCCCGAGGTCCTCATCGCCGACCTGGGTGAAGCGCGACCCGACGTGGTTGTACGTCCCCGTGAGATAGCCCTGGAAACCCGGTGAGATCGGCTGCCGGTAGGTCGCGGCAACGGCCGCCTGGAACTTGGGCACGCTCGGAAGCCGCCGTCCCTCCTCGATGCCTGACACGACGCTGACGTTGCCCATAGCGTCCGTGGAGGTCAAAGTCGATCGCAACTCCGAGTCGTTATAGCCGGCGGACAGAGCGAAGTCGAAGCGATCGCTTGGCGCCAGGGCGAACTCGATCTCGCCGCCGACGCTGCGGGCCTTCGGGACGTTGAATACAAGGCGCGAGGAGCAGGAGCCAGCCGTCACCGAGACCTGGAGGTCTTTGATATCCACATAGAAGGCCGAGATGTTGAAGTCGCCGCGACCATTGAACAGCCGGGACTTCGAGCCGACCTCGTAGTTCCACGCCGTCTCGTCGTTCCACGACTCCCGGCCGCCGAAGGTTACGAGGTCCTGGGCGGTGCACAGCGGCACGTTCAGGGGGTCGTTGATGCCTCCCAGCCGGAACCCCTTGGCGATCTGCGCGTTCAGATTCGTCGCATCGCTGACCTTGTAGGTGGCGATGAAGCGCGGTGCGACGCCGTTCGCGTTGGTCGACCCGGGTTGCGACACGAGAGCAGTCCCGGTGTTGTCCTGGGCGAAGATGCCGTCGAAGATCTGCTCTTTGTCCTCCTTGAAATGGTAGTAGCGCAGGCCTCCGGTCAGGCTGAGCCGGTCGGTTGCCTTCAACGTTCCTTCGCCGAAGACGGCGTATTGCTTCAGATCGTAGGAGAGGTCCGAGAAGAAGAGGGAGTTCTTGGGCGCGCGAAGTCCCCGCGTCGGAATGCCGGTCAGCTCCTCGAAACCGGCGACGAGCAGGTTCTGGCCGTAGTCGCGCTTCGAGTCGGCGTAGAAGCCGCCGGCCAGCCAGCGGAAGCGATCCGAGCCGCCGGAGAGGCGGAGTTCCTCCGTCCACCCCTTCGCCTTGGTCGCGTCATCGAGAGGCGCGTCGAGCGTGTAGACGTTCTCGGGAAGTCCGATGCTGCCCCCTGTGATGCTGGCCGTGAGTGCCGTCGCGTCACGCAGCACGTCGATGTCGCGGTGGGTATAAGACGTGATCGACGTCAGGGCAACGCCGCCGAAGTCGTACCGGACGTTCAGGTCGCCGAGCACGAATTTGTCGGTGAAGGGCTCCTTGATCTGGGTGAAGAGCTTGCGATCTCCGAGCGTCACCGCGGGACGCGTGGTCGTGTACGGGTTCGCGAGGATGTTGAAGACATCGATGCGGTTCCAGCCGTCCATCTCCACTTTCTGATAGACGAAGCGCGGCACGATGCTCAGGCGATCGCTCGGAGTGATCAGGACGGACGCCCGCACTCCCGTGCGGTCGCCCGTGTTGACGTTCTTCTTGACCGAGAGGTCGGGCTGCACCGCGTCCATCCAGCCCGCGAGCCGGTCATAGTAGCCCGCGATCCGCAGAGCCGCGCGGTCTCCCAGAGCCGTGTTGACGCCCGCCTTGACGCTGCCGCCCTGGTTGCCGTCGCTCAAGGTGTCGCCTGAAAGCTCGCCGAAGAACCGCGTCGCGCCGAGCTCTGGCTGGTTGGTGATGTAACGCACCGTACCTCCCAGTGAGCCGGAGCCGAAGAGAGTGCCCTGCGAGCCGCGCAAAACCTCCAGGCGGGACATGTCGAAGAGGTCGAGGTCCGGCATGAAGAGTGAGAGAGAGATGACCGATTCGTCCAGATAGACGCCCACCGATTCCTTGACGCCCGGTTGGTCCCGCGCGATCTGGCCGGAGGAGACACCGCGGATGGCGATCTGGCTCTGGCCGGGACCCAGGTTCTGAACGGAAAAGCTGGCGACGTTGGCGGCCGCCTCTTCGAGGTTTTCGACGCCGCGCTCGCGCAGGACCTCCTCGGTCGTGGCCGCGACCGAGAAGGGCGTCTCGTGCACGGTTTCCTCGCGCTTCATGGCCGTGACGGTGACTTCTTCGCTGACCGCTAGCTCGAGCGAGAGATCGACGGTGAGCGCCGCGTCGGGAGCGAGCCGACGGTTCCGCTGGGTCGCCTTCCCGACGCCCGGGAGATCCGCCGACAGCGCGTAGAGGCCGGGCGCGAGGCCGGTCGCGGAATAGGCGCCGCCCGTGCCGGAGCGGACCACCCGCGTGACGCCCGTATCCTGGTTGATGATCGTGATCGTCGCGCCAGGCATCGGGTCGCCGCTCGCGTTTCGCACGGTGCCGGAGATCGTTCCTCCGGTTGCCTGTCCCGACGACGGCACACTACAGAAGGAAAAGAGAATGAGCGCGGCGCAGACGATCGGGAATGGCGACCGTGGCTGAAACATATCGGCCTCCTCGCTGAAGCGCTGTGGGGAGCGATGGGTGAAATGGAGTTCACCCTGCTCTGATGGGTGCCTTCATAGAGCGAGCGCCAGGGTTTGTCAACACCGGCGTCGTCACTCCGAGCTCCTGACCGGGCCCGGGAAGCGCCTCCGGGCGGAGCCGAGCCAGTAGATGCCGAGAACCAGGCCCAGTAGAAGCATCGTCCAGAGAACCAGCTCGTTCGGCGGGAGGCTGAAAACGACCGTGATGAAAACGATCCAGACGATCGCGACCGCGTTGACGACCGGTGACCAGCGCCGGAGGCTCCAGGGAGCCGTCCCGGCGCTCGCGAACTCCCCCCGGCGGTGCTGGCGGTTGCGGAAGTTCAAGTAGATCGGGATTCCATACGCCAGATACAGCGCGATCGTGCTGATCGAGGTGATCACCGTGAACGCAGCCGCGTAGAAGGAGATCGCGACCGCGAGCGCGCTCGTCACCACGATCGCCACGACCGGAGTTCCATAGCGGTCACTCACGGCTCGGATCTTTCGCGCGCCCGGCATCCCGTCGTCCCGCGCGAAGGCGAACCACATCCGCGACATCGAGCTGACGGACGACGCTCCGCAGAGCCACATCGCGCCGCCGATCACGATCGCGACGAGGTTCGCAAAGAACCGCGGCAGGTTGTGGTCCACGATGTAGAGGACGGGATAGGGATCGGACGCCGCGGCGCGGACGTCGCCGGCCGGAATCGCCCACGTCAGCATGACGAGCAACACCAGGCCGACGACCGCGGAGACCGCGACGGAGAGGAACACCCCCCAGGCGGTGTTCAAGCGCGCCATCACGGTCTCCTCGGCCATGTGCGCCGAAGCGTCGTATCCGGTGTAGGTCCACTGCGCCTGGAGGAGCGAGAGGACGAAACACAGCAGGAATGGCGCCGACCGATAGAGGCCGCCGAGACCCGGGAACAGCGCGAACAGCGGGGAGGGAACGTGGACGTTGCCGAAAACGAGGGCGGGTCCGACGCGGCCTCCCGGGAGGTGCGCGGAGGAGGCGTCGAACGGGTTGGCGACGTTCTCGAATCGAAACAGAAACGCCGCGCCGTTTCGATGGGTGCCGAGGAGCGCGAGCAGGAGCACGATCACCACGACTCCCGCGATGTGCCACCACACGCTGAAGTCGTTCAGGCGCGCGGTCCACCGGATCCCGCGGACGTTCGCCGCGATCTGGGGCAGCATGATCACGACCATCACGAAGAGCTGGAAGTTCCAGCTCGTCAGCGATCCGAAGAGCGGGACCTCCATGTCGCGGGGAAGATCGAAAATCCGGCTCACGGCGCCGATTGAGTAGATCGCCGCGGCCACGTTGATGCCGGCGGTGATCGTGACCTGTCCGATCATGTTCAACCACGCGGTCACCCACGCCCAGCCTCGTCCGCCGAGTCGGAAGGCCCAGAAGTAGAGGCCGCCGGCCGTGGGATAGGCCGACGCGAGCTCGGCCATGCTCGCAGCAACCGCGAGCGTGAAGAGGCTGACCACCGGCCAGCCGACCGTGTTGACGATCGGGCCGGCGAGCTTCAGCCCGTAGCCGTAGAGAAGGATCGCGCCGGTCAGGATGGAGATGATCGAAAAGCTGACCGCGAAGTTGGAGAAGCCCCCCATTTCGCGGAAGAGCTGCTGCGTGTAGCCGAGGCGCTTCAGGTCCTCGGCGTCCTGCCGGAGGATCTCTTCTCGGGTCGGCATCGATCCGACTCCGGCTCTACTCCGGCGTCGTGTACGCGGAGGTGATCCCTCCATCCACGGTGAACGCGGCCCCGTTGACGTAGGAGGACTCGTCGGAGGCGAGGAAGAGAGCGGCTTGCGCGACTTCAGTGGCGCGCGCGAGCCGTCCCATGGGAATGTGGACCAGCCGTCGCGAGCGCCGCGCGGGGTCGCGAAACAGCTCCTGGAGGAGCGGTGTGTCGACCGGGCCGGGGCAGAGCGCGTTCACGCGGATGTTCTTGCGCGCGAACTCGATCGCCACTTCGCGGGTGAGCGCAAGGACGCCCCCCTTGCTCGCCGTGTAGGCGATCTGCGGGGTCGCCGCGCCCATGAGCGCCACGAACGACGCGGTGTTGACGACGCTCCCACCGCCCGCCCGAAGGAGCGCCGGGATGCCGTACTTGCAGCCGAGGAAGATGCCCTTCAGGTTCACGCGCAGGACGAAGTCCCACGTGTCCTCGTCGGTGTCGAGGACGGATCCGTCCGCGTCCGGGAAGACCCCGGCGTTGTTGAAAAGAACGTTCAAGCGGCCGTACTTCTTCTCCGCCTCCTCGATCATCGCGCGGGCGTCGTCCCCGCGCGAGACGTCGGCGTGGACGAAGTGGGCGTGCCCGCCTGCTTTCTCGATCTCGGCCGCCGTGCGCCTTCCCGCGTCGTCGACCACCTCGGCGACGACGACACTCGCTCCTTCGCGCGCGAAGAGGAGAGCGGCCTCGCGGCCGATGCCGCTTCCGGCTCCCGTGATCAACGCCACCTTTTCTTTGAGCCGCATCGTCAACCTCTCTCGAAAAAACGCGCCCGCTCCCAGTCGGTGACCGTCTCGTCGAACTTCCGCTGTTCCGTCGAGACGAAGTGCAGGTAGTGCTCCACGAATTCTTCGCCGAAGGCCTCACGGGCGAAGGCGCTCGACTCGAACCGCGCGATCGCGTCGCGCAGATTCTTCGGGACGCGGGGCAGGTCTTCGGCCAGGTAGGCGTTGCCCCGGAACTCCTCGGGCGGCTCAGCCTTTCGGCGGATCCCGTCGAGCCCCGCCGCGAGCGCCGCGGCATAGGCGACGTAGGGGTTCGCGTCGGCGCCCGGGATACGGCACTCGATCCGGAGCGAGTCGCCCTCGCCGACCACGCGGAATCCGGCCGTCCGGTTGTCGTGGCTCCACGCGATGGCCGTCGGGGCGAAGGAGGCGCTCTGGAAGCGCTTGTAGGAATTGATCGACGGCGCGAAACAGACCGCGAGCTCGGCCGCGTGGGACATCCAGCCGCCGAGGAACCAGCGAAACACGTCGCTCGCCGCCACGCGGCCGGGCTGCGCCTCGCCGGAGAACACGTTGCGGCGGCCCTCCCGGTCCCAGAGCGAGAGATGCTGGTGCATGGAGCTTCCAGCCATCCGCTCGTCCCACTTCGCCATGAACGTCACCGCGAGGTTCTGCTGGAAGGCGATCTCGCGAGCGGCGTGCTTCGTCAGGACGTTGCGGTCGGCCTGCTCGAGCAGATCGCAGTGCTCGACGTTCAACTCCTGCTGGCCCCGGCCCCACTCACCCTTCGACCCCTCCATCGGTACGCCGCTCTTCTCGAGCGCCCGCACGATCGCTCCGACGAGCGGCTCCTCCTTCGTCCCCTGGAAAATGTGGTAGTCCTCGATGTAGCCGGAGAACGTCTCGAGGTCTCCATAGCTCTTCCGGCGTGCCGATTCGTAGCTCTCGCGGAAGAGATACAGTTCGATCTCCGAGCCGGCGCGCGCGCCGTAGCCCATGTCGCTCGCGCGCGCGATCTGGCGCTCGAGGACCCGCCTCGGCGCGACCTCGATCGGCTCGCCCCCGGGCTCCGTCGCGACGTCGCAGAGGACGATCGCCGTCTTTTCGAGCCACGCGGCCCGGCGCAGCGTCCGCCAGTCCGGGACGCAGCGGAAATCTCCGTAGCCGCTCTCCCAGCTCGTCAGTCGATATCCGGGAACCGGGTCCATCTCCATGTCGCACGCGAGAAGGTAGTTGCAGGCGTGCATTCCGTGCGCGGCCACGTTCTCGACGAAGAACCGTCCAACGAGACGCTTTCCCATCAATCGACCGTAGAGGTCGGGAAAGACCGGGATGACCGTTTCGATCTCCCCGCGTTGGACGAGCGCGGCGAGCTCGTCGCGCGTGACCAGGCCTGGTACCGCGTCAGCCGCCGAGACCATCGGATCTCACGGCTCTACTCTATGCGGAGGTCCGGTCGGTCCGGGCCGATCGACTACCTGCGGATCGAGAGGTTCTCGTAGGCGACGGTCGGCAGCGCAAAACCCAGGGAGTGGCCTTCGACCTCGGGACGAACGAAATGGTAGACCTGCTCGTGGAAGAGCGGAATCAAGAGCGCATCCCGGGCGATCAGGTCTTCCACCTGCCGGTAGATCGAGTGTCGGATATCGGGATTGACCTCGGAGCGTCCTCGTTCCACGAGTTCGTCGATCTGCGGCGCGCCGCACATCCGTCCGAGGAGGCCCTCCCGCGACTGAAGAAGGCCGTTGACAAACGTGTCAGCATCCGGATAGTCGGCCACCCACCGCATCACGGCGATGTCCACATCCGCCTTCTTTTGGTGTTTCAGAAAATCGGCCATCGTCTCGTTGACCGGGCGCACCGTGAACCCCATCTCGCGGAATGCTTGCGCGAGCTCCGCGAAGAAGAGCGCGTACTCTCCGAAGAACATCGGGTGGACCGCGGCGGTTAGCTCCCTGGTCTCTTTGGAGACCGTGTAGCTCGCGGATTGCTCCGGGAGGAGGGCACCGGACTTACGGGCTCCCCGGCTCGCACCCGACGAATGTCCCAGCAGCCCTGGAGGAATCAGGCCGTTCGCGGGAACGGCGAGCCTGCCGAGCGTCCTGCGCACGATTCCGGCGGCATCGACGGCCTCGGCCAGACCTCGGCGCGTCGGCAGGTCTGTCAAGACCCCCCGGTGAACGTTGAAAGCGATCATATGGGTCGAGAGTCGGGGAGATTCCCGGTATCTCGGACCGTGGCGGGGGTCGCGCCGGAACGCGTCGACGTCAGCCGGGAGAAGGTCCGACGCGATGGCGAGACGCCCTTCGAGGAACTCGCTTCGGATTTCCTCGGGGGACATTCCGAATCGGAAGACGATGCCGTCGCTTCGGGGATACCCCTCGCGCCAGTAGTGGGGATTTCGCTCGAGCTGGAGCCTCCGGCCGGGATCGAAGGCCGCGACGCGGAACGGGCCGGTCCCCACGCACTGGTCGCGCCAGGTCCCGCTGATCTGGATCGTTCCTTCCGGAACGATCGCCGCCGCGGGCTCCGACATGAGCGCGGGAAAGAAGGGGACGGGCTTCTCCAGGTCGATGAAGAACTCGGTCGGCGAGACGATATGGAAGCCCTCGAGATCGCTCGCCTCGCGATCGAGCAGCCGTTTCGCCCCACGGATGGGCGATAGCGGCCACCGCGCGTCGCTCTCCTCGTTTAAGAGGAGCCGCTCGAAGGAGTAGCGCACGTCCCGTGCCGTCAGTGGGCGCCCGTTGTGAAAGTGGATCCCCGGCCGCAGGCGAAATCGGTAACGCAGGCCTTCCTTCTCCGCGGTGATGTCCGAGACGAGCCACGGAATCACGACCGCGCCCTCGGTCTGCCGCGTCAGCGTCTCGAAGACATTGGGAAGGGTCTCGCCCTTCTCGACCGTGCTGTCCACAGAGGGGTCGAGGGATCGGATGGCCCCCGCGATCGGAACGTGAATGATTCCTCCCGCTGCAGGGCGGTCGGCAGTCGGTCCCACCGCCGCCTGCGTTTTCCCGAGATCGGAATAGTTGACCCAGGGAGCGGTGCCGAGGAGTTGGAGCCCGCGAACGGCCGGGCTCGCGATGCGGTAGTCCACGTCGTGGAATAGCGGCACAAGAACTCCGGAGTCGAGCAGCAGGTCTTCGAATCTCCGATAGAGGCCTTCGCGCGCTTCCGGATCACTTTCGTGGCGGGCTTCTTCCAGGATCCGGTCGGTCTCGGTGGATGAGAAGTATTCGCGCAGGAGTCCCTTGCCCGAATGAAACAGGCTGAACGAGAAGTCGTCGGGATCGTCGTAGTCGGCGATCCACCGACCGACGAGGAGGTCGATCCCCGCGTTGTCGTTCCACGAGGGAAGGTACTCGGGCATCGTCAGCGTCGCGACGGAGACTTCCACTCCGAGGTCGACCCAGCTTCCGAAGAGAGCGGAAGTCAGCGCGCCGTACTGGTCCTGAAGGATCGGGTGGACGGAGGCCCGCAGGCGAAGAGGAAGCTCGAGCCCGGCGGATCGGATCATCTCCGTGGCCTTTTCGTGCGAGAGATGTGGCTGCCGGCGCCCGGGATCGTGTCCGAGGATTCCCGGCGGGAGCAGCCCGGTCGCGGGAAGAGCGAAGCGTCCCAGAGCTCCCCAGACGAAATCGCGCGCCCGGACCGCGTTGGCGAGAGAGCGGCGGAGCGCGGGATTCGATCCCGCGGGGCTCGTGGCGTTGAAAAGAACGAAATAGGTGTTCTTCTTCGGGTTTTCGACGAGTCCCGTTCGGAATCGCGGATCCCGGAGGATCGCCTCTCGATCCTGCGGGAGCAGATCCCGGGCGAGATCGATTTTTCCCGATCGGAGTCCCTCCGCTATGGCCGAGGCGGAAAGGGAGGCTCGGAACTCGATTCGGTCCAGCCGCGGGGGATCCTTCCGGTAGCGCTCATTGCGCTCGAGGACAGCGCGATCGGGCGTGTGCGAGACCATCCGAAAAGGTCCGGTCCCCAGGACATTCGCCGGATTCCCATCTTCTACGGCGGCCTCGAAGGCGATCGAGGTCCGTCCGTCCGTCAGAAGCGCCGGGTAGATCGGGAGCGCTTCGGTCAAGCGGATCTCGATCTCCCCGTCGGAGGCGACTGTGATCCCGGCGACCTCCGGCGCCCTTCCTTCCAGATACTCCGCGATTCCCGAGATCGGAGCGAAAGCTGCCGGCGTCGCATCCCGTGAGAGTCGGATGGAGCGCTCGAGGGACGCCTTGACGGCGGCTGCGGTCATCGGCGTCCCGTCGGAGAACGCGACTCCCGGACGAAGGCGCAACCGCACGGCTTTCCCCCCATTCTTCAGAGACCACTGCTCGCAGAGCGAAGGAACCGGGTTTCCTTGGGAATCCGTCGTCACGAGCGTCTCGAAGACGCTCGCCACGACCTCGCTCTCTTCGGTCGTCTGGTAAGTGCTCGGCTCGATGTCGGCGATCGGATTCGCCATCGCGACGACGAGCGTCCCCCCGCGCGGGATCGCCTCCTCCGGGACTTTCTCCGTCGTGGTCAGCCGGTCGATCTCGGCGACATAGGCGCCGGCCTTCGCGTATTCGCCGCGCATGTTGGCGACCGCCGCCGCGAGCGAGAGAAGCTTCGCCAGCGGCTCTGTCTTCTTGAGTGAACGAGCGATTTCGATCCCGCGCTCCGCCCACTGACGCGTCTCTTCGGTCCGGCGCCCCTGCCACGCCGTGTCCGCGGCGAAGAGGATGGCGGCGAGAGTCTTCTCCGACTGCTTTTCGCGTTCGAGCACCGCGACGGCCTCCTCGGCCTCACGCAGCGCGGCCTCCGGGTTGCCCGCCATTCGCTGCGCCTCCGCCAGCACGAGCCTCGTCTCGCCTTGAAGCGACCGGTTTCCGGTCCACTCCTCGTCCTCGAGAAACTCGAGAGCTGTCTTGGCCGCTCGGATCGTGTCGTCCGGGCTGAAGGTCTCGAGAGACTTCTGCGCGAGCTTCAATCCGTATTCGACCGTCTTCTCGGGAACGTCCCCCTGGGAAAAGTGATGGACGAGCTCCGGGTAGATCCGGTCGAGCCGCCCGGTGTAGCGCTTCTCGATCAACTCCGCGTACTTTCGATGCAGCGATCGCCTCTTCCGTCGCGAAAGAGTCCCGTACAGCACGTCGCGTACGATTCCGCTCGAGAAAGCGACCCGATCGCCTCGCGATTCGCGCTCCTCCTCGAGAATCCCCTCGGCGAGCAACCGGTCGATCGAGTCGTCGAGGTTTCGGGCGCCTTCGGAGAGGGTCTCCAGGTCGCGGGACTCGAAGCTCCTTCCGAGCACCGAGGCCGTGGAGAGAAGCTCGCGAAGCTCTGCCGGAAGACGTTCGATCCGCTTTTCGACCGCCTGCTGGATCGTCGCCGGCAGCACGTCGGAAGAAATCCCCGCCCTCTTCGAGAAGCTCCAGGCCCCGGTATCGTCCTTCGCGATACCTCCCGAATCCATCAGGGAGTGAATCAGCTCCTTCGTGAAGAACGGGTTTCCTTCTGTGGCTTCGTGGAGTCTCTGGCAGACCTCTTCGGAGAGCTTGGTGGCGCCGACCACCGATTCCACCAGCGCGCGGTGCTCCGAGGGAGAAAAAGGGCCCAGCGTGATCGGCGCGAAGCGGGGATCGTCCGTGAAGGAGTCGAGCATGCGCACGAGCGAATGCCGCTTGTCGGTCTCGGTGTGTCGGTAGCTTCCGACGAAGAACGTGGGAGTCGGGCCGAGACGGCGCACGATGTACTGGAGCGCCTCGATCGAGACTTCCGCGGCATGCAGGTTTTCGAGGATCAGGACGAGCGGTTTTCCAGCGGCGATACGCGCGAGAGTCCGCGCCAGCAGCTCGAAGATCTGGCCGCGATCCTCCGCCTTCTTCTCCCCCGCCGAGGCGACCTTCGAATCACCGCTGACCGCCGAGCGGAGCTCGCCGATCTCCGTCAGGAGAGGGAAGAGAGAGAGCAGCTCCGGCGCGAGGTCGGAGAAGTCGGGCCGCTCGGCGGCGGAGCTTCCGGAATCCTTCGACTGGAAGTAATCCTGGATGAGCTCGCAGAAACCTTGATAAGAGAAGGCGCGGTCCTGCTCGACGAATCGGCCATACAGGACTCGGATCCGGCGGATCGTGGCGAGCTTCTTCAGCTCTTCGAGGAGCCGCGTCTTCCCGATTCCCGGTTCGCCTGCCACGACGGCGAACTGACAGGATCCCGCGACCGCGGCGTTCAGGCGGTGTTGCAGCTCGCTGAATTCCTTTTCACGTCCGATGAAGGCCGAAGGGGAAGGCCTCGCAAAGGACCGGCTTGCCGTCGCGACGACCGACATTCCGAACTCGTCGCTCGCGAGGCTCGAACGGTGTCGCCGGAGGGCATCTGCCAGCTCCCCGGCCCTCTGTGGACGCCGGACGGGGTCCTTTTCGAGACACTGGAGCACGATCGCCTGAAGCTCCTCGCGGATCTCCGCCCCGAGTGAGCGCGGCGGCTGCGGGACCTCGTGGACGATTCGATAGAGGATGGCTTGCACTTCGCCCGCGAACGGAGGCTCTCCGGTCAGACACTCGTAAAGCACGACACCGAGCGCGTAGATGTCCGAACGGCCATCGAAAGCATGGGATGTGACCTGCTCGGGACTCAAATAGCTCACGGTGCCGATCAGTGTGCCGGTCTTGGTCAGGCGGTTCTCGGACGAGGCGTGGGCGAGGCCGAAATCCATGACCCGGACGCGGAGGTTTCCTCCGGGCTCGCGCAGGACCATGATGTTTTCGGGCTTGATGTCGCGGTGGACGACGCCGCGCGAGTGGCTGTAGTCGAGCGCGTCGGCCACCTGGATCGCGATGTCGAGGACCTCTCCGAGCCGCAGCGATCCCTCCCAGAGGAGGCGGCGAAGGTTCGTGCCCTCGACGAACGGCATGACGAAGAAGAGCGACCCTTCGTGACGGCCGAGGTCGTGGATCGGGACGATTCCGGCGTGGTCCATCTGGGCCACGATCTGCGCCTCGCGCTGGAAACGCTCTTCGATCTCCGCCGTGAGCTCGGAAGAGCCGATGAGCTTGATCGCGACGTCCCGATTCAGGACTGGATCGCGCGCGCGGTAGACGACGCCCATGCCGCCGCGACCGAGCTCGGCCGCGACCTCGTAACGATTGGCGAGCCTCGTGCTCAGCATCCTTGCATTTGCTTTCGACTCCTTGGAATTCCGGAAAGGGTGCAAAGACTATCAGTTTCGAGACGATAGCGAGCGACACCTCCCGTGCATTTCACTGATGGAGCGGGACTTTCGCGATGGCACCGCCGTTGCTCCTCTTTCCTTCGGAGCTCGAAAGGAGAGAGCTATGCGAAGAAATATTCTCGCCGCGATTCTTTTCGCGGTCGCTTTTACGGTGCTCGCTCCGCCACCGGCCGCCGCGTCGGTGTCCTGGAGCGTCAGCGTCTCGTACTTTCACGAGTCGCTCGCTCCGTACGGTCGCTGGGTCGTTGCTGGGGGGTACGGCGAGGTCTGGGTTCCGTCGGGAATCGCGTCCGGATGGGATCCCTACTGGAACGGCGAATGGGTCTGGACCGACTACGGCTGGACCTGGGTTTCTTACGACCCCTGGGGAGACATCCCGTGCCACTACGGCACGTGGGTGTGGGTGAGCTCGTACGGGTGGGCCTGGGAGCCCGGGACCGTCTGGGCACCCGCGTGGGTGACGTGGGCCTGGACGGATGGCTACATCGGGTGGGCCCCGGTTCCGTCCACGTTCGCCATCTCGGCATACGGTTATTCCGGACCGGCGGTGGTCGTCGCCCCCACGCGCTACGTGTTCGTGCCGGCGACGCAGTTCGTGGGCACCAACGTTTCGACCGTGAGTGTGCCGCAAACCCAGAACGCCGCGATCCTGTCCCGGGCGCAGAAGGGGACGCGTTTCACGGTGTCCGGCGGCATCGTGCGCGCCACGGCGGACCCGCCCCGGAGCTTCGTCGAGCGCGTCAGCGGAAAGCGGCTCGCTTCCGTCGGCGTCGGGAAACTGAAAGCTCGACCGACGACGCTTGCCGCCGCTCACGTCTCTGGCAAGCGGATCGGTGTGGTGGCGCCCGCGCGCGAGAGGTCCCTTGCGATCGCACAGGCGAAGGGGAGCACGCGGCAGACCAAGGCCTCGCGAGCCACGCGACAGAGAGAAGCGCGAGCCGCGGTCGCGCCGGCGAGATCGAGAACCAAATCGACCCGCGCCCGGGTGACCCGGGAAACGCGAACCCGGCAGCGGGCCGCTTCGCCGGCGCGAATTCGGGCCGGCGGCAACTCGAGGAGCGGCGCGGTCCGCCCGACCTCCGGCACGGTGCGCCGGCACGGAACGACGACTCGGCGTAAGGAAGCAGTCCACACGTCGAGGGCCCATCGGGAGGCGGTCCGGTCGGCCCCGACGCGACGCGTCTCGAAGCGTACCGAGCACACGCCCAGGGCCACGGCGCGTCATGCAACCGTATACAGGCACGAGCACGCCGCGCCACCGGTTTCGGAGAGGCACGCCGCGATCAAGCCGGCACACGCGGCAAGCGCGTCGGCGCCCGTCTCGTACCACCGCGAGGCGTCTCGACGTCCGGCAGCGCCGGTCTCGTCGCCGGCAATGCACGGTAACTCGCATGCCCCGGCTGCGGCTCAAGCCTCTGCTCCGCACGCGCAGGTTCCATCTCAGTCCGCGGCGCAGGCGCCGAAGGGGAAGCATAAGAAGGAGCGAGGCTGAGACGCCGCGCCCCCGGTGCGGGCACGGTCACGGCTGACACAGCCGTGTAAGGGACGGCGACTCTTCGATTTGGCCGCCCTTGCCCCGGGGATGCGTGTCCCGATAGCCTTCGTCCCCTAAACGGAGGTCTGCCATGACGCTGAGGATCAACAGCGAAGCCCCCAACTTCACCGCGGAGACCACGCAGGGGAAGATCAACTTCCACGAGTGGATCGGCGATGGCTGGGCGATTTTCTTTTCGCATCCCAAGAACTTCACCCCCGTCTGTACGACCGAGCTCGGCTACATGGCGGGGTTGAAGCCCCAGTTCGACAAGCGAAACACGAAGATCATCGGATTGAGCGTGGATCCGGTGCCGGATCACCAGAGGTGGTCCAAGGACATCGAGGAGACCCAGGGTCACGCCATCAACTACCCGCTGATCGGCGACCCGGATCTGAAGGTGGCGAAGGCCTACGACATGCTGCCGGAGAACGCCGGCGACACGTCGCAGGGCCGGACGGCCGTGGACAATGCGACGGTGCGCTCGGTCTTCGTGATCGGGCCGGACAAGAAGATCAAGGCGATGCTGACGTACCCGATGTCGACCGGCCGCAACTTCGACGAGGTGCTGCGGCTCCTCGATTCCTGTCAGCTGACGGTGAAGCACAAGGTCGCGACACCCGTGAACTGGAAGCAGGGGGACGACGTCATCATCGTGCCCGCCGTCTCGGACGACGAGGCGAAGCAGAAATACCCGGCCGGCTGGAAGTCGCCGAAGCCGTACATCCGGATCGTGCCGCAGCCGCGGTAGGCGAAGAGCGCCGACAGCGCGGTGAGTCGCGAGAGCGAAAAGGGCAGGCCGCGCGAACCGACGGGCGTCTGGGGGCTGTCTATAAAAAGTATTGCCCCGTACCCGGCACCGCCCTAGAATGCTGTTGCAGGCGTATCGACCGTGGCCAAGGTCATGATTTCTCTGCCCGAAGAGTTCCTGCGGAGAATCGATCGTGAGGCCAGGACTCAGGGCCGTTCTCGCAGCGAGCTGATTCGCGAAGCGCTTCGCAAGCTCATCGACGATCGGGGTGGCCGGAGCCTCTCCTGGAGCAAGGCCGTGACATCGCTCCGGCGGTTGGAGTCTAAATGGATCGACCGATGGGACTCGACCGATGTCATCCGCCGCGACCGGGAGAGCCGACATGGCCGGGAAGATCGTCGTTGACACTTCGGTCCTGATCAAGTGGATCAAGACACGAGACGAGGGTCTGGTCAAGGAAGCGAGGCGACTCCTCGACGCGATCGAGAAGGCTCGCCTGGAAGTCGCGGTCCCCGCCCTTCTTTTCTATGAGGTGGGCAATATCCTCTTGACGAAGACCCGCCTCTTGCCGGAAGACCTTGCGCGGGCGATGGATGACCTGTCGGTGTTCCCCTTAGTCGTCGCTGATCCCCGTGCCGAGCTGCTGCGCCGGACCGCCCGTCTGGGCCGTGAGCTCAACCTCACCTTCTACGATGCGAGCTTTCTCGCGCTCGCCGAGGAGCTCGACTGCAACTTCGTCACAGCGGACCGGGGGTTCTACGAGGCAGCCGCCCGGCTGCCCAGGGTCCGGCACCTGTCGAATGTCGGGAACATCGCCAAGGCAGTTTGAAGAGTCCGGAACTCGTGCTTGAAGGCGACCCTCGCGGCGTCCTCGAGCGAACGCCCGGCGCCGACCGACATGAGCCACTCGGCGTTCTCGATCCGGGGCCACGGCGTCTCGAGGTGCCAGACCTCATCTATTTGAAGAATCCCGTGATGTCCAGGATCAGGTCGGCGCCTCCCTCCAGCACCGCCGTCCCGTAGACGACGGAAATCTGGGGGTCCGCAATCGTATTTCCCTGCAGATCGAGAGCCATTGGGACAATTGCCCCGTTCGCGATCGCTGGCTCTCCCGCCGCGAAGTTGATCGTGGAAACAGCAGGAAGGCTCTGGTTGGACGGCCAGATCTTGATGAATCCTTCCAGCGTGGGGCTGACCACGGTGACGTTCAACGCCGCGGCCTTGGCGTCGGCGGGCACTCCGCAAAGCCCCGCGATGGGGAAATTCCGCGGAGACCCTGCGGAGAGAGCGGGCGGGCCGCTCAATCCGGAGAAGCCAAAGCCACGCGTGTCGGCGAGCCGGCAAGGCGTGACGGAGTAGAAGTTGTAGGGACCGGCCCCCTGGGCGTGGGCCGTCGAGACCACCACCAGAACTCCGACGAGAAACATCAGCCGAAGAGTTGTTTTCGTTGTCATACGTCCTCCTATTCGAAGTAGCCGTTGACGTCGACGATGAAGTGGACGGTGCCGGCGCCCTGGTTTGCAAAGACCTGGATGCCACCATCGGTACCGAGCTGGACGATGGCGTTGTTGGCACGCGTCTGGCCCGCGCGGTAATTGATCGTGGACGTTCCTGGAAGCGGGATGCCTGCTGCAAAGACCACCAGGTTTCCCGCCGCAGCGGGTTGCGTGACCGTGACGTTGATCGAGACCGCCTTCGCGCTCAGCGGAATGTCGCACTGCCCGGCCGCGGTGACGTTGCGCGTGCCTCCGGCCGCGAGGGCAAGGGCTGTGTCGCGCGTGTCGATCAATCGGCAGGGAGCGAGCGCGAAGAACGGCGCGTTGACCACCGGCGGCGGCGGCAGCGCGATGGGCGTGCCGGGCCCGTAAAGTTTCAGCGCGAATGCGTTGACGAGGAACTCGGACATGGCTTCTCGAGTGAGGTCGACAGTGGGGCAGTACTGGTCGCCGGCGCAGCCGGTGATGATCCCCTTTGCCCACAGGTAGTGGACGTCCTTGCAGAAGGGGTCGGAAGCCGATACGTCGGTGAAGTGGGTGTCGGGGCTTCCCGCGTCACAGCTATAGGAGAGACCGGTCACCGGGTCCGGTCCGTAGGCGAGCGGGACCGCGGTTTCCCCTCCCGGCCTCACGATCGCCTCGGCGATGAAACCCGCCATCTCGTCCCGGTCCACGTTGGCCGAGGGGCACAAACTCGTCGGCGAGCAACCGAGCATCACGTTCTGCGTCGCCAGATAGTGGACGTGCTTGCAGTAGGGGTCCGTCGGCGCCACGTCGGTGAACAGCGAGATGCCGCCGGCCGTGCAGTTGTAGGCAGAGCCGTCGACGATGCCAGCGCTTGGGAGATTGGCGTCACCTCCGGCGATCGCTCGGGCGATGAAGATAGCCATCTCGCCACGCGAGGGGTTCTGGCCGGGGCAGTATTCCGTCGGGGTGCAGCCGCCGGTGATGCCATTGTGGAGAAGCGTCTCGATCTTCTTGTAGAAAGGGGAGGATCGCGGCACGTCGGTGAAGCTGTCGCCGATGTGAAGGGTCCAGGTCTTCGTGCGCGGGACGGTTCCGTGCAAGCTTTCCGTGAAGGTCGTGTCCCAGTGCTGGAGCGGGCGCTTCGCTGCAGACACAGCCATCGCATAGCAGTTTCCGGCCGCCGCACAGCTCTTGCTGCCCGAGATGATTCCGTAGTCCGCTGCGCTGTCCGTAATCGTGTAATCCGCTCCGGGAGGCCCGGTCAGCGAGGCCGCTGTTCCCGTCTCCACCAGGTTGGTCGTGCACAGAAAACCGCCGCGTGTGACTCGCGCTTTTACCCAGGAGGGCTCGACGGCGACGGTCTCGCCTGGCTCGAAAAGCAGGTCTCCGTCCGACAGGGCGCCTAACGCCGGATCCACCGCGAGCGCCGAGGGAAACAGCTGGCAGCAGCCGCCTGACGCAATTGCCGCG
>WNFV01005507.1_pt1 | contig 18686 bp, 20 predicted proteins | sample 5400101 | NCBI WGS metagenome assembly WNFV01 (sample SAMN13153361, study PRJNA577476) | soil metagenome | isolation source: 115 cm soil or saprolite under grassland replicate 1 | place: USA:California | collected 2016-06-15 | reverse complement strand
CGCCCGCCAGGACCACCTCCGCATCGCCCAGCGCGATCTGCTGCGCCGCCAGCTGGACGGCCTTCATCCCCGACCCACAGGCGATGTTGACGTTGAAGGCGGAGACCGCCTTGGGGACACCGGCTCGGACCGAGACCTGGCGTCCGGTGTTCGGCCCGTTCCCTGCCTGGCGCGCGTGGCCCATGATCGTCTGGTCGACCTGCTGGGGCTCGATCACGGCCCGGCGCATCGCTTCCTGCGCGGCGAGGGTGCCGAGCTCGACGGCCGGGACCTCCGACAACCCGCCGAGGAACCGACCGATTGGCGTTCGCGCGCCCTCCAGGATGACCGCGGCCTCCACGAGCACAGTCTAGTGGGCGCCCTCTCGAGCTCGGTCCGTGGAGCGCAGTCGTGTCAGGAGTCTGTGGAGGGCGGCGCCCCCTTCCACCGGCTCCGCGGGAGGACGGTCGGCCCGCTCCACCCGGGCTGGGTTGTGGAGCAGCCACGATCGGACCGCCGCGAGCTCGTCGGCCCGCTCCCTGGGGCAGGGCCGCGGGATCGGCAGCACGTCGCCGCCCCGCACCAGCGCGCCCCCGGCCAGCGGGAGCCGGTTGGCGTCGGCGTCGCGGAGCTCGAGCCTGCCCGGGCGGAGCAGCCACTCGTCCACGCGAGCCCGCGCCAGTGCGTCGGCCAGCGCACGCAGCCGGTCGCGGGCAAGCGCCGCCTCCTCGAACCGTTCCTGTCGAGCGAGACCGTCCATCCGTACCTCGAGCGCCTCGAGGAGCCCGCCCGGAGACGAGAGGGAGGAGAGGAGGCTCCGGACGAGCTCTCCGTAGCGCTCGAGGCTCGCGCGGCCGTCGCAGGGGGCAACGCAGCGACCCATCTCGCCGAGTGCGCACGGCGAGAACCTGGTGGAGGCCCGCATCGCTCTCGTGCATCGGCGGATGGGGAACGCCTCCTCCAGCGCCTCCTTGGCCAGTCGGGCCTGTTCGGTCGTGCCGAAGGGCCCGAGGAACTCGCCTTCCCCCGTCGGCTCGCGGACCACCTTGATACGAGGGAAGGCCTCGGACGTATCGACTTTCAGATAGGCGTACCGGCGCCACCGCTTGCCCCTCCGGTTGTGCTTGGGTCGGTGCGACCGGATCAGCCGGGCTTCGAACACCAACGCCTCGAGCTCGGAAGTGCACCGAACCCCCTCCACCGCAGCGGTCTCATTGAGGAGATCTTGGACCTGCTTGCGCGAGTCACCATAGAAGTAGCTCTTGACCCGGCCCCGGATGTCCTTGGACTTGCCCACGTAGAGCACTCGCCCGTCGCGGCCCTTGAACAGGTAGACGCCGGGTCCCCGAGGAAGGTGGTCGGCCAGCCAGATCTTGCCGAAGTTCGGGCGTCCCCGTGACTTCACGGCCTCGTGGAGGTCGCCGATGGTGAGGATCCCCAGCCGCCTGCCGAGGTCGAGGAGGCCCTGGAACACCTCGGCGCACGCTTCGGCGTCGGGGAGGGCTCGGTGCGTGGGACGCGCGCCCGTCCGGAAGTACTCGGCGAGCGTATGGAGCCGCACGTTCGGCACGTCGGGCCACACGACGCGGCGAGCCAGCCGTGCAGTGCACACCGGAGGGGGTGGAAGTGGTTCGTAGTCCAGGCGAACCAGACTCGCGTTCAGGAACGTGAAGTCGAACCGGGCGTTGTGTGCCACGAACACGCACCCCTGGGCGAACTCGACGAACCCGGGGAGCGCCCATTCCAGAGGCGGTGCGTCGCGGACGAGGCCGTCGTCGATACCGGTGAGGTGGGTGATGAACCTGGGGATCGTCGTCCCCGGAGCCACGAGCGTCTCGAACACCCCGATCCGCTCACCATCCCGGTACTTCACCGCCCCGATCTCGGTGATCCGGGAGTCGGCCGGGGACCCACCGGTGGTCTCCAGGTCGACGATACAGAACGTCACCTCACGGAGAGGGATCCCCTGTTGCAAGGTCGTTTGAACCGGTTGGCCCAGCACGCGTCAGCCTCCGCCGGGGCCGCGGGCGATCGACCATACCGAACAGGTGTTCGATGGTCAAGTCTCGGCCGGATGTGAAGGCTGGGCGGGCCCAGCGGGCTATCGCCGCGGGTAGAGCTCGTCCTCCACCAGGAAGGCGATGAGCTGCTCCACCGCCAGATGGGCCTCCTGAACGTGGGAGGTTTCCGAGCTCGGAACCCGGATCGAGATATCGGCGAGTTGCCCGAGCTTCCCGCCGGACTCGCCGGTCAGCGCGACGGTCCGCATCCCCTGGCGCGCCGCCTGCTCCGTGGCCAGGACGACGTCCTCGGAGTTCCCGCTCGTCGAGATGCCGATCAGCACGTCGCCGGCCGTTCCCAGGGCTTCCACCTGGCGAGCGAAGACGCCCTCGAAGCCGAAGTCGTTGGAGACCGCCGTGAGGATCGACGTGTCGGTCGTGAGCGCCAGGGCCGGGATGGCCGGGCGCCGGCGGTCCACGGTCAGGGTGCTGACCAGCTCGGCGGCCAGGTGCTGGCTGTCCGCGGCGCTCCCGCCGTTCCCGCAGATCAGGACCTTGCCGCCACCGCGAACGCTCTCGGCGATGGCGGCGGCGGCTCGGGCGATCTCCTCGGAGCAGTTCTCGGCGGTCGCCGACACGGTGTCCACGGTCCGCCGCAGATATTCGACGATGCGATCGGCACCGGTCACCGCCGGGCCTCGGACAGGACGATGTCGAGGATCACGCCGGCCGCCTCCGGAAGGTCGGCCACGACGTGATCGGCCTGGCCGCCCGCCCCCGTCGCCAAACCGTCCTCCCCGTGGCCCGTGCGGACCAGGATCGTGATGGCCCCGATCGCTCGGCCCAGTCCCATGTCGGCGGCGTGGTCACCGACGACGAACGCCTCCTCCGGGCGGAACCCGTGGTCCGTGGCGGCGAGGAGGGCCAACCCCGCCCTCGGCTTGCGGCAATCGCACCCGTCCTCCGGTGCATGCGGGCAGACGTAGAGCCCATCGAGGCGCACGCCCTCATCGGAGAGGAGCGCCGTGAGACGGGCATGGATCTCATCCAGCCGGTCTGGCGAGAGGATGCCACGCCCGACGTTCGCCTGGTTGGTGAGGACGACGAGCCCGAGGCCGGCCGACCGAAGATGCCGCAGTGCCGCCGTGGCGCCGGGGATGAGCGCTACCTGGTCGGGCCGGTCGAGATGGTCGACCTCTTCGTTGATGGTCCCGTCCCGGTCGAGTATCACGAACCGTCCGGTCATCGGGACGCGGGCCTCCACACCGCGTTCCCCACTCGAGCCTCGACACCCGTCGGCGTGAAGGCGAACGAGGCCAGCCTGCCTCCCAGACTCTCGAGCCCGGCCCGGACCTCGGGTTGGCGGTCTTCCCGGCAATAGAGGAGGAGGTATCCGCCACCGCCGGCCCCACAGATCTTTCCGCCGGTCGCGCCGGCCTTGGTGGCCGCGTCGAACAGTCGCTCGATCCTCGTGCCCTCAGCGATGTGCGGATTCATCCGCTTCTTGCTCTCGTATGCCTCATGGAGCATCTCGCCCAGACCGTCGACGTCACCCGACTCCAGGGCATCCCGCATCTCGTAGGCCATCGACTGGAGCTGCTTCATTCCCTGCATCGTCTCCTCGCGCCCCTCCCGGAACAGCCGGATCTGCGTATCGATGAGCCCGAGGTTCGCCCGGACCTGTCCCGTGTAGCAGAGGAGGAGGTTCGCCCGTAGCCGTCGGAGCACCTCGGGCCCCACGCGGACCGGGGTGACCTCGACCCGCCGCGCTGAGAACTCGAGGAGGTTGAACCCCCCGTAGGCCGCGGCGTACTGGTCCTGCCAGCCTCCGGCGATCCCCAGGTCCTCACGTTCGATCGCATAGCTCGTCCGAGCCAGCTGGTCCGCGGTGAGCGAACGACCCGCGAAGGCGGCGAGCGCGCCGGCCACCGCGGTCACCACCGCCGAAGAGCCACCGAGGCCGCTTCCGGGCGGCGCGTCGCAGCGCACCTCGACGTCGACCCCCCGGTGGACGCCGACTCTGTCGATGGCCGCCTTGGGCAGGTCCATCACGCCGTCGTACTCGGGCGACTCGTGCAGGCGGTATTGAACCATCTGGTGCAGGTCGAGCGATCGGATCCGGATGCGATCGTCGTCCCTTGGCCGGAGCGTGGCCTCGGCGTGATGGTTGATCGTCGCGGAAAGGACCGCCCCCCCGTGGGGCTCATACCAGTGGGGGAAGTCGGTCCCACCTCCCACGAAGCTGATGCGAAGCGGCGCCGCCGCTTTCACCGTGACGTCGCTCATGCCAAGCAAGTATGGGCGGACCGGCCCCGGGGTGACCAGCCGGGATGCTCAGGCCACGAATCGGACCAGGCGCCGGCGTTGCTGCTCCGTGAGACCGCCCCACACCCCGTAGCGCTCGCCGTTCTTGAGAGCCCAGGCCAGACACATCTCTCGGATACCGCAGCCCGAGCAATAGGCGAGCGCCGGCCCCGCCTCTTCTTCGGAAGTGGGGAAGAACACGTCGGGGTCCAGGCCATGGCAAGCCGCTTCGTCCTGCCACATGTCTGGCGGTGAGGGGTTTCGAGGAAGTGTCTGGAGGTCGATGCCGCTCGTGCGCTCCTTGCTCACCAGTCGATCCCCCCCCGAGGCCCATATCGACTCTGACCAGCGGCCGGGCGGCCGTTCGAGCACGTAACCCATTCTCGTCCGCCATCGAGGGCCAAATGAAGTCTTGAAAAGTCGCGACCACCGTAGTAACGGGCGGCCCGAACGAGCTCACGCCGGCGTGAGCTCGCCCCCCGAGGCCGTGGTCAGAAGACGCGTCCTCGCGTCCCATCGGACCCGGGCGAGCATGGCGAACCCCTCGCGGGCCTGCGCCGCGCTCGAGACGGCGCCCACATCTCGGCCATCGGCGAAGACCGGTTCACCGGACCGGACGGGGATCACAGCCCGGAGGGCCAGGACGACCCGCGGTGGGTGACCGAGGTTCCGGACCTTGGCCGCGGCCTCCTGGCCCAGAAAGCATCCCTTGGTGAAGTCGATGAGGTACTCCAGTCCGGCTTCGGCGGGAAGCGATTCCTCGTCGAGATCCGTCGGGAACCGCGGCACCCCCCGGCGGATCCGCCACACCTCGCCGGCTTCCGGGCTCGCCTCCACGGCTCCGTCGCCGGCGGACCCAGCCACCGTCCATCCGCGACCCGAGGGCATGAGGAAGACGTGAGCGCCGGCGTCGCGTTGCAAGGCAACGTCGGATGACAGCACGTACGGCTGGAGCAGGTCGTCGATGGCGGCGGGCTGGTCCGGCTCCTGGAGGAGGAGGAACGCGCCATCGGTCCGAACGATGTGGAAATCGGCTCGCACGCGGCCGGTGGGGGTGAGCAGGAGTGAGCGGGCCGTGCCACCCGGGGGGATGTTCTCCACGGCCGCAGTCACCAGGTCGTTCAACCACCGACCGGCGTCGCTCCCCGTCACCTCGACCGCGCGGAGCCGAGCGCCGTCGACGAAGGCCCGGCCTTCGTCGAGCGCATCGATCTGGCCCTCGAGCCTGTCCGCATCCACCGTCTGAGAGGATAGGCGGCCGTGGAGATCCCGCGGACGCTGCTGGTCACGAACGATTTTCCCCCGCGCGTGGGCGGGATCCAGCGAACCCTTCACGCTTTGGTCCGCGAGCTCCCGGCGGACCGGATGACCGTCCTCGCCCCCTCCTGGGAAGGGACGGAAGCGTTCGACGCCGTCGAGCCCTACCGCATCGTTCGAGCCCCTCATCGGTTCCTGTGGCCGTCGCCGGCGACGCGACGGCTGCTGTGGGAGCTCCTCGACGGATCGGGTGCCCAGGTGGTGGTGTTCGGAGATGCCATGCCCCTGGCGGCCATGGGACCGAGCCTCGCGGGCCGGGGCATCCACTACCTCGTGGCCGCGCACGGGTTCGATTACTGGCTCTCGCTGATACCTGGAGCCCACGCCGGGCTTGCGTACATGACGTCGCGGGCCGCGCGCGTCCCCGTGATGTGCAGCGCGTTCGTCGCGCGCGTGGTGCGGACCGCGGTGCGCGAGGGCGTGCCCGTCTCGGTGATGTATCCGGGCGCCGACGTCGAGGCGTTCCGTCCCGGCCTCGCCACCGATCGGGTCCTCGAGCGCCACGGGCTGGCCGGCCGGCCGGTGGTCACTTGCGTGAGCCGGCTGGTGGCCCGGAAGGGCCAGGACGTCTTGATCCGCGCGATGCCACTCGTCCGAAGGCGGGTGCCCGACGCCGCGCTGCTTATCGTGGGCGACGGGCCGTATCGATCGACGCTGGAGCGGATGGCGGCGCTTGCCCCCTCCGGAACCATCGCATTCGCCGGACAGGTTTCCGAAGCGGATCTGCCGACCTACTACGCGTCGGGAGACGTGTTCGCCATGCCATGTCGCACTCGGCTCGGCGGCCTGGAGGTGGAGGGGTGGGGCAACGTCTTCATCGAGGCCGCGGCGTGTGGGCGCCCGATCGTCGTTGGGGACTCCGGAGGCGCCCCGGAGTCGGTGGTCGACGGCGAGACCGGGGTCGTGGTGGACGGGCGGAACGTGGAGCAGGTCGCGGACGCCGTCTGCAGGTTGCTCGAGGATCCCGCTCTGGCCGAGCGCATGGGCAAGGCCGGACGGGAGCGGGTCGAGCGCTTCTACACGTGGCCCCGCGCCGCGGCGCAGCTCGGACGATGGCTCCGGGCCGCCCAGGCTTGAGGACGCTCCGTCCCCGAGGCACGACCGGGGGCTTCACCGGATGGCGGTCCGCGCCGAAATAGGTCCTGTGATGAGCTCGATGAGCGTGGAACGTCGCTGTCCCAGCTGTGGTGCCCTGGCCGCGGTCGATGCCGACTGGTGCGGGCAGTGTTACGCGTCCCTGGAAGCGCCCCGGGCAGTCTCGCAGGCGAGGGTGGAGGCCCCGCCGCGCCGTTCCGACGGGGAGCCCACGTGGCCGTGTGCGGTGTGCGGCAATGCGAATCCCATCGCCATGAACCTGTGCGTGGCATGCGGCACGCCGTTCGCTCGGCTGTTCCAGGAACCGGAGCGGCGTCCCGACGTCGACCCGAAGACGGCGGCCCTGTGGTCGCTCGTCTTCCCGGGGCTCGGGCAATGGAAATGCGGCCGCTCACTGGACGGCGTGGCCCGGATGGTGACGTTCCTCGTCCCGTTCGGCACGATGTTGCTCCTCGTGGTGTCTCGGCTCGGTCAGGGCGGCCTGGGCTCGACCACGTCGCTATTCTCCCTGTTCCTGTTGGCCAGCCTCGTCGCCTGGTCCACCTCGGCCGTCGACGCGTACCGCGTGGCCTCAGGGGTCGACCCCCTCATCGGCACGCGAAAGCTCCTGTGGGGCCTGGTCGGCTTCATCCTGGCCGCGGTGGGCCTGGCCACCACGATCGCCCTGCCTGCGATCCGCAGCCGGTAGCGGCCGTTACCATTCCTCACGCCATGGGGGAGCACGCCGAGGGGTCCATCGTCATCGAGGCATCCGCGGCCGAGGTCATGGATGTCATCACCGACTACGAGGCCTATCCGGAGTGGGCCGACGTGAAGACCGCACGGGTCCTCCAGCGGGGGGCCGGCGGGGTGGGGACGGAGGTCGCCTTCGAGGTCGATGTGCCGGTCCTCGGACGGGCGTCGTACACGCTCGCGTACCGATACGCGCCCGGCGATGCCGGTGTCTCCTGGGTGACGAAGGAGGCGCGAGGGGCCGTCAGCAACATCCGCGGGGAGTACCTGCTCAATGAGCTGGACGACCGGGAGACCGAGGTCACCTACCGGCTCAGCGTCGAGCTCGGAGTCCTGCTCCCGGGGTTCGTCAGGACCCAAGGGGCGAAGCGCGTGATCGAGAATGCGCTCGAAGGGCTGAAGCGGCGGGTCGAGCTGGGGTAGGCGACGCCGCGGCTGCTGCCGAAGCCCGCCAATCATCTTTGGGCCTCCGGTTGGTTTCCGGGACTCGCTAAGCTAGCTGGAGATGCGAGTCCTGCTCTTCACGGGAAAGGGCGGCGTGGGCAAGACCACCGTTGCCGCCGCGACCGCCGTGAAGGCGGCTCGGGCCGGTGCCCGGACGTTGATCATGAGTACCGACCCCGCGCATTCGCTCGCCGATTCCTTCGACCGCGAGGTGGTGGACCAGGCCACCCCCATCGCCCGGAGCTTGTGGGCCGAGCAGATCGATGCCCAGGCCCGGCTGGAAACCAATTGGCGAGAGATCCAGGAGTACTTCATCCAGGTGATGAACTGGGCCGGCGTCGAGACCATCCAGGCCGAGGAGCTCTCGGTCATTCCCGGACTGGACGAGATCTTCAGCCTGATCGACGTCAAGCGCCACGTCGACGAGGGCAGGTACGACCTCCTGGTGGTGGACTGCGCACCCACGGCGGAGACGCTCCGCCTCCTCTCCCTTCCCGAGGTCATGAACTGGTACATCGAGCGGATCTTCCCGGTGGAGCGCCGGGTGGTGAAGGCGGTCCGCCCCCTCATGACGAGGATCACCACGCTCCCCATCGCCGGGGATCAGTTCTTCGGTGCCGTTGAGCGGCTACACCGCAACCTGGAGGCGGTGCGGCGGATCCTCACCGACGAGCGCACGTCGACCGTCCGGCTGGTGGTCAACCCCGAGAAGATGGTCATCGCGGAGGCCAGGCGAACGTACACGTATCTGGGGCTGTTCGGATATCGCGTCGACGCCGTGGTCGTGAACCGCATCATCCCCGACGATGTCACCGACCCGTATTTCGGCACATGGAAGGACATCCAAGCAGAGCACCTACAGACGGTGCGGGAGTCCTTCGAACCCGTCCCCATCCTCACCGTCCGGCTGTTCGATCGGGAGATGGTCGGCGTCGAGTTGCTGGAAGCCATGGCGAACGAGGTGTACGCGGACAACGACGTCACCGGGATCCTGTATCGCGACGATCCCATCCGGGTTCGCCGCAGGGGGAACGGCTATTCCCTCACCATGCGGTTACCGTTCGTCTCCCGCGACGACATGGACATCCACCGTCGAGGGGACGAGCTGTTCGTCCGAGTGGGCTCGTACAAGCGGAACCTCATCCTGCCGCAGACGCTCAAGCGCCTGGACGTCCGAGGGGCGAACTTCGTCGGCGACCATCTGGAGATCGCGTTCTCCAAGGAGCCCGAGCCGAGCTCCTCACGGGACGCCCGGAACAACCGGAGGGGGAGAGCGAATGTCTGACGGACGGTCCGGAAAACGCGAGAACGCGACCGCCTCGCCGAAAGATCGAGATGGCCAAGGCGAGCACGTATGTCCCGTCACGTTCTGCCCCATCGGATTCGCCCTTGCAACGGTCGACCGGTCCAGCCCGGAGGTGGTGGATCACCTCCTCGTCGCCGCCCGGGAGTTCCTTCTGGCAGCGAAGACGCTGATCGACACACGGGTCGCCGACACGGGCGGCGCGGCGACGAAGCTCGAGAGGATAGAGATCGCATGAGCATGACCAACGTCGACCCCTCCGTGGTGCGCAAGCTGGCGCAGTGGAACCCTGATGGCATCCCCATCACGTCGGTCTATCTCACGGTGGACGGGCGCCGGTACCCTCGCAAGTCCGACTACGAGGTTCGTTTGGACGACCTGCTGCGCCGGGGTCGGGCCCAAGCAGAAGGCGAGGGGCTGTCGAAGGAGGCGCTGCGCTCGGTCCTGGGTGACCTCGAATCGATCGACTCGTTCGTGCGCGACGAGTTCGAACGGGGGGACACGCGAGGTTTGGCCTTGTTCTCGGCCAACGCCGCCGGATTGTGGGAGGAGGTCCGCCTCCCACGGCCGGTGCGCGATCGCGCCACCGTGGCCTCGGCAGCCGACGTCCTCCCGCTGGAGCAGGTGCTGGAGACGTATCGCCCGATGTGCCTGGCCCTCGTGGACTACGAGAAGGCCCGGGTGTTCCTCTCGGAGCTCGGACGGGTCGAGGAGGTCACCGACGTCATCGACGACGTCCCGGGCCGGCACGACCAGGGTGGCTGGTCCCAGATGCGCATGCAACGTCACGTCGACGATCACCGCCAACGACACGTCAAGCGCGTGGCCGACGCGCTGTTCCGGCTCCTCAAGGCGAGCCCGTTCGACTCCCTCGTGCTGGCCGGTCCGGCGGAGGCTCATGTGGATCTCGAACGCAACCTGCATCCGTACCTTCGGGAGCGGATCCGGGCCGGCCTCACCCTGGCCATGACGGCGACGCCGGACGAGGTGGCCGCCCGATGCCTGGAGGTGGAGGAGGAACAGGAGCGCACGAAAGAGGCCGCGAAGGTGGAGGCCCTGCGGGCGGCCGCCGAGTCGGGGGGAAAGGCCGTGACCGGCCTCCCGGGTACGCTCGCGGCCGTGGCGGAAGGGCGTGCGGCGGAGATCCTGGTCGGTCTCGATCTGTCCGCCCCGGGTTTCTCCTGCCCCTCCTGCGGGCGGCTCACGGAACGAGGCACGAGGTGCCCGGCGTGCGGCTCCACCATGGAGCCGGTTGCGGACGTGGTCGATGAGGCGGTGGCCCGAGCGGTGCGGCAAGGCAGCCGGGTGGAGACGATCGTTCACCCCGACGGGCTGGCCCGATACGGCGGCATCGGGGCCCTGCTTCGCTTCTAGAGAGGGCGGGAGTGTCGGAGGCGGCCCAGGCGCTCGGCATCGACGTCGGGGGCACGAAGATCGAGGCCCTCCGGGTGGGCAGGGACGGGTCCATCCTGTCTCGCTCGCGTTCGGTCACGCCCGCGGATGACCCGGAGGCCACCATCGCGGCGATGATCGAGGGGGCCAAGGGGTTGCTCGAGCCCCGGGTGGTGGCGATCGGCGTGGGCGCCGCCGGCCTGGTCGACGCGAACAGCGGAGTCCTGCGGTTCGCGCCGAACCTGGCGTGGCGAGAGCTCCCGATCGGCGAGCGTATGAGCGACGCGCTCGGGCTACCGTGCCAGGTGGACAACGACGCGAACGTGGCCGCGTGGGGCGAGTATCGATTCGGCGCCGGCCGTGGCTACCGGCACATGCTGCTCGTGACGGTGGGGACCGGGATCGGGGGAGGGATCGTGGCGGGCCGCCGCCTGTTCAGGGGAGCCCACGGGTTCGCCGCGGAGATCGGGCACATCATCGTCGAGCCCGACGGGCCGCTCTGCGGCTGTGGGAACCGCGGGTGCTTCGAGCAGGTGGCCTCGGGACAGGCGATCGGGCGCCTGGGTCGAGAGGCGGCAGCCGACCGTCCCCAGTCGCTCATCGCCGAGCTCGCGGACCACGACCCCATGCACGTGACCGGCGAGACCGTGACCAGGGCGGCCAAAGCCGGTGATGAAGTAGCCATCCGGATCCTGTCCCAGGTCGGCAGGCGACTCGGTGAGGGGATCGCCGGGCTGGTGAACGTGCTCGACCCGCAGATCGTGGTGATCGGGGGCGGGGTGGTGGAAGCGGGGGAACTGCTGATCCGTCCGGCGGAGGCCGCGTTCGTCGAGACCGTCGAGGGGTACGAGCACCGGCCCACGGTCCCCCTCGTCGCCGCGCAGCTGGGGAACGACGCCGGTGCCGTCGGGGCGGCGGTGCTCGCCCTGGAGGAGCTGGGGGGATGAGAGGCCGACGGAGGGCGGGCGCGCCGCGGTGAACGTCGGCTTGATCCTACCCTTGTTCTCGGGGGATCCCGAACGGGTGGTGTCCTTCGCCCAGCGCGCGGAAGCGCTGGGGTACGACGGGGTCTTCGCCTTCGACCACTTCTTTCCCCCGGGGGCGCCAACCGACCGGCCCTCGCTCGAGGCCTTCGCCTCGCTGTCCGCGGTGGCGGCGGCGACGGAACGGGTGACCGTCGGCACCCTGGTGACCAGGGCCTCCATCCGCCCCGCCGGGCTCCTGGCCAAGATGGCCGCCGGAGTGGACGACATCAGCGGCGGGCGCATGGTCCTCGGCATCGGAACCGGGGATCCCATCGACAAGCCCGAGCACGAGGCGTACGGCCTGACGTACCTGGAGAAGGGGGAACGGCGCGAGCACCTGGTCGAGACGGTCCGCGCGGTCAAGGCGCTCTTCGCGGGAAGCCCGTGGCCCGGCGGTGCCCGGATCCCTCCGTTGAACGGGCCGCTCCTCCCTCCGCCGGTCACGCCGGTAGGGCCTCCGGTCTGGGTCGGTGGCTTCGCCGATGAAGTTGTCCGCATCGCCGCACGGGAGGCCGATGCGTGGAACGGTTGGGGGATGTCGACCCCGGAGTTCGCCCGCAAGGCGACCCTGCTGCGTGAGGCCGCCGAGGGACGGGAGGTGGCGGCCACATGGGCCGGCATCGTCCTCGTCGGCGAGGACGAGGACGATGCGGGCCGGCTCCTCGACGAGCGGGTGAGGAAGGGCCTGTTGGAGACCAACGTGTGGTCCGGGAGCGTCCGCTCCCTGGCGCGGTGGCTCGACGGCCTGGAAGGGGCGGGTGCTTCTTGGGTCGTCCTGGTGGCGGCCGGTCCCCAGGACCGGGTCGAGCTGATCGCCGAGGACGCCCTCCCGAACGCCCGGCCCCGCGGGTGAGCTCGTCGGATCTCAAGCGAGCCAAGCGCGCGCTGCGGAGGGAAGCCCGTGCCCGGCGGGATGGGCTGTCGCCCGGGGAACGCGCCCGGATGAGCGGCGAGGTGGCCCGAAACGTCTTGGCCCTTCCCGCGGTCGTGGACGCCACAACGGTCATGGCGTTCTCCTCTTTGGGCTCGGAGGTGGACACCGCCCCGATCATCGAGCGGCTGGAACGCGATGGACGGCGCGTGGCGCTTCCCCGAGTGGAGGGCCTGAACATCGTGGCGGTGGCGTACCGCCGCGGTGACCAGGTGAAGCCGTCCTCGTTCGGGGCACCGGAGCCTGCGGCAGGGGAGAAGGTCGCCCCAGGAGAGATCGACGTCGTCATCGTGCCGGGTCTGGCTTTCGACCGCGCCGGCCATCGGGTGGGATACGGCCGGGGGTTCTACGACCGGTTCCTCGCGACCCTGCGGCCGGATGCGCTCACCGTGGGGATCTGCTTCTTCATCCAGCTGGTGGACGAAGTCCCGCATGGGCGAGGCGATCGGCCGGTCGACCTGGTGGTGACCGAGCACGGGTTGAACGGCGAGTCAGGACCGTGATTCGATAGGCGAAGACCGAAGAATCGGAGGCGAGCAGATGGCCGAGGAAGAACAGGCCCTGAAGACCGCGTTCCACGACGTGATCGTTGCCGCCGGCGGCACGCACGTCGCCGACGGCGGGTGGATGTGGACGGAGAACTTCGGCAACGTTCGGGAGGAATACGACGCCGTTCGCAACGACGTCGCCGTGTGGGACGTCTCGCCGCTGAACAAGTGGGACTTCCGGGGGCCGGACGCGCTGAAGGCGGCCCGCCGGGTCCATTCGAACGACATCCTGGGCCTCGACGTGGGACAGGTTCGGTACGGCGCGTTCCTGGACGAGGGCGGCCTGATGGTCGACGACGGGACGGTCTTCAAGGTGGCGGAGGATCACGCCTGGGTCATGACCAACGGGAAGGACCATGACGAGTACTTCCAGGAGGCGCTGAAGGGGCTGGGGGTTGAGTTCGAGTGGATCGCCCCCCGGATGCCGCATCTCGGCGTCCTCGGACCACGGTCGCGAGACGTCGTCCAGGAGTTGACCGAGACCGACATCAGCGGCCTCAGGTATTTCCGGTTCATCCCACAGCCGGTTCAGGTGGGTGGCGTCCCCGTGTACCTGTCGCGCACTGGCTTCGGGGGCGAGCTCGGGTACGAGCTGTTCCTCACGGATCCGGCGAACGCTGAAGAGCTGTGGGACGTTGTGGTGAACAAGGCGGGGATCACGCCGTTCGGGGCGGACGCCATCGAGATCCTTCGAATCGAAGCCGGCTTGATCGTCACGGACTACGACTACGAGGCGCACCAGCGATCTCCCTTCGACTTCAACTTCGACCCGTTCGTCAAACTCGACGCCCCGGGGGAGCCGCTGGGCCGGGACACGCTCGAGGACCTGGCGAAGAATCCACCGAACCGGTTGGTGACCCTCAGATACGAGGCCGAAGCGCTCCCCGAGTACGGTGCGACGGTGACCAAGGAAGACGAGGAGGTGGGCGTGCTCACCAGCCCCACAGACAGCCCGAGGTACGGCATGATCGGGATCGCCGTGCTCCGAGCCGACCAGGCCAACCTGGGGAACGCCGTGGAGGTGGCGGTGGAGGAAGGGACGGTCCCGGCGACCGTCGACGTCCTTCCCCTCTACGACACGCAGAAGGCCCGGCCTCGCAGCTGATCTCGTCCGGTTCGTTCGCCACAAACGGGCCTCGGGTGCGATAGGCTCTCCCCGAATCACAGGCGTGTGATTTCGAGCCGGGGAGGTCGAGTCATGCCTTTGCATACATGCGCGCCGCCCATGCACACTGAGCCTCAGGCGCAGAGCTTGTGGTCCTGTCCGGAGTGTGGCGCCCTGTGGGAAGCCGTCCCCGCGGGGGGAGGGGTCTTCGATTTCGACCGGAACGACGTGGTCAGCCGGGCCGCGTGGATCCGGGTGGAGGGCGGGTCGCTGCTCGCCGGTTAGTACAGCCCGACGGTGCGGCCGTCCCGATCGATGTCGATGTTCGTGAAGGCCGGGGTCCGGCCCAACCCGGGCATCCGTTGCATGTCGCCGCACAACACGACCACGAAGCCGGCGCCGGCCGAGGGGACCACACCTCGGACCGGCAGTCGCCACCCCTTGGGGCGGTTGAGGACGGTGGGGTCGTGCGACAGCGAAAGCTGGGTCTTGGCCATGCAGACGGGATACTGCCCGAATCCCAGCGACTCCATGCGGGCGATGTCCCGCTCGGCCTGCGGCAGATAGTCCACTCCGTCGGCGCCGTACAGTCGCGTGGCGATGGCCTCGACCTGTTCCTTGATCGGCGCGCTAGGCGGGGTGAGCTGGGAGAAGCCGCTCGGCCGCTCGCACGCCTCCACGACGGCCCGGGCCAGATCGACGGCTCCCTCGCCTCCGCGGGCGAACCCGTCGTTCACCACGACCCGCTCCGCACCCACCTGGGTGGCCAGATCGTCGACGAGGGCCACCTCCCCATCGGTGTCGGTAGGGAACCGGTTGACGGCCACGACGCACGGCAGGCCGTAGGCCTTCACGATGTCGATGTGCGCGGCCAAATTCTCCGAACCACGGCGTAGGGCATCCAGGTCCTCGGTGCGGACCGGCACACGATGTCGGCGAACTTCTGGAACCCGAGGTCGCTGGCGAAGCCGCCCTCGGTGACGACGTAGTCGGCGAGCTTGAGGGCGATCCGATCCTCGACGATCGAGTTGTTGGCGTGGGCCACGTTCCCGAACGGTCCGGCGTGGATCAGCACCGGCTGCCCCTCCAGCGTCTGCACCAGGTTGGGCTTGATCGAGTCCTTCATCACCACCGCCATGGCCCCGGCCACCTTGAGGTCCTCGGCGGTGATCGGCTTGCCCTCGACGGTGTCCCCGACCACGATCCGACCGAGCCGGGTCCGCAGGTCCTGGAGATCGGACGCCAGCGCGAGCACGGCCATGATCTCCGACGCCGCCGTGATGACGAAGGAGTTCTCGCGGGGAATGCCGTGGGCCTTGCCGCCGAGCCCGACCACCGTGTAACGGAGCTCGCGATCGTTCACGTCCAGGGTCCTCGGCCAGGTGATGGTCCCAGGGTCGATCCCGAGCGGGTTCCCAAAGTAGATCGACGCATCGAGGGCGGCGCAGAGCAGGTTGTGCGCCGCGGTGACGGCGTGGAAGTCACCGTTGAAGTGGAGGTTGATGTCCTCCATCGGCACCACCTGGGCGTAGCCCCCGCCCGTGCCGCCGCCCTTGATGCCGAACACCGGGCCCATCGAGGGCTCCCGCAGGCAGAGCACGACGCTCTGGCCGATCTTCCCCAGCCCCTGGGTGAGCGAGATGGAGGTGGTGGTCTTTCCCTCGCCGGCCTTCGTCGGGGTAATGGCCGTGGTCACCACGAGCTTCCCGTCGGGCCGGCCGGACAGCCGCTCCATCGCCGAGAGGGAAACCTTCCCCCGATAGCGGCCGAAGGGCTCGAGCTCGCCGTCCTCGATACCCGCCGCCGCAGCGATCTCGACGATGGGCCGCAGGGCGGCTCCTTGCGCGATCTCGAGCCCGCTCTTCATCGGTCCCGCGGCCTCCATTTGACCGGTCGTTCAAGGGTCACGTGAGGATACCCCGGGGCCGGCCCGACCCGCCCGGGTCGCATAATGGTCCTGTGGGCGAGCCCGTCCCCCTGCGCCGGAACGTCACCCAGGTCAGGGTCCTGGCCGTTCGGGACGGCGCGGCGCACGAGCTGGCCGATCGCCTGGCCACCGAGGAGCCCATGGAGATCCGGGCCCAGGGACCCGGCCAGGACGCCGTGTCGGTCGCGGTCACCATGCGGACCCCGGGTGCCGACTTCGAGCTCGCGGCGGGATTCCTGTTCACCGAGGGGCTGATCCGGGCCCGCGACGATGTCCGCAAGGTGAGCTACTGCGAGGACCTGGACCGGGACGAGCAGCACTACAACGTGGTCACGGTGAACCTGGCCCGGCCGTTCGATCCGGACACGCTGACGCGGAACTTCTACGCGAACTCCTCGTGCGGGATCTGTGGGAAGGCCAGCCTGGAGCACGTGGAGGTGCAATGCGCCTCGATCGGTGGGGGGCTGGAGGTGGCGGGGGACGTGATCGAGGGCCTGCCGGGGGAGCTTCGTCGGGCCCAGAAGGTGTTCGAGCAGACCGGGGGGCTCCACGCCGCCGGGCTGTTCACCTCGACCGGCAAGCTGCTGTCGCTCCGAGAGGACGTGGGCCGCCACAACGCAGTGGACAAGGTCGTCGGTGAGGCCTTCCTTGCCGGCGACCTGCCGCTGTCGGAACGGCTCCTCCTGGTCTCGGGGCGCGCGTCCTTCGAGATCGTGCAGAAGGCCGGCGTCGCCGGGATCCCGGTCGTGGCGGCGGTCTCGGCGCCCTCTTCGCTCGCGGTCGACCTGGCAGAGCGCATCGGCCAGACCGTGGTCGGCTTCGTTCGCGACGGCAGGTTCAACGTCTACTCGCATCCCGAGCGCCTCGCCCTGACTGATGCCTGACGCCCCGGACTAGAATCGAGTGCGTCCGGAAGGAAGGAGGCCAGCTCGATGGGGAAGGGCCGAACCCGACTCACCGAGCCGTTGGTCCGCGAGAACGGTGCGCTTCGCGCCGCAACCTGGGACGATGCCCTGGACCGGGCCGCGGCGGGGCTGCGTGCGGCCCGGGAGCGGAACGGCGGCGACGGGGTCGGCCTGTTCAGCTGCTCCAAGGCCACGAACGAGATGAACTTCGTCGCGCAGAAGTTCATGCGTCAGGTCCTGGGCAGCAACAACATCGACAGCTGCAACCGCACCTGACACGCTCCCAGCGTGGTCGGTCTGGCCACGGTGTTCGGAGCAGGCGGCGGGACCAGTTCATACGAGGAGATCGAGAACACCGATCTCATCGTGTTGTGGGGGTCGAATGCGCGGGAGACGCATCCGATCTTCTTCCACCACGTCCTGAAGGGCATCCGGAACGGGGCCAGGCTGTACGTCGTCGATCCTCGCCGGACCACCTCCGCCGAGTGGGCAGACGTGTGGCTCGGCATCGACGTGGGTTCCGACATCGCGCTCTCGAACACGATGGCTCGCGAGATCATCCGCGCCGGGCTCCACGACCCGACGTTCATCCGGATCGGAACCTCCGGGTTCGACGACTACGCCACTTCGGTCGAGCCCTGGACCCTCGAGGAAGGCGAACGCGCCACCGGGGTGCCGGCGGACGTGATCGGCGAGTTCGCGCATGCGTACGCCCGTGCTGACCGGGCCGAGATCTGCTGGACCCTCGGCATCACCGAGCACCACAACGCCGTCGACAACGTCCTCGCCCTCATCAACCTCGGGCTGCTCTGCGGGCACGTCGGGCGGTATGGCTCCGGCCTGAACCCGCTTCGGGGCCAGAACAACGTCCAGGGCGGTGGCGACATGGGGGCCATCCCCAACAAGCTTCCCGGCTTCCAGGACATCCAGACGATGCCGGAGGCTCGGGCGAAGTTCGAGAGGGAGTGGGGCTGCACCATCCCCCCGAAGTACGGCTGGCACCTGTCGCTGATGTTCGAGGCCATGGAGCGGGGCGACCTCACCGCCCTGTACGTGATCGGAGAGAACCCGGCCACGTCCGAGGCGGATGCGAACCGGGCGAAGCATCTGCTGGAGGGCCTGGACTGCCTGATCGTGCAGGACATCCTCCTGACGCAGACCGCGGAGATGGCCGACGTGGTCCTGCCCGCCGCCGCAGCCTGGGCAGAGTCCGAGGGGACCGTGACGAACAGCGAACGCCGGGTGCAGCGAGTGCGCAAAGCGCTCGAGCCCCCAGGACAGGCCAGGGACGACATCCGGATCATCGCCGAGATGGCCAAGCGTCTGGGCAGGGACTGGGGGGCCCTCACCCCCCGCGCGGCCTGGGACGAGTTGCGCTCGCTGTCGCCGATGCACCATGGCATGACCTACGAACGGTTGGAGGCCATGAACGGCATCCAATGGCCCTGCTTCGACGAGGACGACCCTGGTTCGACGTTCCTCCACGCGCGGCTGTGGGAAGAGGACCCACAGAAGCGGGGGCCGGCAGCCCCGTTCAGCGTCGTTCCCTTCGAGCCGCCGGTTGACGAGCTGTCCGAGGAGTTCCCCATCCGGCTGACGACGGGAAGGCGCCTTGATTCGTTCAACACCGGCGTGCAGTCGGGCCTGTACTCGTCGCCGCTTCGTCGCAAGGAGGCGGT
>WNFV01005305.1_pt1 | contig 18690 bp, 11 predicted proteins | sample 5400101 | NCBI WGS metagenome assembly WNFV01 (sample SAMN13153361, study PRJNA577476) | soil metagenome | isolation source: 115 cm soil or saprolite under grassland replicate 1 | place: USA:California | collected 2016-06-15 | reverse complement strand
CGCGCTCGGCGAACTGCCGCCCCGCCGAGCGTGCGGCCTCGTACGCGGCGTGGCCCTCGGGCACCCGAGCTGAGCCGAAGAGCGTCACCGCCGGCTTCGGCAGCTGCGCGACGACCTCGAAGCCGTACCGGAACTCGTCGGCGATCGACGCGACGTCCCGCTCGATCTCCTGATCCTCGGCCGAGAGGATCCGGCGCTCGCTTACCACTCCGGCGCCGGCAGAGCCGGCACCTCCGCTATCTGGCGGCTCCGTCGAGCCCACGCCGCTTACCACTCCGGCGCCGGCAGAGCCGGCACCTCCACGCGGATCCCGCTCCGGCGCCGGCGGAGCCGGCACCTCCGCTCTTTGGCCGGCTTCGTCGAGCCTACGCCGCTCTGGATCACAGCCGGTTCTGCTCGACGTGCGTCATGACCATCCCGAGCACGAGCAGGGCCGCGAGCCCGAGGTAGAGGACGCCGACGGCGAACGCGCGCGGGTCGTTGTTCGCGCGGAGCCACCGATAGGAGCGCCAGGCGACGCCGCCGTCGAGGATCCAGACCGGCGCCATGTTGATCAGGTTCAGCAGGAAGCCGGTGTAGGCGAGGGCGCGCAGGAGGTCGGAGTCGTAGGACTCGGCCAGGCCCCAGGTGGCAAGCGCGGAGATTCCGCCGGCCAGCGGTCCCGCGAGAGCGACGAACGTGTTACGGATCGGGTCGAAGACCGAGTCTTTGATCGCGACATAAGCGCCCATGAAGGGGACGAACACGGGCAGCGCGGGATGAAGCCCCTGACGTCGCGCCTCGACGTAGTGCCCGAACTCGTGGACGAGGATCAGCAACACGAAGCCGACGGCGAAGCGCCAGCCCCAGAGCAGCGCGTAACCGCCGACGGAGATGAAGATCCCGAAGAACTTGAGCGCGAAGGCGCCGAACTTGACGGCAAGGCCGAGGACGACCGCGACCGGGGCCCAGATCTTCCGGAAGATCCCGCGCCAGTCGGTGCCGCGGGGATGGATCGCGCCGGTGCCGTACTTCTCCTGCCAGTGCTCGAGCGCGGCGCGCTCCTGTTCGCTCAGGGGTTCCATGGAAGCACCGTAGCTATCGGCACGTCCCTCTTGTTTCCTCATCGCCGAACCCGGGCCTGTGGAGTGCTCCTGTTGTCAGCGCTACGCTGGGTCGAGGCATGGGACGACTGACGAGCGGTCCGTCTGCTCGCGGAGGCCTGGGGCGTCCGACGATCGGCATGCTGACGACGAGCCTGCTGAACCTGTTCCATCGGCAGTGGCTCGGCGTGGTCGACGGAGCGCGGGAAGCCGGCGTCAACCTGATCGGGATCCCGGGGCGCGAGCTGGGGAACCCGGAGGCGTTCAAGGCGGAGGCGAACGTCGTCTACGACCTGATCAGCCCCGACCGCTTCGACGGCCTCGTCGTCTGGATGACTCCGCTGCAGCTCTACGTCGGCCAGGAGCGAATGGAGGCGTTCATGCGGCGCTACGAGCCGCTGCCGATGGTCAGCGTCGAGCAGGTCTTCCCCGGGCATCCGAGCATCCTGATGGACAACCGGTCGGGCCTGCGCGACGTCGTCAGCCACCTGATCGAGGTACACGGCCACCGCCGGATCGCCTTCGTCCGCGGCCCGGACAACCATCCGGGAGCCCAAGAGCGCTACCAGGGCTATCTCGACGCCCTCGCGACGCACGACCTCGAGGCCGACCCCGCGCTCGTCACGCCTGCTCCTCGCACCTGGGAGCCGGCCGACGCGGCGGCCGCGGTGGACCGCCTGCTCGACGAGTTCCCCGGCGGTGTCGATGCCTTCGCCGCCGCGAACGACGACCTGGCCCTGGGCGTCCTCGCGGCGCTGCGCGAGCGCGGCGTCCACGTGCCGGCCGAGGTTGCGGTCGTCGGCTACGACGACGCGATGAGCATCGTCCCGCACGCGCTCGGTCTCGAGAGCGCCGACGTCGGCGGCGTCGCCCTTACGCGGGCCGTCAACGTCAGCGCGGCGACGATGCCGCTGACGACTGTGCGGGCGCCCTTCGCCGCGCTCGGCAAGCGGGCTGTCGAGCTGCTCGTCGGCGAGATCGAAGGTGAGTCCGTCCCGGCCGTCGAGACGCTCGCCGCCGAGCTCGTCGTCCGCCGCTCCTGTGGATGCGTCTCGCCGCGAGCGTGGCGTCATGCGCCGCGCCCTGCCTCCGGCACGGACATCGCGGCGCGCGAGCAGGTCGCCGCGGAGCTTCGGCAGCGGCTGACGTTGCCGCCGGAAGTCTCGGCCTCGGACTGGGCGGAGCAGCTCCTGGCCGCCTACGTGGCTGCGGTCGAGGGAGCCTCGGCCGCTGTCTTCCTCGAAGTCCTCGACGAGCTCGTTCGCGAGACGATGCGGGTGAGCGGACGGCTGTCGGGCTGGTGGCCGGTGCTCTCCGGGCTGCGCCAGACGACGCCATCGAAACCGACGGACGACAGCCGGGCGTTCGTCGAGAGCCTGTGGCTGGACGTCCAGGCCTCGATGGGCGAGCTGGCGGACCATTTCTCGGCCTACCGGGAGTACGTCTCGGCCAAGCTCCAGCAGATCATCCGCGAGACCGGCGAGAGTGTCGTGACCGTGCTCGACGTCGAAGGGATCGCCGCTTCGCTGGCAAACAGCTTGGCTCAGATCCAGGTCCCGAGCTGCTACGTGTCGTCGTACGTCGAACATCACGACGGGCCGGCGGCGCGCGTGTACCCGACGGAGAACGCGCGGGCGCTTCTCGTCTACGAGCACGAGCGGCGGGTCGAGACCGAGGAGGTGTTCGCCTCGCGCCGGCTCGTGCCCGGCGAGCACCTGAAGCGGCCCGATCCTTTCAGCGCGGTGCTCATGCCGCTCCATTTCCAGCACGAGCAGCTCGGCTTCGCGCTGTTCGAGCTCGGGCCCAGGATCGGGACGATCTACCAGGCGCTCGCAGAGCAGCTGAGCAGTGCGCTTCAGGGCGCGCGCCTGGTCGAGCGGGAGCGGCTCGCCCTGGCCCGCGTCGAGGAGGCTAACGAAGCCCTGAAGCGGGCCCGTGACGACCTCGAGGAGCGTGTGCTGGAGCGGACGGCCGAGCTGGCGCACGCGAACGAGGTCTTGACGGCGGAGATCCTCGAGCGGGAGCGGGCCGAGCAGATGCAGGAGCGGCTCGAGGCGCAGCTTCGCCAGGTGCAGAAGATGGAGGCGATCGGGCGGCTGGCCGGCGGGATCGCGCACGACATCAACAACGTGCTCGTCGTCATCAACGGGTACACCGATCTGATGCTGCGCGCGGCGGCCGATGACGATCCGCAGCGCCTCGATCTCGAGCAGATCCAGCGAGCGGGCGAGCAGGCCGCGAACCTGACGCGCCAGCTGCTCGCTTTCAGCCGTCAGCAGGTCCTGCAACCCGTAGTTCTGGATCTCAACGACGTGATCGCGACCGTCCAGCAGATGCTGGAGCGGCTGATCGGCGACGACATCGCGCTGGTGACGAGCCTCGCGACGCAGCTATCGCCGATCAGAGCCGACGTCAACCAGATCGAGCAGGTCGTCCTCAACCTGGCCGTGAACGCCCGCGACGCGATGCCCGAGGGCGGCCGGTTGACGATCGAGACCGCCGACGTCGATCTCGATGAGGCGTACGCGCGAGAGCACCTCGGCGTCGAGCCGGGGCGCTATGTGCTCCTGCGAGTCAACGACTCCGGGATGGGCATGGACGAGGAGACGCAGGCACGCCTCTTCGAGCCCTTCTTCACGACCAAGGCCCCCGGGCTGGGGACGGGGCTCGGCATGGCGACGGTGTTCGGGATCGTCCAACAGAGCGGCGGGCACATCGCCTGCTCGAGCGAGGTCGGCGCGGGCACGACGTTCGAGATCTACCTTCCGGCCGTCGCGGAGGCGATCGCCGCGACGGCGCCCGAGCCGGCGCCCCCGCGCGCGTCGCTGCAGGGTTCCGAGACGATCCTCCTCGTCGAGGACGATCCGGGCGTGCGCGGTGCGATCCACCGCTTTCTGAAGGCGCACGGCTACCAGGTGTTGCAGGCGGTCGACGGCCAGCAGGCGCTACGTCTTTGCGAGCAGTACGACGGGCCGGTGCACCTCGTGGTCGCGGACGTGATGATGCCCGGCATGCGCGGGCCCGAGCTGGTCGAGCGGCTCGCGCACATCCGCCCGCGGACGCCGGTGCTGTACGTCTCCGGCTACACCGACAGCGGCTCGATCCGGGAGGCGCTGTCGGAGCCGAGCGTGGCGCTCCTGCAGAAGCCGTTCACCGCCGAGGAGCTCGCGCGGCGGGTGCGCGAGATGCTCGATCGCGACGAGCTAGGGCGTCAGGAGCCGCGCCCGATCCATTCCTCGCCGCCCTCGTAGACCTCCTTCTTCCATAGCGGCACCGTTGCCTTGAGGCTGTCGATCGCGTCCTTGCACGCTGCGAGCGCGGCTTCGCGGTGCGGCGCCGAGACGGCGATCACGACGCTCGTCTCGCCGATCCCGACGCGGCCGACACGGTGGTGGATCGCCACTTCGCAGAGGTCGTAGCGCCGCTTCAGCTTCTCGGCGAGCTCGGCCATGACCTGCTCGGCCATCCCTTCGTAGGCCTCGTAGTCGAGGTGGACGACCTGCCGCCCGCGCGACTCGATCCGGGTCGTGCCCGTGAAGGTGGCGATCGCGCCGGCGTGGTCGCTCGCCACCTCGCGGACGACGGCGTCGAGCGAGAGCGGCTCGCCGCTGAGGAGGAAGGCGCCGCCGGAGACGGGCGGAATGATGCCGACCTCGTCGCCGTCGTTGAGCTCGGACTCCCGGTCGGCGTACGAGCGGTTGACGGCGTAGAGGAGCCCGGCCGGCTCCTCGCCGAGCCCGAGCGCAGGCCAGACGTCGGCGACCCGCTTCACCCCCTCGAGCTCGCGCTCGCTGAACCCCGCGCGCTCGCGCAGGCCTGCGAAGAGGCGCACCTTGACGGCCACCCGCCTAGCGTACGCGCGGCCGATACCAGTCGGCCTGGTCGGCCCAGCCGTACTGGCCGTAGTAGTTGCGGGTCGTGCCGAGATCGGCGATCGGCCCGACCAGCGTGCCGTCGCGCCGGACCACGTGAAGCGAGCCTCGAGCGGTCAGGAAGGAGCCGACCGGCGTCGTGCGCACGAAGAGGATCGAGCGGCCGTCTCCGGCCCAGCGGGGCAGCTCGTCCGTGACTCCCGCCGGCGGGCTCGTGAGTCGGCGCCTGGAGTCGCCGCTCGCCGAGAGCAGCCAGATCGCCCGGTGCTCGAGGCCGAAGCGCCGCTCGACCCAGTTCCGGCCGGCGCTGGCAGCTACCCACCGCCCGTCGGGCGCGCAGACAGGCGAGATCCAGCTTCGCGAGGGGTGGCCCGAGAGCGAGGCAAGTCGCCAGAGCGGCGGAACGGCGACGACGAGTCGCTTTCCGTGCGTCGTGTACCGATCGGCGCCCGCTGCGGCGATCAGGCGATTGCCGCACCACGTGAGGTAGTCAGCACGCAACACGTGCGGTGCGACGCTCACCACCGTTCCGTCGGCGATGTGCATGGCGACAAGCGGGACGCCGTCGAGGTTGGACGAGACCGACGGCTCGAAGATCGAGAGCCAGAGCAGCCAGTCGCCGTCCGGCGAGAAGCCGACGACCGCCGGGCTCTGCGTTCTCGGAAGCAGCCCGGCGATCCGCTGAGCGTGCCCGCCGGCGACGTCCACGAGCCAGATCTCCTTCGTCGGGCGCTCCGGCTCACCTACACGTGGACGCACGATCGCGAGCGCGTTGCCGTCCGGGCTCCAGACGAGGTGCTCCGCCTGCCAGCCGTCCGGGAGCAGCTCGCGCGGCGTCAGATCCGGGCCTCCGACGACGACGCCCCGGCGCTCGGTAATTCCCGCCAGGATGTGCCCGCGAGGCGCCCAGGTCACGCTGTCGGCCGCGAGCGGCCTCGTCGGGTTCCCGCCGGCGACGGGAACGACCCAGCCTCGCCCGTAGGCGACGAACTCGCCGTCCGCGCTGAATCGAGGCTCGGTGGCCCCTCGCCGGACGAGGACGCGCTCGCGGCAGCTCGCCAGCTCGACGACGTGTAGGGCTCCGGCGCGGACGAACGCGACCGAACCGAGAGCCTGGTCGCGCGGGCAGGTCTGCCGCTGACGGCTCTTGCCGGGGGGCGCGACCAGCAGCGCGAGGAGGACGATCCCGATGGCGGCTCGGCGCATCGCTTCGATGCTAGCCCGCCGGTTACCGGCGGAATCCCGCCGCTCGTCGGCCCGAACCGCCCGTGGGGATGGCGCGGGCGCGCGAGTCGTGGCCTATGTGACGCATGAGCAAGGCACTGCACCTGGTCGGCCTGGCGGCGCTCGTCTTCACCGTCGCAGGCTGTGGTCGCGAAGCGCACCGGGTCCCCGACGTCACCGGCGAGCGGCTCGACGTTGCCCAGGAGCGGCTCGAGGCGGCCGGGCTCGGCTACGAGACGATTGGCGGCGGCAGGCTCGGCGTGATCGTGCGCTCCCGCTGGGTGGTCTGCGAGCAGGAGCCGAAGGCCGGCGCCGTCGTCGAGACCGTCCGGCTCGTCGTCGCGCGATCCTGTCCCGTGCCGCGCGCGACGCCCGGGATCGTCCCGAACGTCACCGGCTGGCCGCTCGACGAGGCCGAGGAGCGACTCGAGGACCTTGGTTTCCGCTTCGAGACCTACGCCGACGACGAGATCGTCGTGCCCGCGAACTGGACGGTCTGCAGCCAGTACCCGTCCGGCGGAGACGCCGGCGAGTCCGTCGAGCTCTACGTGGACCACGACTGCTTCGAGAACGAATGAGCGGCCGGCATTCACCCTGGCACGGCGTCAATCTCGCGCTCGCCGCGCTCGTGCACCTCCTCTTCGGGGCGTTCTGGCTCGTCGCGCTGGCCTTCGTCTTCCAGGCGTGGCTCGGCGACGGCGGAGCCGTGATCTGGGTCGTGTCAGCGCTCGTTCTGGGCATCGCCACCGTCGTCTGGATGGCTCGCGCGTCCGCGACTCCCGGGCGCGTCTGGTGGCTGACGTTCCGCTGGTGGCTCACTTCCTGGGTCGCGCCGATCGCGCTCGTCGTCGTGTGGCTGCGAGCGCGGTCCGCTCCAGCTTCTACGCCCGTTTTCCGACAAGAACCTGAACCCGAACCGGAGAGGAGCATCTCGATGGATCCGCAGTTTCCCGATCAGCTCGCCGACTTCGAGCTTCGGTTGCGCGAGCTCGAACGGGAGCTCGTACGGCTGAAGCGGCTGGCCGCGACAGCTGCGCCCGTCGCTCCCGAGCCGGTCCCGTCAGTCCCGCCGGCAGCGCCCGCTCCGCCTGCGACGCCCGTCCCGTCGATGCCGCTGCCGCCGAGCGAGCCCCCCGTGTGGGAGAAGCTCGCGACGCCCGCTCCGGCCGCGCCGCTTCGGGTGGCGCCGGCGGCGGTCAAGCCTGCGGCCGTCAAGACAGAGCCCACGCGTCCGGCCGCGCCCCCGCCGCCGATGGGCGACGGCGACAAGGGCGGGTTCCTGCCCCGCGACGTCGACTGGGCCGACTTCCTCGGCGCCCGCGCGCTCGCGATCGCCGGCGGTCTCGTGACCGTCCTCGGGATCGTCTTCTTCTTCGCGCTCGCCGTGAACCGCGGCTGGATCGGGCCGGAGCTCCGGGTCGGCCTCGGCGTGCTCACCTCCGCGCTCGTCTTCGGCGGCGGCTTCGAGCTGCGGCGCCGCTACGGCGACACGTATGCCGCGCTCGCCGCCGTCGGCGCCGGGATCGCGGGCGCCTATGCCACGCTCCTGTTCGCGGCGGCGGTGTACGACCTCGTTCCGGATGTCATCGCGCTCGTGCTGGCGGCGGGGATCGCGTCTGTCGGGCTCGTCACCGCGCTCGCGTGGTCGGCCGAGCTCGTGGCCGGGTTCGGCCTCGTGGGGGCGATGCTCGTGCCGTTCGCGGTGGTCGTCACCGACGAGATCACGACTGTCGGAACCGCTTTCGTCGCTGTCGTCCTCGCAGCAGCGGGAGTTGTGTCGCTGCGGAAGGGGTGGGACTGGCTGCTCGTGTCGGCGGTCGGCGCCAGCCTCCCGCAGGCGGCGCTGCTCGTCGCCGGGGCCGATCGAGGCGAGGGCATCGTGCTCGCGCTCGCGTTCGTCTTCGGCGCTCTCTATGCCGGCCTCGGCCTCGCCCGCCTGCTCGAGCTCGAGGATCGCCTCGAGCCACTCGGGGCGAGCCTCGTCGTCCTCGGCGGCGCTGTCGCCGCACTCTCGCTGCAGCGGCTCCTCGACGACGCGGCGCTCGGGATCGGGTTGCTCGCCGTTGCGGCGCTCTACGCGACGCTCTCACATTGGTTCCGCGTCGAACGGCCGCAGCTCAGCGCGCTGGTCGCGACGATCGTCGGGGCGAGCCTGCCGCAGGCAGCGCTCCTCGTCGTCGGCGCCGCGGAGGGTGACGCCGCCATCCTCCTGATCGCAGCCGCCTTCGCGGGCCTCTACACGTCGCTCGGGATCTGGCGTCAGATCTTCTCGCGGGACGTTGTCGACGTAGTGGGCGCAGGCCTCCTCGCCTTCGGAGCCTTCCTTGCCGGCCTCGCCTCGCAGCTGCTGCTCGACGGTGCCGGGCGGGGAGTCGCCCTCCTCGTCGTCGCCGGGGTCTTCGGCGCCCTCAGCGTCGGCTTCCTTCGCACGCGCCCGCAGCTGAGCGTCCTGCTCGGGGCGCTGGTCGCGGCGAGCCTCCCGCAGGCCGCGCTGGTGGTCGCCGGCGCCGACCGTGGAGACGTCGCGATCATCGCCGTGACCGCCGCCTTCGCTGCCCTCTACGCCGCAATCGGAGTCGCGCGCAATCTCGTGCGCGGGCCCGGCGGCGTAGGCTCGACGGAGCCGCCCAGGAGCGCAGGTGCCGGCTTCGCCGGCGCCGCAGCGGGCACTGGCCTCGACCCGTTCGGCGCGAGCTTTGTCACCGGCTCGGCGGGCTTCGCGGCCGTGTCCTCGCTCCACCTGCTCGACGGGACCGAGCGGGGGATCGCGCTGCTCGTGCTCGCGGTCGCCTACGGCGCGCTCGCGGCAGTGTTCTTCCGCGGCCGCCGCGACCTGAGCAGCCTGCTCTCGGCGGCGGCGCTGATCCTCGCCGCGGGGGCGGGGGGCGAGCTGCTCTCCGGGCTCGGGCTGGCGACGATCTGGGCCGCGCAGGGCGCGGTGCTGGCGTGGCTCGCCTGGCAGACGCGCGAGAGCCGCTTCCAGCTCGGCGCGCTCGGCTACCTCGGGCTCGCCGCCGGCCACGCCCTGCTCTTCGAGGCGCCGCCTCGGGATCTCTTCCAGGCGACGCTGTATCCCGCCTCGGGCGCGCCGGCCCTCGTCGCGCTCGCCGCGGGTCTCGTCGCGCTCGCGTTCTACGCGCGGCATGGCGACGAGGAGACGATCCTCGGCCGCATCGGCATCCGGCAGGGCGATCTTCGCAGCGCCTCGCTGATCACGGCGTCGGTCGCCGCGACCGCGGCCGCCTCGCTCGGTCTGCTCGACCTGTTCTCGACGTTCTCGTGGGGCGAGGTCGCGGTGACCACGCTGTGGGCCGGGGTCGCGCTCGTCGCGCTGCTCGCGGGCCTCTGGCGGGAATCGCTACTGGTGCGGGTCTGCGCACTGGTCGGGTACGGCGCGCCGCTGCTGAAGGCGGTCGCCTCCGACGCCACGCTGCCCGAGCCGCAGCGCTGGTATGCGCTGCTCGCGGTCGGCGCCGTCGGCATCGCGGCGGGGTTCTCCTACCACGCTCTCCAGCGGAGGCTGACGACGCTCGATCCGATCGGCGTGCTGCTCCACGGCATCGGACTCGCCGGCGGGACGACCGCAGTCGTCGAGCTGCTGGGATCCGACCGGCTCGGCCCTGCGTTGCTGATCGTCGCCGTCGTCTACGGAGCCCTCGCCGCGGTGGTCTTTGCGCGTGAGCGGCAGCGCGACCACGCGACGCTGCTCTGGTCGGTCTCGCTCGCTCTCGCGGCGGTCGCCGCACCCCAGCTCCTGGACGGGACGCTCCTCGTCGCAGCCTGGGCCGCTCCGGCCGCCGCACTCGCCCTTCTCACATCCGTCCTGCGCGAGCCGCGCTTCCTCGCCGCGTCCGCGGCGTTGACCGTGACGGCGCTCGCCGAGGCCGTGACGCGGCTGGCGCCGCCGGCCGAGCTCACGTCCGCGAACCTGCACCCGGGCGACGGAGTCCCGGCGCTCCTACTAGCGCTCGCCGCCGGAGTGACGCTGCTGCGATTCGCCCCCTTGGCCGCGCTGAAGCGGCCCGGCGCCCGGTCGGAGGAGTACGGAGAGCTGGCGTCATCCCTCGAGCGGCTCGAGCAGGCTACGCGCCGCCCGGCCCGCTGGATCGCCGGTCTGGTCGGTCTGTACGCGCTCTCGCTCGCGCTGCTCGAGCTCTTCGAGCGCATCCCGGGCGGCGGGGTCGACGACCGCTTCCAGCGCGGTCACACGGCGGTGAGCGCGTGCTGGGCGCTCGTCGCGCTCGGGCTCCTGTACGCCGGCCTCTCGCGGCGAGCCCGCGCGCTGCGGCTCGGCGGCTTCGCCCTCTTCGGCGCCGCGCTCGCGAAGCTCTTCCTCTACGACCTCGCATCGCTGAGCTCGGTCGCCCGCGCGCTCTCGTTCCTGGCGGTCGGCGCGCTCCTCCTCGTCGCCGGCTTCTTCTATCAGCGGCTCAGCCAGCAGCTCGGTCTGGCTACGAACCCAGAGCGATAGCGGATCGTCGATTGCCTATCATGCCCGGGTCATGGCCGAGGGCGACCGCTCCCGATCGAGCTCGCAGCCGCCGCCGGCCGGAAGCTCCCCACCGCCCCCACCGCGTTCGATCCGCTGGAACCGCGTCGGGCCGCTGGCGGCCTTCGTCCTGCTCCTGCTCGCCGTGAACTGGTGGACGGCGTCGCGCGTCACCCGCGAGGCGCCACGCGTTCGCATCCCGTTCAGCCCGATCTTCCTCGACGAGGTGAGAACGGGGAACGTCGCGTCGATCACATCGAGGGGAGCGACGATCCAGGGAAGCTTCGTGCGAAAGGTCCGGTACCCGCCCGACGACCGAGCGGCGCGCGCAACGACGCGGTTCAAGACCGAGATCCCGTCCTTCGCAGACGGCGACGCGCTCTCGGCGCTGCTGCAGCGGCGAAGCGTCGTCATCAACGCCGAGCCGCTCGAGTCGCCGACGCCGTGGTGGCAGGCCCTCGTCTTCGGCTTCGGGCCGACACTGCTGTTGGTCGGGCTCTTCGTGCTCCTCATCCGGCGAACGACGAAGGGCGGAATGCTCGGAAGCTTCGGCCGCTCGAGGGCGAAGCGGTATCAGCTGACCGCCGCGTCGATCACGTTCGCGGACGTCGCGGGTATCGACGAGGCGAAGGCCGAGCTGAGCGAAGTCGTCGACTTCCTCCGCAACCCCGAGAAGTACCGGCGCCTCGGTGGCCGCATCCCCCGCGGCGTCCTCCTCAGCGGCCCGCCCGGCACCGGCAAGACGCTGCTCGCGCGAGCTGTCGCAGGCGAAGCCGGCGCCCCCTTCTACTCGATGTCGGCCTCGGAGTTCATCGAGGCGATCGTCGGCGTCGGCGCCTCACGCGTGCGCGACCTGTTCGCGCAGGCGAAGGTGACCGCGCCCGCGATCGTCTTCATCGACGAGCTCGACGCGATCGGGCGCGCGCGCACCGCGAGCGCCGGTGGCTTCGGCGGCAGCGACGAGCGTGAGCAGACGCTCAATCAGATCCTCACGGAGATGGACGGCTTCGACTCCAGTACCAACGTGATCGTCCTCGCGGCCACAAATCGTCCGGACGTGCTCGACCCGGCGCTTCTCCGTCCGGGCCGCTTCGACCGGCGCGTCGTGGTCCAGCCGCCCGACCGCGACGGCCGCACGCGGATCCTCGAGGTGCACACGCGTAGCGTCCCGCTCGCACCCGACGTCGACCTGGGGCGTATCGCCTCGACCACGCCCGGGATGGTCGGCGCAGACCTCGCGAACCTCGTCAACGAGGCAGCCCTCCTGGCTGCGCGGCGCGATCACGTGGCAGTGACAGCCGCGGACTTCGGCGACGCGCTCGAGAAGGTCGTGCTCGGCGCCGAGCGCAAGGTGATGGTCGGCGCCCAAGATCGCCGCCGCACCGCCTACCACGAGGCGGGGCACGCGATCGTCGGCATGCTGACTCCCGGAGCCGATCCGGTCCGCAAGGTCTCGATCATCCCGCGCGGAATGGCGCTCGGCGTCACGTTCTCGGCGCCGGACGCCGATCGCTTCAACTACGAGGAGCGCTACCTGCGCGCCCGGATCATGGTGGCGCTCGGCGGGCGCGCCGCCGAGGAGATCGTCTTCGGCGACCGCACGACTGGCGCCGAGTCCGACATCCAACAGGTGACGCAGATCGCGCGACAGATGGTCGGCCGCTGGGGCATGAGCTCCGCGATCGGGCCGGTCGCCGTGCTGCCGTCGGAAGCCCAGAGCCCGCTTCTCCCCGGCGTCGAGGAGACCTCGGAGGCGACGCGCCGGCTGGTCGACGGCGAGGTGCACGACCTCGTCGACGACGCCTATGCGAGCGTGATGACCCTACTGAGCGAGAACCGTGAAAAGCTCGACGCGCTTGTCGACGCCCTACTGGAGCGCGAGACCCTGGACGAGAGCGAGGCGTACTCGGTGGCCGGCGTCGAGCGACGTGCACCGGAGGAGCCCGTCGGTCAGGAGATCGTCCCGGCGTAGGATCTCTCCGTGACCGCAACGGGCAACGAGCGGGTCACCGACTCCGGCATCGAGATCAACCCGGTCTATACAGCCGCGGACGCGCCGAGCGAGCTCGAAGGGCCGGGCGAGTACCCGTTCACCCGCGGCCCGTATCCGGACATGTACCGGGGCCGGCCGTGGACGATCCGCCAGTACGCGGGCTTCGCTTCGGCCGAGGAGACGAACGCGCGCTTCCGCTACCTGCTCGAGCGCGGGCAGACCGGCCTCTCGGTCGCGTTCGACCTGCCGACGCAGCTCGGGTACGACTCGGACGATCCGCACGCGCTCGGGGAGGTCGGGCGCACCGGCGTCGCGATCGACTCGATCGCCGACATGGAGCGTCTGTTCGAGGGGATCCCGCTCGACGAGGTCTCGACGTCGATGACGATCAACGCGCCCGCCTCGCTGCTCCTTCTCCTGTACGAGCTCGTCGCCGAGGAGCAGGGCGTCCGCGGCGCTGAGCTTCGGGGCACTGTTCAAAACGACATCCTCAAGGAGTACATCGCCCGCGGGAACTACATCTTCCCGCCGAAGCCGTCGATGCGGCTCACGACTGACCTTTTCTCCTACTGTGCAGCGCGGATCCCGAGCTGGAACACCATTTCGATCTCGGGCTACCACATCCGCGAGGCCGGCTCGACGGCCGTCCAGGAGCTCGCGTTCACGCTCGCGAACGGGATCGCCTACTGCCAGGCGGCCGTCGACGCGGGGCTTTCGCCGGACCGCTTCGGCGAGCGCCTGTCCTTCTTCTTCAACGCGCACAACCACTTCTTCCAGGAGGTGGGGAAGTTCCGTGCGGCGCGGCGGCTGTGGGCGCGGATCATGAGCGAGCGGTTCGGCGCGACGAATCCGCGCGCGCTGGCGCTGCGCTTCCACGCGCAGACGGGCGGCTCGACGCTCACCGCGCAGCAGCCGGAGAACAACATCGTGCGGGTCGCGATCCAGGCGCTCTCGGCGGTCTGCGGCGGGACGCAATCGCTCCACACGAACGCGTTCGACGAGGCGCTCGCGCTGCCGACGGAGCAGTCGGCGAAGGTCGCGCTCCGCACCCAGCAGATCGTCCAGCACGAGGCGGGCGGAACCGACACGGCGGACCCGCTCGGCGGCTCGTACTTCATCGAGGCGCTGACGGACGAGCTCGAGGCGCGCGCATGGGAGCTGATCGAGCGGATCGACGGGCTCGGCGGCGCGGTGGAGGCTGTCGAGCAGGGGTTCGTCCAGTCGGAGATCGAGGAGGCGGCCTTCGAGTACCAGCGCGAGGTCGAGGCGGGCGAGCGCGTGATCGTCGGCGTCAACCGGTTCGCCGAGGAGGACGAGGAGCGCGTCGAGCTCCATCGACTCGACCCCGAGCTCGAGCAGCGCCAGGTCGAGCGGACGCAGCGCGTGCGGACCGAGCGAAACGCGGAGGCGGCCGCGGCCACACTGGAAGAAATCCGCCGAGCGGCGCGAGGCGACGAGAACCTGCTCCCGCCGATGCGCGAGGCCCTGCGAGCCCGCTCGACCATCGGCGAGATCTGCAACGTCCTCCGCGAAGAGTGGGGGACGTACGACGCAAGCCACGCGCCTGCGTGACTGCCTGACCGCCGACAACGGGACCCGGCCCTTCGGGCCATGTCCCGGTACCAGGTACCAGGATGAGCAGCGGGTTGCGCGTACGTCCCCCCGTTCGGGGCATGGATCCTGGCGGTGCTCGGACGACCACCCGGGCCGTGGCCGCGACACAGGTGACACCGGCTGTTTTGCTCGTCGACGACGACGCCGTCGCCCTGTCGCGCTTCCGTCAGCACCTGCGCACGTGGGAACAGAACTGGGACATGACGTTCGCCCTCGGCGCGCAGGAGGCGCTCGACGCACTCGACGCCAGCCCATTCGACGTCGTCGTCAGCGACGTCCAGACGCGCGGCCTCAACGGCGAGTCGCTGCTCGAGGCCGTCCAGGCCCGTCACGGTAGCCTCGTCCGGGTCGCGCTCGCCCGGCACCCGGGCGAAGAGGCGGCCCTCCGCGCGTCGGCCGTCGCGCACCGCTTCCTGACGAAGCCCCTCGACGACGACGAGCTGAAGACCGTGGTCGAGCGAGCCTCGGAGCTCAGGGCCGCGCTCCGATCCGACGAGCTGCGCCACGCGGTGACAGCCTCAGGAGCGCTGCCACCTGCGCCTTCCGTCTACGTGCGGCTCACCGCCGCTCTCGCCGATCCCGACACGAGCGTCGGGGACGTCGCCGAGGTCGTCTCGACCGACCCGGCGATCGTGGCGAAGCTCCTGCAGCTCGTGAACTCCGCGTTCTTCGGCCTCGGCCGCCGCATCACGAGCGTGCGCGAGGCCGTCTCGTATCTCGGGATCATCACGATCAGGGCGCTCGTCCTCTCGACGACGACGTTCGACAGCTTCCGCTCGCCGCATCGGATCAAGGGCTTCTCGTCGGCCTGCATGCGCGAGCACTCGCTGCTCGTCGCCAAGGTTGCGGCCGCGATCGTCAGCGACCCCGGACAGCGCAACGACGCGTTCATGGCGGGCATCCTCCACGACGTCGGCAAGCTCGTCCTCGCCGCGCACGAGCCGGAGTACCTCGAGGAGGCCTACCGGCGCGCGGAGTCGGAGGATCGGCTCCTCCACGAGGTCGAGCGCGAGCTGCGTGGCTCGACGCACGCGGAGATCGGCGCGTACCTGCTCGCGCTCTGGGGCCTGCCGCTCGACGTGGTCGAGGCCGCGGCGCTCCACAACGCCGACTTCGAGCCGAAGGAGCGCCTCGACGTGCTCGACGCCGTGCGGGTGGCGAACGTCCTCTCCTCCGAGCAGCAGCCCGCGTGCACGTGGCCCGCCTCGGAGGCCCTGAACGAGCGGCTCGCGCGCCTCGAGACGGCAGCGGGCAACCGGATCAAGCAGTGGCGCGAGATCGCAGCCGAAGTCAAATCTTCGGCTGGGGCGAGAGGGCTTGGAACTGCGCCGGACTCGGCGTATCGTCTCGGCTGGACGGCCGTCCGCCCGGCGGGGGCGACGGAGGAAGGAGCGGGCTCATGACCACAGCCGCGGCTTCGGACTATGCGGCGGTCGAAGACGCTCGCGCGCCCCGGCCCGTCGTCCTCGGGACGATCGGCCTCGCCGGCTGCGGGGCTGCCGCGGGCGCGTTCTCGCTACGGCTCGGCTGGGACGATCCACGTCAGTCGGACGCGGACGCCGTGGTCGTCGGCTGGATCACGCTGGCGTATGTCCTGTGTGGCTTGATTGCCTGGTCGAGGCGGCCCGAGAGCCGGCTCGGCCCGCTGATGGTCGCCGCCGGATTTGCGCCGTTCGCCTCGTCGCTGTCCGCGGCGGACGCCGAGGTTCCGCACACGGTCGGGGAAGTGGTGCGCGTGCTGCCGGTTCCCGTCTTCCTGCACGTGTTCCTCGCCTATCCGAGCGGCCGGCTGGAGCGGTCGAGCGAGCGCGTTTTGATCGGGACGGCATACGTGTCGACGGTCGGTCTCGGTCTCGCGCGGATGATGCTCGGCGGGTCGGGGTCGGACCACCTGATCGAGCTTGCCAACCGACCGGGCGCTGCTGACGTCGCGCACCGGGCGCGGTCGTTGGTCGTCGGCGTGGTCGTCCTGATCGGCGTCGGCCTCCTTCTTCTCCGCCTGCGCGATGCCGGCCGCTCGATCCGCCGCTCCCGTGCGCTGCTCGGCTCGTTCGTGCTCGCCCTCGTCCTACTCGCCGTCAGCAGCGCCGTAATGGTCGTCCAAGGCTCCCCGGCGAAACCCCTCGCCCTGGTCACGTTCGGCGCGATCGGGCTCGCGCCCGTCGCCTTCCTGATCGGCCTCCTACGAGTCCGGCTTGCACGCTCGGCCGTCGCCGATCTGTTCGTCGAGCTGCGGTCGGATCCGGCGCCCGACGAGCTGCGCGACGCGCTCGCCCGAGTCCTCGGCGATCCGTCGCTGGCGCTCGTCTACTGGCTGCCGGAGCACGGGAGCTACGCCGATGCCGAGGGTCGGCCCGTGGAGCCGGAGCGTGCCGAGGGGCGAGCGGTGACGTTCATCGACTCGGCAGGCGCGCCGGTCGCGGCGCTCCTGCACGACCCCGCGCTCGAGGACGAACCCGAGCTGCTCGCGGCTGCCACCGAGGTGAACGCGCGCGTCCAGGAGCTCGAGGGATCTCGTGCGCGGGTGATCGAGGCCGGACAGGCGGAGCGCAAGCGCCTCGAACGGAACCTCCACGACGGCGCCCAGCAGCGACTCGTGGCGCTCTCGCTGGAGCTGAGCCTCCTCGACAAGCAGCTTGCGCAGCAGCCCGACGCGAAGGCTCGGCTGGAGGCGGCGCGCCGCGAGATCGCGCTTTCGCTCGAGGAGCTCCGCGATCTCTCGCGCGGCCTGCATCCGGCCGTCCTATCGGCGCACGGTCTGCCCGTTGCGCTCGAGTCGCTCCTCGCCCACTCGAGCGTCCCGGTCGCGCTGAGCGTCGAGCTCGAAGGGCGCGTTGCCGAGCCGGCCGAGGTGGCTGCGTACTTCGTCGTCTCGGAGAGCCTCGCCAACATCGCCAAGCACGCCCGGGCCACCAGCGCGAGCGTCCGGATCGCACGCGCCGGGGACGCGATCGCGGTCGAGATCGCAGACGACGGCGTCGGCGGCGCGGATTCGCGGCCGGCTCGGGGCTGCGCGGCCTGGCCGACCGGGTCGAGTCGCTCGGCGGCAGCCTCGGCGTCTCGTCGCCGCTCGGCGCGGGGACGCGCGTCAGCGCCCTGATCCCGTGCGCGTAGCGATCGCGGAGGACAGCGTCCTCGTCCGCGAAGGCGTCGCGCACGTCCTCGAGGAGGCCGGCTTCGACGTCGTCGGTCGATGCGACAACGCGGAGGATCTCTTGCTCGCGGTGCGCGCTTCGAGCCCGGAGGTCGTGGTCGTCGACGTCCGGATGCCGCCGACTCACAGCGACGAAGGGCTTCGGGCGGCGCTGCGGATCCGCGCCGAGCATCCGAGCACTCGCGTGCTCGTCCTCTCGCAGTACGTTGCGGTCGGGGTCGCGATGAAGCTCCTGGCCGATTGCGTCGACGGCGTCGGCTACCTACTGAAGGACCGAATCAAAGACGTCGACGAGTTCGTGGCCGCCGTCCGCCGCGTGGCCGCGGGCGGGTCGGCCGTCGACCCGGCGATCGTCTCGACCCTGCTCGCTCAGAAGCGGCTCGACGATCGTGTGGCGAAGCTGACGCCGCGCGAACGGGAAGTGCTGGAGCTGATGGCGGCCGGAGCCTCGAATCAGGGAATCGCCGAGAAGCTGGTGATCACCGTCGGGGTGGTCGAGAAGCACGTCTCGAGCATCTTCGACAAGCTCGGCCTGCCCTCGACCCGCAGCGAGTCGCGCCGCGTCCTGGCGGTCCTGATGTTCCTTCGCTCCTAGCCACACCCCCCGGAAAACCCTCCCCCGAGACGCGGGTTCGCCGTATTTCGCGCTGCGGCCGTCGCTGCGAGGTTGAGGCAAGACCCCGGCAAGACCCCGGCGACAAGGAGCAGCATGCAAACGCGTCTCTTCCTCAGGCTCACGATCCCGGCTTCTCTAGCCCTCGGCGCGGCTGTGCTGCTTTCGGGCGCGACGCTCGCGGCTGATCGGGGACCGAGCGGCACGAAGCTCGACAAGTGCGTCGGCCTCCCGGACCTTCCGACGGCGCGCTGCGGGATCATCCGCGTGCCGCTCGACCGCGCCAACCCGAGCCTGGGCACGACGAAGATCGCCTTCGCGCTCGTGCCGCGCCGCGACACGAGTCGGCCGCCGCTCTCGACGATCGTGCTGTCGGGCGGCCCTGCGATCGGGGCCGGCGCTCCCTATGCCCAAGGGCTCGCGCCGGTGCTCGCCCGTCGCGACTTTCTCCTCATCGATCAGCGGGGCACCGGACGCTCGGACTCGATCGGCTGCCGCACGCTCGAGGGTGTGTCGCTCTTCCGCTCTTCGCGGGCAGCGCTGATCGCCGGGGTCGGCGCCTGCGGGCGCGAGCTCGGCGCGCGGGCCGGCGCCTACGGAACGGCCGCCGCCGCGGACGACATCGAGGCGGTGCGCACGGCGCTCGGGC